>BNJV01001925.1_pt1 | contig 51481 bp, 68 predicted proteins | sample 8540591 | NCBI WGS metagenome assembly BNJV01 (sample SAMD00202457, study PRJDB9452) | human saliva metagenome | host: Homo sapiens | reverse complement strand
AAAAAGGAACCTTCGGGTTCCTTTCAGAGTATAGACAAAGTCCTTAGAAACTTGGGTTCTAAGGACTTTGTCTTCGATCTGATCAGTAAGGTTTTCCTTGCTGATTTTTTTAGTTGGTTCCGGATGATGCTGTATCTGCGCCATTGTCTGTTGCTGTGGAGCCTTGGTCTTGTGCAGCAGATGAACTGGTTTCTGTAGCGGATGAGCTATCGGTTTCTTTTTGTGAACTAGCATCTGTATTGCTTGAATCGGTTTTGCGTATTGGTATTAGCATCTGTATTGGTAGCGCTTGAGTCAGATCCCTTATCGTGGACCACGACGACGCTGGTGCTACTAGATGGTTTATCTTCTGTTTTTTTGATTGTCTTTATTAAGCAGGCTTATAATCGTAAAAAGAAGTGACGATAATCCCTAAAAGACTGGCAATCGTGGCGACAACTGTTTGAAATAGTGACAGGCCTTGTTTGACTTTTTTTCACCACGTGAGGGTCTAGAATCTGTAGTATCCTCTGGTTTTTGGTTTTTGTTGCTTCTTGAATATTGTGACATGTTTTTTTCTCTTTCTATCAAAAAAATTGTTTTTAACACTTTCCTATTATAAGTCATTTTTCTGAAAAAATGTCTAAAAAGAACTGAATTTTTATGAAGTGATTTTACTTCATCTCTCTTTATCAAATCCTTGTCCCAAGCGGTTAGAAATGATAAAATAGAAGTTACGTAAAAAGAAAGTGATGGATGCGTAGGACATGATTTATTTTGACAATTCAGCAACGACCAAACCTTATCCAGAAGCCCTTGCGACCTATACAGAAGTGGCCACTCGGATTTGGGGGAACCCTTCTAGTTTGCACAATCTAGGTAGTCAAGCGACTCGTATTTTAGAAGCTTCTAGAAAACAGATTGCAGAGTTAATTGGCAAGAAAGCTGAAGAAATTTACTTCACGTCTGGTGGGACAGAAGGGGATAACTGGGTCCTCAAGGGTGTCGCCTTTGAGAAAGCTCCTTATGGCAAGCATATCATTGTCTCTGACATCGAGCATCCGGCTATCAAGGAGTCCGCTGCTTGGTTAAAGACGCAGGGATTCGAAGTGGATTATGCTCCAGTGGATGCGCGTGGCTTTCTCAAAGTGGATGCCTTGGCTAGTCTTCTCCGTCCAGATACGACCTTGGTCTCTGTCATGGCGGTCAACAATGAGATTGGCTCCATCCAGCCCATCCATGAAATTGCGGCTCTCCTTGAGGATCGCCCAACGATTAGTTTCCATGTCGATGCTGTTCAAGCTTTAGCCAAGGTAGCAACAGAAGTTTATCTGCCAGAGCGCGTGGACTTTGCGACCTTCTCTAGTCACAAATTCCATGGCCTTCGTGGAGTTGGCTTTGTCTACATCAAAGAAGGCAAAAAGATCACACCCCTCTTAACGGGTGGAGGTCAAGAAAAAGAAATGCGCTCGACAACTGAGAACGTGGCAGGTATCGCAGCAACCGCAAAAGCCCTACGCTTAGCTATGGAAAACCAAGAAGTTTTTGCAAGCAAGACCCAGCAGATGAAAGAAGTCATCCGCAAAGAATTGGCCAACTATCCAGATGTCACTGTCTTTTCTGGTGAGGGATCACTTTGCCCCTCACATCTTGACTTTCGGGATCAAGGGAGTTCGTGGTGAAGTAGTGGTCCATGCCTTTGAAGAGTTTGATATTTACATTTCGACAACCAGTGCCTGCTCGTCCAAGGCTGGAAAACCAGCTGGTACCTTGATTGCCATGGGAGTGGACAAGAGTATTGCACAGACAGCTGTTCGCTTGAGTCTCGATACTGAAAATGACATGAGCCAAGTCGAGCAATTCTTGACCAAGTTCAAACTGATTTACGAACAAACACGAAAAGTACGTTAATTTTAGAAGGAAATCAATATGACCTTAACCTATTCAGAAATTATGATTCGCTATGGAGAGCTTTCTACTAAAGGAAAGAACCGCATGCGCTTCATCAATAAACTTCGCAATAATATCCAAGATGTTTTATCTATTTATCCAGCTGTCAAAGTGACAGCGGACCGCGATCGGGCCCATGCTTATCTACATGGGACGGATTATGAGCCGGTGGCAGAATCCCTCAAGCAAGTTTTTGGAATCCAAAATTTTTCACCTGTTTACAAGATTGAAAAATCAGTACCAGCCTTAAAAGCGGCAGTGCAAGGGATTATGAAGGAGATATACAAGGAAGGCTTGACCTTTAAAAATCTCAAGTAAGCGGAGTGACCATACCTTTGAGCTCGATAGCCGTGAACTCAATCAAACCCTAGGTGGAGCTGTCTTTGAAGCCATCCCAACGATTCAGGCTCAGATGAAAAAGCCAGATATCAATCTGCAAGTCGAAACTCGAGAAGAAGCAGCCTACATCTCTTATGAAACCATCAAAGGGAGCAGGAGGTCTTCCAGTTGGGACTTCTGGGAAAGGGATGCTCATGCTATCTGGTGGGATCGACTCTCCAGTAGCTGGCTACTTAGCCTTGAAGCGTGGGGTGGATATCGAAGCGGTCCACTTTGCGAGCCCCCCTTATACCAGCCCAGGTGCCTTGAAAAAGCCCATGACTTAACACGGAAGTTGACCAAGTTTGGGGGCAATATCCAGTTTATCGAAGTGCCCTTCACAGAGATCCAAGAGGAGATCAAGGCAAAAGCGCCAGAAGCTTACCTCATGACCTTGACCCGCCGCTTTATGATGCGCATTACAGACCGCATTCGCGAGGTTCGCGGTGGTTTGGTGATTATTAATGGTGAAAGTTTGGGACAAGTGGCTAGTCAAAACCCTAGAGAGTATGCAGGCCATCAATGCAGTGACCAATACGCCGGTTATTCGTCCGGTAGTGACCATGGACAAATTGGAAATCATTGATATTGCCCAAGCGATTGATACTTTTGAAATCTCTATCCAGCCCTTTGAAGACTGTTGTACGATTTTCGCGCCTGACCGTCCGAAGACCAATCCGAAACTCAAAAATGCGGAGCAATATGAGCAACGCATGGATGTGGAAGCTTTGGTGGAGCGTGCTGTAGCAGGCATCATCGTAACAGAGATCACACCAAAAGCAGAAAAAGATGAGGTCGATGACCTGATTGAGGATTTGCTATAGGAGAGACTGGGAGTATCCAGCCTCTTTTTCTACCCAAATTAAAGGAGACAAAATGAAAAAAATTATCGTATTAATGACAAGTTTGCTTCTGTTGACAGGCTGCGTCAAAGTATCGTTTACTGGCCCGAAAAAAGAAGAAAAGACCAGCCAGTCAACCAGTAGTAAAAAAGAACCTCTCACATTTGTCAGAGCTGATCAGTACAAAAATCAGGACAATGAAATCCTAGAGCTTGCTGAAAAATTTATCAAAGACCATCCAACGATTGGAACTCCAGGAAGATTGTTTGCATTTTTACCAGGCTATACCTTTGGAGATGAGGAGAACCGTTTCGCCTTGCTCTATCTGGTGAATCGCACCACTACAACAATTGATCGCGATGGTTCCTTCGTTTTGAACTTAGAATATGATGGGGAACCCCTTCTTGAAAATGTGACGGTTGACTATCAAATCAGTGAATCGGGTGTTTTAAAAACGAATATGGCTGCAGCCATTCCTATCAAAATCACCAAGGAAACAGAAGAAAAAATGAAGAGCTTGAACGATTCGTCTAAGGCTAAATTGACTATCAGTGACTTTCAATTTAAGAATCAATGATAAGATATTTTTTTAGAAGCGCTTTGAACTGCACTAAACCAGTAGCGTTACTGCTGAAAAGCCCTATATATCTGTTCAAATAATGGATTTTCTAGTCTGCTTTGTTCTATCAGAATACAGGGGTGTTGGCTGAACATTTTCAAAAATATATTTCAATATAGTTAAAAAACAATAAGCTTGAATTGCACCCTCAACTCAGAGATGTCCTTCTCAATTGAGGGGCTTTTTGTTACCATAAATAAAGGGATCTAGTCCTGTAATGGAAGGCTAGATCCTTTTTAAATATTGAGAGTTTCAAGTAATAGACAAGTAAGCACGGACTAGTTTTTTGCTTGAATTGCTGCTTGAGCGACTGCTAGTCTAGCAGCAGGAACACGATAAGGAGAGCAGGAAACATAGTTCACGTGAATATCTTGGAAGAAGGAAATTGAAGAAGGATCTCCACCAACTTCACCACAGATTCCGATGGCAATATTTGGGTTAACCTGACGAGCTTTGCTGATAGCGATTCTCATTAATTCACCGACACCTTCTCTATCGATTTGTTGGAAGGGATCGAAAGGAAGGATGTCCCTGTTCCTTATACTGGCCAATAAATTTTTCCAATATCATCTCGAGAGAAGCCATAAGTCATCTGAGTTAAATCATTGGTTCCAAAACTAAAGAAATCTGCATTTTTGGCGAGTTTATCAGCAGTTAGGCAAGCGCGTGGTAGTTCAATCATGGTACCAATTTCATAAGGGAATGGTTCCTGACCATATTGCTTGAAAAAGATGTTCAATGTGCTGGATGAGATACTGTTTAATGAATTCTAATTCTTTTTGGTCTGCAATTAAAGGAACCATGATTTCTGGTTTAATCTTTTGACCGTCTTGATAGAGTTTGATAGCACTTCTAAAAAAATAGCTTCCGTTTGCATCTTGTAGATTTCAGGTTTGCTTATGCCGAGGCGACAACCTCGATGACCCAACATTGGATTGCTTTCTTGCAGATTTTTCGATGCGGACGGCCAGTTTATCGGGAGTTTTTCTTAGTTTCTTTTGCTAACTCTTCAATTTCTTGTGAATCCTTAGGTAGGAATTCATGCATGGGTGGATCAAGTAGGCGAACAATCATTGGTTTATCTTGAACGGTTTGGAACATTTGGTAAAAATCTTTTCTTGGAAATCAAGAAGCTTTTTGAGAGCTTCATTTGTCTCTTCCTCCGTATCTGCTAAGATGAGGCGACGCATTTCAAGAATCCTATCTTGTCCAAAGAACATGTGTTCTGTGCGGGCTAGCCCTGACGCCTTTGGCACCAAATTTCATGGCTGTCGTTAGGTCTTTGACGGTCTCTGCATTAGCTCGAACTTGAAGGACAGCGATTTCATCTGCCCAGGTAAGCAAGCGTTGGAGATCTGGGTTATTTTCTACTAGCACGGTTGGGATTTCTCCCCTATAAAGACGACCAGAATAGCCGTCTACTGAGATCATATCTCCTTCAGTTAGAACCAGACCGTCACAGGAAAGAGTTTTGGTTTCTTCACTGATGCTCACTTCTCCGCAACCAGCGACACAGCAGGTTCCCATCCCACGAGCCACAACAGCAGCATGAGAAGTCATCCCCCCTTGGCTGGTAACAATGGCTTGACTGACGATCATGCCTTCAATATCTTCTGGAGAGGTTTCTTGACGAACAAGAATGACTTTTTACCTTCCTGGTGGACTTCTTTTGCTCGGTCTGCGGTAAAGACGATTTCACCAGTAGCTGCACCTGGGCTAGCTGGTAAACCTTGAGCCAAGAAAGTAGCCGACTCTAATGCGGTTTCTTCAAAAACTGGGTGGATCAATTGGTTAATAGAAGCAGGTTCGACTCTTAGGAGAGCTTCTTTCTTGTTGATCAGACCTTGATCCACCATATCTAGGGCAATTTTTAAAGAGGCCTTGGCAGTCCGCTTGCCATTTCTCGTTTGTAAGATGTAGAGTTTCCCCTTCTCAATGGTAAATTCGATGTCTTGCATATCCTTGTAGTGGTTTTCAAGAACATTAGCGTAGTCTCTGAAAGCTTGATAGGTTTCTGGTTGGATCTCTTTTAAGGCTTCAATCGGCTCTGGAGTACGGATACCAGCAACGACATCTTCCCCTTGAGCATTGAGCAAAAACTCACCAAACAGTTCCGCTTCCCCAGTTGCAGGGTTTCTAGTGAAGCAGACCCCTGTACCGCTATGCTGGTTACTATTTCCAAAGACCATGGCCTGGACATTGACGGCTGTCCCTAAGTCATGAGGGATTTGATGGAGTTCACGGTAAATCCTTGCCCGATGATTATTCCAGGATTTGAAGACTGCTTGGATGGCAGCATAGAGTTGCTCATTAGGGTCTTCAGGGAAATGGTGATCGTGTTTGAAATAGAGATTTTTATAGTGCTTGATCAATTCTTGGTGTTGGGACAGGTCAAAATCCTGTACTTTTTTAGCTACTTTTTCTTCAAAAACTGCCAGTTGTTCATCAAAAAGTCCCTTATCAATGCCATAGACGACATCAGCGTACATTTGAAGTAGACGGCGATAGCAGTTATAGGCAAAATCAAGGTTAGTTTCTTTTGCTAGTATTTGGGTACGTTGGTCGTTCAGTCCAAGATTGAGAATGGTATCCATCATCCCTGGCATGGAAAATTTTGCGCCGCTTCGAACAGAGACCAAGAGTAAGTTAGAGCCTTCACCAGTGAAGTTTTCACCAGTTTTACTTTCTAGGCGAGTAATCGCTTTCAAAACTTCCTCTTTTAAAATGGAATCAAAGAAATCAGGTTTATCGAGATAGTGGATACAACTTTGGGTGGTAATGGTAAATCCAGGTGGGACTGGTAGTCCCAAATGACTCATCTCAGCTAAATTCGCACCTTTCCCCCCAAGGAGATCTTTGTCATTTGCACTTCCTTCTTCAAAGGTGTAAATCCATTTTGTCATATAAGCCTCCAAAATAATCAAATATGTGTCGCATTTAAGACAAAAACATTGTAATATACATCATATATATTTGTCAAATAAAATATGCCTCTTTTTATGTTGACTAATTGTTTTATTCTGCTATAATAGGCAGTAAAAATGATGCTTATTAAATGATTTATCTAGAATATATCGCAAATATTACATTTAATTATACTTAATAATCATCATATAGAGGGATAGAAAGGTTTGGAAAGTTTGAAACTAAGTGAACGTCAAAAAAAAATAGTCGAAATTGTAAAATTGCATCAGCCTTTAAGTGGAGAGAAAATCTCTGAGTTATTAGATATTTCTAGAGCGACTCTGCGCTCAGATTTGTCCTTCCTGACGATGGTTGGTATTTTTAAAGGCTACTCCTAAGATTGGTTATACCTATTCAGGATTAGATCTCGAAACGCTTTATTTTTGATACCTTTCAAAAAGAAGTAGGAGAGATCATGACCTCTCCTGTTTTAGTCACCCATGATTCCTATATTCAGGATGCCATTATCACCCTATTTATGTATGATGCCGATGTCCTCTATGTTATCGATGAAGACAAGCTCTTACTGGGAATTATGTCCCGTAAAGATTTATTGAGAGCATCTCTTAATTCGAGTATCCAGACGACTCCTGTAGCAGTTTGTATGACTCGAATGCCACATATCATTACCTGTACAAAAGACATGAACATCCTAGAAGCGGCTGCCCTCCTGCAGGATCATGCCATCGATTCCTTACCGGTAGTCGATGATGAAAATGACCGAAAAATTGTGGGAACGGTGACCAAATCAGTCTTACTCGATTACATTATCCTACAAGCAAGAAATGCTGAACTGAAGAGTGAAGAGGAATAAATATGAAAAAAGAGATCATTGTATATAGTATTTCAGATTCTTTGGGTGGAACTTCCCAAAAATTATTGTCAGCAGTTACGGCACAGTATCCAGATATCATTTTTAATAATAGTTCCCGTTTCCTTTTATCAATCAAGAAGAGGAACTCTTGGATATCTTATATGATGCCTTAAAGGATGATGCGCTTGTCATCAGCACCTTGGTCAATAGTCAGTTAGCATCAGTAGCCAGGGAATTTAGCCAAAAAAATGGTCTGGCTTATTTAGATCTCATGCATCCATTTTTTGAAATCATTCAAGAAAAGACCGGAACCAGACCAATCGAAGTTCCAGGAACCTTGCACCGCTTGGACAGTGATTATTTTAAAAAGATTTCAGCAATTGAATTTGCTGTGAAATATGATGACGGTAAGGCACCCCAGGGATTTTTAGAAGCCGATTTGGTCCTGCTTGGTGTTTCCCGTACATCAAAAACACCCCTGAGTATTTACCTGGCCAACAAGGGCTATAAGGTTGCAAATTTGCCTTTGATCCCAGAAGTTCCTTTTACCTCAGGTCTTGGATAAGGTTGATTCTCGTCGCTTGATTGGTCTAATCTGCGAGCCCGAAAAAAATTAATGAAAGTTCGAAGCCATCGCTTGGATTCTTTAGGATTAACACAAGAAACAAGCTATACGGATTTAGAAAAAATCTATCAAGAATTGGATTATTCCAAGAAGGTCTTTAAACAATATGGCGCTCAAGTCATCAATATGACAGATAAATCGATTGAAGAGACAGCTTTCCTAATTGAGGAGCAAGTAAAGAAGATGAACTGATTCTTGAATCAGTCTAGATTGGGTTGTAACTGCAGATTCCTTGGAGAAATGATATGGAGCAATATAAGCGTATTTTTACTAGAGAAATTTGATTCTCGTCAAAAAGTCATTACTGAACTCACTAATCTTGAGGCCATTTTAAACCTACCAAAAGGGACAGAGCTCTACATAAGTGATATTCATGGAGAATTTGCGGCTTTTGATTATATTTTGAGAAGTTGCGCTGGAATTTTAAATGAGAAAATTAATGATTGCTTTGCAGCTTCCTTGACACAAGAGGAAAAGAATACACTGTCAGCTCTGGTATCTTATCCAGAGCGAGTTTTGGAAGGAGTGAATAAGGAGAAAGAGTGGTATAAATCAACGATTTCTCAACTCTTGACTCTATTGAGTTTTGTAGCAGCTAAATATAGCCGTTCCAAACTGAGAAAGGCCTTGCCCCAGGAATATGCCTATATTATAGAAGAACTGATCTATAGTGATCTTACGCTAGCTGATAAACATTCTTATTTCCATACTATCTTAAGTTATGTTATTGAACTAAGAGAAGCGGATCCCTTTATCTTGGGAATTGCCAGCAGTATTCGTCGCTTATTGATAGATCACCTGCATGTGGTAGGAGATATTTTTGATAGAGGGGCTGGAAGTGCCCAGGTAATGGATGAGCTTCTTCAGTTTCATTCCATAGATATTCAATGGGGCAATCACGATATCATTTGGATGGGAGCTTTCTTTGGATCCAAGGCGTGTTTATTGAATGTATTGCGCATTGCAGCACGCTATGGTTATTTATGGGATATCGAAAAAGCTTATGGCTTAAACATTCGATCCTTAACCTTATTTGCGGATAAAACCTACAAAGCTAATCCTAAGTTTAGGCCTATCCTGGGGACAAGAGCGGAGGAATATACAGCTGAAGAAATATTGCAGCTGGAAAAAGTCCATCAAGCGCTGGCCATTCTCCAATTTAAGATAGAAACTCAATTGATGAAGAGACGGCCAGAATTTCAGATGGGAAATCAAATCTTGCTGGATAACATTGATTATTGGAAGAATACAATCAATATTGACGGGAAGAGCTATTCCTTGCAAAATACCTGCTTCCAAACCATAGATCGGGAAAATCCTTCTGAATTATCCTCAGAAGAAAAACAAATAGTAGACAGTATGCTGGCTTCCTTTCAAGGATCTCCCAAAATGGCCAAACATATGGAGCTGTTAATGAAAAAAGGTTCCATGTATAAGGTTTACAATCATCACTTGCTGTTTCATGGTTGTATTCCCTTGAAACCTTCTGGGGAATTTCAACCTCTGGTTCTTCATCAAGCCCAGTATGCAGGGGAAAGAATTACTAGACTTTTTCGAATATCATATACGCCTTGCGGCAAAAAAACAAAGACGTTGGGGACGACCTTTTCAACGGATTTAGTATGGTATTGCTGGCGAGGGCAATTATCTCCTCTCTTTGGGAAGAATAAGATGACGACCTTTTGAACGGTATTTTATTGAGGAGGCAGAAACGCATAAGGAAATAGAAAATGAGTATTTTAGCTATCGCAATTCAAAAAAGATTTGCCAATTAATTTTAGAGGAATTTGGTCTCAGCCAAGGTATCCCTGCATTGTGAATGGACATACACCGGTTAAAACAGGAAAAGGGAGAATCTCCCTATTCGAGGGTGAAGGACTGCTCTTTGTCATTGATGGGGGGCTTTGTGAAGCATATCAAAAGAAGACAGGTACCGCAGGCTATTCACTCCTAAACAATTCCTATGGTTTTCAACTGGTAACCCATCAGCCCTTCCAAGATATTCAAAAGGTTGTAGATTCTCCATTTGAGCAAACTTCCTTGAAGAAGGTGATTGAAGACCTGGAGGATCGTACTCTTATCCAATCCACCACCATCGGTCAGAACTTACTAGAACAACAGCAGTTACTGATCCAATTGCTCCATGAATTTTATGATGGTTGACATCATTTCATCCAAAGGAACAAACAAAAAGAACAGAAAAAGAATCCTAAATAGCTTTTTTATAAAGATAGCCAAGAGCCTTAAGTAGCCATTAAATTTTTTTAAACACTTAAAAGAATTTTAAAAAGAAAATCCGTTTTCAAGGGACAAAAATGCTTGTCTTTGTCTGATAGAAGTGATATACTAAGAGAGTTGACTATGCACATGCCTGTGCAACCGCTCGAACATCGTCGCTCATTTTCATGAGAGTAAGTGGTTCGTCCCACGATGCTAGGCGAGTCTTCACAAAAAAATACGGGGAAACCCAAAAAAATACATAGGAGGTGCATAATGAGCACATACGCAATCATTAAAACTGGCGGAAAAACAAGTTAAAGTTGAAGTTGGTCAAGCAGTCTACGTTGAAAAAAATTGAACGTTGAAGCTGGTCAAGAAGTTACATTTAACGAAGTTGTTCTTGTTGGTGGTGAAAAACACTGTTGTCGGAACTCCACTTGTTTCAGGAGCTACTGTTGTTGGAACTGTTGAAAAACAAGGAAAAACAAAAAGAAAGTTGTTACTACAAGTACAAACCTAAAAAAAGGTAGCCACCGTAAACAAGGTCACCGTCAACCTTACACTAAAGTTGTCATCAACGCTATCAACGCTTAATTTTTAGGAGAACACATGATACAAGCAGTCTTTGAACGAGCCGAAGATGGCGAGCTGAGGAGTGCAGAAATCACTGGGCACGCTGGAAGCGGTGAATACGGCTTTGATGTCGTGTGTGCATCGGTTTCGACTCTAGCCATTAACTTTGTCAACTCTGTTGAGAAATTTGCAGGCTACGAACCGGATCTAGAATTAAACGAAGAAGAAGGTGGCTTCCTGCGGGTGACGATCCCGACAGATATTCCACCACATCAAAGAGAAATGACCCAACTATTCTTTGAATCATTTTTCTTAGGGATGGCAAACTTATCGGAGAACTCATCAGAGTTCGTCCAAACAAGAGTTATCACAGAAAACTAACATGGAGGAAAACAATTATGTTGAAATTGAATCTTGCTAACTTGCAACTTTTCGCCCACAAAAAAGGTGGAGGTTCTACATCAAACGGACGTGATTCACAAGCAAAACGTCTTGGAGCTAAAGCAGCTGATGGACAAACTGTAACAGGTGGATCTATCCTTTACCGTCAACGCGGTACTCACATCTACCCAGGTGTGAACGTTGGACGTGGTGGAGACGATACTTTGTTCGCAAAAGTTGAAGGCGTAGTACGCTTCGAACGTAAAGGTCGCGATAAAAAACAAGTTTCTGTTTACCCAATCGCAAAATAAAAAGGTTTCCTTAACCTTTTTATCCCGAGCCTTGATCCAAAGGTGAGGAAGCTAGAAATAGCATAAATCAAAGCTTTCCGGATTGACGGAAGGCTTTTTTTCTTTTATTTATTTAAAAATATCATGTTTACTCTTGTTAATATAATGTTTGAATTTGTGTTTTTTGAAAAATGTAGTATAATAGAGACAAATATAGTAGGAATGGAAGTAGTACCATGAAAGATAGCAGACATGTTGAAATTCTTCAGGAACTGGATCGAAAAAGTGTGGTATCGGTCAAAGAGCTCAAGGAACTCTTTGGGGTGACAGACATGACCATTCGTCGAGATCTGATCGATCTTGAAAAACAAGGTCTTTTAGTTCGTGTACATGGTGGGGCCCACAAAAAAGTAAAAGATAGTTTATTAGAAGCTTCTCACAGTGAAAAAAATCTGATCAATATTGATGAGAAACGTACCATTGCCAAAAAATGTGCGGACTTGATCGAAAATGGGGATACCGTCTTTATTGGCTCTGGTACAACAACAGACTTTATCGGAGATTATTTGGACGGGAAAGAAATTAGCATCGTCACCAACTCCCTCCCTATTTTTGAGAAGCTCAAGGATTTCCCAAATTATGACTTGATCTTAGTTGGTGGTCGCTACCGGGTAAAGACACAAACTTTTGTTGGTCAATTTGCCAATAAACTCCTGAAAGAAATCAAGGTTTCTAAAGCCTTTATCGGGGTGAATGGAATCGATGGCCATAGTGTCTCCACAGCCAATGAAGAAGAAGGAAATGGCAATGCTATTATTCTAAACAATGCGATTGAGAAATATGTGGTTGCTGATAACAGCAAGTTTGATAGTTATTCCTTCTACAGTTTCTATCGTGTGGAAGATCTGAATGCCATTATTACCGATGATAGCATTCCTAAAAAGATCAAAGACAAATACGCCTTGTATACGAAAAATCATATAAAACAAAATATGGTGTATTTATTATTAAAAAAATGTTCAAAAAAACAAACAATTTAATGTTGACTTTCGTTCGAAATAGGTGTAATATAATATCAAAAAGTAAGAAAAATGTTTCTTTGTGAAAAAAATAACAACAGAAATATTGACGAAGCGAATAAAAAGGAGGACAGGACATGTCTATTGTACTTGGTGCAGATGCTGCAGGATTAAGATTAAAAAGATCTCGTAAAAGACTTTCTTTTTAAAAGAGAGTTTCGATGTTGTGGATGTAAGCACAGATGGTCAAGATTTTGTTGATGTGACATTGGCAGTTGCGAGCGAAGTGAACAAAAAGCGATCAAAATCTTGGAATCGTGATTGATGCTTATGGAGCTGGTCCGTTTATGGTTGCGACTAAAATCAAAGGAATGGTGGCAGCAGAAGTTTCAGATGAACGTTCTGCTTATATGACTCGCGGCCACAACAATTCTCGAATGATTACCATGGGTGCTGAAATTGTTGGGGATGAATTGGCGAAGAACATTGCCAAAGGATTCGTCAATGGTAAATACGACGGAGGTCGTCACCAGATCCGTGTCGATATGTTGAATAAGATGTGCTAATGAGAGGAGAATTCAAATGAGAATTGCAATTGGTTGTGATCACATTGTGACAAATGAAAAAATGGCTGTTTCTGATTTTTTGAAATCAAAAGGATATGAAGTGCTCGATTTTTGGAACCTATGACCATACGCGGACACACTATCCCATCTATGGTAAAAAGTAGGAGAAGCCGTAGCAAGTGGCCAAGCAGATCTTGGTGTTTGTATCTGTGGTACTGGTGTTGGGATTAACAATGCTGTTAACAAAGTACCTGGTATCCGTTCTGCCTTGGTACGCGATATGACAACTGCTCTCTATGCAAAAGAAGAATTAAACGCGAATGTCATCGGGTTTGGGGGTAAAATTACGGGTGAATTGCTCATGTGCGATATCATTGAAGCATTCATCCACGCTGAATACAAACCAACTGAAGAAAATAAAAAATTGATCGCTAAGATCCAACATGTGGAAACCCATAATGCTCATCAAGCGGATGCTGATTTCTTTACAGAATTCCTTGAAAAATGGGACCGTGGTGAATACCACGACTAAGAGGTGACGTATGATATTAACGGTCACGATGAACCCTTCGATTGATATTTCTTATCCTTTGGATGTACTCCAGTTGGATACAGTCAATCGTGTAGCTGAGGTGAGTAAGACAGCTGGTGGGAAAGGTCTTAACGTTACTCGTGTACTTTCTGAGATAAAGGATCCAGTGGCAACGACTGGCCTACTTGGTGGTCGGACGGGGCAATTCATTCTCGATCATTTAGGAGAAGGGATAGAGGAACGTTTCTTGAAATTGCTGGAGATACACGTAATTGTATCGCCATCCTTCACGAAGGCAAGCAAACAGAAATCTTAGAAAAAGGTCCAACCATTTCTGAAAAAGAAGGGCAAGACTTTCTCGACCATTATCGTCACTTGGTTGAACAAGTAGAGGTTGTTGCCATCTCAGGAAGCCTTCCTGCGGGTTTACCAGTCGATTACTATGCTAGCCTTGTCAAGATTGCAAGGGAAGCTGGGAAACCAGTCGTACTTGATTGCTCGGGAGCTTCTTTAGAAGCTGCCATTCAAGCAGCTGTCAAGCCTACGGTCATTAAACCAAACAATGAAGAATTATCACAGTTGTTAGGAAAAGAAGTGAGTAAGAATGTGGAAGACTTAAAAGAAGTTCTTCAGGATGCTCTCTTTGATGGCATCGAATGGGTGATAGTCTCTCTTGGTGCAAATGGCGCTTTCGCTAAACATGGGGATGTCTTCTATAAGGTGGATATTCCTAAAATCGAGGTGGTCAATCCAGTCGGATCTGGAGATTCTACTGTTGCAGGGATTGCATCTGGACTCTACCACCATGAGAGTGATGCAGATTTACTCAAAAAAAGCAAATGTCCTAGGAATGTTAAATGCTCAAGAAGCACAAACAGGACATGTCAACATGGGGCACTATGATGCCTTGTATCAACAATTAATCGTAAAAGAGGTATAAAATGGTATTAACAGAACAAAAACGCAACTATTTGGAACGTCTCAGCACAAAAGATGGTGTCATTTCAGCTTTGGCTTTTGACCAACGAGGTGCTTTGAAACGTTTGATGGCTAAATATCAAGATACAGAACCAACAGTCGCACAAATGGAAGAATTAAAAGTCCTTGTAGCTGATGAATTGACAAAATATGCTTCCTCTATGTTATTGGACCCAGAATATGGTCTACCTGCTACAAAAGCCTTGGACAAAGATGCTGGTCTCTTACTTGCCTATGAAAAAACAGGTTACGATACATCAAGCACAAAGCGTCTACCAGACTGCCTCAACCTTTGGTCAGCAAAACGCATCAAAGAACAAGGCGCAGATGCTGTGAAATTCTTGCTCTACTATGATGTAGACAGTGCAGATGAACTCAACCAAGAAAAACAAGCTTATATTGAACGCATCGGTTCTGAATGTGCTGCAGAAGATATTCCATTCTTCCTTGAAATCTTGGCTTATGATGAAGGAATTGCGGATGCTGCGTCAGCTGAATATGCGAAAGTGAAACCTCGTAAGGTGATTGAGGCTATGAAAGTCTTCTCAGATCCTCGTTTCAATATCGATGTCTTGAAAGTGGAAGTTCCAGTTAATGTGAACTTCGTGGAAGGATTTGGAGAAGGAGAAGTAGTCTATAGTCGTGAAGAAGCAGCTGCTTTCTTCAAAGAACAAGAAGAAGCAACTAACCTTCCATACATCTATCTCAGTGCTGGTGTATCTGCAAAACTCTTCCAAGAAACCTTGGAATTTGCGCATGAGTCTGGTGCTAACTTCAACGGTGTTCTTTGTGGACGTGCGACATGGGCAGGTTCAGTAGAAGCCTACATCAAAGATGGAGAAGCAGCTGCTCGTGAATGGCTTCGTACAGAAGGTCGACAAAATATTGAAGAATTAAATGACGTCTTGGCTAAAGTAGCGACACCTTGGACAGAACGCGTATAAGATTCAAATGATGATTGCCTCCTAAAGCAACAGTTAGAGAGTGGGACAGAAATCGGTAATTCGTTAGAATTCTATTTCGTCGTCCCACCTCCGCACAGTTGAGTAGGGCTGTAAAAGCTGATGAAATCAGCGTAGTAGAGCCCACTCAACCACTGCGTCTTGCTCGACAATCCAAAGATGATTGAGAGGCTAGGACTTTTGTCCCAGCCTCTTCATTATTTTTAAGGTCTTGTTTCTTTTTTATAAAAAAATGTTTAAAAATTTTCGCTGTAAGGGTTTACAAAACAAAAAGCTTATGATAGAATAAGTTTATAAGTTGAATAGCAGTGAGCGTTACTAAGTTAGATTAGGCGTGACCACAAGTAGACTGAACGATTAGTGTAGGCTAGTTTTTTCAGTTGCTTCGTGGTCATTTTTATTTGCTTTTAACAAATTTTACAAAGGAGAGCCTCATGTATCGTATTATCCATCCAATGAACAATAATGTTGCTTTGGTTCAAAATGAACTACAACAAGAGTTGATTGTTATTGGGAGTGGGATTGCTTTTGGGAAAAAGAAAAATGATCTAGTAGCTGATGATAAGGTCGAAAAAGTATTTCGTTTAAACACGGATGAGTCAAGAGAAAACTTTATGGCCCTTCTAAAGGATGTTCCTCTTGATTTCATTACAACCACTTATGAAGTGATTGATACCTTGTCTAAGAAATATGCCTATCCTGTTCAAGAATATATCTATGTGACATTAACAGATCACATCTTTTGTTCTTACCAGGCAGTTCAACAGGGAAGATACAAACACAGTGACCTTCCTGATGCGTCTGCTATGCACCCGATTCCCTATAAAATCGCAAAAGAAGCGATTGAGATCTTTCGAAAGCGGCTCTTGGATCAACTTCCTGACGATGAAGTGAATCGTATCGCTTATCATTTCATTAATGCACAAGGGGAAATGATTCATGAGCAAGATCCAGATGTCCAGGATCGACAAGTTATTTTGAAAGCTGTAGAAGAAAAACTAGCTCAAAATGGATTGAAACGGAAAGAAGAAAACAGTCATTTCTATGATCGCTTTATGATCCATCTCAATTATTTCCTAGATTCGCTAGATAAGGGAAGAGAAGATCCAGAAGGTTTGAGCGAGATGGAACAACTGATCCAGCTAAGTTATCCAAAGGCTTATGAGATTAGTCATCAGATCTACCAAACCATCGCTGAACAGACAGGAGCTAAGATATCTCCTAATGAAAAAGTCTATTTAGCCCTTCATATTCAACGTCTATTATAAAAATTTTCAAAAGGTATCATAAGGAGGAACCAACATGAATAAAGAAGAAGTCCAATTACTTGGGTTTGAAATTGTCGCTTATGCCGGTGACGCTCGATCAAAATTAGTGGAAGCCTTAAAAGCTGCTGAAAATGGTGATTTTGCTAAAGCAGAATCCTTAGTAGAAGAAGCAGGGTCCTGTATCGCTGAGGCTCACAAATCTCAAACGACCATGCTAGCGCATGAAGCAGCAGGAGAAGAAATCCCCTATAGCATTACCATGATGCATGGTCAAGACCATCTCATGACAACGATCCTATTAAAAGACGTGATTCACCATCTGATTGAACTATATAAAAGAGGAGCGAAATAATGAATAAACTGATTGAACTGATTGAAAAAGGGAAACCATTCTTTGAAAAGATTTCTCGAAACAAATATTTGCGAGCGATTCGGGATGGCTTTATTGCAGGGATGCCTGTAATCTTATTCTCATCTATCTTCATCCTAATTGCGTATGTACCAAACGCTTGGGGATTCCATTGGTCTAAAGATATTGAAACTTTCTTGATGACTCCATATAGCTATTCTATGGGCATCTTGGCCTTCTTCGTTGGTGGGACAACGGCTAAGGCTTTGACTGATTCAATGAACCGTGACCTCCCAGCAACCAACCAAATCAACTTCATTTCTACAATGTTGGCTTCTATGGTTGGCTTCTTGCTCATGGCTGCTGAACCTGCTAAAGATGGCGGATTCTTAACAGCCTTCATGGGGACTAAAGGGTTGCTAACAGCCTTTATTGCAGCCTTTGTTACAGTTAATGTTTATAAGGTCTGTGTGAAAAACAATGTGACGATTCGCATGCCGGACGAGGTTCCACCAAATATTTCACAAGTATTTAAAGACTTGATTCCATTTACATTATCAGTTGTACTCTTGTACGCACTTGAATTAGTTGTTAAAGCAAGCCTTCATGTAACGGTTGCTGAATCAATCGGTACCCTTCTTGCTCCACTATTCTCAGCTGCTGACGGTTACCTTGGAATTACAATTATCTTTGGTGCTTATGCCTTCTTCTGGTTTGTAGGTATTCACGGCCCATCTATCGTTGAGCCTGTGATTGCAGCGATCACTTATGCAAATGCCGAAGTCAACTTGAACCTCCTTCAACAAGGTATGCACGCTGATAAGATCCTTACATCTGGTACACAAATGTTCATCGTCACTATGGGTGGTACAGGAGCAACTCTTGTGGTTCCATTCATGTTTATGTGGTTGTGTAAATCGAAACGAAATCGTGCTATTGGACGCGCTTCAGTAGTTCCTACATTCTTCGGTGTAAACGAACCAATCTTGTTTGGTGCACCACTTGTTTTGAACCCAATCTTCTTTATCCCATTCATCTTTGCACCAATTGCAAACGTATGGATCTTTAAGTTCTTTATTGAAACACTTGGCATGAACTCATTTACTGCCAACCTTCCATGGACTACACCAGGACCTCTTGGTATTGTTCTTGGTACAAACTTCCAGTTCTTATCATTCGCTCTTGCAGCATTGTTAATTGTAGTAGATATTGCTATCTACTATCCATTCCTCAAGGTTTATGATGAACAAATTCTTGAAGAAGAACGTTCAGGTAAAGCTAATGATGAATTAAAAGAAAAAGTAGCTGCAAACTTTAACACTGCAAAAGCAGATGCGATTCTTGAAAAAGCTGGTGTTGAAGGTGAACCAGTTCAAAACAATATCACAAAAGAAACTAACGTATTGGTTCTTTGTGCCGGTGGTGGAACTAGTGGACTTCTTGCCAACGCTTTGAATAAAGCTGCTGCAGAATACAATGTTCCTGTGAAGGCTGCTGCTGGTGGTTACGGTGCTCACCGTGAAATGTTGCCAGAATTTGACCTTGTTATTCTTGCTCCTCAAGTAGCTTCAAACTATGAAGATATGAAGGCTGAAACAGATAAACTTGGAATCAAATTGGCTAAGACTGAAGGAGCTCAATACATCAAGTTGACTCGTGATGGTAAAGGCGCTCTTGCATTCGTTCAAGAACAATTTCAATAATAAATACATTTACTGTTGATTAAAGTGAGATGGAGAAGGATTGCTCACTTACTCCTCTCCATCTTGCTTTATTTTTATTTTATGATTGAGAAGGGGAAAACTTATGTCAAAAACATTACCTAAAGATTTTTATTTTTCGGTGGCGCAACAGCAGCTTACCAGGCAGAAGGTGCGACTCATACTGACGGAAAAGGACCAGTTGCATGGGATAAATATTTAGCAGACAACTATTGGTATACTGCTGAACCAGCGAGTGATTTCTACCATAAATATCCAGTAGACTTACAGTTGGCGGAAGAATATGGCGTAAACGGAATTCGTATTTCTATTGCTTGGTCACGTATTTTCCCAACTGGCTATGGTGAAGTCAATCCAAAAGGGGTAGAATTCTATCATAAGTTATTTGCAGAATGTCATAAACGTCATGTAGAACCATTCGTAACTCTTCACCACTTTGATACTCCTGAAGCTCTTCACTCAAATGGAGACTTCTTAAATCGTGAAAATATCGAACACTTTGTAGATTATGCTGCTTTCTGTTTTGAAGAATTCCCAGAAGTCAACTATTGGACAACCTTTAATGAAATTGGCCCAATCGGTGATGGTCAATACTTAGTCGGTAAATTCCCACCAGGTATTCAGTATGACCTTGCCAAAGTTTTCCAATCACACCACAATATGATGGTTTCTCATGCACGTGCTGTGAAATTGTACAAAGACAAAGGCTATAAAGGTGAAATCGGGGTTGTTCACGCCCTTCCAACTAAGTATCCATTGGATCCTAAAAATCCAGCTGACGTTCGGGCTGCTGAGTTGGAAGATATCATCCACAACAAATTTATCTTGGATGCTACTTACCTTGGACACTATTCAGATGCAACCATGGAAGGTGTAAACCACATTCTTTCAGTTAATGGTGGTAGCTTGGATCTTCGTGACGAAGACTTTGCAGCGCTTGAAGCAGCTAAAGATTTGAACGACTTCCTTGGAATTAACTACTACATGAGTGATTGGATGGAAGCATTTGATGGTGAAACTGAAATCATCCACAACGGTAAAGGGGAAAAAGGAAGCTCTAAGTACCAAATTAAAGGTGTTGGTCGTCGTGTAGCTCCTGATTATGTACCTCGCACTGACTGGGACTGGATCATCTACCCTCAAGGCTTGTATGACCAAATCATGCGCGTCAAGAAAGACTATCCAAACTACAAGAAAATCTATATCACAGAAAACGGACTTGGATACAAAGATGAATTTGTGGACAACACTGTTTACGATGATGGCCGTATTGATTATGTGAAACAACACTTGGAAGTATTGTCTGATGCGATTGCCGATGGTGCAAACGTAAAAGGATACTTCATCTGGTCACTCATGGACGTCTTCTCATGGTCTAATGGTTATGAAAAACGTTACGGACTCTTCTACGTTGATTTTGATACACAAGAACGCTATCCTAAGAAATCTGCACATTGGTACAAGAAAGTAGCTGAAACTCAAGTGATTGAATAAGTATCAACTGGAACTGTTTTAGTTCCAGTTTTTTTATTTTCACTTGATGAAGGTCTCTTAAACCCATCTCTTCTTTCAGCCCCTAATTTATGGTATAATAGATCGATACTGTAATAAGGAAAATAGAATGAATATACAACAATTACGATATGTAGTGGCGATTGCCAATAGTGGTACTTTTCGTGAAGCTGCTGAAAAAATGTATGTGAGTCAGCCGAGCTTGTCCATCTCCGTCAGAGATTTGGAAAAAGAATTGGGCTTTAAGATTTTTCGTCGGACCAGTTCTGGGACTTTTTTGACCCGTCGGGGAATGGAATTTTATGAAAAAGCACAGGATGTGGTCAAAGGGTTTGATATTTTTCAAAATCAATATGCCAGTCCTGAAGAAGAGAAGAAAGAATTCTCTATTTCTAGTCAACACTATGACTTCTTGCCACCATTGATGACGGAATTCTCAATCCGCTATCCGGAAAATAAAAACTTCCGCATCTTTGAGTCAACGACGGTCCAAATTTTGGATGAAGTGGCTCAAGGGCATAGTGAGTTAGGGATTATTTATCTCAACCGTCAAAATACCAAGGGATTATGCAACGGGTCGATAAATTAGGGCTTGAAGTGGTGGATTTGATTCCTTTTCAGACTCATATTTACCTTCGCAAGGGACACCCTCTGGCTAAGAAGAAAAAACTGGTCATGGAAGATCTAGCTCAATTGCCAACTGTTCGCTTTACCCAAGAAAAAGATGAGTACCTCTATTATTCAGAGAATTTTGTCGATACCAGTTCGAGCTCCCAAATGTTCAATGTAACCGACCGGGCTACTTTGAATGGGATCTTGGAGCGGACAGATGCCTATGCGACAGGTTCAGGCTTTTTGGACAGTCAGTCTGTGAATGGCATCACTGTGATTCCACTTGAGGACAACTTGGACAATAAAATGGTCTATGTCAAACGCGAAGAGATGGATCTCTCCCCTGTAGCAGAGAAGTTTGTCGAGGTCATGGTAGAGTATTTTGATCAAAAGAGGTAAGAAATGAAGAGAAAAACAATGGTTCCAGTAACAATCGTGCTCTTGGTCCTACTGGATCAGTTGGTCAAATGGTATGTTGTGAAGAACATTCCACTGGGTGTCGTTAAGTCTTTTATTCCCCATGTGGTCAGCCTGACCTATCTTCAAAATACAGGTGCAGCTTTTTCACTTCTTGAAAACCAGCAATGGTTCTTTACCCTCATCACGCTAGTCGTGATGGTAGGGGCCTTTTACTATCTTTATAAACACCTCAAGGGGTCGCTTTGGATGGTGACGGGCTTGACCTTGGTCATTGCAGGTGGCTTGGGGAATTTTATCGATCGCCTGCGTCAGGGCTTTGTGGTCGATATGTTCCACCTGGATTTTATGAATTTTGCCATTTTTAATGTAGCAGATAGTTATTTGACAGTTGGAGTTTTCTTGCTCCTGATCCTGATGTTGAAAGAGGAAACGCATGGAAATTAAAATCGAAGTAGCCGGTGCGCGACTGGATAAGGCTTTGGCGGATTTGACTCCCTTGTCACGAGCTGTAGCCAATGAGCAGATCAAAGAAGGAAAAGTTCTGGTCAATGGAACTGTGAAAAAAGCTAAGTATACGGTCAAAGAAGGAGACATCATCCAGTATGAAGTCCCAGAAGTGGAAGAGGTCAGCTATGAAGCAGAAGATCTGCCCTTAGACATCGTCTATGAGGACCAGGATGTCGTCGTCGTCAATAAACCCCAAGGCATGGTCGTTCACCCCAGTGCCGGCCATACCAGTGGGACCTTGGTCAATGCCCTTTTATACCATGTCAAAGACCTTTCAGGAATCAATGGGGAATTGCGTCCAGGAATCGTCCACCGGATTGACAAAGACACGTCAGGCCTCTTGATGGTCGCAAAAAATGACCAAGCCCACGTCGCCTTAGCAGAGGAACTCAAAGACAAAAAATCTCTCCGGAAGTATTGGGCCATTGTCCATGGCAATCTTCCTAACGATCGGGGCATGATCGAAGCACCCATTGGTCGCAGTGAAAAGGACCGGAAAAAACAAGCGGTTACGGCTAAAGGAAAACCTGCCGTGACCCGTTTTCAAGTCTTGGAACGCTTTGGAAATTACACCTTGGTAGAGTTGCAACTGGAGACCGGTCGCACCCACCAAATTCGGGTGCACATGGCCTATATCGGCCATCCAGTAGCTGGAGATCCTGCTTATGGTCCTAAGAAGACACTCAAAGGAGAAGGACAGTTTCTGCATGCGCGGACACTCGGCTTTACCCATCCTCGCACAGGGAGAGACTTTGGAATTTACAGCAGAAGTGCCAGCAATCTTTGAGAAAACGCTGGAAGACCTTCGAAAAGGATAAGAGTCTGGGACAAAAGTCCTAGCCTCTTAATTGTTTTTGGATTGTCGAGCAAGACGCAGTGGTTGAGTGGGCTCTACTACGCTGATTTTATCAGCTTTTACAGCCCTACTCAACTGTGCGGAGGTTGGACGTCGAAATCGAATTCTAACGAATTACCGATTTCTGTCCCACTCTCTTAAATTCGAAATAAACTAGTATTAGAAAGAAGCATAGAGATGAAAGCAAAACGAATCGTCTTTAAAGTAGGGACCTCGTCTTTAACCAATCCAGACGGGAGCCTCTCCAGACAGAAGGTCAAGGTCATTACCCAGCAGTTGGCTCTCTTACATGAATCAGGCCATGAGTTGATTTTGGTTTCGTCAGGGGCGGTTGCTGCGGGGTTTGGTGCCCTTGGTTTTAAGAAACGGCCGACTAAGGTGGCAGACAAGCAAGCCTCTGCGGCAGTTGGTCAAGGTTTGCTGATGGAAGAATACACAGCCAACCTGCTCTTACGCAACATTGTTTCTGCACAAATTTTATTGACCCAGGATGATTTTGCGGATCAACGTCGCTATAAGAATGCCCATCAGGCCCTTTCTGTCTTGCTCAATCGTGGGGCTATTCCAATCATCAATGAAAATGATACAGTCTCCATCGCTGAGCTAAAAGTAGGAGACAATGATACCTTGAGTGCGCAAGTTGCGGCCATGGCCCAAGCTGATCTCTTAGTGCTTTTGACGGATGTAGATGGCCTCTATACAGCCAATCCTTCTCAGGATCCAACAGCCAAGCGTTTGGAGCGAATCGAGCAAATTTCACGAGAAATGATCGAGATGGCTGGAGGTGCGGGTAGTAGCAATGGAACTGGCGGAATGCTGACCAAACTCAAGGCAGCGACCCTGGCGACAGAGTCAGGGGTTCCCGTCTATATTTGCTCGTCTCTCAAGCCTGATGCCTTGATCGAAGCGGCGCAAGAGCAAGCAGATGGCAGTTACTTCCTAGCAGAGGACAAGGGGTTAAAAACCCAGAAGCAATGGCTAGCCTTTTATGCAGAAAGTAAAGGAGCTCTTTGGGTGGATGCTGGAGCGGCTGAGGCCTTGTTGGAATACGGAAAGAGCTTATTAATTTCTGGTGTGACCAAGGCAGAAGGGGATTTTTCTTATCACGACATCGTCAGCGTCTATCATCAAGAGTCAGGACGATTACTAGGGAAAGGGAAAGTTCGTCTCGGCCAGTCGGCTGTGCGCGATATGCTCCAATCTAAAAAAGCCAAGGGAATCCTCATCCACCGGGATGATTGGATCTCGGTAACTCCTGAGATTGACTTACTCTTTACAGAATTCTAGAGGAAAATGTATGGGAACAACACAAGAACAATTAGCCTTAGCGAGATCAGCTAAGAAAAGCATCAATACAGCTAATACAGCCCAAAAAAATCAGGCCTTGGAAGCCATGGCCAGCCAGCTTCTGAAAGCGACGGAAGCCATTTTAGCAGCCAATCAGATCGATATGGAAGCAGCACGTGGGAAGATCTCTGAAGTCATGCTGGATCGCCTCTTTCTTGATCAAGAGCGGATTGCAGGGATGGCACAAGGAATCCGTGCTTTAATAGACCTGCCAGATCCGATTGGGGAAGTGCTGGATACGGAAGTCTTGGAAAACGGCCTTGAAATCCAGAAGGTTCGAGTCGCTATGGGCGTCATTGGGATCATTTGATGAAAGCCGTCCTAATGTAACGTCAGATGCTGCAGCGCTTGCCATCAAGAGTGGCAATGCAGTAGTCCTTCGTACTGGAAAGGATGCCTTTCATTCTGCTCAAGCGATCGTAACAGCCCTCAAGGTTGGATTGGAAGAAGCTGGACTCAATCCAGATCTTCTCCAATTGATCCAAGATACGAGTCGAGCTTCTAGTCTTGCTATGATGAAGGCTAAGGGCGATCTGGACTTGCTCATTCCACGTGGTGGTACTGGATTGATCCAAGCAGTGGTTGAAAATGCCATTGTCCCCGTGATCGAGACAGGAACTGGTATTGTCCATGTCTATGTGGACAAGGAGGCTAACTTCCAGAAAGCCATCGCTATTATTGAAAATGCTAAGACCAGTCGCCCATCCGTCTGCAATGCTATGGAGGTCTTGTTGGTCGATCAAGCGATCGCGTCTGATTTCTTGCCTTTGGTCAAAGAGCGCTTAGTGGATGAGCGGGAAAGATCGGTTGAGTTGCGTCTAGATGAGGACGCACAGGCTATCATTTCTGGAACAGCAGCACAGGAGCAGGATTTTGATACCGAATTTTTAGATTATATTTTAGCAGTCAAGGTCGTTGATGGAGTCGAGGAAGCGGTAGGTCACATAGAAGCTCATAGCACCCATCATTCGGATGCCATTGTGACTGAAAATCCTGAGACAGCCGCTTATTTTACCAAGCAAGTAGATTCAGCAGCCGTTTATGTCAATGCGTCTACACGCTTTACAGATGGGGGTCAATTTGGCCTAGGTTGTGAAATGGGGATCTCGACCCAAAAACTCCATGCGCGTGGACCAATGGGACTGCGGGAGATGACTAGTTACAAGTATATCGTCAGTGGAAATGGTCAAGTGAGGTAAGTCATGAAAGTAGCATTTATCGGTCTTGGAAATATGGGAGCTAGTCTGGCCAAAGCGGTCGCAAAAGAAGTGGCTAACACAGACCTGCTCTTGGTCAACCGTTCCCCTCAAAAGGTGGAAGAGTTTAGCAGCCAGTATGGGGGAACGGCGTCTAATCTTGAACAAGTCTTTCAAGAGGCGGAGGTCATCTTCTTAGGTGTCAAACCCTATCAACTCAGCCCTTTACTTGAAGAGTACCAGGTCATTTTGGGCCAACGTTCCAATCTCCTCTTGGTTTCTATGGCAGCAGGTTTGGAACTGGAGCAAATGGCAAGTGTGGTAAAAAATGAGCGGCTGGGGCTCATCCGCATCATGCCCAATACGCCCGTAGCCATCGGTCAAGGTGTCATTAGTCTGAGCCGCTCCCAAGCAGTGACAGACCAGCAACTAGCCCAAGTCAAACAGCTCTTAGCAGGAGCAGGGGCCCTCTACGAAATCGAAGAAAAATTGATGGATCCTGCAACGGCTATCGCAGGCTGTGGTCCAGCCTTTGTTTATCAGATGATCGAAGCCATGGCGGATGCAGGAGTAGCCTTGGGACTTTCACGAGAGCAAGCCTTGCAGATGGCGGGCCAGACTTTCAAAGGGGCCGCCAGTATGGTCTTAGAGACGGGGCAACATCCTGGAAGCTTGAAGGATGCAGTTTGTAGCCCAGGTGGCTCAACCATCGCAGGAGTCAATCGCTTAGAACAAGTCGGCCTACGGGGCGACATTATTGCAGGTGTGGAAGCTGCCTACAAACGCACGCAAGAAATGGGACAAGAGGCAGGGCGAAATCAGATAAGATAATTGGTCAAAACCATGCTTGTAGAACAGTGACGAACTGTTCTTTTATACAAATCTAACAAATCAAGAATTATCCAATCCTCTATTGAAACTTTCCACCGTGAGAAAAGTGCCTGAAACTTAATGGTTTCAGGCATTCGGAATTATTGAGACCTTAGGCTCAATAATTAGTCATGGAACTTCGAAGAAGTTCGCTGACGTCCGTTCTCACCTAAGGAAAGTTTCTAAGAGGACTTTATTTTAAATGTAAAAGATTGGTTTTTGGGCCAATCTTTTTTACGTTAGAGCGACTCTATCTCTACGAAGCCATTTTCAGTCAGATGATAGATTTTTTGGCAGACTTCTTTGAGGAAGGTCCGATCGTGGGAGACTGTTACCAGCCCGCCTGGGTAGTCTGCGAATAGGCGACGAATTTCTGGTTGGGAAGTGGGGGAAAAATTACGAGTAGGTTCGTCCAAGAGCAGAAACTGGGGACTTGTGAGTACTAATTGAAGGAGGAAGAGTTTTCCTTGCTGGCCACCAGAAAGTTCTGAAATAGGATGGTGCATTTCAGAAAAGGTAAAGTTGAGGGAGGCTAAATGCAATTGAATGGTGTTGATTTCTTCGCGATCGCCTGAATGCTGCAGAAATTGAACGGGTGTCTGAGTCAGAGGGAGGCGTTCAGTGTAATCTTGAGGCATATAGGCAGTTCGGATACTCTTATTCTCTTGTAAAAGATCCCAGATCATTTTTAGGAAAGTGGATTTCCCAACACCGTTGGAACCGATAATCCCTATCTTATCCTGCCCTTGAAGTGTGAGGGAGAGGTTCTTGACTAGGACACGATCCCCAATTGCGAGCTCTTCCTGATCTAAGAGAAGGACTCGTTTTTGAGGAGACAAGGGAGTGAGGGGAGGAAAATGCAGATTGATGATTTCCTCATCATAGGGTTGGGAAGTCATGGATTGGAATTCTCGCTCGTAGCGCTTTTCTTGTGAGAGGAGGGACTTCATTTTCTTTGCCAGGAGACGTCCAGCAGTGCTATCTTTGGTATTTCGTAAGGAAGTTTGGACTTGCTGACGGACGCGACGGTGCTTCTCCATTGTTTTTCGGTAGGCTCGTTGATCGTTGGCCGCTTGCTGAGACTGTTGCTTAAATTGTTGTTCCCTCTGGCTACTGTAGTCTTGATAGCCTAGGTGCTCTACGATGGTTTCAGCTTCCTTGCGGTGTTTGATCTGTCTGAGGTGTATGATGGTATCCGCCGTCTGAGTCAAAAAATCCTCATGATGGGAAATAAATAGGATGGTTTGGGGACTGGTTTGGATCATCTGCTGGAGCCAATCCAAGGTCTCCAAATCCAGATCATTTGAAGGTTCATCTAAAAATAGCAATTCATGAGGACAACAAAGTTCGTGAAGCAGTTGGACTTTGAGGGCTTCTCCTCCAGATAGACTTCCGATAGCTTGATCGCTTGCAAAGCGGTCGCTATTAAAATGCAATTGATCTGCCAGTCTGTAGAGGGTGGCATAGTCTAGCTCGTCCTCTCCAAAAAAATATTCTTCCAAGCTTTTTCTCTTCAATGCTTCCGGCAAAGACTGGGGAATATAGGCATAGGAGTGAAAGGTAGTGGTGATTTCTCCTTCCATGGTCAGATAATCTGGTAGAGATTTTGGGGACATAAGGACATGAAGCAAGGAAGATTTTCCATTTCCTTCTTCGCCAATAATAGCAACTTTTTCCCCTTCATGAATGGTCAGGGACAGATCTCGAACCAGATCTCGTAAATCTTTTGTATGTCGGATAGTGAGGTGGGATAGTTTTAGCATAAGATTCCTTTCTACTGGGACAAAAAACAGCTCTACCTATTTAGTAGAGCTGTATTCATGTGGAACCCAAGCAGAAAAAAACCTTGTTTAGCCAACAAATGGTTGGAAAATAGGCAAGAGGGTACACAAAAAGAGATAGAACAAGCAGTCCACTAAATAAAGTATTTTATTTAACGAAACTTAGTTGTTCATATCTCCTTACCTCCGAATATGATTAGATTTATTCTATTCCTTTTATTCGTTATTGTCAAGGAATTCCTTGCTTCTTACTCCCTTTTCTTTTCGGACTCGGGGGGATTTTATGGTATAATTAAAAGTATGCATACAAAACCAACGTCCGCTTATGTCCACATCCCATTTTGTACCCAGATTTGTTTTTATTGTGATTTTTCGAAGGTCTTTATTAAGAACCAACCGGTCGATGCTTATCTAGATCATTTGATCCAAGAATTTCGTCGGGAAGAAATTACAAACTTACGGACTCTCTATATCGGGGGTGGGACACCGACGGCCTTATCTGCAGATCAGCTAGCCTATCTGCTCAAGGAGCTGACCATGTCGCTTGATCTCTCTCAGATGGAAGAGCTGACTATCGAGGCCAATCCTGGTGATTTGGATCCGGATAAGATTGCGGTTTTGAAGGATTCGCCAGTTAATCGGGTTTCATTGGGCGTGCAGACCTTTGATAATCGTTTGCTCAAGAAGATTGGTCGAAGCCACCAAGAGCAGGACATTTATGACAATATCGACCGTCTGAAACTGGCTGGTTTTGACAATATTTCGATTGACCTCATCTATGCGCTTCCGACACAAACCATGGAGCAGGTCAAAGAGAATGTCGCTAAGGCTCTTGCCCTTGACATTCCCCACATGAGTCTTTATAGCTTGATTCTGGAGAATCACACAGTCTTTATGAATCGCATGAGAAGGGGCAAGCTTCCTCTACCTAAAGAGGAGTTGGAAGCAGAGATGTTTGAATACATCATTCAGGAGTTGGAGCGTGCGGGCTTTGAGCATTACGAAATTTCTAATTTCTCCAAGCCTGGTTTTGAAAGTCGGCACAATCTCATGTATTGGGACAATGCCGAGTATTATGGATTGGGAGCTGGAGCATCCGGCTATGTCGATGGGATTCGCTACAAGAATCATGGCCCCATTCGTCACTATATGCAAGCTGTCGAAGAGGGAAATGCGCGTGTCCAAGAAGAGCACTTGAGTCAGACAGAAATGATGGAAGAAGAGATGTTTCTAGGACTACGTAAGAAAACAGGTGTTTCCAAGAAGCGTTTTGAAGAAAAGTTTGGTGTGAATTTTGACCAACAATATGGACCAGTGGTTGAGGAATTGACCCAGCAGGGACTTTTGGTACCTAACAAGGACATTGTACGAATGACCAAGAAAGGTCTCTTTTTAGGAGACACTGTAGCAGAGAAGTTTATTTTGGAGTAGAAGATGGCAAAAACATTTGAATACAGCATGAAAATTCCGTTTGATATGAGCGATGTCAATGGTTCTATTAAGATTCCCCAATTGATCTTGCTGTCTTTACAGGTATCGGGCATGCAATCGATTGAGCTGGGTATGAGTGATATGTATATTTTAGAGAACTACAATCTAGTCTGGATTATCACGGATTACAATATGAAGATCGAGCGTCTCCCTGTTTTTGATGAGAAAATCACTATCGAAACCTATGCCAAGAGTCACAATCGACTTTTCTGCTACCGGGCCTTTAATATCAAAGATGAAGCAGGAAATACTATCATTGAGATGGTCGCGACCTTTGTCTTGATGGATCGGGATACGCGCAAGGTTCATCCTGTTATGAGCGAAATCACGGATGCCTTTGACTCTGAATTTTCAAAAACTATGATCCGTGGTCCCCGTTTCAAAGAATTAGAAGGCGGCGTGGAACAAGAATACCGGGTTCGGTTTTACGACTTGGATATGAACGGACATGTCAATAATAGCAAGTACTTGGACTGGGTTTTTGAGGTGATGGGAGCAGACTTCTTGACCCATCATGTCCCTAAAAAAGTTCATCTGAAATATGTCAAAGAAGTGCTGGCAGGAGGTCTCATCACCTCTCAATATGAACAAGAGGGCTTGAAAACTCAGCACCAAATTACTTCAGATGGTCAGATCAATGCCCAAGCTGAAATTGAGTGGGAAGAAGTAGAAGAAAAGGGTTGGAATTATGGAAAGTAGAAGATTAAAAAATAAAAAACAGGAACTTGAAAGCTATCAAAAACGGGTTGTGGCCTATGCCAAGCGTCAAAAGAACCCTTTGTACATGTTGGGAGATTGGCTCTTGACTCTTTGTGCTTTGGGCATCATCCTGGTAGAGGAAATTTATAAATTTTTCCGCTATCGCTTGAATTTAGAGAGTTTTAATCGCTTTTTAAGAGAAGATGTACGCTGGTATCGGGTCTGGATCCATTTCACCTTGGCCTTTCTTTTACCGGTCATGATCTTCTCGATTGGGATTACTAGCCAATCAGGATCCTTCTGGTCCAATTTCTATCACCGCTTGTCTCAAGGCGTGCTCTTTAGTACAACAGTCAGCCTCGCTGCGACCTTAGTGACGGATTTTGTGGAGAATTTGCAACCAGAAACTAAGTCTGACGGGAAAAATCGGAGCACCAAACGCACGGTTTATCAAATCAGTGTGGATCAGGCAACCGTGATAGGCTTGTTATTGACCATTGTGATCCTCATGGTGGCTTCCTTCTTGTTTACCCAATCAGGAAGTCAAGGAATCAATTTTACAGGTTTGATTTTACAATTTATCCTCTATGCTGGAGCCTTGCTCTTGTATGGGTCTGGTGGACGAGTCGATGCAGAGAAGTTGCATGAAGAAGCTAACACAGAAAGGGAAGAATAAATGCACTATAAGGGCTATTTGATTGATTTGGATGGCACTATTTACAAAGGAAAATCACGAATTCCTGCAGGAGAAGCTTTTGTTCATGAATTGCAGGCGCGTGAGATTCCATATCTCTTTGTCACCAACAATACAACCCGCACACCAGAGACCGTTCGGGATATGCTGGCACTCATTTCAATATTGAAACCCCAGTTTCGACCATCTATACAGCTACCCTTGCTACCATTGACTACATGAATGACCAAAACTTGGGCAAAAAAGTCTATGTGATCGGAGAAGCGGGGCTCAAAGATGCTATTGAAGAAGCTGGCTATATCATCGATGAAGAAGCACCTGATTATGTTGTGATTGGACTGGATTGGCAAGTGGATTATGAGAAGTTTGCTAAAGCAACCTTGGCGATTCAAAAAGGGGCCCACTTTATCGGGACCAACCCTGACCTCAATATTCCAACAGAGCGTGGCTTGTTGCCGGGAGCAGGATCTCTGATTGCTCTTGTCCAAGCAGCAACACGGGTCGAGCCTGTGATTATTGGGAAACCAAAGGCCATCATCATGGATAAGGCCATTGAACACCTGGGCCTTGAAAGAGAAGAAGTCGTGATGGTCGGGGATAACTATCTAACAGATATTCGTGCTGGTATTGACAATGGTATTCCGACCCTTTTGGTGACGACTGGATTTACCAAAGCAGAAGAAGTGCCGACCTTACCCATTGCACCGACACATGTCGTTTCTAGCTTAGCGGAGTGGGATTTTGATGCTTAGAAGTTTAAGATCCATGAACCAAATCTTCTTCATCCTATCCGCTGCGATCCTTCTCACCATTGCTCTAGCCTGGGCCATCTATCCGCTTGAGATTCAATGGTTGGAAATCCAGAGTCGGACCGGTTTTTCGGCTTCTGTCATCATGAAGAATTTTAATGTCTTGATGAACTACTTGACCAATCCTTTTCAATGGGTGTTGAAGATGCCTCAATTCCCCTCTTCCAAAAATGGCTTGCACCATTTTGAGGCCGTCAAGTACCTGTTTCATTTGGTGACGGTCGTTTTCTTGGTCACTCTACCTGGTTTTATCCAGTTTCTACGAACAGTTGTCAAAAATGGCTATCTTGCCCTGTACCGTGGTCTATTTTTGGATGATGCTCCTACCGGTAATGGTTGCGGTGATGGCTGTCATCATTGGCTTTGATCAATTCTTTTACGCTCTTTCATCAGATCTTATTTGCTGGGGACAATACCTGGCTTTTTGATCCGCGCGTGGATTCGATTATTCTAGCTCTACCAGAAGACTACTTTATGCATGCCTTTTTGATCTTCTTTGTTCTATATGAAGGAATATGTGCGAGTTTTTATCTATTATCTAGGAGAATCTAATGAACCAATACAACCGATTATTAGACCCCAAAAAGGATCTAGGAAAATTTTCTGGGACGCTTGCCATTTATCTCTTGGTGATGACCTTGGTGACCGTGCTGTGGGAAGTGCTCCTAGGCCTGATCCTTTCAGGTTCGCTCAGAAAAGATCCAAGTAAACTAGCGGAGAGAATGACTAGCCTGAATGTTTGGGCAGGAGTTCCCTATTTTATCTCCATTTTTATTGGCCTCTTTATCTTTAATGCCTATCGCAAAAAGCCCTCTTTAAGTTTGATCTCAAGCATAAGGGACGCAAGATGACACCTTCTGTCTTCTTTATCCTTCTCGCCTTTTTAGGCTTCTCCCAAGTCTTCTCATCTGTCATGACGCAAGTGATTGAGCGCATGTTTGAGACCATTGGCCTTTATTCACCAAGTCCAGATATTGGCGATACCATTGAGCGGTCTTGGACCATGCTCTTGTATGCTGGTTTCTTGGGGCCGATCACAGAAGAGTTTTTCTTCCGTGGTGCTGGCTTGCGAGGCTTGGAGCGATTTGGAAAAATCTTTGCTATTGTCATGACGGCTATTTTATTCGGCCTCTTCCATGCCAATTTTGACCAGCTCTTTTTTGCAAGTATCATTGGTCTAGGATTTGGCTACATTGCTTTTGAATACAATATCTGGTGGGCGATTTTCTATCACATATTCAACAACTTTGTCATTTCCCAAGGCTTGCACTATGTGGCTTATCACGTGGATGAAGGATTAGCAAGTTGGCTCCAAATCGGCGTTTTAGCTATTGGATCCATTGTCATGCTTGTGGTTCTTGCGACCAAATGGCCAGCTATCAAGGCCTATATTGAGGATAATAAACCTCAACCGGGAGTTTTCCAGCGTTCACTCGCTTCTTTCTGGTTCTGGTTCTTCGTCTTATTTACCATCTTGATGTCCATTTTGCCTTATGTGATTCCGATCTTCCAGATGGCCAATCTTAAGGGGTAAGGTTGATCAATGATTAGCAAAGAGGGATCGTTTTAGATCCCTCTTTTTGCTATAATATAAGAAGTAGAATACAAGGAGAGAAACTGTTTGATAGTTGACGAGGCATACATGTTCTTCTCCGATTTGGGACATGTAAGAGCCTAATTAAACCCTCAGAGCTAGTGGAAAAAATATAAATCTGAAAGATATGTTATTTGATAGAAAAAGGAAATGTATGGAAACGGAAAATACAGTGTCCATTTGGATTGGAAATTTTGCTGATCAATCTCAATTAGACCATTATTTGCAGATACACTATGATGAGGACGGAGAGGCAGTTCCGTCTCAATTCTTAATCGAGAATGGCATTGATTTGGATGATATTGATGACGATTGGCTAGAAGCTCAGCTTTATGATAGGAACCACTCAAACCTCGAACAGATGTTGAAAGGTGCATCCTATGAACAGACTATTCTTCGTAATTTAATAGGGGAAGGAATCAATACGGTTATTCCTCAAAAGCAACACCATCATTTTGCTTTTACAATTATGATTGTAGTAGCAATAAAAAAAGTAACGGACAATACAAGATTTATCGGAACTGTAAGCTATAAAGAGGCGTAGTTTATTTATTGCAAGCTAGTGATATAAAAAGGAAAAAAACAAATGAAATGTAATGATAGCTTATTATACTTCTTTCAAGAATTGACTTTTTAATCTAGTCGATTTAATCAGTCATATAGAATACAAGGACTTCGTTATGGATTCCTTGAAGCTTGCTAATCAATCGCTTGACCAGGATAGTAAGATTTGTCCGGATCTTTTGTATAGTCGTTTGGAGAATATGGACGAAAAGGATATCTTGACATTTATGGAGCTGGATAATGAGACCAATCCTCTTGTATGGAGCTGCATTGCCAATTATTTTGTTTTGGTTTGCTATCATTCGTATCAGCATTCTGGAGAAAAGTACCTGCCCCAAACAATTGAAAGTGTGGATGTGGAAACGCTAGAAGCTTATGTTTCGAGTTACCGACAACTGCTAGCTGAAAACAATCAATTAGTGCAGCAACTATCCGCATTAGACCTTGAACAGGTGTTGAAAGATCCCCTGATTGACAATTACTTTGGTGAGTTGCTTCAAGAAATCAAGTTGAAACAATGATTTAGCAGTTTTAAATTGACGATAGGACGTTCCAAAAATTAACTCGCCCAGATAGTACTAGACAAGGAGAGTATATGTTTGACAGCTATTTGATGCTTACTTTTTCAGAAGCAATTGCACATCAGTTAAGCTCGCCCTATAACTTTCATATTCGGATAGCCTTGGATGCGTGTTGGAGTTTTTTGGAGAAGAGAGATAAAAATGGAGATGAGCTCTATGCTCTATTAGATGATAGTACGGACTTTGGTGGACTTTTTATCTTTATGCAATTAGATGATAATGAGTCGCATGTAGCATCCTGGGATAATATGACTTATGCGATAGCTACCACTGCAAAAGCAGCTTATTCATTTGCAAATAAGAAAGAGATACCGTCTCCTTTGGAAAATATCGACGATTCTTTAATAGAGATTTTCATTGAGAATTTAAAAGAAATCAATAGTAATTTTTTTATGAGCACGTACAGGATGTCAAAGACTTCCTTGCGCGTGATCAATTGCCATCAAAGGAAGAAGCTTTTAAAAAGAATTGAGAGAATGGGATTGTTGCTATGAAAAATTTTTGAAGATAAATTATCAGAGATTCAAAAAGATATGATTAGTCTAGCGCTTGAACTAGCAGAAGGAAAAATAGATACTGCCTATATTTACGGTTCCTGTGAGAATCATTCCTTATCTTTTAACAGCTTTTTGCTAAGGATAAGAAGCTATATACGATCAATAAGCTAGATGAGCTGGGTATAGAGAATTTAACGACTGATAGAATGTTTCAGTATTTAGACATTGGAATAAGTGACTTAGAGCGATTTATAACATTATTTCAAGAGGATAAAAAAACAAGCCCCAACTCAACTGAAATTGGTATATGATAATGTGAATAAAAAAAGCTAAGGCTCAGTATTCCTATGATTTGTTTTATTCCAACTCAGACAAAAATAACAGCAGATGATATTTTTTTGAACAATGGTACAGCGAAGTGAAAGAAGTAGTTGAGAGAAATAATGAGTTTTGAAGATAAATTTATGGAAGTTCAGGTTAGCATGATTTCATTAGCGCTGGAATATGTCCAAAAATCAAGCAGATAGAATTTATATTTATGCGATAGCGGACAGTTTGTATAGTTTTAATCTCTTCTATGAGATTAAGGGAAATATTGTACACAAACACTTAGTAAATGATTATTTACCTAAAGACTCTCATGTTGATATTAGTTTACAAACAGCCTTGTTGAAGGAAGGTGTCAAGGATGTAAAATCAATGCTTGATGTTTGCCAAGAATACAATCGCGAGCATCCAACTGAAATGTGGTTGGTTTATGATGCTCAGAAAAACAGCCTTGATAGTCGCTATAGCTATGAAGGGCGTTATGACAAGGATGAAGAGTTGCTTCCAAGTCTAGAGTTTGAAAAAAATGGTTTGAGGAAGTAAAAAGGCGAGAAACTGTAGGAGAAGAATATGACACAATTTGAAGATAAATTTATGGAAGTTCAGGCTAGCATGGTTTCATTAGCAATGGAATATGTTCAAAATCAGGCAGAAAAATATATATTTATTGCATTTCGGAGGAAGCATTGCAATCATATAAAGTTTTTTTATAAGATTAATGGTGTTGTAATTGAAATGGATAAAGTTAATGAAGTTGTGGCAAAAAGTAGATGATTCAGATAATATGGCATTCGCTCTATTGGGATATGGAGCTGAAGATATACAAAAATGATTGATGTCTGCCAAGAATACAATCGTGAACATCCAACTGAAATGTGGTTAATTTATGATGCTAAGAAAAAAATAGCCTTGACAGTCGCTATAGCTATGAAGGGCGTTATGACAAGGATGAAGAGTTGCTTCCAAGTCTAGAGTTTGAAAAATGGTTTGAGGAAGTGAAAGTACAGGGAATTGTAGTAGTTACAAATGGCACAATTTGAAGATAAATTTATGGATGTTCAGGCTAGTATGATTTCGTTAGCACTAGAATATGTCCAAAATCAGGCAGAAAAAAAGTATACATTTATTGTATCTCTGAAGAAGCATTACTTTCTTTTGATGTTTTTTTATAAAATTAATGGAGTTTATGTCAAATTACACAAGGTTAACACTGTTTTAGAGACTAAAGTAGATGATTCTGATAATATGATGTTTTCGGTATTACGATATGGCCTTGAAGATATACAGAAATTACTTGATGTGTGCCAAGAATACAATCGCGAACATCCAACTGAAATGTGGTTGATTTATGATGCTCAGAAAAACAGTCTTGATAGTCGCTATAGCTATGAAGGGCGTTATGACAAGGATGAGGAATTGATTCCACGTCTAGAATTTGAAAAAAATGGTTTGAGGAAGTAAAAAACAAGCAACTGTAGGAGAAGAAGATATGACCCAACAAGATCAAGTAATGATCTATCCCTTGCCAACTGATTAATGAAGTTATAAATATTGATGCTATCTTTGATATAATACCGCCATTAAAAATGATGATATAGAGCAGTGAACGAAAAAATCGTAATGATATTTTTGAGCTTTCCATTACGTTTTATGCTACAATGAAAGCAAAAAAATAGTTCGTTTAGGTTAGAAAGGAGAAGCATAAATGCGTGGCTATAAAAATTAAACTATTATTATTTTGTCTCTCTCTTCTAATCCTGACCTCAATAGCTTATTTTAGCAATAAATTAACATGTCCCCTTTTTAAAAGCTTATATTTTACTCAATAATCATTGCCTATTGTTTCAATATAGCTTTGAGTTTTTTTATAGTAAGAGGTAGAGCTAGTTATCCACCTCTACTTTATTTTTGACAATATTAAAGTGAACGCAATATAATAAGGTTTTATAAGAAGAATGAAGAATACAAGTTCAATTTGGATCGGTCATTTTTAAGATCTTATTTTGTTAAAAAAATCAATTAATTTAGTAGATTATAGAGAGGTTGGCTAAGTGCTAGACCTCCCTTTTTTGCTATAATAGAGAGTATGAATAACTTGATTAAATCCAAGCTCGAGCTCTTGCCGACGAGTCCGGGCTGTTACATTCACAAAGATAAGAACGGAACCATCATCTATGTAGGGAAGGCTAAGAATCTTCGCAATCGGGTGCGGTCCTATTTTAGAGGGAGCCACGATACTAAGACCGAAGCCCTGGTATCTGAGATTGTGGATTTTGAATTTATCGTCACTGAGTCTAATATTGAGGCCTTGCTTCTTGAGATCAACCTCATCAAGGAGAACAAGCCCAAGTACAATATCATGCTCAAGGACGACAAGTCCTATCCCTTCATCAAGATTACCAATGAGCGCTATCCGCGCCTCATCATCACGCGCCAGGTCAAAAAGGATGGCGGTCTCTATTTCGGTCCCTATCCGGATGTGGGAGCGGCCAATGAGATCAAGCGGCTTTTGGATCGGATTTTCCCTTTCCGCAAGTGTACCAATCCGCCTTCCAAGGTCTGCTTTTACTATCATCTAGGACAATGTATGGCCCACACAGTCTGCCACAAGGACGAGGCCTATTTCAAGGGCATGGCCCAGGAGGTTTCTGATTTCCTCAAGGGACAGGACGATAAGATTATCGATGAGCTCAAGCTCAAGATGAATACCGCTGCGCAAAACATGGAATTCGAGCGGGCGGCTGAGTACCGCGATCTGATCCAGGCCATCGGGACCCTGCGGACCAAACAGCGGGTCATGGCCAAGGATTTGCAGAACCGGGATGTCTTTGGCTACTACGTGGACAAAGGCTGGATGTGTGTGCAGGTCTTCTTTGTCCGTCAGGGTAAGCTGATCGAGCGCGACGTCAACCTTTTTCCTTACTACAATGATCCGGACGAGGATTTTTTGACCTATGTGGGGCAGTTTTACCAGGAGAAATCCCACCTGATCCCCAATGAAATCCTGATCCCTCAGGATATCGATGAGGAAGCGGTCAAGGCCCTAGTGGATACCAAGGTCCTCAAGCCCCAGCGTGGGGAGAAGAAGCAGTTGGTCAATCTGGCCATCAAGAATGCGCGTGTCAGTCTGGAGCAGAAGTTCAATCTCCTTGAAAAATCGATGGAGAAGACCCAAGGTGCTATTGAAAACCTTGGAAAACTCCTGCAAATCCCAACCCCTGTGCGCATTGAGTCCTTTGACAACTCCAACATCATGGGGACCAGTCCGGTCTCAGCCATGGTGGTCTTTGTTAATGGGAAGCCAAGCAAAAAGGACTATCGCAAGTACAAGATCAAGACCGTTGTCGGACCAGATGACTATGCCAGCATGCGAGAAGTCATTCGCAGACGCTACAGCCGGGTTATGCGGGATGGCCTGACGCCACCAGACCTGATAGTTATCGATGGGGGTCAGGGCCAGGTTAATATCGCTAAGCAAGTCATCCAAGAAGAGTTAGGGCTGGATATTCCCATTGCAGGTCTACAAAAGAATGACAAGCACCAGACCCATGAATTGCTCTTTGGCGATCCTCTCCAAGTCATCGAACTCTCTCGGACCTCGCAGGAATTTTTCCTCCTCCAACGGATCCAGGATGAAGTCCACCGTTTCGCTATCACCTTCCACCGCCAGCTCCGATCCAAGAATTCCTTCTCTTCTCAGCTGGACGGAATCGAAGGCTTGGGACCAAAACGCAAGCAGTTGCTGATGAAGCACTTCAAGTCACTGACCAAGATCAAGGAAGCTACTGTGGATGAGATCGTCACGGTCGGTATCCCACGAGCAGTAGCGGAGGCAGTGCAAGCCAAGCTCCATCAAGGAAAGCAGGAAGAAGCAAGTTCCTTGATGGAAGTGGCAGAGCCGGTAAAAGACTTAGAGTGAAGGGTTTGTTTTTAGGGGAAAAAATAAATGGAACTTCTTGATACAAAAAAATTGAAAGTAATGGTTTTATTTTTTTATGGGAAATTCTCTGAGGGTCTTTTTCCAAGAGTGGTTAAAAATCACAACTATACTGGCATCTAAAAGTGACCTTCAAAAATGAGTTCTTGTTTCAGGTTGGGTTTAGTATCTATAAGCTGATAGAAATAGAAAAACAGCAGTTTAGAATTGTCTCCATTGATTATGAAGCCAACCCTTTTAAAGATTTTACAGAGGATTTAACGGTAGCACTTTGGATTCAGCCCGAACAGGCTAGTCTCGCTAAAGAATTGCAGATAAATCCCTCAGAAATTCGATTTGACGATAAAAATTCTAATTGCCAAAGGTGTCTTTGAGGATGAACATGCCTCATCTGCAACGACAAAATACTCAAAGCCTGAAAGACTCAGGTTGGTTTATGGGCTATCAAAAGGCAAGATAATGAAGACTTTGTTTGCATTCACGCTTTTGAACTATTGAAATGGAATCCAAAACTTATAAAAGTGTTGGTCTTACCTACTGATTACCTAGTTATTGTTAATGATGGAGAAATCCATTCAATTTTAAACGATTGCGATGAAGAAATTTTTCCGATTTCGTAAGTCTATTCATTAAACATAAGATGAACCATCCAATTCAAATGGATGGTTTTCACTTTTTGTACTCGTTTTTTTGTTATACTAGATTTATTGATGGTTGAATTTCTATGGTATCTTACAAAGCTCTCAAAGATAATATGTCTTCAGTAGATGAATTGAAATTTGATGGTATAAATAATAAAAAGGAGAGAATATGTTAAGAATTTTTTTCCTTATGATACAGAAGGGTGGAGCAGGCTATAGCATATTTTTGAAAGTCATTTTAAAAATCAAGTTTCCTGAAAAGTATAAAGAATTTTTACTTAAATATAATGGTGGGGATAGCTTGCAAAACTAGTTTTAGTATAAATCGTAAGAATTCGGATATAAGAGCATTTTATGGTTTTAATAAAGCGAGTAAATACAATAATTTTCAATATTTGATTGATAATGGTTTTTAGAAGAATTTTTAGATAGAGGTTTTATACCTATAGCGAAAGATAGTTTTAGTAATTCAATTATTCTTGGTGTTACAGAAAAGAATTTTTAATCAGATAGCTTTTTGACCATGAAGGTCAGGGTTGTGAAACCTTTAGAAATCAGCTTTGAAGATTTGATATCTAAAAATTAAAAAGTAAAAAGAAAAATTCGTACAATTGAAGAGAGAATAGCAGATATGAAAGCTGTAGGTAGTAAAAAGAAATTACTCCTAGATTAAAAGAAATATGGCAAGAAGAAATTGATAAGTATGCAGGCCGTGAGCAAGTCATTGTTAAGTTGTAATCCTATTGTGTAAAAATGTGATATCCGAATGTTATCACATCTTTTATTTATGTAAGTTTTTGTTACACTTAATGAACACAGATTTTTCAACTATAAAGGAAATGCTATGTTAAGAATTTTTCCATTTAAAACAGATGGAGTATTAGATGAAGTAGAAAAAAATTAGAGAAACATTATTCTATTTCGTTACCTGAAAAAAATATAAAGAGTTTTTTTATTAAAGTATAACGGAGGAGTTACAATTGATGCTACCTTTAAAATTGATAAAAGTAGGTTCAGATATCCATTCGTTTTTACGGTTTTTTTCTTTGGCTAAGTATTATAAAAATTTTAAATACTTAATTGAAAAAAAGGTTTCTTAGAAGATTTTATTGATAACCATTATTTTTCCAATTGCTAAGGATAGTTTTTGGTAACAGTATTGTAATTGGTATCGATGCTACAAATTATAATAAAATAGCTTTTTTTATGACCATGAAAAACAAAAAAATATTTCCTTTAATATTGATTTTATTGAGTTCCTAAAGAGGATAAAAAAAGTCCCCTAGTTTATATTCCATCAATTGATGAACGTATTAAAGAAATGGAAGAAATTGGCAGTCCTATTGAAGTTGATGATGAGTTAAAAAGCATTATGGCAGGAAGAAATTGATGAATTGCAGGCCGTGAGCAAGTTATTGTTAAACTGTAATCTTAATGTTTAAGATGTGATAACCAGGGTGTTATCACATTTTTCTATAGATTTGATATACTATGTAAAGTGACTGACTCGGATGAGATTTAATGATGTGAAAAACGAAGAGTTTATTGAGAAGGAACAAATGAATATGAAAGAAGTATTGGAGAAATTGTATCAGGTTTGTTCGTCATTAAATAATAAATTTAATGGAGAATTCCTTAATCAGGAAGATTTAGATGATTTTTATCGACGATATTCAATCAGATTGGGATTCAAGTGTTGACCAATTAAAAACTGGTCTTGAGCATTTAGAAAGTCAAATGCATTCTATTGAATCTTCAGAAAAATAAGTCTTATACGAATGGGATTCTCGAGACTGTTTGGGGACTTAGACGGCTGGAAGTCTTACTGGATGATGCCGATGAATTATTAACAAACCTCAATAAAAAAATTCTTGCTTCAAAGTGGTGAAATCACTCAAAAAGAATACCTAGATGATGGTCACTTGGAAGTTGAGGTTATTGATGAAGAAAACGGTGACGCAGGGGAGATCTAGTTCATTATACAAGCCTAATTATTATATAGGATTTTTACGGCTGGTATGGCAGAAACTGGATAACAAGTTTACCAGATAAACGAATTAATATAATGCAAGATTTCTAAAGGATAAAGTTATGTCAGTAATCTACTCAAAAGTAAAAATGTCAAATAATATTTTTGAAGCTTGTAAATTGGTAAGAAACTTTATTAGTATACCAATTGGTGAGATAAAAAATAAGATTCAAAGGGGAGAAGTTTTATTAGAATGTAATTATCTAGATTTAGAGGAATTGATAAAAATGAGGACCCTCCTAGAAATTCTTGAAACATTAGGTGCTCAAATATATTTATACGAAGAAAATCATGAGGTAAGTATGGAATTTCTTAGTAATACAATCGAGTCATATAAGGGTATTGCTGAAGATAGAGAAAAGATAGATGAATTGATGTTTTCTGATGAGGAATAGTTAACTCATAATTCGAAACAAATTTATCATCTCTAAAACGTATAATAAGCTCTAATAAGATAAACCATCTAATTCAAATGGATGGTTTTCATGTTTATAGATCTTTTTTTGTTATACTAGATTTTATTGTATGCTGATTTAGGTGGGGCGAGATGTTATCACGCGTCTTAAAACACCATAGAAACGAATGGATTTTAGGTTTGATGGAAAAAAATTTATTACTGATGGGAGTAGATTTTTGGTGGTGTTAGTCCTTTGTCTCTTGAAGAGTTGAAAACTAATTTAGAGTCTATTTCTGATGAAAAAGAATGTATTTTACTGATTGCAGAGATATTAAAAAAGGGAGATTTTTCAGTTAAACCATTGTTGATTGAACTGATGAATCAAATAAAAGATGAATCTGTCTTGAATTTGTGTATTCGATTGTTTTGCTCAATTTGCACCAATGAAGATTTAAGGGATGTTTCCAATCTTAGATGTTTATCCGATGCGTCGGAATTTGCTATTTTTACATTTATCACGGGTGCTGTGGACACGATGTCCTATGAAGTAGTTCCTTATTTGCTTGCACTTTGGGACGAGTGGGAAGATAGCAACTCTGACATTGAATATGCGATCAAAGATGCATTGGATAATTATTTTTATGATCAGAAATTATCGATGGAGGAAGCGACCAAAGAAGAGGTTGAAGGATTATGGATGTTAGTAGGTGATCAGAAAGAGCTAGATACCTATTACTATAAGGGGTGTCCGGTCTTTCCAGGAATGTTTGCTAAGGAAATTATGACCTCATTGTATGTAGGTATCCAAGCAGAGGGTAAATTTCATAAATACCTTCAGTCTGCTCTTCTTTCTACATATACTGGTAAAAGGGTTCCAGTAAAAGTCAACGAAAATAATTTCAAGAAGAGATATTGATTCTATGATTGACTACATTGAATATGTTTCCAAGCGAGACTGGGTCGAAGGAAGAAAATATTTTTATGGTTTTGAAATCAAATGATGACTGGTCGTTTAAAATGTGATATCCAAGTGTGATCACATTTTTTATTTTTGCTCGTTTTTGTTATACTTAAGGCACACAGATTTTTCAATCCAAAAAGGAGTAGTTATGAACCATCGAATCGCCATTTTATCTGATATACACGGAGATACGACAGCCCTGGAGGCAGTGATTGGGGATGCGCGTGCTCAAGGCGCGACAGAATACTGGCTTTTAGGGGACATTTTGCTTCCGGGGCCTGGAAGAGAGGACCTTTTTGAATTGCTGGATGCGATTCCGATTACAGCGGCTGTTCGTGGAAATTGGGACGATTGTGTCCTAGAGGCTTTGGATGGAGAGTACGGCCTTGAGGATCCGCAGGAGATCCAACTTCTTCGTCTCACTCAGTACCTCATGGAAGGACTAGATCCTAAGCGGATCGATTGGCTTCGATCCCTTCCCTTGGTAGATAAGAAGGAGGTCAATGGTATTCGCTTTTTCACTGACCCACAACTTGCCAGAAAAGAATTACGGTGGTGACTTGCGTCCAGCAAATGCGACGGAGAACTTTGACCAACTGCTGGATGACCAGACGGATATGGCCATCTACGGGCATGTCCACAAGCAGTTGCTTCGTTATGGCAGTCAGGGCCAGCAGATTCTTAATCCAGGAACCATTGGCATGCCTTATTTTGACTGGATGCCCCTACAAAACCATAGGGCCCAGTATGCGCTGATCGATGTCGAAGAAGATGGGGTGACCAACCTGCAATTTCGCAAGGTGGCCTATGACTATGAAGCAGAGCTCCAAGATGCCAAGGACAAGGACCTTCCCTATATTGAGCTCTACGAAGAATTGAGACGAGAGGATAATTATCCAGGCCATAATAGTGAGTTGCTAGCTAGCTTAAATGAGAAATACAACTATGCCAAGGAAGTAGCTGCCTATTTTAACCTTTCCAATGAATCCTAGGTGGATCTCTTGTGTATTCAACCTATCCAAAAAGAGGCGGATCTTCAAAATGTCCGCTTCTTTTTTCACAATCTTGGGCTGTAAAACCCTGCAAGCTCTTTCATTTTGTGTTAAAATAGAGGTAATAGAATTAGAAAAGGAAGTTGACTATGAAATTCCTAGAACTCAACAAAAAACGTCATGCGATCAAGCATTTTACTGACCAGCCGGTCGATCCAAAGGATGTACGGACAGCTATCGAAATTGCGACCTTAGCTCCAAGTGCCCACAATAGCCAGCCTTGGAAATTTGTGGTCGTTCGTCAAAAAAATGCTGAATTGGCAAAATTAGCCTATGGTGCAAACTACGATCAAGTCATGGAAGCACCGGTAACTATCGCTCTCTTTACGGATACCGATTTACAAACGTCGGGCTCGCAAGATTGCACGTGTCGGTGGGGTTAAGAACTTCTCAGATGAGCAGTTGCAATACTTTATGCAAAAACCTTCCTGCTGAATTTGCGCTTACAATGAGCAACAAATCAGTGATTATCTGGCTTTGAATGCTGGATTGGTGGCCATGAACTTGGTATTGGCCTTGACTGACCAAGGGATCGGCTCTAACATCATCCTTGGCTTTGACAAATCAAAAGTCAATGAAGTCTTGGAAATCGAAGAGCGTTTCCGTCCAGAACTCTTGATTACTGTCGGCTATGCAGCTGAGAAGGTAGAACCCTAGCTACCGCTTGCCAGTAGACGAAATCATTGAAAAACGCTAATCCATCTAGCGAAAAAAAGAAGAACGAGGAGGAATGCATGACAACAGTTGATTTTAAAGCAGAAGTAGAAAAACGTCGCGATGAGATGATGGCTGACCTATACAGCCTCTTGGAAATCAATTCAGAACGGGATGACAACAAGGCAGATGCAGAGCATCCATTTGGACCTGGTCCTGTAAAAGCTCTTGAAAAATTCTTAGAAATTGCCAAGCGTGATGGCTATGAAACTAAGAACGTTGACAATTATGCCGGTCACTTTACCTTTGGTGAAGGAGAAGAAGAGCTTGGGATCTTTGCTCATATGGACGTGGTCCCTGCAGGTAGTGGCTGGAAGACAGATCCATACAAACCTGAGATTATCGATGGCAAGCTCTATGCGCGTGGCTCATCAGATGATAAAGGACCTACAGTAGCTTGTTACTACGGTTTGAAGATTATTAAAGACCTAGGACTTCCTGTTTCTAAGCGCGTGCGTTTTGTAGTCGGAACAGATGAAGAATCAGGCTGGGGGGACATGGATTACTATTTCAAACACGTCGGACTTCCTGAGCCAGATTTTGGCTTCTCACCAGATGCGGAATTCCCAATCATCAATGGGGAAAAAGGAAATATCACGGAGTACCTCCATTTTGGAAATGACAATACAGGGAGCGCCCATCTTCATAGCTTTACGGGTGGCCTTCGTGAAAACATGGTACCTGAGTCAGCGACTGCAGTCGTTTCTGGGCAGTACCAGATCTTGCAGGCCTCCTAGATGCCTTTGCTAAGCAACACCAGCTTCAGTATGAAATCTCAACAGTTGATGAAGAAACCTATACCATCACTATTGTAGGGAAATCTGCTCATGGCTCAACTCCGGAAGATGGGATTAACGGTGCGACCTATTTGGCTCTCTTGTTGAACCAATTCGATTTTGGTGGCGCTGCAAAAGGGTATCTTCATGTCGCAGCTTCACTTCTTCACGAAGATTTTGCCGGTGAAAAATTAGGTATTGCCCATACAGATGCCAAAATGGGTCCATTGAGTATGAACGCAGGTGTCTTCCATTTTGATGACAGCCAAGCAGATAATACCATTGCCCTCAATATCCGTTACCCTCAAGGAACAGATCCTGAAACCATCAAATCCATTCTCGAAAAAATTGACGGTGTAGCAATTGTGAGCTTGTCAGCCCATGGTCACACCCCTCACTATGTTCCGATGGATGATGAGTTGGTATCCACCCTCTTGCGTGTTTATGAAAAACAAACTGGCCTCAAAGGACACGAACAAGTTATCGGTGGTGGGACCTTTTGATCGCCTTTTTGAAACGTGAGGGTTGCCTTCGGTGCCATGTTCCCAGACTATGTCAATACTATGCACCAAGCTAATGAATTCGCAGATGTTGAAGATCTCTATCGTGCAGCGGCAATTTATGCCGAAGCCATCTATGAATTAATTAAATAATCCACTACTCGGCCAGTTTTTCTGGCTGAGTTTTTTCTTAGAAGGAGTGCCCATGTCAAAGATTGAAACCATTAAGCAAGCCATTATGATGGATCCTCAAAAATAAAAGCTTATACGGATAGAGGATTGAGCCACTCTTTGCGGCGCCAAAAACAGCTCGCATCAATATTATCGGACAGGCTCCTGGTCTCAAGACTCAGGAAGCGGGACTCTATTGGAAGGATAAGGTGGTGGCCGCCTGCGCGAATGGTTGGGAGTTGACGAATCCACCTTTTACAATTCTGGTTTGTTTGCAGTCATTCCCATGGACTTTTATTTCCCAGGGCATGGAAAATCTGGTGATCTTCCACCCTCGCAAAGGTTTTGCGGAAAAGTGGCATCCTCAACTTCTCAAGGAGTGTCCGGATATTGAGTTGACCCTTCTGATTGGCCAATATGCGCAAGCTTACTACCTTCATGAAAAGGTTAGTGGCAAGGTAACCGAACGGGTTCAGCATTTTAAGAACTATTTGCCAACCTATTTTTCCCACTAGTTCATCCTTCCCCTCGTAATCAAATCTGGATGTCTAAGAATCCTTGGTTTGAGGCAGAGGTGGTGCCAGAGTGCAAACGTTGGTTCAACAGATCATTCAAAAATAAAGGAGATCGGAGATGGAGGCATACCAACAAGTTAAAGACAAATTAGAAGAACTTGGGATCGAATTTGAAGTAGTGGAACACCCACCTGCATTCACGACTGAGCAGGCCGATTCTTACATTGAAGGCTTAGAAGGTGTTCCGGACCAAGTCCATGTTTTTGACCAACAAGAAGAAAACCCAATTCTATCTGCTCATCATGGACGACCAGAAACCATTGGATATGGATGATTTCAAAGAGCAAGTGGAAGCCAACCGGATCCGCATGGCTTCAGCAGATTCTTTAGCTGAAAAAATGCAATTACCGCCAGGTACGGTTTCTCCATTTGGTCTATTGAACAATGAAGAAAAAGATATTCGAGTCTATTTCGATAAAGACATTGTGTCAGAGGAAATCATGACATTCCATCCCAATACCAATGAAAAACCGATCTTTATTAAAACCCAAGACTTGTTCCGATTTTTAGAGTCAATTGGCTTTAACTATGAAATCCTAACCCTTCCATAACATACCTGATAGGAGAAATCATGAAAGAAATTCCATTTTCAAGCTTTTACCAAGCTTATCAAAAAGGAAACATACACGTTCTTGATGTACGCGAGCAGGAGGAATATGATGCCCTTCACTTAGACGGAGTTCGTCTTCTTCCTCTATCTGAGTTAGCAAATCGCTACCAGGAATTAGAGAAGGATCATCCCTATTATGTCATCTGCAAGTCTGGTCGACGCTCAGCACGTGCTTGCCAATTTTTGGAAGAGCAAGGCTATGATGTGACCAACGTCCAAGGTGGCATGGATGCATTTGAATCCTAAAAAGACCTCTGAAAAAGAGGTCTCAGATTGAAGATAAAAGTCATATTAAAAACTTTCCTTAGGTGAGTACGGACGTCAGCGAACTTCTTCGAAGTTCCATGACTAATTATTGAGCCTAAGGTCTCAATAATTCCGAGTGCCTGAAACGTTATTGTTTCAGGCACTTTTACTCACAGCGGAAAGTTTTTGGTATTTTTCTTGAATCGATTTTAAAAATGGAACTCATTTTTATTTCTTTTGCAGAATCAGCTTAACTTATTTTTACTTTAAAAATAGTTTGTCTACATTCTACGACCTCTGAAAAGAGGCGTTTTTCTTTACTATTTCTAAAATGTATAGGATTTGTATGTTTTTCAAAAGATATTACAGGGATTTTTCCAGTCTTTCATTGAAAATGGTTCAGAAATTTTGTATAATACCCTAGTATGAACAATAGTTAAGGAGATTAAATATGTCAAAACAAGATTGGCTGGATTATTTTGAAGCCGTAAATGGTCGTTCTGCTAGTGCAGAAGAAATTGCTCAAGCACTTGCTGCTGGAGAGTTTCAAGAAGAAGTAGTGGTTCCAGAAGCATCACAAGCCCCAGAGTTTGTCGCAGCCCCAGTTCAAGAACCAGTTTCAGCACCACAAGCACCAGAATTTGTGGCTGCTCCTGCAGCCCCAGTTCAAGAACCGGTTTCAGCGCCACAAGCCCCTGAGTTTGTTTCAGCGCCACAAGAACCAGTTTCAGCGCCACAAGCCCCTGAGTTTGTTGCAGCACCACAAGAACCAGTTTCAGCGCCACAAGCCCCAGAGTTTACCGCAGCCCCAACTGCCCCATTTGAAGCGCCAGCTCAAGGACCTGCGCCTCAAACTGCTCAAAATAATGGGCCTGCCTTCCAGCAAGCACCACAACAAAGCTTACCAACAACAAGCTTACCAACAACCAAGTCAAGCTGGGTACCAACAAGCTCCTTTCCAAGGCCAACCTGGTCAACCTTACCCAGCACAAATCAAGTCAATTTGGTGTAGCCGTTGGTGGTTATTGGAATTGGTTCCTCTCAGCTTTGAAACGTCCAACAGCTGTAAACCAACCAAAAGCGCTCAACGGTATTTTACAATATGTTTTGACTGCTTTTGTAATGAGCTTGGCTACATTCTTTACTGCTAGTGGATATACAGGTGGTTATGGTGCAGATTTCCGTGCCTTTCTGATCATCTTGATCATGGCTTATTTCAATATCTATGCCTTCCAGGTAGCAGGTTTCTTTGTCCGTCGTATCGTTCTTCAAGATAAAGAATATTCATACGGCCGCTCATTTGAAGAGTTTGGACGTTTGTCTGTTTACGCCTTGCCTGTTTCTCTATTTGCATTCTTAGTTGGACTTGTAAAAGCTTATGAATTCTATGGATTCCTAAACTTTTTGATCTTCTTCTTGTATACAGTTGGAACCTTGTATGTTGTATACCAAGCCTTGAACAACACAAAAATTTAAAGCAGATAAATTCATATTGCTTGTAGCATCCATTGCGATTTTTAATTGTGTTTGCAGCTCTTGTTGTTTACTTGGATCGTCAAATTTTGGAACAAGCTATTATGGGATCTATTACAAATACTCCAAATTTTTGGAGACTTGGGTAATTTTGGATACTAAACATATCACAAAAGGAAGGTGGGAATACCCACTTTCCTATTTTATAATGAGGGAGATGAAATCCATGCAAAAAGAAATGGGTTGAATTATTTGAAAAAAGTGATCGGTCATAAACCGTCACCAGAAGAGTTTATGGCTGGGAAAAGCCTGTGGATTTGATTTAAAACAAATTCAGTCTATCGCAGGGAATACCCCAGTAGAGGAAGTAGCTCCTGTAGAGGAACTAGAGGTTAAGCCTGTTGAAGAAGTAAAGAATGTCGATCCACTTCTAGCAGCTCGTCAGGGCTTGGTTGCAACATTTTGAAGAAACCTGATTAGCAAGCCAGTGTGGAAGAATTTACGGCTAAAATCAAAACTTCAGGTTTTGTGGGACCTTGTTGCGCAGGCGAATTTGCAACCCCAGATTCAACAGAAGAGCACGGGGATGTATTAAACGAGATGGGCTCAGGGGTTGCTCCGCGCGCGGGCAGGCTCTTGAGGTCGACAATGACATGTTCTGTGTTTCTGAGGTTGCAGGCAGTGCTCAGGGGATGCCCGGCAAATAGTGTTTCACGGCTTGCGACCTGTTCGCGACAGGCGACGGCTGGTCGGATCGAACTGGAAGCAGCCTCACAGGGCTAGCGTATTCCCTGGGCATGAACTGAACGTTTATCGATCACGGGCTTTTCCCGGCCATGAAACGCGACGATCATCGGTCGGCCCGCTGTTTTGCGTGGTTCAGGCGGGGAGGGGTGGTGTTCTCACTTTGTGGAATGTGTTGGTGTCAAGAGTGCAGGTCTCAAGGAACCTGGAGTGTTAATGTTGGTCCCATGATAACATTCCCAAAATTGACGATCCCAATGTGACAAGGCTTTCTGAGCACAATGAAATCATGATGAATAATAATGGTATCTTTAAATTCTGTTGAACTGATATCTAGCCTGAGGTTCAGCAGCCGGAGAGATCAAGGGTTTGGGGAGGTCCGGCGAGTGAGTGGAGACGAACGAATAACTGAGCGTCAGGCTGCTGGATGGGGGCGACCGTATCTTTATCTTGAGACGACACGCGGACAGGAGCCTGCTTTGCTGGGCATGAATGAGAATGAGCCATGGGTCAGATGATCCGGAAGGCAGTCTGCGCCGCCTTGCAACTGCTGGCGGAAGGGGCCAGGCTGGGTGCAAGAAACGGTCAGCTGTGAGTAGATTGAGGCTGTTACAACTGGTGGACGTTCAGCTGGAGGACAGTTGCCGGCGACACCTGAATAACGGTCAACAGATGGTGAAACCGGGGATGACGGAAGGGCTGGGCCGACGCGGCTTGTTTGTTGACAAGCGTTGACTGGTGGCCAGTACTGCTGGAGAACAGGCCGAGGAACGGTTCTGTCACTGAGCTGGCATCAAATGAGGCAGTTGAGGCTATTCAGGAAGCTGTTGTGCTGCAAACAATCGAGGGGACTGTTCAATGAGGCTCGGTTGTGAACTGGGCTGGGGTGCGGACTGTGCTGAGGCTGATTCAGCGGTGGGGCCATGGCTGAGGGGCTGTGCTGGAACACTAGCTCTCCGGCAGTGTGACATTTCAATGACAGAGACGACCGTTGCGACTGGCGCAGGCATTTAATCTCGTAACGGGGTGATTTCTGGACCATTGGAGAAATCTGCGAGAAGAGCAGCCAGTGCAGAAATGAAAAACACTCGGGAGGGACACGTGGGAATGTGGACAGAGCGACCCATCAAAATAGGATTAAGCTGTTCGAAAGAAATAAAAATGATTCCGACTGGTGATTCAACAAACTCCGCTATTGATCAAAGTGCCTGAAACAACGCGTTCAGCCTCGGGGTATTGGACGGCTCGATAATGTGAACTAGAAACCA
>BNJV01001407.1_pt1 | contig 51509 bp, 51 predicted proteins | sample 8540591 | NCBI WGS metagenome assembly BNJV01 (sample SAMD00202457, study PRJDB9452) | human saliva metagenome | host: Homo sapiens | reverse complement strand
CAACCTACAGATTCTCAAGTCTTACAGTTTCATCTTCGTGGAATATAAGCACCATAATATTATTCTTATAGTCAATATACAACAGTATCAGTCTTCTCTCCCTCATTCCAGGTTTTATCTTAATAGAATCTTTTGAAGGTTAGACTCAAAATTTTTTAAGTAAGAATTCTTTGCTCTAATATTCTTCCTGTTGTATATTCTTTTGGTAGTATTAGCATATTGGTGTCCATCATTTCATCATAAGCTTGAGTTAATACTGTTTCTTCATTTACCTGCCTATCCTAATTTAGTAAATAATCTCTTTTCAGCTGACCAAGTGGATTAACATTATATCCTTTGTTTCCAATCCATCAGTAAAGTTATGCATTATCTTTAGGTTCACGGTATTCTTATAATCTATCTTAGTCATTCTACCTACTAGTAATATAGTTATCTAAAACAGGTGCCAGCTATCCAGGATTAATGAAGCTGCTAAAGGTTGTTATTTTTCCATAGTTCTACTTTGAATTTGATCTAGAAAGGTTTGATACATCTCCTTACTAACATTCTTTTTCTTGTAGTTCTTTTCTGAATATTCGGTACCTATACTGAACCTCCCGACTGTACCCTACGGGTGCTAGAGTCATAGCAGAGTTCTTTGGGTAATAGTTGCTTTTGTTAGCCAGCTAAATTTGCAAGCTATCCCATAGTTCCTACAGTTCATATATTGAACATTTAAGCGCTCTTTTAATATCCTTAGTCCTACTTTTGGTATATTTTGGCTGCATTGTACTCTATTATGTACAGCTCCACATACTGGACAAGTCCATTCTCTCACATAAATCTTTTCTTCTTCATTTTCTATCACAACAATTACATATTTGACTACTTTTAAAAGATTTATCTACTCTTACTTCTGTTTTTCCTTGCCATTTCCTTTATAACTTGATGACCTATTAAATTCACTCCATGATACATCTACAATATTTCTTGCTAATTTGATTTTTCATATTTTTTACTTATAAATCTTCCATACAAATAATATCATATTCTTTTATTAACATTTATTGATAATTTTGCAAAATCTTCTCTTTGATTTGATATTTTCTCAAATAATCACACCACTTTTGTTATTCTAACTTTATTTCTACATTTGAACTACCTTTGGTTTCATGATAGTTTTTTCTTTGTAATATAGCTAGTTTATTCAAGATTTTATATAATATTTTGGATTTCTATTGAGATTTGTACTGGTAATCCCGCAAAGTCCTTTATACTAAATCTATTCAACATTTCTTGTTGTACTTTCTAGTTTTCTACTTCTACATCTATTGCTTGAGAGATATATAATATTTTCCACTAGTACTTGTGTTATTGTTGCACTTATTATTCTTCCTTGTGGTTTCATTTTATCCTATATTTTGAAATGTACCTAACCCATTACTTTTATCATTATCTAAAACTCTATTATTATTTGTATAATTGGTTCTGTATGATTTTTCTATTATCTTTTCTTAGATTTAAACTTTGGATGACGCACCACTAAAGAAATTTTTACCGACTTTATCTAAATCTTTTAAAAGAATTTTATAAAGAAAATTTATCTACATCTTTGTGGGCCTCTTTTCTTGTTTTTAAAACTGGCCAATTCTTTTACACTACACTCACTATATGACACCGTTTTTCTCTTGTGTTGCTCTAACTCTTGTTTAAATCTAAAATGATTATAGACATATCTTACACAACCAAAAGTACAATTTAAGCCAACTATTATTTGAGTTTTAGTTGGATAAAATCTAAACTTATACTTTCATGTGATTTCCTCCATTTACCTATATATAGTATACCACTTTTATGCCAATATTAAGAAAAGTAAAAAATTTACACAAATATATGAGCTGAGCAGCTCAGTGCATTTTGGGGTTGTCATTCACACATGGTACTTCCCACTTGTGCAGTTCTTGGCATATCACTCCTTAATAAATTAAGGAGATTAAGCAACTGAACTTCTTAATATTTCTATTAAGCGCAGACTATATCTTATCCCACAGCTATGTTTAGGTCTACCCTTCCATAGCTTTAGTGCCCCTCAGGAGGACAGTCGTTGAACCTTACCTTTTTCAAATTCTTGGCGATTTATCTTAACATAGGTTTAACCCTTATGTCATCTAGTATATTTTTCTTGCTTTCATAAAACTTACTGTACCATATTTAGGTACTATATTTAGTTATACTAGCTTTGGGGTTTTCCAGCACGTTCGAGAGTAGTATTGGATAGCTTTAAAGTTACTACCTCTACATACATATTTCTATATATGCACAGCTATGTAATGGTCTAACCTTGGCTGACACCCTACAGGTGCTGGTCACAGAGTGTGACCTCTTTTTTAATCAATTGGCTAACTATCTACAGGTGTTCCACTCATCAAAAATAACTGAGTTTTATTTTTCTAATGTATCACATAGAATCCCACCACATCAGACATTGCTAGATTTGGTTTGATTTGGGTGTATTATTTTCACCGCCGCCTATCTGGTACTCATTTCTTTAAGAATGAAGCTTTACCATTCGCCACAATGATAGAAACTCATGATAATCTTTATCAGTTCCGACTTCTCCTAAATTCATGTCATACAGGATCTGTACTAATCAATATGGGCATTAATTTGTCTTTGTAACTCAACCAATATCTGCTGGGTAAAGATCTTTCCAACCTTAATTGCTTTACCTTTATTTCCTCTTCGTGATTTTATCACTAGTTTTAATTTACTCTTCTTGTCAAGTTTCAACGATCTCTTTTCCTCTATGCATGCTCCTGTACTTAGCATCAGCATCTATTCAGATACTTCCTTCATTTACTAGGTTGATCCATTCATTGTAACATAACAAGTCCTGAGTACGGCTGCAATTTGCTTTTCCATCTCTTCCAGCATAAGCATCTGTTGTTATATAAAGCCCAGTATTTTTTAAATGCTTCCTTCATCAACACAAACTCAGTTAAACTTCCAATTTTATTAGTTGCCGTAGCTTGCTTCCATGTAGATATTTCCTTCCTTTCTACAGTAGTTTTCCTTTTCCTGCTCCATGCATTCCTATAGATTTGGTATGGATATTTTAATATTACCTTCTACATTGTGTATCCACCATTATCAGCATTCTTTTATGTGGCGTCTTAGTAGGATGGGTGATTTTTCCAGTTCTTTTGGATCTATATCATCAGTGGAATTATACAAAAATGTTACCTTTAGTAGTTGCTTTTCCATTTTGGTGTATGGAGTTCTATGTTCCTTTTCCTGTTGAAATCAATTGTTCCTTATTAGTTAATTCTACCGTTTTCTTAAGTCTATCAAATGATCTAGATTATTTAGTTAATGTTTCTTATTGGTAATCTATCAACTTCCATTAGAATATAGAATCTGCTATCATTTTCTATTTCTAATTGGAATTTATGTTTAACGTATACGGCTGTCTTATTTGGATCTGTATTATTTAGAATAAATCCATAGATTTTTCTCAACAGTAGCTCCCAAAAGCTTGATCAACACTTGCTCCATTTACTCCATACCACTCCAACAGGCTCAGTATCTTTTATATTGCAACATGTTTATCAACTTCTAACTCACACACAGTAGAACTTTCCAAATTTCTCTTTATAGATTCTGAAAGCGATCTTTAACGTGGATTTTCCACTATCCATTTCAACATTTAGAAGAAGTCTTAGAATAAATGCCTGTGATTTTCTCAACTTCTATTGTTCCGGTATATGTTTTATATTGAAGTTCCATCAGCTGCATAGGTACCTATTGTTGGTTCTTGCGAATCTGCCAGTCCTTCTATTTATATTAGCCATATTTTCAAAAGATTGTCCACCTTTTTCAAAAATACTCCTAATGTCTTCTTTCAGCTATTATTAATTCACCATTGTAGTAACATTTCTTAGCCAGCATCTGCATTAGAATAAATTCCAATAAATTATCTCCATAAAATTAATTTTACTATTAATTAGAAATTAGAATTTGTTGCAAGAGCTTTGGCTCAGCTAACATATATAATATCATCTACATTAGATTCAAATTCAGCATCTTAAGAAAAGTACAATTAGAATTTTACCTATTTCTATTTCGCTCCATTTTAATTCTGATTTTCACATATCACCAAGTAGATCAACTTTTTGCTTAACTGTCAGGAACAGTTATATCTATATCAGTTCAGTTCAAACCCTTATTTGCTATACTGTTTATCCAAGAATAACATAGTATTTTGATGGGCAGTTAAATTTCCATATTGAGGAAGTAAAATTAGATTTTTCCTAAATATGCTAATATCCCTTTATTCCTATAGTTAACTGTACCTTTTGCTTCTACGTTCTGTTTTCCGCAAGCTACTTTTTTTACTCTGTAATAGTTGGTGTAGCTGAAGCTGTTCCATTAGTTAATTTGAGTATTTTTCAGCATATACTGCTACTGCTGGTGCATTTTGTTAAATCTTACCTACAGTATGTTTCCTGTATTTATTACTTCATTTTTCGTTGCAGTAGGTATAATTTGTCTTATCTTGTCCTTACTATATAAACCAACTAGACCATCTCTAAGCTATTATCCAGTGGCTATTTGTCATAGTTAATTTTTTATAATTTTCCTAAAACATTGCATAAGCTATTGTTTCAACAACAGTTTCTTTATCCCTGCTCCATTTATAGCATAATGCCAACGTGCACTGTGAAAAGCTCCGCATAGAAGTTATTTGTGAACCTGTGGCATTTGTGTAGTTTCTGCATTTATTAAAATTACCTTTCACGTTCATCGACACCATCTCCCTAAACAGTATTAGAAGTTGCTGTTGTTTCAACTGTTAATTTGTAGGATCTGAACATGGGGCTCCCATCCTTATTTTCCCATATATATTTTTATCACTTCGAAACCATGAGATGGCAGCGAATTCTTTCCAACTTTGATATCTTTATTATTTTACTCTGGCAAATTTACATAGATTGCTGTTGATTTTCTGCTGGCTGAAAAATTAATAATTCCATCATTTACAATTTCCATAATTTCCTTTTACCCAAGTCATAGCTGGATTTTTAATTCCTTCTGCCATAAGCCCTACTTCAGCTGCTGCTGCTTTAGATGGGAAGATCGTCAACAAGGAGACAACTGCTGGTTGATCTCAAAGTAGATGTCTTTCTCCATTGATAACATGGCTTAAAACCATCTTAGGTTTTAATTCTTTTGTAATGTTGCATTGATATTGGCTTTTCCTGCTACTAGACATGTACTTCTTCTGCAGCATTACCATGTGTTAAAGTCCAATTAATCTATATTGACATCAGAACCTTTTTAACTAAACTCCTGCACCTTTAACATCCTGTTCCTACTAAATTAATTGTTGCATTTCCTCCATCAAATTTTTGTATCTTCAGAGCCAATAACTGCAACTCCTCCTGTACCACATACACAATGCTTGATGCTTGTATCCTGTCTTACTTTCAACTAAAGTTAACTGTACAGTATTTCCAGCGATGCTCTTACAGTTATGTATATACCTATTCCAGCAGTTACTTCATCATCTTTAGTGCTGTTGTCCATCCTCCACTGCTATTATACTATGCTCCCTTATAGTCTATAACACTGTTACTATCAGATTCCTACTCCCTTCTTTTCTACCTTTATTACATCAGTATTAATTTTATAATGACTTCCTGTTATGTTCCTTGTTTATCAGCATAGATACCTGTGCATATCATCATTTGCTATAGTAGGATCACGCCCAGACTATATTTCAACTACTATCCCCTTTGCTTACACTTTTCTATTTTAGTATCTCCACTTTGAGGAATAATCTATTATTCCATTTCCAGTGAGTGCCCTAAAGCCAGCATTTGTAAATGTGGTGACTTTTGGTGTATCTTTATCTAATTCTGCTGATACCTGCTTTGCGAACTACCTTCAAGATATGCTCCAACTCCATATCCTACGAAAGTGCAATATTATCTACTTATATACCACTTCTTAAAGATGCTAATAGCTCCATTTACCATAGTAAGCAACCCTATTTTGATTTGCTGTTTCCTAAATTAATTTCAGCGGTACTTGTATCTTCAACTTTTCACGCAATACTGAAACATACATAACTGAAAGAACGTTACTAGCATCTGAGATTGCTAATTTAATTTTCTACTTTTGAAACAGTTGTCTTTGGGCATAGAGATTTCCTGCTGAACCTGTGTTATATTAATAGTTTCCTGCATTATATGAAATAAATTGACTTCTGTATTTGTAGAATCATTTGGCAGCCATTCCTACTGATTTTTAGTATTTACATGATAATTCACCAGCTTACCATTTTTTTACACTAGCTATTTTCCTGAATCTGCTTGTACATTCCTATTAATGATTCATAAGTTGTCGTTCCATATTTTTCCTAAATTAATGGTCACTATTTTTTGGCACATGATATTTCATTATTTTAGCGAAACCTCCTACTGATTTCTTTGCTAATATATTGATTTCTCCATTGGGTCACAACATTTTCTCCTGTTCCTGTTTCAGAAACAAAGATTCCTACACACACCTTCTTGCAGATATTTCTATTACTTTTTTGTTTTTACATCTCCTTCCTTTGAGCCAACATTCCTATTCAGTTTTTAGCTGTTGATATAATATTAATTTTACCATTATTGTAGAAACTTCATTATTTGAATTTTTACCTTCTGCTAACATTCTCTCCATCTTGGCTTTTAAGTTAATTCCATATTCTTAATGACCAACACCTGGAAGTTAGCTGGGATAGTAGTATTATTTTCTATCTTTGAACCTTCTTTAGCTAGTATTCCTATTGATTTTACACTATTTTACATTGATGATTCCATTATCCTTATTAGCCTTGTTTAAATTTTTCTTAGCTAATATTCCTATATTCTCTAACTTTATTAGTTAGCTAGAATCCTTTAAAGTAATAACTCCTGTATTTTTCAGCTTTTACATTAGCTTTTTGCAACATCCTGTTCAGATCATTTATTAACATCAATTTCAACAGATGATTCTTTATCTACATCAATGGCTTTTTTGTTAAACAGTATTGATTTTGAGCTACGTTGTTACAGAAGGAATCCAACTTGAAGCATTCCTACTGATTTTTCATTTTTATTTCAATAAGTCCATTATCTTTATCATCAGTGCTATTAACAGCAATATCATTAGTTCCAGTTATCTCTTTATTATTCTTTATTGAATTCAGCTAATATGCCTGCTGGATCTTTTCTAACAGTTATCTTCTTTTTGTTTGCATAGCAATGCTATATGGCATACATAGCTACTGATTCATCTATTTGTTATAGAAAGCAACTGAGGCTGTGCTATCTCCAGTAGCACAATATCAGCTTCATCTCTATACCTAGCTGGATTTTCTTCTTCTTAGGATAGTTCCTTTATAGCTGAAGCTTTCTGTCTAATATTCTACTAGTTCTTTTTCTTAAGTTATGGTGTTCAGTTCGATTATTTATATCATGTCCGTTCATTGAGTCCACCTTATTAGTTTTTATTACCATCAGTAGTTCAAACATTCCACACTGACTTTTCTTCTTCTAATAAAATTATAGTACACATTTGTTAAAAGGAATTTTCTCCAGCCATTCCTATAGAATCTGTTTCCTTAGCTACATAATTTCCCTTCATTAACTAAAAGTAAGATTCATTTTTACCATAAATACCAGTTGAATGTACTGTATTTAAGTAATAGTTCCTATCATACCTGCTAGATCTTCTTTATTTTTATTAACAACAGTTGAATATCAGCACAAATTCCTACAATCCATCCTCTGCTTTATTTATAGCAAGGCTACACCACCAACAGTAGTATCTTTGTTCTATTGTTCCATAGTTTATTACTTCTGATTTTTTGTTGCAATATTCAGCTATCTTTTTAGCAGAAAGTGTTATTATTCCTAGATATTCTTTATATCAGACAAATGCCTTCTAACAAAATTCTTATTACTAACTAGCTATGGCTTGGAAGGGTAGGGCATTTTCAGTTAATTTTGCCAAGAGATACCTACTAGACTTGGTTACTGGCACAATTTTACCTGTTGTTAAGACTATGTACATTTCCATCTGTGCAGGCAATTCCTACACTGTCAGTTTTGACTGTGTATGATATCTTTATTACAGTAATGGCAATAGCTCACCTTTACCACTAATTCATAACCTTACCAAAGCAGTGTGTAGTTATTGTTCCATCATTTGGCAGTAGACTTAGAAAAGCCATTCGTTTATATATTTCTTGAGATGGTTATCATCACTTGAAATCTCTCTATTGAGATTCCTACCAATCCCTCTGTTGCTAGAGTTGGTTTGTGCTGTACTATTTAATACTATATCTCCTGTATTTATAATTTCGACCATTTCTTCCTATTAACACCTGCTGTTTTCTTGGCAGTTAGAGATATTCCTTTATCAAAGTTGGTAATGAAGCTGAAGTTCCGTTGTTACTGTTTATAAGCTAAAAATTCATACCAGACCTTCCAGGCTAACTATTTTCCCAGCATTTTTCTTTTTGGTTATTATTAAGTTGAGTTGTTGAATTTCTTGCATAAGTTCCACTCTGCCTCTTCTTGACACATCTATATTAGCTGTCAATATTATTTAAGTAGTTGTTTCCTAGTTGATCCATTTTCTAATATAGAATAAATTCCTGCTGAACCTTTTTTAAGATGTTCCTCCTACAGATGTTGTTCCATTATTCTTTTATTGTTTTATCAGCATGAAGCTGTCATTGATCATGAAATCCTACTGACCTTGTCATTTTTCTATATTAGTTCCATCTGTTACTACTGGGCTTCATTAGTCCATTGTTTTCAGCATTAGCATTTGTTGAAAGAGTTCCTACTATTTGAGCATTTATTAGCTGTATTTTCCGTCATTTTTTTTTGTAAATCCACCAGTACTTGACGTTTCCTAAACTATGATCTGCTTTAACCTTCCTATTGTTCCATTAGTATCATTTGTTCCAGTTGAAGTATAATCTGCAAATTCCTAAACCTTCTGTTGAATTTATGACATTTGCTTCTAATAAGATTCACTGTTATAACATAATGAACCTATATTTCCTAAAATTCCTGCTGACTTTATAGCCTTTAACCCCAATCCCTTTTGCTCAGTTCCTAAATTTGTTATTTTAGATTTTTCAATAATACCAACAGAACTTTCTCCATCTACTTAATTAAACCAGAGCTGTATTAGTAACTACAGTTGAGCATTGTTTTGAGTAGAAACATTATCTGCATAGATTCTGCTGAACCTGTCTGTATAAGTTCAATATCTCACTATTTGAGTAATTAATTTACTATTAGTACTTGATAACTTAGAATAAATTCCTGCTGAACCTGTTCCTGTTATCCTTAATTTTATTAGTTACTGTAATGCCACAGTCTTATTAGTTCCTGCTGTCAATAAGACTTAAATTCCTGCTGGCTTTCTTTTTAACAAAAAGGAATTCCTTTTTGTGGGTTATTCCAGTTCAGTGTTTGTTATATCTGAATCTTTTACCATGAATTCCAGTTGATTTCAGTTCCTGCTAGTTCTATTTTTCCATCATTTGTTAAAGTTGGGTTATTTTCTCCAAGCATTCCAACTATAAAGTATTATCCATTAAGATCTTCCAGTTGCACTATTGGTTGCAGTACTATCATTTGTATAAATTGCTATGCAACCTACTAACTCTTGTTGACTTACCATAACCTCATTAATTTGCTATTGAACTAGCTGCTCTGTTCCCTTCCCTTTAATAAGTCCTACATTAGTTCAAGTAGTTAAATTTATGCCATTATTAACTTTGCTGTAGAACCTTTTGTTCCAACAAAACAGAAGTTAGGCATTAGTTCCTGCCGTTGTATTTGATACAGTATAATGCACTATCTATTTTCAGTTGTGGCTCCTCTGTCATATGAATACTTGTCAGTTCCAAAACTTGTATATCTATATTATTATTTTGTAAATATTCTCCTGCTTTTAGGATAGTAGGACTAGTAGCATTAAATAGTCAAAGTTGAATTTATTCCTAAATCTACTTCTAATTTTTTCCACTTTTCAACTTTAAAATATCTTTAAACTTTTATAGCATCTACTGAATATATGAACCAACAGCTTGATTCCAACTATTAATTTTGGAAGTTTAGACCAAATCCAACATGTACTTTTCCATCAGAATAAATACCTATTATGGTGCATTTGTACTACTATCATCAATATCAATAGTAGCATTTATATTTACTTTTGAATCTATCTGGCAAGATTAGTAGAATTTTTACTGGAATTCAGCTCTAGTCTAGCATAAATTCTTCAGAGATATGATGATTAAAAATATATTTTTATCTGCATAAACTCTATGTTTCCATCTCAGCTACTAATTATTCCTTTATTATTAAATATCAAATCCATCTGTTGTATCCCAATTAAAGCTGCATGAAGACAAAGTGTTCATAAGAATAAATTGTTCTTCTTCTTCATTAGTAGCTTCCCTTTTCTCATAAAAACCCTAAACTACCATGAAACCTCCTGTATTATTATTCGATTCCATGTCCTTTAACTGATATTATACCTTTGTTTGAACCTTCTCATTCTTTGAAACATAACCTGTGATTCTTTTCCTGTTACTTTAATTAAAGTATCTTTTCTAAATCAATTCTTTAATTTTATCATATGTTGTGATTCAGTTCATACTGGTTTTTGCACCTCTTTTTGTTTAGATTTATATATGATATCTACAACACCATAGTTATTTTCTCATCTACATTAATAATTCCTATACCTTTAATAATGCTTGCTTTGTCTTTTCTGTCAGTTAAGACTTGTTGCTATTTTATTATTATTTTTAAAGTAATACTTCCCTTTATCTTTGCATAAAGCCCAATACTTCCTTTTGCATATTGCTCTAGATTTAGTTCAAACACCTCAACAGTTTCTGTTTCAACTGTAGCTCTGTAGTATTTTTTGTAAACCATGATCCATCATGCTTATCTTTTAATACGGGTCTTGTTTCTACTTTATAGACTCCCTCATGCTCCTTCTGTTTTTGTTTTATCACTGCCTTTATCTGCATAACCCTGAAGATTGGATCATTTTACCAATATTTGCTCCTCCAACATAGACAACTTTATATTAGCAAAAATGACCAACCCTGGAAAGGTCTCCATCTATATTTATTACAGTATTTTTTCATAAAACTCATATTTTCCTTGGCTCTAGCAAATTGCCCTCAATTGAAGTTTAGTCTTATAATCACTTGTGTTATAATTTCTAGATATGATTGCATCTTCATTTTATTTTTATCAACATACCAAAACTTCCTGTAACTATTTATATTAATAGTCCCTGTTGTTTCATTTGGGAGGCTACTTCCTTTTCATTACGACAACCATCATGTTTAATCCTTTTGATCACTTGATTTGATGATTATTATTAAGTTTTCAGGACGAAGTTGAATTCCTGCATCTGAATTTGATTTAAAGGTTACTTTTCAACATTAAATGTCTGTTCTAGTATTGATTAGTAGATGAATCAAAGTTATTAAACCAAATTTTCACTTGGTTATATTTATTTCCAGTTACATTATTATTTCCATTTTATATTTCCTTTGGCCCTGCTTATATATTCGCAACATCAGTTATAGCTGTAAAACCAGGGTTTTGGTCCCTGAACCACTATATCCTGTATGTGTTCCGAACATCTATACCACATTTTTTACTAGCATTTAAGTTAATTGTTCCTGAATAAGTAAAAGGTTTTCAACAGGATCTCCTGTAATCCAATTCCCTCATCTATCATAAGGCTCTAGTATCTTGTACACCCATTTTGACATTTTGTTTTACCTTATCAGATTTTTAACCTCCCCATGTAGAGATATATTGGTTTTGTGCATCTACATTTATTGAAGGGCTGTCAAAGTTAAATAATTATCATAAGTTCTAGGGTATATTTATAAGCAAGGTACGCTCATTTTATTCCTTAATCCCTCCTGTCCCAAGTATAAAATCAACACCTTAGCAACAGTTGGTGTTATTACTCTATGGTTAACTTGTTTCCTGGAGTTACTATATTTAGTGAGCTAATACTAGGGAGATTATTGCTTAATATACAGTAGGTACTTTTTGAAATACTAAATTGTGCTTGGTTCTGAAATGCTTGGTACACTAGGTTCATTTACTACTTACTTACATGAGTAGGACTGGTTTGCAGGTGCTGTTATTGTTCCTATACTTGGTACAAATTTGCTCCAGGTCACTGGGTGGATTTACTTGGACTTAATTAACTTCTATTGTGACTTTCTTTATACTCAGTAAATTTTTTTGGGGCTTTCTATTGGTTTTATTTGGCTCTGGTTTCCTGGCATGGTGCGGAATAGTTTTAACCTCAATTGCTTCTATTTAATGGTTCCAACTTTCTGTGCTTCCTTTGGAGAAATACGAGAGCAAGTATTTCAACTTCATTAAATGAGTTCTTTTTATTTTTAATAGATTATACTAATCCCCAACTATTTCTATTTGTTGATGAATTTGTTATATTTTCAATTTTACTCCACCACTTGATGTAGTAGCAGCACTTCTTCCAAGTGTAATGGAATCCTTCCGGGGTTAATGGATCTCAGCTACTTTTGGCTCAAGGCATCCATAGCATTTCTTTCTCCAAATCTTTCTCTTTATATTCCATAAAAGATATTTTTTGATTATCCTCTACCTTTATATGTATTTCTAATAATTTCATAGAAATAGTTCCATTCAAATTGCCATAGTACTGAGGAGATTTTATTACTTCCCTTGTTCCATTAACTAGCTTTGTTCTAATTTTAGATTTTTATTTCTTTTCATTATCATCTCTCAATATATTTAACCTTGTTTGAAAATCTCAACAAGTTTTTTAAATTTCTTCTCTTGTTGCTGTTTTGAACGCTTGTGTTTTATATTAACTTCTTGGGAAATGCGCCTCTAACATTGAAAGGATTGCTAAACCTATGAGAATATTTTTATTGACTTATATCTTTTTGGCTATTAGACGTAAAGCTTTTCAATTCTATATAAATTATTTTCATCTAAAATTCCCCAATAGTTTGTTATTTGTATCCTTTTGTTTAGTTTTTAATTTTATCTTTAGAAACTTGCAATAAGTGTATTAGAACACTCATGGCTTTATGCGATAGAGATCGAATAATCTTTACCACCTTTCATATATTTTATCAATATTATATCATTTCATTGAATAAATAAAAAAGTAATGACTTTGTTTTTCAAAACCAAAACTTTCTTTTCAAGGAAGGCTTAGTTACTAATTTTTCTATTATTGCGTAAACTTTTTTATCAAAACTATTTGACAAATATCTGCTAATATATAAAATGGAGCTTTAAAGGCTCACATTTTTCAAATCTTCTTAAAGGGTTTCGTATGAAAAATTTTATTACTATCCTATTCCTATTGTTTTATTTATGATTTCTAACATATCTTTCCAACTAGTTTTTCTCAAAATAAACATAGTTTGATCATCTCTACCTATAATAGCAGGTACCTCATAATCTCATTATCTATTTTGAGAATCATGGAAGGAAGATCTTTATCCATTTCCATTTCAATATTTTTATTTAAAATTTACCAATTCTTTTGAGTTGCTTGGACTGTACTTTGGACACTTTAGTACAAGACAATGAGATCAATTTTACAATAGTTTACTGGTTTATCAATTTTTCAGTCTCCAGCTTTTCCAGGGCAACTGCTGGTCCAGCAACATTGTATAGTCCTAATATGAAGAGTTTGAGCTACTTATCCACTTGGTGACTTGAATATTTTAAACTGAAAGTTTCCATCTTTATCTAAAGAGCAGCTACTAGCTGGGAGTTCATTCTTTCAACGTGACATACCACCTGAGCTTCTAATTCTTTTGCTCACTTCGTTGTATAGAAGAAAATTTTACATATTTTCAGGGCTATAGAAGCTATACTCTTTACTTAGCCTCTTCAATAGCTAAAGATTCTTCGATGTAGCAGGATGAGAAACACCACTAACTTTCTACTGGATTTTCAGATCTATAACAACTATATTACTAATTGTATGTGACTAGATCATCATCTAAAATTGTTTCTTTTTCTGTTTTAATAGATGTTTGTGTTCTTCTTTTTCTTCTTTTCTTAGGTCCTAGATTCTTCTCTTGAGTCACTTGAACATAGTCTATACTTGCGCAGTATAGCTCCATCAGCTAACAGCTGTTACAACTGACTCTTAATCTCTAGGTCTGTATCTCTCCTGCAGAATCTCCTTTAACATGTATAATCTTCATTAGTAGGTATGGATCCACCTTCTCCTAGTTTAGATGATCCTTTGAATATTTGGCAGAGGAGCATATCAACGAATACGAATACTCAAATGTTTCTCAACTTTTACTTATACTCATTGATTTTCTCCTGTTACATTATTTTAAAGTAGCAGTTGGTTTCATATCTCCTATTAATTCAATTAATTCAGTATTTGAGATTTAGTTGTAATTTTTGGATGTACTTTTACTTTTATCTCCTATCGTTAGCTGTAAATGAAAGTCAGAGTTCTCTGCTATATTATTGTACAGATTTTCCATATTTTTGTTAAGAACATAGCTTCTTCTGCATGTAAAGTCTGTCAATAACAAATATATCCATTCATCTAAATTCTCCGTCACAAGTTGCACAATAGCAACTCCTCTTCCATATAATTCTTGTTCTCCAGGGAAACCTAATTTTTCTAGGCGCTGCCCTGTTGCTATACAACACTTGGAGCTGAGATATTCAGCATCTTTAGTTTTGATAGTTTTTATATCTTTTAGTAAAGTCCATATCTACAACTACCTTGTACAAATTAACTCCAAGACCTTCAGCTTGTTTTTCTAGTTTTGAGTCATAAAGCTCAGTTCCAGAAATTTCTAATATACCTGGATAGTTACAACTTCACTAGTTAAACTTATTTGTCCACCTTTATTTTTCTTTTTCTACTAACTTCAAAACATCTAATTTTGCTCTTCCACCATATATTCCAGCAGATGAAACCAGTGGGTCCTCCACCTATAATAATCATATCATAAATCCATGTCCTCTTCCTCCTTGTTTAGGGCTTATACCTTTTATATCTCTAAAAATACCTATGATTTTTCAGTTTATATAAAAGGGAAAAGTATAACTAATCTTGTTATATATTGTCTTGTATCTAATCCTCATCGATATTAAGTTAATCTTATAGCTCTCGTAAATCTATTTAGGTTTAAAGTTTCACTTCCAGGTTGCCCATTTAGCTGGACATACTTCTCCGTGTTCAGCAACAAATTTTTGCTCCTTGAAGTTTTTCTTAATAATTCTTTAGCTCTCTTCCGATTCCATTGTCATAGTACTGCATAAGCAACGATTTTTCCTTCAGGATTGATTACGAAACTTCCTCTTAATGCTAATCCTATCTTCTTCTATCATAGCTTCAAATGCTCTTGCTAAGAATCCAGTAGGATCTCGCGATCATTGGGTAAGTTACTTTTGAAATTCTTTCTGAGTGGTCTGCCCATGCTTTATGAACGAATGCTAGTATCATAGAAACTGAGTAAACTTCTGCTCCTTCTTTTTGGGAATGCTGCATAGTTATCTTGTAAGTCTTCTAATTCAGTTGGACATACAAATATAAAGTCTGCTGGATAGAAAACGAATACTGACCATTTTCCTAATAAATCTTTATCTGTAACTGTTATAAAATCTTTTCTCCTTTTTGAAAGCTTGTGCTTTCAAATTCAGGAAACTTTTCCTCATGTAATGACATAATATGCCTCCTTTTGAATTTTTAATATTTTATCTAGCTTTTTAAACTAATAGTTAGAATTGTAGTCATTACATACATATACCAATGCTTATCTTGTCAGTATTATTTTTAATCTTTATATTTTTGGCCAGAAAAATAGAAATAAGTAGAGATTAGAAGAGATTAGTACGACATTCTATAATAATATAAGGCTGGATTACTTCAATACTTCAATAGAAAATAGAGGGAAATTTACAGTATAGAGTTTTAGACTTATCAAATGGAATGAGCTCAAAACATGCAGGATGATGTTTTGCGTAGCAAATGCTCCAGTTTTGAGTAGCAGACTGTGGATCTGATCGTTGCAGAGAATAATTGACTTTTTACGTTAAGAAATGTAGCAAACTTCATATTATAACTGCAGCTCTTGAAACTAAACTTAATCAGCTAATCATTATTCAGACTTTTTAAATCATTATACATAACTTAGAAATTTTTATATCTCTTTTCTATCTATTGTCATATTCCATTTTCTACTCGTTATATAGATTAAATTTATACTTATATATATAATATATATTTTTATTTTTGAGCTATGTATAATGTACGAAATAATTTTTCGCAAAGGAGCTATTATACGATGTTACATCAATTCTAATTCTGATTCTAGTCTACTTCAACCTATAACTGATAAAAATTTAATAAAATCAGCCTTATATAAAGCTAGACATTGCGATAGGATTTAGTTTAGATAACATCAATACTAGCTGGTTTATAAAATAGAATGCAAATGTAATCATTAACTTCAAATTTAAATAATTTTAAATGAGGCGATTAGATAAAATCGTCTGTAAAAATTTATTTTACAAATTGGTTTAGCTATGCTAAATTTAAACAAAAATAACTATATATTAAGGGTAGATATGTCCAAGTAATAATCTAACAGAGGGAGCAACAAGACAACCTCATCGTTCTGTTGTTAAAAGGTCTAGGGTTTGTGGCGGAAGAAAATGGATAGACCCTATACTGGGATCGTACTCATTTAATGAAATAATGCCCAGGGCATGTACATGACATTCAAAGACACAAGCTGTTAAAAGGATAGAATTAGAAATGCTGGTGGGTTCCTGTAGATTTTAATACTATAGGAATTTGTGATGGACTTGCAATATCACTTAGGTATGAAGTATTCATTGGTAACAGAGACAATTGATTGCAGACTCTGTTGAGGCAGTTGCAATGGCAACTCCATTTGATGCAATAGTATTTATCCCTAACTGTGATAAAGTTGTACCTGAGATGTTAATATGGCAGCTAGGATAGATCATACCTTCTATCTTTTATAAGTGGAGGAGCTATACTTTGCAGGAGTGTATACCAAAGGTAAAAAGTTGACTCAAGTAATCGTTTTGAAGCAGTTGGACAATAGCTAAGAGACTTATAACAAGAAAAGAATTAAATACAGTTGAAGATCTAACATGTCCTACTTGTGGATCTTGTGCAGGATATGTACACAGCTAACACATGAACTGTTTAACAGAAGCTTTAGGTATGGGACTTCACGAATGGGACTGTACCCGCTGTATTCTCTGAAAGATTAAGACTTACTAAAAAGCAGGTATGCAAATATTAGAAGTTTTAAAGCTGATTTAAGACCTAGTGACATCATGACTAAAAAGCCTTTTGAAAATGCAGTTGTTGATATGGCTTTAGGAGGATCATCAAATACTGCTCTACACTTACCAGCTATAGCTCACAGGCAGGAGTAGATTTAACTCTAGATGACTTCAATGACATCGCTAAAAAGACTCCTCAATTATGTAAATTATCACCTTCAGGTGAATACTTTATAGAGATCTATAGAGCAGGTGAGAGTTACAGGAGTTATGAAAAGACTTTATAAGAAATGGGAAGACTACTGCTGATGACAGTTACTCTAAGAACTCAAGGTGAACTTGCAAAAGATGCTATATAATGATGATGATGTTATAAAACCTTAGGATAAACCAGCTTATACAACGGAGGAATTGCAGTTCTAAAAGGAAACCTTTGCATGAAGATGGTTGTGTTGCTAAAAGAAGGCTCGTTGATAAAGAAATGTAGTTCACTCAGGACCTGCGAAAGTATTTAACAGTGAAGAAGAAACTATCAAAAGGCTAGAGAGAGAAAAAGATGAGTTTGCGGAGATGTTGTGGTAATAAGATATGAAGGACCTAAAAAGGTGGACCTGGAATGAGAGAAATGCTTGCACTACTGCTACAATTGCTGGAATGGGATTAGGAAAAGATGTAGCTCTTATCAACTGATGGAAGATTTTCAGGTGCTACAAGGAGGCTTCAATAGGACATGTTTTCTCAGAGCTGCTGCAGGAGGAACTATTGCAATAGTACAAGATGGAGATATTATCAGAATAGATCATTTCCAAATAGAAAAATAAATGTAAAACTTTCTGATGAAGAATTTGCAAGAAGAAAAGGCGGAATTAAAACCTTATGAACCAAAATGTTAAAGGTTACTTAAAAGAGATATGCAGCTCAAGCATTTCGTCAGCTGCCTCTTACAGATATCTATAGAGATAGAAATGATCATTGCTGAAACGCAAGTTTCTCAACTGGCGCTGAAAGGTGACGTTCGCTGCGGAATTCAACCAGCTCGCCAACAAGTCAGGCTCAGACATGTTGAGATACTGCCGGCTCACTGCTTTCTAATTCTCATCCCAAATTTAGATGCAATTTCAATTTATTTACATTCGCTATAATTACAATATTTTAGATAAGGCATGGAGGAATATATAAATGCAGCAAACTATATGATTTTTATAGAAACAAGAGAAAGATTAACAGCAGTTGTGAGTCAAGAGCTAAATTGATACACAGCCCTGTGTTCTCTGAAGAAGTCAGGGAAATGAAGCTTATTTAAAACCAGAAAAACTTACAAAAAGACTGGTTCATTTCAAGATAAGGGACGCAACAACAGATTGCTAAACTAGCAGAAGAAAAAGAAAAAAGAGAGTTATAGCTTCATCTGGCTGGTAGCATGCTACAAGGAGTTGCTTATGCAGCTAAAGATTAGGAATCAAACAGCTGTTATAGTTGTACTAAACATACTCCTTTAATAAAGGTTGAGCAACTAGAAAATATGGAGCAGAAGTTGTTCTTCATGGAGAGTTTACGACGATGCCTACAAAAAGGCTTTAGAGCTACAAAAAGAAAAACTGGTCTATGTATTTGTACACCCTTCAATGATGAGGACGTCTATAGAAGGACAAGGAACTATATGCCTTGAAATATTAGATGAACTACCTGATGCAGATGTCATACTGGTTCCACTTGGTGGAGGAGTTTTGGTTTCTGGGTATAGCTTCTGCAGCTAGCTTAAAATCCTCAAGTAAAGAGTTATAGGAGTTGAACCTGAAGGGCTGCACTCAGCATGCAATGCCATTAGAAAAGGAAGGTTGTAGAGACTGACAGAAGCTAATACTATAGCTGACGGTACTGCTGTTAAGAGAATAGGTGAAAAGAACTTTTGAATATATATCATATGTTGATGACTATGCAGTTACTGTTTGATATTATGAGTTGATGGAAGCCTTCTTACTTGGATTTGAAAAACATAAAACTAGTAGCTGAAAATTCAAATATCTTACCTGTAGCAGCTACAAAAATTAAATATAAAAGGTAAAAGATAGTTTGCTAGTTCTAAGTGGAGAAATATAGATGTTTTAACTATTTCTTCTATGCCCATAAATAAAGGGACTTTGATGATGAGAGGTAGAATATTTACTTTCTCTGTTCACTAGCTGATAAACCAGGACAGCTTTTAAAGTTTCTGAAATTTCTAGCAAAAGCAAAATGCAAATGTTATTAAAGTTGGAACACAATCAATTTAAAAATCTATCAAAGATTTAAAGATGTCGAATTACAAGTTACAGTTGGAAAACAAATGGTGAAGAACATATACTATCTAAAGATTGCAAACTTTCAAGAAAGAAGGTTATGAAATAGTTGAGAAAATACTCGATGTAAAGGGTTTATTATAGCGATAGAGATGATAAAAAGAGCTAGAATCTACTGTGAATGTTTATCAAGATTAGGTAAAGAAATCTTTGAGTTATCCTGGTGGAGCTGTTATACCTATCTATGATGAACTATATTCTTTAAAGATATCAAACACTATATCAAAGACATGACAAGGCTGTATTCATGACAGATGGATATGCAAGATCTACAGGTAAGTAGGAGTATGTCTTGCACACTCAGGATCAGAACACTGAAACTTAGTGCTTAGGAATTACTGACTGCTCATGTGGATTCTATTCCTTTCACTTATAACAGGTCAAGTTACAAAGTGCTTTATTAGGAAAAGGATGCTTCCAAGAATCAATCTAGTTAGCTATCACTGCTACTATACACAAAATAACTATAGTACAAGATATCAAAGAACTTCACAAATTTTTAAAAAAGCTTACTATCGTGCAAGTACAGAGACACCAGGCTGTCCTTGTAGATATACCTAGGGATATGCAGTTAGAAGAAAATTCCTTATGATGAACGACTATATGAACAAAATTTGAACTTGAAGAATGCCACTGATATGAAGGACACTAAGGGCAAAATAAAACTGCCATAAAAATGATAAAGATTCTAAAAACTAATAATTGCAGGAGCAGGAATTTTAAAAGGACATGCTTATGATGGACTAAAAGAAAAGTTTGTTGACAAGACAAATATCCTGTAGCCATGACACTATTGGGCGGGCTTGGTTCTTTCGAGAATCATGAGATTAGCTCTTGGGATGATAGGTATGCATGGTACAACTATGCTAACTATGCTGCAAATGAGGCAGATTTTAGTTATTGCTGCAGGTATGAGATTTGATGATAGAGTTACAGGAAATCCACTAGAACTTCTACTAATGCAAAATATTATTCATATAGATATAGATCCATAGAATTGGAAAAACAAACTTATAGATATCCTATAGTTGGAGATGTAAAGAATGTTTTAGCTGAGATTGATCTCAAAATTCCTAAACTTTCTCATACTAAATGGCTAGATGAAGTTGCAAAATTAAAAGAAAAATACTCTTTAACTTTTAGAAAGATCAGAAGAGGATATTTTAATTCCTCAAGAAATATTATCGAGGATAAAATAAACTTACTACTGAGGTGAAGTTATAGTTATAGCAGATGTTGGACAACATCAAATGTGGTCAACACAATTTATTAAATTCAATAAATCCTTATTCAATATTAACATCAGGTGGAGCAGGTACTATGGATTTGGACTTCCCACTGCCAGTAGGAGCACAAGTCACTTCTAACCCTGATAAGAGAGTTGCTATCGTTGGAGATGGTGGTTTCCAAATGACTTTCAAGAATTAGTGATGGTTAAAGAATATAAGCTTCCTGCCAGATTTTTGTAATAAAATAACTCTTGTAGGAATGGGATTTAGACAATGGCAAGAATTATTCAACGATGAGAGATATTCTTCTGTTGACTTAAGTTATAACACTGATTTTATAAAAATAGGTGAAGCCTATGGAATTAAATCTACTACAATTAAAAACTAAAAAGATCAAAGAAACATTTAAAAGAAAAATTTTAGAATCTAGTAAGAGCTGTTTTAGTTGAGATGTATAGTTGAAAAAGAAGAAAATGTTTGTCCTATGATACAGCAGGTAAAGATGTAAGCTGTATAGTTAGAGAAAGAGTGTTTTAGATACTAGAATAAAAGAACATCAAATTTTGATAATTTACTAAAAATACACAATGGAATTGTGCAAGAATTATGTCTCTTTTTAATAGAAGAGGATATTTTTGTAAAAAGATGTCTGCTAGTGTAACAAATAAAGAGGTTATGCAAGATTACACTCTTACAGTTGATGGCGATAAAGAATCTTTAGACCAAATCAAAAACAAGTTTATAAGATTATAGATGTTGTTAAGTTAAGATATTTCCAGAAAAAGATGCTTATCAGAAGAGAACTTATGCTTTTAAAAGTTAAAGCTGATGAAGAAACTGAATCTCAAATCGTTCAAAATTGCTAATATCTACCGTGGAAACATCCTTGATGTTTTCTCCAAAATCACTTATAATTGAGCTTACAGGTGATATAGAAAAACTGAGAGGTTTTATTGGTATGATGAACAATTATGGAATTTTTAGAAATGCTAAGACAGGTACTAGTTGCAGTGAGGCCGTGGGGAAAAATGTAAACATTAGTTATTTATACATTCATCAGACTACTTGCACTGCCATTATTATTTTCGAAAGAGCTCCACAAGGCTCTTTCAGCAATAATGGACATCACGATAGTCTGTATAACTAATGATTTACATTTTGAAATTTATAAGAGTGAGATATGAAAATGTATAGTAATATTTGACACAACATTAAAGGATGGTGAGCAAGACACCAAGAGTCAATCTTAATGCTAAAGAAAAACTAAGAATAATGAAACAATTAGAAGCTTTAGGAGTAGACATAATAGAAGCTGGTTTTGCAGCTGTCCCCTCTCTGGAGATTTTGAAGCCATGGAGACTGGTAACACAAAATATTAAAAATTCTACTATTGTACAAAGCTTGGCGAGAGCAGTCAAAAGTGATATAGAAATGGCTGCAAAGGCTATTAAAAGCTAATAAATCTAGAATACACACTTTCATCATGCAACTTCACCCTATACATAGAGAATTTAAACTAAAATGTCTAAGGAAGAAATCATAAGACAGTCGATGAGATGAGTCAAGATGTGCAGAACTTTCACAAATGACATTGAATTTCTCAGCTGAAGATGCAATGAGAACAGAAAAAGAATATCTTGTTGAAGTCTATGGAGACTGCTATAAAAGCTGGAGCTACTACTAAATATCCCAGATACAGTTGGATATAGAACTCCACACAAGAAATGTGACACTATAAAATATTTAAGAAAATATAAAGGTATGAGAAATATAGATATTTCAGTGCATTGTCATAATGACTTAGGACTTGCAGTTTGCTAACTCAATAGCTGCTGTTCAAGCTGGAGCTACTCAAATAGAATGTACTATCAATGGAATAGAGAAAGCAGAAACACTTCTCTTGAAGAGGTTGTATGCTTTTTCAAAACTAGAAAGATTTGTTTGCAGACTTTACAACAAATATGAATACAAAACAAATTTATCCTACAAGTAAATTAATGATAGGCTTATTGACCAGGAGTTACAACTCAACTAATAAGGCTATAGTAAGACAAGATACTTTCTCTCAGATCGGATACATCAACATGGAGTACTTGTAATCCAGAGACTTGTAAATTAGTAAACCTGGAAGTTGTTGGAAGAAATGTTGATAGCCTTGTGCTAGGAAAAATTATCAAAGTGACATGCCTTTGTAGATAGATTAAACAGCTTAGGTTTCCAGTGGTTTTCGACGATAAAAATAGAGGAACTTTTGCTGATTTCAAAAACTTAGCAGATAAAAGAAATATGTTTTAGATGAAGATATCGTTTCATTAATCAGTGGAGATGCTGCCGAGAGTAAAAGGAAGATTCTCTACTTGAACACTTTGAAATAATAAGACTGATATTAAGGCTAAGGCTGAAAGTATATGTATGTAGATGGAAAAAGATGTTTCTTCTTCGTATGGTAGTGGACCTGTAGATACTGCTGCATACAAAGCTATTAGCTAGACTTTTAAATGACAATTTTGTTTTAGAAGGAAGTATAAACTTGAATCAATAACAGGTGACACTGATGCACAGGCACAGTTATTGTTGTTATCATAGAAAAGGATAAGGAAAAGACATATTGGTAGGGCATGAAAGTACTGACATGGTTGGTCTAGATGCATAAAGCCTATATCAATGCATTAAAATAGACTATATAAAGAAGATCAGGAGTCTTATAGAAAACTTTATTCGACAAAGTATGGGAAAAGCATGTTATACTAGGAAATGAAGGAGGCACAACTTCATATGTAGATTTACATCTGATCCATGAGTAACTTCACCACAGGCTTTTCAGGACTTAGAATAGCTGGGCGTAGTGTTGAGACGACTGCAACTTTTGGAACTATGGATCATAATACTCCGACTATCTTATGGCCCTGAGATATAATATTACAGATGAAACTTCAAGGCACAACCCAGGGGCTTTAAAAAGAAATTGTGAAGGAATTTGGGTTGAACTTGCTGATATGTTCAATGGAAATCGATTATTCATATGGTAGGACCAGAAATTAGGGGCTTACCTCTACCTGGAAAAACCATGTTGTATGGAGATAGCCTGCAACCCATGGAGCTTTTGGGCTATAGCTTTTGGAATAGGTACAAGTGAAGTGAGACATGTTTTAGCTACTCAAACTCTATGGCGAAAAAGCCTAAGACTGGGGAATTGAAATCACAGGAAAATTACAAAAAGGAGTTTATGCTGGGACATAATCTCCATTTTAGTAAAGACTTATGGAATTGGTTTTAGGTAAATATGGTTACTTTTGAATTTTTGGAGATACTACTAAAAGTTTATCTATGGAAGAAAGAATGACTATTTGTAATATAGCCAGTCTCGAAGCTGGAGGAAAGTCTGGTATCATTGCCCTGATGAAATCACTTTTGAGGTATATAAAAAGGAGAATTCTCTCTAAAGATGAAGAAATTAGAAAGAAAATTAAAGAATGGAAAGAGACTTTATACAGATGATGTGTCAGCTTTTTGATGAATATATAAAGTTAGATGACTTTTCAAATCTTGTTCCACATAATTGGGCAGGAGACAAACCCTGAAAATAGGGGATATGAATATCAGTGATACTTTCTGAAAGATAAAGAGCTTAAACTATGAAAAAGCATATAAGTAGTGGATTTTAAAAACCTGGAGATTCTCTAAAAATATTAATTTAAAAGCATGTTTTCATCGAGTGTCTTATTGCTAATGGAAGATTAGGTGACTTAGAAGTTGTAGCTAAGATTGTTAAGGTAAGAGAAAGTTCACCCTAATATCAAAGCATGTTATAGTTCCAGGTTCTCAAATGGTTAAGAAACAAGCTGAGAGGTGTTTTGCTAAAAATATTTTTAGATGCAGGTTTTTGAATGGAGAAGCAGAACGTTCAACTTGTAGGATGAGCCCTGACTAATACCAGGTGGAGAACATTGTGCACTCAACATCAATAGAAACTTTGAAGGTAGACAAGGAAAAGGAGCTAGAACTCATCTTGTGGGTCCTGCTTATGGCTGCTAGCAGCTGCTATCCATGGACACTTTATTGATGTTAGAGAATTGGAGGTGCAAGAATAATGAAACCAGCACTAAAAATTTGGAAGGAACTATTCGTTCCTATAATGAATGATAATATTGACACTGACCAATTAATTCCTAAACAATATTTATACTGAAAAACAGGTTTTGAAAGTATCTTTTTGATGAATGGAGATACAATGAAGATGGAGTGATAATCGTGAGCTTCAAATCTAAATAAAAGGTGTACATAAAAAGGAACTATTTTAATCACACAGATAACTTTGGTTGTGGGCTCTTCAAGAGGAGACATGCTACTTGGGCACTACAAGACTATGGTTTTCTATGTCATTGCTTAGCAGGAGGATATTCAGGAATATTCTATATGGGACTGGCTTAACAATGGACATCTTCCAATAACTTTACCTAGGAAGAAGACTTGAGCTTTTTCTAAACTTCCTGGAGACGCAGTAATTACTGTTGACTAGAGTAATAAAACTTAGTGCTAATGGAAAGATTACTTTTTCAACTAGAGGAATCTTGGAAAGAAAAGATTGTTAAAGGTTTGAGATTCTATTGGTTTAACTCTTCAATATGAAGATAAAATCAAAGAATATGAAAATAAACATTTGTAAAAATAGTTCGTTACTATGCGATGACGGATAAAAATTAAGAATTCGCGCAATTTTAGAGCATCTGTAAGAAACTCTAAATGAACAAGTTCATGAGATTTTCTAAGATTGCCGACAAGTTGGCTTCAGACACGCTGACAATTACTCGGCTCATCTATTTAATTTTCTCCTAAAATCTGGAATGTAACCTCTAATTTTACAATATTCTTTAATACTTAGGTAGGAGGTAGTAACTGGAATATAAAGGTTGCAGTTCTCAAAGGTGATGGTATAGGTCACTGAAATTGATTGATGTTTACAACAAAAGTTTTAGAAAAATTGGAGAAAAATTTAATCATAAAATTTATTTTACAAGAGGATATTTAGGTGGAGAATCTATTGATAAATATGGTGTCCCTCTGTCTGATGAAACTATTAAAATCTGTAAAAATAGTGATGCTATTCTTTTAGGAGCAGTTGGTGGCCTAAGTGGGACAAAATTGAGGCTGAGCTAGACCTGAAAAGGACTTTTTAAAAATAAGAAAAATTAGAAGTTTTACTAATCTAAGACCAGCTATTCTTTTTTAATGAGTTAAAAATGCTAGTCCATTAAAAAGAAGAAATTGTGGAGATGGACTAGATATAATGGTTGTTAGAGAGTTAACAGGTGGACTGTATTTTTGGACCCTAAAAATACAGTGAAGGAAAGACCTCTGATACCCTTGTATATAAAAGAGAAGAAATTGAAAGAATTACTAAAAAGCTTTTTGAAATTGCAAAGCTAAAGAGTAAAAATTACAAAGTGTGGACAAACAAAATGTTTTAGATAGTTTCAAAAACTTTGGAGAAAAATTGTAAATGAAATTTCTCAAAGACTATCCTGAAGTTAAAGTTGAGCCATATGTATGTGGATAGTGCAGCTATGCAACTTATTATTAATCCCAAGACAATTTGATGTAATTTTAACTGAAAATACTTTTGGAGATATTCTATCAGATGAAGCCTCTATGCTTACTGGTTCCATTGGAATGTTACCTTCTGCTAGTTTTAGGTTATGGTAAAGTTGGTATTTATGAGCCTTGTCATGGTTCAGCACCAGATATTGCTGGACAAAAATATTGCCAATCCAATAGCAACAATATTATCTGCTGCTATGATGTTAAGATATTCATTTAATCTTAATGTTGAAGCTGATACAATAGAAAAAGCTATAGAAGAAGTTTTAAAAAGACTGGATATAGAACAGCAGACATCTATTCTGATGATATAAAAAGTTGGAACTATTGAGATTGGTGAGGAGTTATTAAAGAATCTTATTAAATTTTTAATAAATACAAAAGGAAGAAAATGGAAAAAATTTTTATCATATAAAAATGTCTCTTTTGAAGAGATGGTAGAGAAATTTTTAAAAATATTAATTGGGAAATAAAAAGCTGAAAATTGGGCTTTGCTTGGACTAAATGGGTTCAGGGAAAATCTACTCTTTTATCTATGATACCAGCGTATACCTTTTTGCTACAAGTGGTGAAGTTTCTGTTTTTGAAAAGAAATTTGGTACTTTGTATTTGGGCAGAGGTTAAAGAAAAAGTTGGTTTTGTCAGTTCAAGTTTAAATACTTTTTCTCTGACAGTTTAAATAATCAAAACTTTAAATAATATTGTTCTATCAGGAAAATATAACTCAATAGGTATCTATCAAGAAATTACTCAAAAGATGAGAAAAAAGCCAATAATATTATAAAAAGATTTTAAACTATCTCATTTGAAATTAAATAAATATATCACTTTATCTCAAGGTGAACAAAGAAAACCTTACTTGCTAGAGCTTTTTATGAACGAGCCTTCTCTTTTAATCTTAGATGAACCTGTTCCAGGGCCTGAGATATAAGGCAAGAGAAATGTTTTTAAAAACCTTTGAAGAAAGTAAAAGTAAAATTCCATTTATCTATGTAACTCATCAGATAGAAGAAATAATCTCTTCTATTACTCATGTGCGCTATACTGGATAATGGAGAAATAGTATCACAAGGAAATAAATTTGAAGTTTTAACTGAAGAAAATCTATCAAAACTTTATGGTATAGATTTAAAAAATTGAATGGTCTAATAACAGACCTTGACTAATTGGAAATAATATTAAAAATAGTTCGTTACTAACGTGATTACTTTGCTCAGCCTATAATGGTTCTAGAGACTCCTACAAAGGCTCTTTCACCATTATAGGATCGTCGCAATAATCTTTGAATATAATTAACTCACTTATTTTTATATATCTAATAAATATGTAGGAGGATTTCATGGCAGGAAATATTTTAGGAACAACAGTTTATTATGAGTGCAGATTGTAATTTACAAAAATTAGTAGGAAAGAAAATCACAGTTTTAGGGTTATGGTTCTCAAGACATGCTCATGCACTTAACTTAAAGAAAATGGAATGGACATTACTATCGGGCTTAGAAAAGATTCTAAGACTTGGGCTGTTGCTGAAGAAGCAGGATTTGTTGTCAAAAGAAACTGGAGATACAGATTAAAGATGCAGATGTAGTTATGGTATTAATACCTGAGTGAAATTCAAGGAGATACTTATACTAATAGCATAGCTCTAACCCTAAAAGAAAGGTGCTTATCTTGGATTTGGACATGGATTTAACATACATTTCAAGAAAATTCAACCAAGAGAAGATGCAAATGTATTTATAGTTTGCTCCAAAAGGACCTGGACATTTAGTAAGAAGAACTTTCCAAGAAGGGAAGTGGAGTACCTTTGTCTAATAGCTGTGTATCAAGATCCTAGTGGAGATACAAAAGACGTTGCTCTTGCTTGGGCTTCTGGTATTGGTGGAGGAAGATCAGGAATTCTTGAAACTACATTTAAACAAGAAACTGAAACTGACTTATTTGGAGAACAAGCTGTTCTTTGTGGAGGAATTACAGAACTTATCAAAAACTGGATTTGAAGTTTTAACTGAAGCTGGTTATGATCCTGTAAATGCTTACTTTGAATGTTTACATGAAATGCAAAATTAATCGTTGACCTTATCTATGAAGGAGGACTTGCAAAAATGAGACACTCTATCTCTAACACAGCTGAGTATGGAGACTTCTTAACAGGTCCAAAAATTGTAACTGCTGATACAAAGAAAGCTATGAAAGAAGTTTTAGCATGTCCAATCTAGTAAATTTGCTGATGAATTCTTAGCAGACTCTAAAGCAGGACAACCTTTCTTAAAAGCTCATAGAAAAGCTACAAGTGAACATCAACTTGAAAAAGTTGGACAAGAATTAGAGACAATTAATGTCTTGGATTAAATAGTTATTTATAAAACTGATTCTGTAGAATTAAAAATTTGCAATCAGTTTTCTATATTGACTTAAAAATATTTTTGATATAATAACAAATACAAAAATTTTAGATATTTTTAGGAGGGTCTTTAAATGAAAAAATTTTCCTTTAAAATTTATACTATTTTACTATTTTATCTTTATTCAGTTCTTTTGTCTATGCAGATGGAGTATTGTCAAAGTATAATAATGAAGTATTCCTCAATAAATGTCCCTATTATACAATATAAAGTTGGAACTGGAGAGATTGTCAATTTAGATTTTTGTTAAAAAGTCTAATTCTATTCCAACAAAAGATTCAGTGCTTTGAAGCTGAAATGGTGATGGACTAACTATAAAAAGATAAAAGTGAGTATTACTATTTTAGCTATGGAACTAGTTATTTAAATACAGAAGAAGCTGAAGGTCTACGAGATGGAATATAGAAATCTCTTTCAGAATAGACTATATAAAAATCTGTATTCAAAAAGATAAGCTTTACTAATCAAATTTTAAAAGAAATATTACAATGGAAAATTACCTAAAAATATTGATCCTTTAAATATATGATTACAACAAAACTTATTTATCTATGGTGAAAATGTAACATATAGTACTATTGGAAAAACTTCTATATTATTTCTTATATTGAAAATAATAAAATTTACTAGAGAAGTTATATATAGTAAAAATAGATGTTTATTTATATTTTGAAAGCTTCATATTTGCAAGATAAAATTTATGGATCCTGTTGTAACTGAAATATCAAAAAGTATTAACTTATAAAATAAAAAGCAGGACTATACTTGCCCCAGTATATCCCACATAAAAATTAAACTAATAAAAATTAGTAAATATTTTTAGATAGTAATAAAAATATCACTATCATAGCTACTAGAAATACAGTTTTCTTCATCTTTTCACCTCCTTTTACAAAAGAAGATTATGGAAGAAGGTAAAAGAACAGTTTAGGTTTATATCATTGAAAATTAATTTTTCTATGTTATAATTAATTAGCGAAAGAAATACATAGTAAAGAAGACAACAAAACAACATCTATACCCGTAGTGTTGTTTTTTTATTTTCTAATCATATTGATTTTTATTTTTGTAGTGCTATCATAAAGATATAGTTATCTTAAATATTTAGGAGGGGTTTACAAATGAAAAGATTTTCTTTAAAAATTTATGTTGATTTTTATTCTATCTTTATTCAGTTCTTTTGCTTATACAGATGGAGTTTTTCTAAATATTATAATGGTAGGTTTAATTATGTTATCAATGTTCTACTACAAAATATGAAAATGGAGTTGGAGGAACTGAAAACTTAAATTTTTGTTAAAAACTCTAACTTAATTCCAACTAAAAATTTCTTTAGTGCTTATGAGGCGAGCTAATAGTGATGGGCTAACTATCTAAGATATCAATGAAATATTATTATTCTTGTATGGCTCTTATTTTCTAAATTCAGAAGAAGTCAATGGTTTGAGTGAGAAACTAAGAAAGCTCTTTTGAGTATGACAGACTTAATTACAATCTATTTTAAGAAAAATATTAATGAAATTTTACCTAAAAATATTGAGCCTTTAAAATACGATTACAACAAAAACTTATTTATCTATGGTGAAAATGTAGCATACAATACTATTGGAGTTTCTATGTTATCATATGAGAAAAATAAAAATTGTTTACAAAGAGGTGTATATAGTAAAGATAGCAATGCCTATATAGTATTTCAAGCCTCATATCTACCAAAAGATAAAAAGTTCATGGATAAACTTGTTGTTGAAATGGTAAATAGTATTAGATACTAAAATAAAAAGCAGGAGAATTACTGCAATAACTCTCCCACATAAAACTAGCTAATATAAGTTTTTAGATAATAAAAAGAAAAATTACTATCATTGTTACTACAAATAGTTTATGCATCTTTCTTCTACTTCTAGGGAGTAGCAACAATAAAGATGTAAAAAGAATGTACTGCAATACATTCTTTTATTTTTCCATAATTTTAATAAACTATAACACTTATATCTAAAAATATGCTAAAAATATCTACAGATAATTTTTAAGATTATATTCAAAAATATAGGGAGGAACTATGTTGATACGAAAATCTTTAGAAAAATGTTGAAAAATTCATTGAAGATATTAGGAAAGCTAGTAAAAATTTAGATAAGGAAAAATCAAAAATTTAGTGAGGACATTTTTCTTGAGGATGGTACTAAATACACTTATTATGACTTCTTATTTAAGAGCAACTTTAAAGCAAGTATTGTTATCAGATGTTAAGCTTTAATGATATTTTTCCTAAAAATATTTACCCTGCTATGGAATTACTTGTAGGAAAGAAATTAATATTTTTGAGAAATTTCAAAGAATGCAACAAAATACTCTTTTTCTAGGGGATATAGTCGTAGAATGGTCGAAGTTCTAGTTACATAACTATATAGATTTTTATTTTGACTTATTTTACTGATTTAGTTGATTTCACCTAAATCTTGATATTCATATATTGTACAAAGGAGAATGTGACAATGATGGAATATATGATTTGCATAATCCTATCTAATAGCCTATCTGGGATAGATAAGAATAAAGAATTAATAGATTTAATTAAAGATGCGCTGAGTTCTCAAAAATCAAAAATAGATTTGAATTACTCTATTATACAAGCTATCTTTTTATTTCAACAATAGGAAGAATTAGTTGAGCTAACAGGTAAGTGCCATTAGCTGCTAAACTGCAGAGGAGTTAGACAAGAAATCTGAGAAAATATGGACAGAGGTTGCAGAAAATTTTTGAATATATGTTTAAAAATTATCTATGAGTAACAATTTAATAAGATTTTCTCTCATGAAAAGAGCCTTAGAACTTGGACAGGTTTTGACTAGAGATGAAAGTGATGATATAAGTAAATTTGGTAAAAAGAATTAGAAATTAGTAAATAAATTAACTAGCTAAATCCAAAATATGAAGATGAACTTTTAAAAAGTGATGATAATGTTGAAGCATACTAGGCTTTGGAACAAGTCTCAAGAGATATAAAGTATTCTGTTGAAGCTATGGAAGAAACTTTTAAAAATCTTCTAAATATCATATTAAGTTATTGATTTCCTACTGTATTACATATTATAGAAAATGAGGACTATCAAGAGAGATAGCTAAAAAGTGATAAAGAATATGGTAAAGTGATAATAAGAATATTATTGAAATTTTAGCTTGTTATTTAAAAATTTATAATAAATTATATCAATAAGCACACTTTAAAAGATAATATAAAAAGTGGGAAAATTAAATTCAAAAATATATTTTAAGGATAAAAAGAAGCTTTTAGAGTTTTTGATATTTTTAGAAAATGCTTTTTCTCTATAGAAAGATATAGGAAAGAAAAATCAAAGGTTTTTGACCCTTGATCTTCCTTGGGAATGTTGAAAGACAGATACTCGAAACAATAGCAAAATCTTTTAATTCTTATAGCTATTTTCTTCCCTGATGATGTAATAAAATCAAAGGCAATGAAATATATAAAAAGAGATTGATACTTGGAATAGAGATGTGTTCTTGAGAACTCTATTTGAAAAACCAAACAACAAAGAAGAAAAAGACTTGTAATAACTATGCTTTCTCAGATAGAAGTATTGCTGAAATACTGCCTATGAAATGATCAGAATAATAACTTAACTAAAGAATATCAAGAGAAATTGAAGACTTATTAAGATTAAAAGTACAGATACAAGAAAAAGAATTTAATAGATTTTATTGATGAGCCAAGATAAAAAGGAAACTATTAATATCTATTGATAATTTAGTTTCTGCTAAAGAATGAAAATATAAAAGATTAGCAGGCTTAGATATATTAGACCAAGTTAACTCTAAAGTATAAGGCTTTATATGATAAAAAGAAGCATTTAATAGAAAAATAGCTAAAACCTACTGATGCTTTGAGAGAGATATTAATAGAAAATCTTTCTGATAAAAAGAAAAAGAAAGGAAAATTCTTTAAGTCAAAATTATATAACACTGAATATAAGTTGATTTACCTTTATAAAATTAAAAGAAGTTGAGTAAACTTTCTAAGACAATTAAGAAAAACAAAAATCTGAGTATATAATTGGCACCCTTTTAAATATTAGATACTAAGAGTACAGATGAATTATTTAAAATAGTTAAAAATTGAGGAGTATATGCTAATGAAGATTATGAATATGAGTTTTTACACCAAAAGAATATACTTTTACTTGTAGAGATGGACTTTATTGCAAAAAGATGTTAACAATATTCCATATAATGAAAGAAAAGTTAGCTAACTATCCTTTAGAAGATGTTTGGAGAGTTTCTATAAAAAGGAAATTAAAAGATTTTCAACTCTATGGCAACTTTATACATTGCTAATAAAAGATTATAATAGTACTATTAATGAAAATAATGTAAAAGAATATCAAGATTTCTATATCTTAGATGTAGATATAACAGAATTAAGAGCTAAACTTAAAAAGCTAATTTAAAGTATGTTTTCTCCAAAAATTCACTACGACATGACACTGGTTATGTATTAGAAATTATAGATATGCTTTTATAAAGAATATTCTAAAGAAAAGCAAAGATTATCTTTTTGAAATAGGAAAAGGTATTACTAGCTATGTCTTAGAAAAATTTTGAAATCAAAGATATAGTTGAGACAAAAGAAAGATATAATAAAGAAATTTATTACTAATAGTAAGTGTCTATAATCGTTATTCTGGAGTTCAATACCTTTTTGCTAAGGCAATAGATTATCTAGAATTTTACAATGATGAAAAAGCTTTTATTGAAAGTTTTGTTCTTAGATATAATTTAGATATTGAGAAATATATTAATGAAAATTTAAAAGGCTGTGAAATTGGAGGAACAACAAAAGCCTTTGGACTTAGAAGTGTCTACTAGCTTCAAATTTTAGAAAATAGCAGAGAAAGATTTAATCTACAAATATGTTTTAGAGTTAGATAATGAAGTTGCAAAAGAAATAAATGTATATGGTTTTTCTGAATTAGATGGATTTATGGATAATTATAGAAATATTCTAGCTAAAAAGAAGATAAAAAATAGCAACTCTTAATCAATTTATGCTAATGATAGCTTTTAAAAAGTTATCTAGTGATGAAGGTAGAAAAATAGTTGATTATGTAGTTCAAAATGAATTGAAAAGAGGAGATAAGCCCAACTATATATTCTAAAGCACTTAACAGAATATATAGAATTGAAGGTATAGATTATCTTGTACAAATACTTCAAGCTCTAGGAAAAGAAACTTTAGATAGAACTTCTTACTATTATGGTAGTGGCTATGATAGTAAAAGGAGTACTTAGCCATTTATTAAAAAGTTTGCTATCCAAGTGAAAAGATAATAGCAAAGAACTTGCTAAAAATTAAAAGGTACTGATATTACAGAACAAAGGGTTAATTGAGTGGCTATGTTTGCTTCTCGATGGATAGAAATTATTGAAGGATACTTAGGTTGGAAGGGACTTGCTAGTGGCTGCTACTACTTCCAAGCACATATGAGTGACATCGATAGAAATAAAGAAGGTTTAATTGCTAAATATACTCCTATCTCTATTGATGACTTAATGGAAGGAGCCCTTTGATATAGAGTGGTTTAAGTCTCGCATATAAGAACTTGAGAAAAGAAATTTGAAAATGCTATATGATAGTGCAAAATATATTTCTGATGGAGCTAAACATTCAAGAGCTAGAATGTTTGCTGATGCTGTCAATGGTAAATTAAATTTAAAAAGAAACTGAAAAGAAGATTGAAGATAAGAGAAATAAAGACTTAGTTGCTAGTTACCTCTAATTCCTCTTTTAAAAGATAAGAAAAAGATACTCTACATCGTTTATCAGTTCTTACAAAAATTCTTAAAAGAAAGTAAGAAATTTGGTGCGCAAAGAAGAGCTAGTGAAGCTAAAGGCAGTTAATATCTCATTAGAAAATCTATCTCGTAATATGGGATATTCTGATGTTACTCGTTTAATTTGGAATATGGAAACTGCTCTTATCAATGAAATGAAAGAATATTTTGAACCCTAAGAAACTTGATGATGGAATGTATATATTAAAATTGATGAATTAGGACAATCTGAAATTATCTATGAAAAAGCTGGAAAAGATTGGAAAATCTCTGCCTACTAAATTAAAGAAAGATAAAATATATTGAAGATATCAAGGAAGTGCATAAGAATCTAAAAGAACAATATCGTCGTTCAAGAAAAATGCTTGAAGAAGCTATGGAAGATGATTTGTACAGAATTCTATGGTTATGAAATAGAAAACCTTATGACTAACCTGTTATCGCACCTATTTTAAAAATCTCTTGTTTTTCAAAATAGAATGATTTAGGTTACTATGAAGATAAGAAATTAAAATCTGCTAAGAAAAATCTGTTGCAGTCAAAGATGATAGTTTATTAAAAATCGCTCACTGTTTTGATCTATTTGAAAGTGGAGAATGGGCTAGTTATCAAAAAGAGATATATTCGATAGAGAATTAAAAGCAACCTTTTAAACAAGTTTTCTAGAGAACTTATGTTAAAACAGTTGATGAAAAAGGTAGAGATAAATCACTTCGTTATGCTGGACATCAAGTACAACCTACTAAAACTGTCGCACTTCTAAAAACTAGAAGATGGATAATTGATGGGCAAGAAGGTTTAGAAAAGTTTACTATAAGGAAAAATATAATTGCTAAAATTTTGCCCTTGCTGATTGGTTCTCTCCTGCTGATATGTAGAAGCACCCTACTTTTGGAAGAAGTTCAATTCTTTGATAGAAAGACATTTAAAACCTATTTTAATAGATGATGTGCCTGATTTAGTATTTACAGAAGTTATGAGAGATATTGACTTAGTTAGTAAGTGTCGCACATATTGGTGATGTTGATCCTGAAGCAAGTCAGTTCAACTATTGAAAGTGAGAAGGCTATTGTTGAATTCAACTGCAGCTATTCAAGTTTAAAAATATTAAATTTAAGTGAAAATCATGTTTTAATTAAAGGTGAAAGAGCAGAATATTCTATTCACTAGGGAAGTGGACTTGTTCATCAAAAAGCTGGAAGTGCAATAAATGTATTGCCAGTTCATTTCTCAACATAGGAAGAGTGTTCTTGCCATTTATCAGATGATGATCCTAAGACAGCTGAAATCATAGCTAAAGTAATACTATTTGCACAAGATGATAAGATTAAAGATGTATTTATATTAGAACAAATAAAGTAAGTTAGCTTATTATTATTTATTTTTGACAATCTATTTAATATGTGATATTATAATTATGACGAAACCTAAAAAGCTATACAGTCGATCTTAGATACGGTGATGATAGCTTTTTTATATATCTATTTTTATTTTTAAAATTATTTCCATTTATCCCATTACTAATCCTATACTTTGAATAATTTTTAACCCATGAAGAACTATCTAGTTTTTACTATAGTTATAACAATACCATATATTTTTAGAAGTTGCATTTATTCTTTCAAGTAAATAATTTCTAGAACTTTTCCTTTCATTAAAATATTTTTCTAAAACCTTTCTCAAGAAAAGATTATAAGACTTTCTTTATGACATAATCCATTTCTTAAAATAATTATAGTCTCCTAAATCTTTAAATATTTTTCCTATTGAAAACTTATTGTCTCTTTTTAAATAGTTATAAAATAATGTAAATACCTTTTTATTATCGTAATTAGCATCAAGAATCTTTCCTATTGTACCAAAAAGATAAAATTTTAATTAACAAATGATACATCATAATAATCCTATATAACTATTTGGAGAATATACTAGTATTTGTCTTTTCCATTCTTTTTCAATTTCAGTCAGTTCAAACTTTTTAAATTGTTTTGTTGAAAAATCAAACTCTAATAAATTATTAATAAAAATGAAAAATCTATATTTTTGAATTTTTAAAAAATCTTCTAAGAAGAAATTTAAAATGAGATTTTAACTCAGTTTCATATATCAAAAACTGCCTCTCTAATTTTATTTTCTAATTTTTAAAAGTTTCAGATATTGTTTTTCTAAATCTTTATATTTAGTTTTTCTTATCATATCTAAACGAGTATTCCTTAATTCCATTATTTATTTTTGAAATTCTTCCAGTTGCAAAAATATTTTAAAGAAAATATATTTGAATAATCATACTTTTCTATCATATTTTTTAATCTTTTTCTTTCAGTATCTGATTTTAAAAATCTATATTTTTATTTGTTTCTATAAACTTTATTAAATCATTCATATTCAATATTATTTTTCATATACTTCCTCCTAATCTTGATTAGATATTAGTATTTTTATCAAGAATTGTCAACTCTATTTTCTTTTAAAAACTCTAATAAAACTACTAACACTTATAGCTAAAATATGCTAAAATATCTACAGATGATTTTTATTTAAAAAAATATAGGAGGAACTATGTTAAGTTTTTAGTAATCATGAATACAATGAAAAAGCAAAAGAATATATTGAAGAAATTAAAAATTCAAGTAAAGCTTTTTAAATAAGGAAAGTCAAGATTTTATTAAAAACTCTTTTTGACCTTGGTAATGCAAGATACTATTCTTCTTTTTATGGCTATGTCGACATTTTTCTCTGAACAAACATCAGAAAGTTTAAAAACAAAAAGGAAGTTAAATTAGATGATATTTTCCTGAAAGTTTATATCCAGCTATGGAATTACTTATAGGAAAAATTCTTTAAGATATTTATGGCTATTGCTAAAAAATATTACAAAAACTCCTTTCTCAGTTGGATATTTTCGTAGAATGGTAAGAAGCAAAAATTATTTTAATTATATAAGTATTTTAATCACTTTATTTAAAAATTTATTGACTTACATTTTTAGATATTGATGTTCTTAAAATATTAAAAAGATTATGAAAAAGGTTTATACAACTTAGATAACAATCCATATTATATAGCGTATGAAATAGATAATGGAAATCAAGAAGTAATTGATTTAATTAAAAGTGCATTATCTTTTCAAAAATCAGAGATAGACCCTAACTTACTATATTTTTCAAGCTATCTTTTATTTCTAGTAATAAAGAATTAGTTGAACTTACAGGAAAGTTACTACTAGCCGCTAAACTTCAAGAGGGAGTTAGACAACAAATCTGTGAAAATATGGATAGAGGTATACAAGAAAAACTTTTGAATATATGTTTTAAAATTATCTATGATAATGATTTAATTAGATTTTCTTCTGTAAAAAGATCCTCAGCAACTTGGACAGGTTTAGCTAAAAATGATGGTACAGATATTAGTAAGATTGGTAAAAAAAGAACTAGAAATCATTAATAAATTGATAACTAATCCCAAATATGAAGATGAACTTTTAAAAAAGTAGATGATAATATTGAAGTATATCTAGCTCTATGGAATAAATCTACAAGAGATGTAAAAGAAGCTGTTGAAGCTATAGAAAAAGCTTTTTAAAAATCTTCTAAATATCATATTAAGTTATTGATTTCGTATTATTTGCATATTATTGAAAATAAGGACTACCAAAAGAGAAATAGCTAAAAAATGATAAAAAGAATATAGCAAGGATAACAAAAATATTGTTGAAATTTTAGCTTGTTATTTTCAATTTATAATAAACTACATCGTTGGACATAAACTAAAATCTGATATAGAAAAAGGTCAAATAAAAGCTGAAAATTATTTTAAAAAACAAAAAGAAGCTTTTGAGTTTTTGATATTCTAGAAAATGCCTTATCTCTTATAACAGAAAAACGAAAAGTTTTTCTCCTGTATCTTCCTTGGAATTCAGAATTTATTGACACTGATATATTAGCTAAAACTTTGGGACTTATAGCTATTTTCTATCCTGATGATACATTAAAAAGCTAAAGTTATGAAATATATCAAAGAGATAGATGCTTGGGAGAGACAATATTTCTTTTGAAATTCTATTTGAAAAACCAAACAATAAAGAAGAAAAAGACTTTGTAATTGCTACACTTTCTGATAGAAGTGGTGCTGGAGATGCTGCCTATGAAATAGTTAAAAATAATGATTTACTAAAAGAATATCCAAGAGAAATTGAAGACTTATTAAGATTAAAAATGGAGATAAAAAGAAAGAGTTTTATAGACTTATTAATGACTCAGGATAAAAAAGCATTACTGGTATCTATTGATAATTTAATTTCAGCTAAGAATGAAAATAAAAGATTGGCTGCTTTTAGATATATTAAACCAAGTTAATTCTAAGGAAAAAGCTCTATACGATAAAAAGAAGTTAAGAAGCTAATAGAAAAATATCTAAACCTCACTGATGCTGAGAAGATTTTGATAGAAAATCTTTCTGATAAAAGAAAAAAAGAAAGTGAAGATAGCTTAAATAAATTGTATAACACTGAATATGACTTAGATTTAGCTTTATGAAATTAAGGAAGTTTCAAAACTTTCTAAGACTATTAAGAAAAACAAAAAGGTGAGTATATAATTGAAAATATATTTAATCCTAAAAATATTTTTACTAAGACTGCCGATGAATTATTTGAAATAATAAAAATTGAGTGAACTATATATAAAAATGAAAATTATGAATATATGTCTTCTTATGAAAAAGAATATGTTTTACTTAGAGATAGGTTTCAAATCCTTGAAGACCCTGTGGGTGTTTCTTATGCTGAAAGGTTTAAGCTATCTAACTATCCTTTAGAAGATGTTTGGAGAGAGTTCTATAAAAAGGAAATCAAAGATTTCTCAGTTTTATAGCAAATTAATATAGCTCTATCAGTTGATTATGATAGTGGCTATAGTAAAGCTACTGAAAAGGAAATATCAAGATTTATATAAAAAGTTTTGGTATAGATATAACAGAACTTAAAAAGAAACTTAAAAGAAGCTAAGTTAAAATATGTATATACAATTGACTTATATTCAGGACCTGTATTGAAAATTTTTAGATATGCTTTTCAAAGAATACTCTAAAGAAAATAAGAGCTATCTTTTGAAATAGGAAAAGTTTGTATTAACTCTGCCTTAGAAAATATTAAAATTGAAGATACTATTGAGAAAAGAGAAAAAAATATAATAATGACCCTTACTATAGTGTTGCTATGTTTAATCGTAATTCTGGACTTTACACACTTTTGCTAAGTCAATAGATTACCTAGAATTTTATAATGATGAAAAAGCTTTTTATTGAAAGCTTTGTTCTTAGATATGTCCTAGATGAAAAAAATCAATAAGTATATTGATGAAAATCTAAAAGGTTGTGACATTTCAGGAGGAACAAAAAGCTTTAGGGCTTAGAAATTATGCAATAGCTGTTAATCTAAAAATAGCTGAAAAAGATTTGATTTATAAAAAAATTTTTAGAAATAGAAGATAAATCAGATGATGAAAAAGAGAATAACTTTTTCTCTAACTTAGATACTTATATGAATGACTATAGAACTATAGTAGATAAAAAGAAAAATAGAAGAATACCTACTCTTAATCAATTTATGCTTAATGATGCTTTTAAGAATTATCTATGATGAAGGTATAAAAATACTTGACTATGTTGTTAAAAATGAATTAAAAAGAGAGATAGTCCAACTATATACTCTAGATCTCTTAATAGGAATATATAGAATTGAGGGTATAGACTATCTTGTTCAAATACTTCAAGCTTTAGGGAAAAGAAACCTTGGATAGAAAACTCTTACTATTGGGGAGGAAATGATACTAAAAAATCAGTGCTTAGCCATTTATTAAAAAGCTTGTTATCCAAGTGAAAAAGATAACAGTAAGGAACTTGCTAAAAAATTAAAAGGGTACTGATATTACAGAACAAAGATTAGTTGAAGTTGCAATGTATTCTTCTCAATGGATAGAAATTATTGAAGGATACTTAGGTTGGAAAAGGACTTTTGCTAGTGGTTGCTATTACTTCCAAGCACATATGAGTGACATTGATAGAAATAAGGAAAGGTTTAATTGCTAAATATACTCTATTCCTATTGAAGATTTAAAAGAAGGAGCTTTTGATATAGATTGGTTTAAGTCAGCATACAAAAGAGCTTGGAGAAAAAGAAATTTGAAATGCTTTATGACAGTGCAAAAATATATTTCTGATGGTGCTAAGCATTCAAGAGCTAGAATGTTCGCTGATGCTGTCAATGGTAAGTTAAATTTAAAAAGAAACTGAAAAGAAGATTGAAGATAAGAGAAATAAAGACTTAGTTGCTAGTTACTCTCTAATTCCTCTTTTTAAAAGATAAGAAAAAGATGCACTACATCGTTATCAATTCTTACAAAAATTCTTAAAAGAAAGTAAGAAATTTGGTACGCAAAGAAGGCAAGTGAGGCTAAGGCTGTTAGCATTTCATTGGAAAATTTATCTCGTAATATGGGATATTCTGATGTTACTCGTCTAATTTGGAATATGGAAACTGCTCTTATCAATGAAATGAAAGAATATTTTTGTACCTAAGAAACTTGATGATGTAGATGTATATATTAAAAATTGATGAATTAGGACAATCTGAAATTATCTATGAAAAAAAGCTGGAAAAGAATTAAAATCTCTGCCAACTAAATTAAAGAAAGATAAATATATTGAAGATATCAAGGAAGTGCATAAGAATCTAAAAGAACAATATCGTCGTTCAAGAAAAAAATGCTTGAAGAAGCTATGGAAGATGGTACAGAATTCTATGGTTATGAAATAGAAAACCTTATGACTAACCCTGTTATTTCACCTATTTTAAAATCTCTTGTTTTCAAAATGGGAAATGACTTAGGTTACTATGAAGATAAGAAATTAAAATCTATTAACAAAAAGCTATTGCAATAAAAGATGATAGTTTACTTAAAATCGCGCATTGCTTTTGACCTATTTGAAAGTGGAGATTGGGCTAGTTATCAAAAAGATATATTCGATAGAGAATTAAAACAACCTTTCAAACAAGTTTTTAGAGAACTTTATGTTAAAAACAGTTGATGAAAAAGGTAGAGATAAATCTCTTCGTTATGCTGGACATCAAGTACAACCTGCTAAGACAGTCGCTCTTTTAAAAACTAGAAGATGGATAATTGATGGGCAAGAAGGTTTGGAAAAAGTTTACTATAAAGAAAAATATAATTGCTAAAATCTTTGCACTTGCTGATTGGTTCTCACCCTGCTGATATAGAGGCACCAACTTTGGAAGAAGTTCAATTCTTTGATAGAAAGACATTTAAACCTATTTTTAATAGATAATGTGCCTGATTTAGTATTTCACAGAAGTTATGAGAGATATTGATTTAGTTGTAAGTGTCGCACATATTGGAGATGTTGATCCTGAGGCAAGTCATTCTACTATTGAAATGAGAAAGGCTATTGTTGAATTCAACTGCAAACTATTTAAATTGAAAAATGTTAAATTTAGTGAAAAATCATGTCTTGATTAAAGGTGAAAGAGCTGAATATTCAATACACTTAGGAAGTGGACTTGTTCATCAAAAAAAGCTGGAAGTGCTATAAATGTATTGCCAGTTCATTCTCAACATAGAGGAAGAGTGTTCTTACCATTTATAGATGATGATCCCTAAGACAGCTGAAATCATGACTAAAGTAATACTATTTTTCACAAGATGAAAAAAATTAAAGATGTATTTATTTTAGAGCAAATAAAAATAATAAAAATATTACAACTATTAATAGTATTGAGAATATTAAAGTGGACAAAAAGCACCTATGCCAGTGGGTGCTTTTTTTATTAATAGATATAAATTATCTTCTAATTTTATTAATAATCCAAAAGTAGAATACAAGCTCCTACTACAGATACAAAAAAATACTATGGAGATTTAAACCTGTAATTGTCTCAGCTCCAAAAAGTTAAAAACGAATCCTCCTATGAAAGATCCTATTATCCCTGTTATTATATTATCTATTAAGCCTGTTCTTGAATTCATTAATCTATTAGCTATCCAACCCGAAAAAGCTCCAAGTACTAACCAAGCAATAACTCCATATTTTCCTCCTTTTTATTTGTAACTTATAAAAATATAGTTTTGAGACATTATACATCAATTGTAAAAATTATACAACTGAATTCTAAAAATCTACTACTCAGATATCTTCTCTAATTTAGCCATATCAAGTATTTTATCAATTTCTTCATACACTCTTTCAACTTCTTCTTTTTCTAGTATCATCTTCTAATAAATTCATTAAAAACTTATTATCTGTTGATACTTTTTCTAAAATCAGTATTCTCTAAAGACATATCTACTGCTTTTTCCATCCCTAAAGTCCACTTTATTTTTCCCCAAGTTAGTCTTTACTATACTTAATTTGTTATAAAGATCTTTTTGAGATATTTTTCATATCCTCTAATCTCACAAAAGAAAGTTCTTCTCTTTTTTCTTAGAATCGAAACCAAAACAAAGACACAATTCATCTGTATTTATTTCAATTTTTAAAGTAAAATAGTAAATTGTTCAGGTTGGTCACCTGCATCAATTTTCATTTCTATAATATATATGTAGTCTTTGATTTTATTTCCAAAATCTAATCTTCCCTTTTACAGTATCTAAATCAAATGCTTTTTCCTTGTAACTTCCCAAGTTTTTATTATAAATAATTTCTTCTTCAATACCTAGTTCTTTTTAAAAATAGAGTTAAGAATGTTTCCTTATCTTTTTCCAATTCTGACTAAGTAAATTATAGATAACTTTTGAATGTATATGAGCTTCATCTCTATCTTTCTCTATAATACTTAGCAAATTAAATCTTGAGCTATCCTCATATAGATAATCTTTTGATTTTTCATAAGCTTCTTTTAATAGTTTTTCTTCCATTATAAATCCCTCCTAAATGAATATTGATATCCTATTTATAACATTTTATTTTTCTATTTACAATGATATAATATAATAAAAATAAACTTAGGAGGACTGATTATGAAAAAATTTTTATTCTTACTTTTATCTGTATTTTTTTATCTCTAACACTCTTTTTGCTACTACTAATGACAAACATATTTTCTATTTAGATAATCCAACTGATAAAAATATAAAAATAACTTTTAGATAGCAAGGTATATAATTTAAAACCAAAGACTTATGAAATTTTTAAATTTAAAAAGAGGAGAACATATTGCAGAATTATCAGATGGAACAAAAGGTATATTTTAAGATTTTTGCTAACTCTAAGGGAGGTATTATTAATCCAAGTGGAGCAACTTATACTATAAATTATTTTCGTTACCAAAGTCCAAGAATAAGTGTTGATTGGCGAGAGCCTGAAGATACTGTTCTTCCTACATATAATGACTTTTATAATGGATAAAAACTATATAGCTTGGGAATATGATATTTTTGAAGAGGTTACTATGAAAGTATGCCAAAGAAACTTCATCCTGATGAGGATATTCATGTTTTACTAAGATATACAGTCCTTTAGAGGTCAAAGAGCCTGATTATATTCAAGGAAAAAGCAATAGAAGTTTACAACTTTTAAAAAATCTGATATTGATATGGAAAACCCAAAAGGTTAATTTACCTAAGCTAGACAGTGACTACAACATTCCGAATAATGATGATGAAGCTTTTTCAAAAATTATATAAAACAAATTATAGCTTTAGATAAGGCTTACATGAATACAAATGATGCTAAAAACAAAAAGAAAAATATTACAAGAATATGATAAAATAGCTAAAATAATATGGTCAAAATATTCAAAATCTAATATTGTTCAAGGTTCTTATGACAATGTAGATTTGAAAAGCTTTTAAATTTAAAAAAAGTTTAGATAGAGGAGTTATCATAACTAAAATAGTAAATAATAAAAATAGCACCTAGTAGGTGCTATTTTTATCTTTATAAAATGTTCTTTACAACTAAACTTGTAACTTCAATTTTAAAAACAGCAACTCCATTAAGCATAGGTTCTGGAAATTCCCAATCTTTTTCCCTGTACTCTGAAACATAATCTCATTTAAAGCCATAGCTTTTTCTTCATTATCTTTTACAAATGAAATTAAACCTGTCCCCATAACACATTGAAATCTTTCAGAATAATTACAAAGCCATCTTTCCCACTATAAGCTCATGATTACTGTCCATTTCAAATGTAACTTTGCTATTCTTTGAAATTAAGTCTATTTTTCTTCCCACCTTTGCTCCATGAAAATGAAAACTCTTTTTATTATTTAAATTAGAGTATCCAAAAATTTAATGGAACAATATAGACTTCATCATTTTTCTTTTATCATAGAATCCTATTCTACAACAATCACAATTTCTTATAAATTCATCAATCTTTGTTTCATCTAAAACTTTCTATCTTTTTCTTCTCATAATCTTACCTCACACTTACAGTTTAATTTATTATAGTTCAATTTTTATCTAATTTTTCAATATTTAAAAAGGGAATGGTTTACACTACAAGTAAATGACAAAAGAAGTCAAGGTGTTGACAATTCGCGCAATATTAAGTTATTTAAGAATCTCCTTGTATTTCATTGCCATTTCTGTTATAATAAATTCTACTTCTAAAATAGAAAGGACTTAAGATGACAACTCTTATTAAACATAAACGTGTAGAATTTTCAGAACTTTTTTATGACCTAGTTTTTGTTTTTGCAATTTCAAAAAGCAACTACTTTAATTGAGCATCTTCATAACGGTATTTTGACTTGGAATTCTTTCCTTGATTTTTTCATGGCTGTCTTGGTTCTCACCGATTCCTGGATGATTCAAACCGTTTATACCAATCGCTATGGAAAGAACTCTTTATTTAACATGGTAATCATGTTTATCAAAATGGGACTTTACTCTTTTATAGACAATATGATTGGACCTGATTGGCAACAATATTTTCATTATCTCTGTTGGGCTGTTGGTACATTAACCCTTACCTTATTTTTACAATATTTGGTTGAGTTTTTTAGAAAATCAACCGATGATGTTAATCGGGAAAGTATCAAAGGTTTTCTATGGATAACAGGTCTAGGAAGTTTAGGAGTCTATCTAGCAGCTCTTCTTCCTATTTACGTTAGAGTCTATATCTTATTTGCTAGTATTCTGCTAACATTTATTATGCCAATTATCTTGCTTAGTAAAGATAAGCATTACCAGGTAAATCTCCCCATTTAATCGAGCACATCTCCCTTCTTGTCATTATTATGTTTGGAGAGATGATTACGGAGCTAGCTCACTTCTTTACAATCGAGAATTTCTCGATTTATTCGGTTCTTTATTTCATTATTATGCTTTCTCTGTTCTTGTTTTATTTTGGTCAATTCGACCATGCTATTGATGAAAAATCTAATCAAAAGGGACTATTTCTAATTTACAGTCACTATCCTATTTTCATTGGACTTATTATGATGACTGTTTCGATGAGTTTTTCTTCTGAATCCTGAAGTTAATCGTCTCTTTGCAACTAGCTGCTTTACTATCGGATTTGGCTACTTTCAAGCTGCTGTCCTAGCAAATGGGCCCTATAACAAACACTATCTTAGTTATTCGAGAAAAGTTACTACTGTGTCCAAGCGACGACACTCTATCTGGCTACCTTGATTCTCTCTTTAATCTTGCTTCTAAATCCTATAATAGTAGTGAGTATAACAACCATTTTTGCTCTAGCTATAGCCATTCATTTTATTTATTTTTATGTGACACAGAATAAAAAAATATTCCAAATCTAACTGGGGTTATTTTAATGAGTTTATAACATAAAAAGGGCACTATAGTACATAGTGCCTTTTACTGATTTTAATTAAAATCTAAGAAATTTAAAAGCAGCTTGTTTTTATATGTTTTTCCTTTGTAAACTATTTTTATATCATCCTTTGGAGTTATAAAATACCCATTTTTGTTTTTAGTTATACTAAGGCTTGTTGTAAGAGTTGCTATGGGTTGATCATTTGTATCATTATAGATATCTATACAATAATAACCTTGTTTTTCTTTTGACTTACTGCAACATAACGTTTTATAGTTTGCCCTTCTATTTTTCTTCAAAAAACGTTGCCCTACTGTTGGTAGATATGACCCATCTCCCATATGAGCAAATGCTATATAGTTTTCTATAAGTTTTTCAACTACAAGGAACATTCCTTCTGGATAAGCTCCAACATCTGAATAAAAATCTCCTTTATAATATCTGTCATATCCAACTTCTTTTACGTTTTCTAACAAGTTTGCTAGTAAGCTCTTTTTGGTCAGCTGTTGCTGCAAATGTATCTTGGGAATTTAAAGATAAAAAGCTTGCTGATAAAACCAAGAATACAAATACCTTTCTTTAATACATTTTACTTCCTAAAATTTTGTTTGTTGCCATTTTGAATCACTCCTTATTTGTTATTCCCTCGCCCTATTGTATACCACTTTTTCGTTTTGTCAAATAATGCACCTTACCATAATAGGATTTTTATTATGTTTTCGGATACATATGTTATTTTTAGACTAATATAAATTTGACAAATATATTATAGAGAAATCAAGTAAATCAATATATTAGTAGGAGGGGTTATAATGAAAAAATAATTTTTATATTATTATTGTCTATTCTATCTTTAACAAGTTTTTGCAATACCATTAAATAATGTCGATAAAGTTGGAAATGTTACTTCTACCAAATAGAACTTGTTGACCAATATGGAAAAACATAATCTACAAGATTACAAAGGTAAAAGTTATTATGATTAATGGGTAAGTTGGTGTAGTGATTGTCAAGGAGAAATGCCTAAAGTTGCTGAACTATACAAGGAGTATGGAGAAAATAAAAGATGTAATTATTCCTCGGAGTAGTAAATCCTATATCTAAAAAGTACCCAAATAACAAAGATAGGATAGAAAAAGGAACTATTAAAAATATATTGCAGATAACAATTATATTTTCCCAAAGTCTATTTGATGAAACAGGAAAAACTTATGATGAATATGAAATCGAAGAATATCCTTCAACTTTCATTTTAAATGAAAATGGACATTTAAGAGATTACATTAAAGGTGCTGTTTCAAAAGAAGAACTAAAAAGAAAGTATTGATAAAGTTTTTAAATTCTGTACAGAAGTAAAGGGAGGCATAAATGAAGAGATTTTTAATATTATTATTTAGTCTATTTAGTATTTTTACTTATGGAGCTAACAGTGTAAAATGAGGCTGAAGTTAATAAGTATATCAGAGAAAAATTAGATAGAGATAAAACAATTACTTTTACTACTCAAGTTAAATAAAAGCTAATAACACTTTAGAAGGTTACTAGTGATGAAGGAGTACTTTTGTGCAATTACTCCTTTAGATAAACAACCTGATATGATTCGTTTACTTCAAATAAAAGTCAACAATTTCTGAAAAAGAATGGGAAATTAAAACCAGTCTCATGAAATTCGTAACAATGATAATCAATTACTTGTAAGAAGTGAATATGACTTGAAATAAACCAATAAATATATTTGAAACTGAATTATTTCTTGCCTATTTTGATGGACAAGTTCCGTTTTTAATTCTAACATTGAAAAACCTTATAAAAAGTATAAATAGTATAAAATCAGAAATTAACTATCTTGATACTAATACTAAAGGTTATCAAAATTATATAATTAATCACAAGACTAATAAAATTAGAATAGAAGATAAAACAATAGGGACCTCTAGTGAGTTTACAAATTTTGATATCAAAACTTTGAATGGAACTAGAGAATTTTACCATGATAATGGAAAAATTAGAAAGTACTCACCCTCTAAAAATGGTATCCCTCATGGAGAATTTAAAGGGTATGATGAAAATGGTAAACTAATTGTAAAAGCAACTCTTGTAGATGGAAATTTCTCAGGGTAGTTACAGAATACAATGAAGATGGTAGTATAGCAAAGAAACATATGATGCTAAAAGAGTTTAACTTAGCTGAATAATAATATTTTTTAATATAAAAATAGCACCTATTGGGTGCTATTTTTCTATTATTTTACTTGTACTCCATTTTTTAAATGTTACTTGTTCAATTACCTTACCAGTTTCATCATATGCCTTAGCTACACCATCTACTTTTCCATTTTTATATGGAACTTCTGCTTTTTAATTTTTCCACTTTCATAATAATCTTTTGTACTCCTACTTGTACATCAGCTTTAAATAGTTGCTTCACTTCCTAATTTTCCATTTGGATAATATAATTTTTGAGAATCCATCCATTTTACCATTTTTACAATTTTTCTGATTGTAAAACTCCTGTTTCATAGTAACTTTTTCATAACCATCTTTTTATTGCATTTTTTTATAAGTAGCTTCTACAAAAAGCTTTCCATTTGGATAAAAATTCTTTTGCAGTACCTTCTACTTTACCATTTTTATATGGAAATTTCTAATTTTACTTTACCATCTTCAAAGTAATCTTTTTGTAATCCATCTTGTACATTATCTTTTAAATGTTGCTTCACTTCCTAATTTTCCATTTGGATAGTACAACTTTGAAAAAACCATTCATTTTACCATCTTTATATTCAGCTTCACTTTCTAAAATACCTTTTTCATTAATATTTTTGAAGTACACCTGTATAAGGAGTTTTTCTCCTTGAATATAGACTACTCCTTTTTCATCATAAAGCTTTGACTTCCTTTTACAACTCTTTGTGAAAAAGCTAATACTGAACTCACTAAAAATAATCCTATTAATAATTTTTCATTTTTCCTCCTACATTTTTATACCCCTCAGTTTATGTTTATTATTATATACTATTTTCTATATAATTTCAGTAACATTTGTTACACTTTATGTAATTATTAATTTTATTAATAAATTGTATTGAAAAATTTTATATAATAGTGTACAATTTAGGTTAGAATTAATTAGGAGGTCATTTTAAATGAAAAAGAAATTTTTAGCAGTATTAACTTTATTACTTTCTCTACTTTTAGTAGCTTGTGGTGGAGAAAAGAAAGCAGCAGAGGCTAGCAGACGCTTATCCCTGAAAAAGCCTGTAAACGTAATTATCGCTTACAAAGCAGGTGGAGGAACTGACGTTGGTGCTCGTATATTAATGGCAGAAGCTCAAAGAATTTCCCTCAAACATTTGTTATCGTAAATAAACCAGGTGCAGATGGAGAAATCGGATATACTGAATTAGCAAAAAGCTGCTCCAGACGGATATACAATCGGATTTATTAACATTTCCAACTTTTTGTAAGTCTTCCTCATGAAAGACAAACAAAGTACAAAATTGATGATGTAGAACCTATCATGAACCACGTTTATGATCCAGGTGTATTAGTTGTTAAAAGCTGATAGCCCATTTCAACACTTTAGCTGATTTCGTTGAATATGCAAAAGCTCATCCAGATGAATTAACTATTTCTAACAATGGTGCAGGAGCTTCTAACCATATTGGTGCTGCTTACTTTTGCAAAAAGAAGCTGGAATTCAAGTAACTCACGTTCCATTCGGTGGAAGTACAGATATGATTTCTGCTTTTACGTGGTGGACACGTTAATGCAACAGTTGCAAAATCAGTGAAGTTGCAAGTTTAGTTAAAATCTGGTGAATTAAAGATTATTAGCTTCTTTCACAGATAAAAAGATTAGAAGGTTTTTGAAGATGTTTCCTACTTTAACTGAAAGTGGATATCCTGTAATATTTGGTTCAGCTCGTGCTATTATTTGCTCCTAAAGGAACTCCAAAAGAAATCATCCAAAAATTACATGATGTTTTTAAAAGCAGCTTTAGAATCTCCTGAAAAACGTTGAAAAATCTAAAACGCTTAGTCTACTGACCTGTCACACAGTGTAATAATATATTAGATAAATATTTCTGAATAAACTATATCTTAATTTAAAGTAAAATGTACATTATGGTTTTCTTCTGCCTTTTGACTTTTACAATGAATGAAGGTTACCAATAATAAAATATTGTTTTATTCGTTTTATTTTGGGCATTTGTTTTGTAAAACAACTGAAAAACAACAGTCTCTTTTAGTTTGTTTAACTGCTGGCTGTGCCTTAATTCATTTTGCGTTCGTGGACATCTTCATGGTTTCATTGAGCTGGCTCAGTGTTGATATTCCCCTCTGAGTGGAACACTGATTATGGGTTGGTGTGCATGCATTTGTCGCGGGATATTTATTGACATATTGATCTCTTCCGTAATTACATAATCTGTATTGACTCTTCTTCGTCTTTCATTCTGTGTTCCTCATGTTTATCTTTCTGTTCTGCGATTATTGTAGTGTTCTTAAATACATTCCTACCTCTGAGTATAATTATGTTCTGGAACCAGGAGACTTTTAAAATATTATAATTGATTAATTCATTATTTAAATTCTTCTCCCTTCTATTTCATTCTATAAATATTAATAGTGTATTAAAACTTGAATAGTAGTCTTTAACATATGTCTTGCGAATCAAATAATCATAGCTTCAGCCGTGGCAACTGCAGGTTTGTACTGTCAGAAGAGGGTGATAATTTATCTCAAAGGCTCCGCTAACAACTGCACCTGCAACTAATGGTGGAATCTTATTCCTACTCCAATTCCATGGCTGCAGTTCCCATTGTCCCTGCTGTTGTCCTTGCACTGCCTGTCGATACATATTATTGCACACATTATGGGTAAGATAATTAAAATATTCTGAAA
>BNJV01001512.1_pt1 | contig 51568 bp, 57 predicted proteins | sample 8540591 | NCBI WGS metagenome assembly BNJV01 (sample SAMD00202457, study PRJDB9452) | human saliva metagenome | host: Homo sapiens | reverse complement strand
AATTCGTGAGTTAGCTAAACGTGCAGGCGTTACTAACTGGAACAAAACTCCTTCATGCAGCTTAGCGTCTCGTTTCCCATACGGAACACGCATCACTCCTGAAAAAGTAGAAGCAGTCTTCAAGGCGGAAGAATACTTTACGAAGCGCGGTTTCGAACCAGTACGTGTACGCGTGCATCAAGACTTGGCGCGTATCGAAGTGGGCGCAGACCAAATCGAAAAGCTCGTGAAAAATCATGAAGAAATTAACGCGATGATGCAAGACTTAGGGTTCTTATTTGTAACAGTGGATCTTCAAGGATATAAATACGGCCGTATGAATGACCAACTCGATGAAAAAACAAAGAAAGCAGCGGTAGAATAATGATGGCAACTCCTCAAGAGGTTCTAGATTTCTGGTTTGTGGAATGTGAGCCTGCTGATTGGTTTAAGAAATCAGAGGAATTCGATCATGAAATTCGCACGCGTTTTCTAGAGACTTACGAAGCGATTGTTGCAGGGGAAACTACCGAGTGGCGTCGTAGTGCAAAAGGACGCCTGGCAGAAATTATTGTGCTGGATCAATTTTCTAGAAATATGTTTAGGGATGATGCTAAGGCGTTTGCTTCAGATGCATTAGCAGTGGAGCTTGCCAAAGAGGCGCTGTCCGATTGGGACGAGTTCACTGTTCAAGAACGTAGCTTTGTCGTGATGCCGTTTATGCATTCAGAAGCATTAGCCGTGCATGATTGGGCGGCAAAATGGTTTGATGAACCAGGGCTTGAGCGTCGTAAGAAGTACGAACTCATGCACCGTGAAATCATTGAACGATTCGGACGCTATCCGCACAGGAATCGTGTACTTGGAAGAACTTCCACTCCTGAAGAAGAAGCATTCCTCAAAGAACATCAAGGATTTTAACAAAAAGAGTCTTAGGGCTCTTTTTTATTACACAAATGAAAAAACAAACTGGACTCACACTGTGAGTCCAGTTTTTCATTTGTCATACTTATAGCTCGAACCGGTACAAAGTTACAGCTACTATGAAGAAATCCGTGAAGATTCGAAGGAATCATTGATACCGAGCGTAGTCTTTTTTTGTTTAGAAGCCGATTAAGTAAAGGATCGTTGCGACAATTGTACTTGATAAACCAACGATGGCTTCATAAGGGATTAATTTCATACGATCTTCAATCGCCATGAAGACAGAACCACCTGTCGCATGGAAGAATGAACCATGTGGAAGTGAGTCGAGCACCGTTGCCCCTGCGTGAATCATCGCTGCTGCAGATACGGCTGGAACGCCAGCTGCTGTCAATGGCCCAGAGAAGGTTTGAGACGCAATGGTTGAACCGGCAGTTGTTGAAGCTGTCGCAGCCCCCATTAAAATACCAGAAAGTGGAGCTAGGACGAAGGCTGGCATGTTCATCGCTTCAAGAAGAGCAATCATATCGACTTGCAATGCAGAAGCCTTGATAATTCCAGCGATAGTACCCGTACCGATTAAAAGAATCGACACGCCGATTACTTTGCTAAGACCGAATTCAGTGAATTCAACCGTGTTTTTCGCATGACCTGTTACAACAATCGTCACTAAACCACCAAGAGGAAGTGCGATTAATGGGTCCACGCTGATTCCAGCGATTGAGCGAAGGGCAAGAAGGGCGATTACAACGATTGGCCCAAGCATGGCTTTGAAGAAAGAGAGAGACACGCCGCTTGTTCCAGATTCGTCAATACCGTCAAATTCATGTGCGCCGCCTTTTTTAGCAAGGATTCCAGCGAGAATAATCGCAACGAATAACGCGACAAAGGCAGGAATTAAGTTTTTCACCATCAACGCTGTAAGGTCGATTCCGAACGCTTCGGATGCAGCAATCGTATTAGGGTTTGGTGAAATGATGTTTCCGGCTTTACCGCCACCAATCATTGCTAATAAAATCCCTGCTTTAGAAAGGTTTGCTTTTTTCGCGATGGCGATGGCAATTGGAGCTACTGTGATAACGGCAATATCGATGAAGACCCCAACGGCACAAATAATCATTGTGGCAATCGCAATCGCTGCAATCGCACGTTTTTGTCCGAGTTTCTTCACAATCGTATCGGCAATCGTTTCAGCCGAACCAGTTTTAATTAATGCTCCAGCTAAAATCCCACTCGTCATGATACGAAGAACAGGAGACATCATGCTTTGTGCGCCAGTAACCATGGCTTTTACCGTATCCGCAAGTCCGCCACCACCAATTAATCCTCCGATAAGAGCGCCGAAGATTAAACTGTAGGCTGGATGAACTTTCTTAACAATCAAAATAATGGCAAGTACGAGCCCGATTAAGGCTCCTAATGTTGAAAAGGTTGGTGCTGTCATTTTGGTTTCCTCCTATTGAATTGATTGAATTAAACGAAATACTTGTTCCACGCTGCGAATCATATTTTCGCGCGCATTTTCTTTTTCCATTGCTTCTTGAACGGTGATGACTCTTCGCAAAATTGGGAAGAAGGCATCGATTCCGTTCTCGTTACATACCCCTGCGTCGGGTGTGAGGCATCCTGCAAAGGCGAGTACTTTCTTGCCGTGTTTTTTCGCAAGATGAGCCACGCCGATTGGAGCTTTTCCAAGGGCTGTTTGACTATCTAGGCGACCTTCGCCAGTGATGACAAAGTCGGCATCCTTCATTTCGTCTTCGAGTCCGGTTTCTTCAAGGACAATCTTAATGCCGCTCTCTAGGACCGCATTTGTATAAGTGAGAAACGCAAATCCCATTCCTCCGGCTGCACCCGTACCAGGGTAGAGGCGGTCGGCATGGTCAAAGGTTTCTTTCGATAGTTCTGCATAGTGGAGAAGCGCCTCGTCGAGTTCTTTCACCATTTCCGGAGTGGCTCCTTTTTGCGGACCGTAAATGGCACTGGAACCCATTGGACCACAGAGCGGATTCGTTACGTCACACGCCACGCGGAAGGTACACTCTTTTAATTCTGGTAAGACATTTTCAGCCTGGATACTCGCAATTGATTGAAGGCCCGCGCCTCCATATCCGACAGGAGCACCGTCTTTATCTAGAAAATCATATCCAAGTGCTTGTAACATCCCGATACCACCATCGTTTGTGGCACTACCTCCGATACCGACGATAAAATGACGACAACCATTATCGATGGCGTCCTTAATTAATTCGCCGACACCGTATGTTGTGGTGTGCATTGGATTGCGTTTTTCGTCAGGAACTAGCGTAATCCCTGCGGCTGCAGACATTTCGATAATTGCTGTTTTTGGACGCGTCCCGTCCGATTTTAAGATTCCGTATTCGGCAGTTACCGCATCTCCTAGCGGCCCAGTGACGCTCACATGAACAAGTTCACCTCCCATCCCGATGGCTAATGCTTCGACCGTTCCTTCACCACCGTCTGCGAGTGGGCGAACAACCACATCGGCTTCAGGATAGACGACCTGAACACCTTCCTTGATGGCCTGACCCGCTTCCAGTGAAGACAAGCTACCTTTAAGTGAATCGATAGCAACGACTACTTTCATTTTCATCCCTCCTTATTGTTGTAAAATTATTATATCAAGCGCTTACAATTAAAAGTGTTGCGAAAAATAGGAAAAACTATGAAGTTGAAAAAAGTAAAACGGAATACTGTCAGTTTCATTCTATTTGGAAAGAAATTTTAGGGTGATTTTTTCGAATATTACAACGCTGTAATACACCAAAAAAGGACGAAGCGCATAGGGGTGGGAATGTGTAAAAACGCTCGAACAAAAACCGAATATGAGATTAAAAAATCCTTCCTATTTTGTAATAAAAGATTAATCAGTTTACCATTGTTTTTCCCCACAATTTTCGGTAACATAAATAAGCAGATTTGAGAGAAATTAGGAGATATACATAATGAAAAGTCCTCGTACATGGGTGAAGAAAATCGTCTGTGCACTCAGCATTTTCGCTGTAGGAGCAACGACGGTGACACCAGCAATTTATGCGCAAGATGACGCTAAAGCAAAAGAGGAAGCAGCTGCGATTGAAGATGTACAAAGCTACATCGCAATTGAGCAAACGAGCGGAAAAATTTTGATGCAAAACAATCAAGATGAAGTTCGCGGGATTGCTTCCATGAGTAAAATGATTACACAATATTTAATTTTAGAAGCGATTAAAAATGGAGAGGTAACTTGGGAAACACAAATCCCAGTGAGCGACCGCGTTCACCAATTGAGTGCGAACTATAGCTTATCCAACGTACCGCTTTTGCCAAGTGAAAAATACACGATTAAAGAATTATTCGACGCGATTTCCATCTATTCCGCCAACGCCGCAACATTAGCGGTGGCCGAATATATCGGAGGTTCTGAAGCCAACTGGATTGAACGAATGAAAGCCAAACTCGATGAGTGGGGTATTAAAGACGCAACGATCATCAACGTAACAGGTCTACCGAATAAATACGGTGGCGCTGATAAAAATCCGTCATACGGTGATGAAGATGAAAATAGCATGTCAGCGCGTTCGGTTGCGATTATCGCGAAGAACTTAGTGAATGATTTCCCTGAGATTTTAAGTATCATCGATTTCCACACAAACATTCCGACCAAATAGTTCAGGAACAACGAAGATGGATAACTTTAACTACCTGCTTCCAGGGTTGCTTTTCGAATACGAAGGGGTAACAGGGTTGAAGACAGGAACGAGTGATGCCAGCGGTGCGTCGATTACAACGACTGCCACACGCAACGGCTTCTCGGTGATTGTCGTATCGATGGGGTCTAAAGAACCACTTAATCGTTTCAAAGTAACAAGACATCTATTAGATGAAGTGTTCAAGAAATATGAAGGCCTTCTTGTGGGCGCGCCTGGAAAATCCGTTCAAAACTTGGCGCCTATCCAATTAGAAGGTGGAACGGAAGAAACGCTTGGCGTGGATTACGGAAAAACCTTTATTGCAGCTGTACCAAAAGGAACAGCATTAAGCCAGATCAAGATTTCATTCACACCAGCAGATGATGTGAAGACAGAAGATGGCAAAGTGAAAGCTCCTGTGACGGCAGGGCAGACGGTTGGAACGTTGAATTTTGAGATGCCAGGAGAAAACCTTGGCTACGTCGATGGAAAAGACCACGGAACGGTGGAAGCCTTAGCTGCATTTGATGTAGACAGCTCTAACGTTGTGACAGAAAGCATGCGTGGAGCGAAAGGATTTATCGGCCAAATGGTTCAAAAAGTTCAAGACTTCTTTGGTGGCATTTGGAGCAAAATCCAAAGTGTCTTCTCACCAGAAAGTTCGAACTAGGAATTTTTGCTAAAAGGCTTGCACTTTTCACTAGAGACGTGTACAATTTTAGACAAATGATACAGTATGAATAGTAACTGCGATCCTTTTGTAGAGAGCTAGTGGTTGGTGAAAACTAGTAAAGAGAGACCAGCGAATCCACATACGGTGCGAGAGCGAAAACATTGATTAAGCTATCCGGAGAAAACCGTTATCCCACAAATGAGCGCAATGGAAACATTGAAACCGGGTGGTACCGCGAAGAAAATTACTCTACTTCGTCCCTTAGACAATTGTCTGGGACGGAGTATTTTTTTTTATACTGAAAACACAAAATGGAGGGAAAAGTATGCTAGATATCAAACGCATTCGTGAAAATTTTGAAGAAGTGGCAACAGCTCTAGGAAACCGTGGAGTTGACCGCGCAACAGTGGAAGAGTTACGTGACTTAGATGAAGAACGTCGCACACTCATCACTAAGACAGAACAATTAAAACAATACCGTAATACGGTAACGGAAGAAATCTCTCTTCTAAAACGCAACAAGGAAGATGCAACAGAGAAAATCGCTGAAATGAAACAAGTCGGCGAAGACATCAAAGCAACGGACGCTCATTTAGCCGAAGTGGAAGAAAAAGTAGAATACATCGCATCTCGCTTACCAAACACAGCTGCAGAAGGCGTGCCAGTAGGGGCAGACGAAACAGAAAACGTTGAAATCCGCCGTGAAGGAACTCCACGCGTATTCGACTTCGAACCAAAACCTCACTGGGAAGTGGCAGAAGCCCTAGATATCTTAGACTTCGAACGCGGAGCTAAAGTATCAGGAAGCCGTTTCTTATACTACAAAGGACTTGGCGCTCGCTTAGAACGTGCAATCTACAACTACATGCTTGATTTACACGTTGAAAAACATGGCTACACTGAAATGATCACGCCATACATGGTAAACGAACAATCAATGTACGGTACTGGTCAATTCCCTAAATTCAAAGAAGATGTGTTCCAATTAACAGACGAACGCAATTTAACATTAATCCCAACAGCGGAGGTACCACTTACAAACTACTACGCAAACGAAATCTTAGACGAAGCGCAATTACCAATCTACTTCACAGCGCTTAGCCCATCATTCCGTTCTGAAGCTGGTAGTGCGGGCCGCGACACTCGTGGATTAATCCGTCTTCACCAATTTAACAAAGTCGAAATGGTGAAATTCGCGAAACCAGAAGATTCATTCGATGAATTAGAAAAAATGACAGATAACGCAGAAGATGTATTACGCGGATTAGGCTTACCATTCCGTACAATCGTGTTATGTACTGGCGACATGGGATTCTCAGCTTCTAAGACTTATGACGTTGAAGTGTGGATTCCAGCGCAAGATACTTACCGCGAAATCAGTTCTTGCTCAAACTGCGTGGACTTCCAAGCGCGTCGTGCGAAATTCGTTTCCGTCGTGAAGACAGCGGCAAGATTGAATTGGTGCACACATTGAATGGTTCAGGGTTGGCAGTAGGACGTACTGTGGCAGCTATCCTAGAGAACTATCAGAATGAAGACGGTAGTGTGACAATCCCTGAAGTACTTGTACCATACATGGGTGGCGTTACAAAAATTGGATAGTAGGAACTTTGTTCCAATAAAAAGATGAAATAGGGTGGAGCAGTCATAAGCTTCGGACTTCCCTAGACATCTTCATAGTAAAGGCTATAAGGGCACCGGGTTGAGCCGAAGTCTCAACTCCTGCCGAACTTCAAAGAGGGGCATTGCGGATAAACCGCAGTGCCCCTCTAATTCATTTCGGCTGCAAATCCTTATAGCTTTTACTATAGAGTCTGGGAAGTCCTTCGCTTATTTTATTCTACTTGTGCTCATCTTTTTATTGGAACAAATCCTTTTTTTATATCCCTCATACGGATAAGTACTTCAAAGTTTGTCCGCTAGGAAAGGCTAGGATGGAGAAGAAAGTGCCCAGCACTCTCTGCCTCCTTTCTCTTTCCCCGCCTTCCAGAAATACGCTTCACACAGACTGCGCTCACCAATCCATTTTGGGAGTCTCAACATTGTTTAATACACAGGTTCTAAGCAGGGTGAATGCGCAAAAATAAAAACACAAAAGCTCCTCGGAGACTATAGTAGTGAGAATAGCGAGTGCAACCGAAGAGAATTACGGACTCTGGAAATTCATTTTCTAGAGTCCGTTTGAAATTCGGTAGGAATTGAGACTTCGGCTCAATCCGGTGCAGCTGTTCTCACTACTATGTAGGCCTCCGAAGGAGCTAGTAGTGTTTTTATTTTATTTAGAAAAGCTCACATTTAACGTGCGTAAGAAGCGGTCCATTAAACTGTTGTGGGTTTTGTGCTCTTGTTGAATGGCTTTGGCGAGCGCGACTTGGTCTGTGATGATCCCGTTTACCGAGCTATCTACGTATTTCTCGAGGGCTTCATCCGTATTAATGGTCCAGACAAACACCTCATGTCCTGTCTCCTGCGCATGCAGTACTGCCAGTTCCTGGTAAGAAAAATCTTCCACCACGTAGAAATCCACCTTCGCGTCTCCGAATCCGCCAAATTGAATTGGAATGACGAAACCAGTCGTGATTTCAGGCGCTTTTGCCTCAAGTTCTTCCATGACTTTCAAATCCAGTGACATGACTTTGTTTGAGTTGTCGATGGCGAGTTCTTTGTATTTTGCGATGAAAAGATCCACGTAGTTTGCAGGTTCACCGCCATGTGGTTTGAGCTCGATGACAAGCGGCATGCCGATTTCTTTGGCCGCTTTGAAAAACTCCTCAAAAGTAGGAATGTGGCTCTTAAAGTCATCTTGTTCGATTGGAAGACCACGAACCTCGTCTAAGGTCATATCTTGAACGCGTTTATTCAGGCCGGCTAATCGCTTCAAGTTGTAGTCGTGCATGACGACGAATTGATTGTCTTTTCGTCAGAAGAATATCCATCTCTACCATGTTGGCGCCAGCTTCTTTTGGCCGCTTTGATGCCTTCAATCGAATTCTCAACGGCTTCATCGACATAGCCACGGTGACCGATGATGATAGGGTCGTTGGCCGATTCCGTTCTGTAAGTGGTGAGCGTTGTGAGAACCCCGCTTCCTGTTACGAAGAGAAGGGCAAAGGCTGTTACGATTTTACGTTTATGCTTAATTTCCTCGTGGTGGTGATACACTTCAAGCGATGCCAATTTATGCTCGTGGATGATTTTTGTCATCACGATAAAAGTGGCAATCTTCGTATAGAGGATGATGAATCCTTGAAGCAGTTTTGCGATGGCGAGGACACTACTTAGCAGAAGCGTATTTGAGCCGTTCGGGTCTAGAAATTCAACGAGGGCGACGCTACCAATCGAGATGAAAATAACAAGAATGGCTAGCACCCCTTCGACGACTGCCGAAATAAGGAGCAGGCGCCAAACGTTTTTCTTCGTCAGCTTCCAGCTCGTGATGATATTTGTGGTAAATGGCTGGTCGGTAAGAATCTGAAGCGGAATCGCAAGCGAGCTTCGTGCGTGAAAGTAGAGTAGCACAACGACCAGTCCTAAGTAGAAGAGAGTACCGGCACTCGTCTTAGTGATTTCACCCGTGATAAATTCCGGTATCGTAATCTTTTTAGAAATAAACGTCAGCTCACCGATATTGACGATGGGCAGGAGCGTTAAAAAGTACAGCCAGAACGTAATAAAGTGGCCATTTAGCAGCTGCTTCAGTTCTGAGAACGCATTTTGAATGCTACTGCGCCATGAAAAATGAATGCCGCGAATCGTTCCGTAAATCATGAAGATGAGAATTGAGAACTCCATGAAGATAAGAAACGCGAACGCCAATAAATAGAGAATCAGGAGCGGGATGGATCCCGGACTCAGCAGGACTGTCTTGAAATTGGCGAAGTTCAAATTGGATTGCCCAGTAATAAAGAGCATTCCGCGAAAAATAAGCGTTAAAAAGCCGAATCCAAACACGGATATAAAAAATTGTAAGAAAATGGAATTGCGTAAATACATCCAGCTGTTTTGCGTTAAATTGCCTAATGTAAAGCGGATGGTTTTCCATACGGGGATTTTTTGATTCATAAAGCCTCCGATGTGTAAAAAAAGTTCGTTAGATTCACCTTAGCACGAACGAAATAGAAGCGCAAGCCGATACAAAATAGTATTGAAAAATCATGTAATAGAACTTATAATGAGAAAAGTAATCAAAATAATAGAAAAGCTTTTCAGGAGGGAATCATGAAAAAAAGACTGTTAACATTATTCTGTTTAGTAGCAACTGTGTTACTTGCTGCTTGTGGCGTGAAAAAAGTAGACGCTGGCGACCACATTAAAACAACTTTTACAGGGTTAGATACAAAAGGGCAACTTGTATACCAAGTAGACACTCAAGAATTAGTAAAAGAGTTCTTAGTCGCAAACCCTAAAGCAGATGCGAAAACAGAAGCAGAAGTTCGTAATGCTGCAACAAAAGTGAAAGCAACTCCAAGTAAAACAGATGGCTTGTCAAATAACGACGAAATTACTTTCACATTCTCTTCAGATAAAGATGCTGAAAAAAATACTTTAACCTTCCAAAAAGAAACAAAAAGTTAAAAGTAAGTGGCTTAAAAAGAAGCGAAGAAATTAACGGCTGAAGAATTAGCGAAAAATCACTTCATTAGAAGTGGAAGGCTTTTAACAAAAGGTGGCCGTGCAGAAGTTCATGTGACAGATTCTAAATTGTCATTCTTACGTTTCAAAGTTGAAAACAATGGTAAATTAGAAAATGGAAAAGATGCCAAAATCGTGTTAGACGGTAATTTCGCTAACTTATTAGAAGACAGAGGTTATGTATTAGAAGGCGACGGAAGCTTCACACTTCCTGTTAAAGGATTGAAGACAGTTGCTGAAAAACTTGATGACGCTAAGAACAAAGACGAAATTATTGCAAAACTAAAAGAAGAAGTGAATAAGAAATTTAGCGGAAATGATAAAGTAACATTTGATAAAACTTATTATCGTGGTCTAGCGAATAATGTTGACAATTCATATTCGTATGGGGATGAGATTGTTCGCGGTAATGGGAACTTAGTAATGACGCTTCAAGTGGAAACGAGCTATGGATTCAAAAACGTGTATGCGGTTGGATTTACAAATCTTATAACGAATGAAGAGGGCAAGATGGAACTTAAAGATGCACGTGTCATTTCAACAACGTATGCGGACTTTTCTACAGCAACTCAAAAATTAGAATCAATCGGTTATACAGAAGTTAAATAATTGAAATAGAAATGGCTTGGAGTACACGCTCCAAGCTGTTTTTTTTGCACTCGAACTCAGTTGCCCAAAATTCACTTATAAGTGAATTTCGGGCAAGTAACGTCAGGAGAGTTTGCCTCTTTAAAAACACCGTACCTATCACGTTTTTCAGCTACAATGACTCATCCCTAGCACCAACCCATTTTCTCCGCCTTTCGCTCAAAACCTCATAACAGCGCGCTTTCTCGCACTTCACTTTTTTGCAAAAAAATCTCATTTTTTTACAATCCCAAAGAACGTTGCGGTTTTATAACAACAGCAATGGGGGATAGCAACCAATGTGAATTACTGACTCTAGGGTGAAACCCGTAGAGTCAGTTTAAAGCTTGGTAGGAATTGAGACGATAGGCTCAATCCGTTGCCCCATTGCAGTAGTTATAAAATGAACCGCAACAGTTCAAAAGGGATTGTAAGAAAAAACGCAAGTTTTGTTTTTTTTAAAGAAGCGCTATGCAACAGAAAGATGCCCCTGCATTGCAGGGGCATCTTTCTATTGTTTATTCAACTCGTTGACAAGATCAATCATACTCAAATCATGCGAGCAGATTACCGTTTTGCCTTTAATTTCAGGAAGAGCAAAGTTGCTCAAAATAATCTTATAATCAGATTTTTCTAGAATATCTAAGGAGATTTCAAGCTGATTATACGTATGATACTCGAAGCGGTTCGCCGCGTTATGTTCCAAATACGATGCCAAGAATTTTGGATAGTACTCGTCAAAGTCATTCAAAATCAACACCTTGATTTTCTCTTGCTTGGCTTGCAGTTGAGAAATTAGACCTTCCCAGTGCGTGTAGAAGGTGTAAATCAAGTGCGAGATATTTCTTTGACGCTTCACGTTCTTGATTTCTTGTTGGTACTCTTCAAGAAGTGCTGCAACATCATTGTAGAACTCAGGCGAAAGCGACTTGAAGAAGTTCATCAACGGTTTCTTCTTATCGAATAAGATGAAGTCTGAGTGCACTTCGATCCGTTCTAATTGAGACGTGTTGTGTAAGTGCCATAATAGTAAATCATAGTTTTCGCATTTCAAGTCGTAACGTTTTTCAAGACTTTGAATATTCGTGACTAATGTATCGAACGATAGGCGGTCACGAACTTTTTTTCCCTGACGAGCGGCTGAGAATTCTTCAACGGTTAGGGAAGAAGTGCGGTTGTAAGAAAAATGGAGAAGGATTGTTCCAGAATTTCTGGAGTGACCATGATTCCTGTTTCTTTGGCGAATTGCTCTACGATTTCGTCTAGGCCGTCTAATTGATTGTAGTAATCATAGAATTTATCTTTGCTTTCGAAGTTTTGTACGAAATGCCCTTGATAAGATCGGAAGAAGTTAACCGTGAAAAATCATCTTGAAGACACGGTATCCTTCAAAGCTTTGTGGGAAGTTCGAAGACTTGAAGAGGTCTACTAGAATTTTTTTCTAGAGAAGCTTCGTCTACAAAGTCGAATGGCCATTCGAAGAAGCCAGTTTTTTTCAGCAAAGTATTGAACGAAGAAGAAGCGAATGTCTTGTTCATTTCCAATAAATTGCAAGTTTTTTTCTTCGAGATTTGGAAATCGAATTTTTTTCTTTCAAGCTATTATTGATTTTTCTGAATGTAACGATTCAATGTTGAAGTCGTAATGAATAGTTTTTTTGTGTCATTTCTGAGACAGTGGTTTCTTCGTGTAAGAATAATTGTTCCAGAATTTCGTAGCAAATAGAATGTGAATAATAATAAGGATAGACGACTTCGGTACTTAAATTCTCCGGTAATTCGATACGCACCCCATTCGTTGAGAAGAGGATGTCGAGTCCATCGATTTTATCGCGTAAAAATGCGAGGTCGATTTTGATGGCACGAGTAGAGACTTTAAAAGTTTTTGCGAGTTCGTCGATATGAACCCAGCCGTTTGCTTGGACTAAATAGTCGACAATATCGATTTGTCGGTTTTGATTTTTTGAAAGTAATGCTCTCATTTCTTTCTCCCTTTTCTTGTTAGTTGTGTCACACACTAAATTGCTAAAATACAATATATCACACTTTAGGTGTAAATAATACTTATTTCTAACTAGAAAAAGAATGAAAATAGATTCTAAGAATCATGAAAATGAAAACGATAAAAATTTGTAAACAAAAATATTTTTTTCAAAAAAATTATAGATTTCTATTGCATGAATTGTCAGAATATTATATACTACTCTCAAGTTGAAAAAAATTCATCCATGAAAAGAGGGATCTTATGAAATTAAAGAAATTCACATTAGGCGCTGTGGTTGCAGCAATTTTAGCAGGTTGTGGAAACGCAGCAGATAGTAATACAGTCAAAATCGGAGGGAAACTTCGAGTTAACAGGGAACGTAGCGACTTACGGTTCTTCTATGAACAACGGTGCTCAATTAGCAGTTGAACAAAAAGGGAAGTTATTAGATAAGGAATTAAAAATACGTTTCATACGATAACAAATCAGACAAAACAGAAGTAGCTTCAGTAGCGAAAGAAATTAGCTTCTGAAAAAAAGTGGTCGGCGTAGTCGGACCAGCAACAACAGGGAGATGCTTCAGTATCAATCCCAGTAAACGAACAAGCAAAAATCCCAACAGTCTTCCCAGCAACAACAGGGGACGGCGTTACATTGAAAAACGCAGAAGATGCATCTTCAGTATATGAATACATCTACCGTGTATGTTTCTCTGACAGCTACCAAGGGGTTGTAGGAGCGAACTTCGTACACAAGAAATTCGGAAATGCTAAAGTAGCCATCTTACAAGATACAGGTAATGACTACTCTAAAGGGTTAGCAGATGCCTTTGAAAAAACTTACACTGACAGCAAAATCGGTGGAACAGTTGTCACTCGTGAATACTACCAATCAAAAGACACAGACTTCCAAGCAGTGTTAACAACATTGAAATCTAAAGACTTCGATGTATTATATGTTCCTGGTTACTACGAAGAAGTTGGTCTAATCATCAAACAAGCACGTGAAATGGGTATCACTCAACCAATCGTTGGTGGGGACGGACTTTCAAGTGACAAGTTAGCAGCATTAGCAGGTAACAGCTCAAACCTTTCTAACGTTTACTACACTTCACACTTCTCAACATTAAGTGATGATGCAGACGTTCAAGCGTTCGTTAAAGCGTACAAAGAAAAATATGGGTACAAACCCAGATACTTTCGCCGCTTTAAGTTATGATGCAACTCAATTGTTAATGAAAGCTATCGAAACTGCAGGCTCAACTGATCCTCAAGCAATCACAAAAGCTTTAGCAGCAACAAAAGACTTCGATGGTGTAACTGGTACATTCTCAATGGGTCCTGACCACACACCAGTGAAATCAGCAGTAGTCATCGAGTTCCAAAACGGACAAGAAGTAAGTGCTCAAGAGTACTCAGCTGACTAATTAAGTTTTAACAGTATTTTTTAAGAGAGGCACGAAGGGGACTTCCGCCTCTCTTTTCCACTAGATAAGGATAGATTTGAAAGGAGAAAATTATATGGAGTTGTTAATGCAACAATTGGTAAACGGGCTTGCAGTCGGAAGTATTTACGCGTTGATTGCGCTTGGATATACCATGGTTTATGGGACAATTAAGCTCATTAACTTCGCACATGGTGATGTGTACATGATGGGGGCGTTCATTGGATATTTTGCCGTAATGGTCTTGAAGATGAATGTATTCGTAGCGCTCTTGGTAGCGATGGTTGCTTGTGCGGTCTTAGGGGTTGTGATTGAACGTGTGGCCTATAAGCCGCTTCGTAAATCCACTCGTGTAGCCGCGTTGATTACGGCTATCGGGGTGTCATACCTATTAGAAAATGCAATGAGTTATTTCTTTGGAGCGGAATCTCGTCCGTTTCCTTCAGACTTCGGAACTGAAACGATCACATTATTCGGAGACGTTTCAGTCAACGGAAAACAAATTTTGATTTTCGGAGTGACCGTTGTCTTAATGGCGTTATTACAATTTATCGTTCGTTATACAAAAATGGGGAAAGCAATGCGCGCGGTTGCCGTGGATGAGCAAGCCGCTCAACTCATGGGGATTGACGTAGACGGTGTCATCTCATTTACATTTGCACTCGGTTCAGCGCTTGCCGGGATTGCCGGTGTGCTTGTTGGGGTGTACTACAATACCATCTCCACAACAATGGGGATTACAGTCGGACTGAAAGCCTTCGTTGCGGCCGTACTTGGTGGTATCGGTAGCATTCCTGGGGCCATGGTCGGTGGGTACCTCATCGGTCTATTAGAAACAATGGTAAGCTTCTTCGGTTACTCACCATATCGTGACGGAGTCGTTTACTTCCTATTATTCATTATTTTAATCGTGTTACCAGCTGGATTGTTTGGTAAAAATGTCAGAGAGAAAGTGTAGGTGAAGAAGATGCAAAGATTTCATAAAAAGAATATTCGTTGGACGCTGTTCGCATTAGGAATGTACGCTCTTCTTTTCGTACTTGTACAAACAGGAGTGATTAACTTCTACTACGAAAGTACCTTCATTAATATCATGATCAATATCATCTACGCCGTTGGATTGAACCTCATTCTTGGGGTTGCCGGACAGTTCTCACTAGGACATGCCGGATTTATCGCGATTGGTTCTTATAGCGGTGCGATTCTTGGGAAAATGATGAATGGTCTTCCTGGCCTATTTGCTGGGATGGCAGTCGGAGTAGTCATCTCTGTTATCGTCGCGTTCCTTGTTGGATTACCAACGCTTCGTTTAAAAGGGGACTACCTAGCGATTGCGACTCTAGGGGTTGCGGAAATCATCCGTGTAGCTGTGACAAACATGAAAATTACAAATGGTGCTGCTGGTATCAGCGGGGTGCCTTTAACAAACACATGGACGATTACGTATATCGCTCTTGTATTAACAACTATCTTAATCTTGAACTACACATTCAGTAGTGCGGGTCGTGCCACTTATGCGGTGTTACAAGACGAAATCGCTGCGGAATCTATGGGGGTTCAAGTCACAAAATATAAAATCTTGGCCTTCGTATTAGGAGCAGCCACTGCAAGTATCGGTGGAACACTTTCTGCCACAACGCTTGGAGCGGTAACGCCAAGTGACTTCACGTTCATGAAATCAATCGAAGTATTAATCATCGTGGTATTCGGTGGTATCGGAAGCTTCACAGGTTCATTCGTGGCAGCCGTATTACTTGGAATCATCAACCTTGTCCTACAACCATTTGGACAATTACGTATGATCATCTATGCAGTTGCGCTAATCTTAATCATGATTTTCCGCCCAGGTGGATTGCTTGGTACTTGGGAATTCAAACTAGGAGACTTCAAGTTTTCTAAGAAGAAAGAAACAAAGGAGAGTGGGAAGTAATGTTATTAGAAGTTAATGGACTAACAAAAAACTTTGGCGGACTTTCTGCGGTCTCTAACGTTTCGATGAAAGGTAAATAAGGGCGAGTTGATCGGACTCATCGGGCCAAACGGGGCTGGGAAAACGACTTTCTTCAACTTGTTAACAGGGAGTTTATGAGCCAACAGAAGGAACGGTTAGCTTAGAAGTAGACGGACAGTTGAAAAACTTAAACGGACTCTCCCACCTTACAAGCGTACAAGCCTTGGAATGGCACGTACCTTCCAAAATATTCGCTTATTTAAAGATTTAACGGTACTCGAAAATGTAATGATTGCCATGCACGCACACTCGAGCGATTCATTGTTCTCAACATTATTCCGTACGAAGAAATACTATGATACAGAAGCGAAAATGCGCGAAGAAGCGGTTGAATTGCTAAAGATTTTCAACTTGGATACACTAAAAGATGAAAAGGCGAAAAACTTAGCGTACGGACAACAACGTGAACTAGAAATCGTTCGTGCCTTAGCGACAAAAACCAAAAAAAGTCTTATTCTTAGATGAGCCTGCAGCAGGGATGAATCCCTCAAGAAACAGCTCAATTAACAGAATTGATTGCTAAAATTCAAGCAGAGTTTGATTTAACAGTCGTATTAATCGAGCACGATATGTCGCTTGTCATGAAAATCTGCCAACGCATTTACGTGTTGGAATATGGAAGACTTCTTGCAGAAGGAACTCCAGAAGAAATTAAACAAAATCCTGCAGTTATTAAAGCGTACTTAGGAGGTGAGTAGATGTTAGAAGTTAAAAATTTATCAGTTCATTACGGAATGATTCAAGCTGTACGTAATGTGAATTTTAAAGTTAACGAAGGAGAAATCGTGTCTCTTATCGGGGCAAACGGTGCCGGGAAGTCAACGATCTTGAAGACTTTATCAGGACTTATCCATCCTTCAGAAGGCGAAATCGTATACTTGGGTGAGAACATTGCTTCAACATCTGCGAAGAAAATCGTTGAGAAAGGACTCGTGCAAGTTCCAGAAGGACGTCACGTATTCCCAGGATTAACGGTAAAAGAAAACCTCGAACTAGGGGCATTTTTACGCAAGGATAAAGAAGAAATTCAAAAAGATATGGAAGCTGTCTTCGAGCGTTTCCCAATCTTGAAAGAACGTAAAGACCAAGATGCACAAACGCTCTCTGGTGGGGAACAACAAATGTTAGCGATGGGCCGTGCGTTAATGAGCCGTCCAAAACTATTGCTTCTCGACGAACCTTCAATGGGGTTAGCGCCAATCTTCATCCGCGAGATTTTCAAAATCATTCAAGAAATCCAAAAGACAGGGACAACGGTTTTACTCATCGAGCAAAATGCGAAAATGGCATTGTCGATTTCAAATCGTGCGTATGTACTAGAAACCGGATCAGTGGTCCTGAGCGGTACAGGACAAGAGTTGTTAGAAAGTGATGAAATTCAGAAAGCATATCTAGGAGGGTAATCATGGAAGTTAAAGATTATATGTCAACCAACGTTATTACAGTAACGCCTGAAACAACGGTTATGAAAGCTCTAGACTTAATGAAGGAGCATGACATTCACCGCTTGCCAGTTGTAGAAGACGGAAAGTTAGTCGGACTGTTAACAGAAGAACTTGTTGCAGGGCACTCACCTTCAATGGCGACAAGCCTATCAATGCATGAGTTGAACTATTTATTAAACAAGACAGCTGCAAGCGAAATTATGCAAAAGCAAGTCTTAACAGTGAAGGCTCATACATTATTAGAAGAAGCAGCGTCTCTGATGCGTCAGCAAAAAATGTCGGCGTCTTTGCCAGTCGTAGATGCGCGTGGGACACGTGGAAGGGATTATTACCGACAAAGATATTTTCGATGCGTTCATCGAAATTTCTGGATACAACACGCCAGGTTCTCGTTTATTCATTGAAATTAATGAGGATAAACCAGGTCCCCTGGAAGAAATTTCAAATGTGTTGCGTGAAAACAACGTGAACGTTTCGACGATTTCTGTATATCATCGTGATGGGAAGGTGCAAGTGGTGCTTCATGTGGATTCGACTGAGCCCGATGAAGTGGCGGACTTTATCGCACAAAAAGGCTATCGCGTGATTTCAGCGATGAAAAAATAGGTTAAAGGGTTAAAGCGTTGCTTTAAAATCCTTGGACATCTTCATAGTTATAGAAATAACTGCACCGGACTGAGCCTAGGTCTCAGTCCTTGCGAAAGTCAAAGAGCTCCAAAGCGATTCTCGCTATGGAGCTCTAATTCTTTTCGCATGCGAATCGTTATTTCTATGACTATAGAGTCCAAGGATTTTTTTGCAACGCTAACCTAGAGTACCTTTTTCATCGCTAATCACGATTTTGTGGAGAGCTGGCATCGGGCTCAGTCTTCGTTTTTTAACCTGTTTTGTGATACGCAGTTATCACGTGATATCGTTTGGCGGAGTCCGCACTTCATTTTTGGCAAGAAACGGAACTAGTATTAAAAATAAGAGAAACAACTGCACCGGCCTGGTGAACATTATGAAAAAACTGCATAGAGTTAGACGCAGTAGACAAATGGATTGACCTTCGCCTTTTTAGGCTAGGTCAATCCTATTTGTCTTTGCGGGGGCAAGACAACGAAGAAACTAGTTTCTTCTGTCTTGCTCCCATTTCTATGACTATAGAGTCCAAGGATTTTTTTCGCAACGCAACCCCTAGAGTGCCTTTTTCATCGCTAATCACGATTTTGTGGAGAGGAGGCATCGGGCTCAGTCTTCGTTTTTTAACCTATTTTGTGATGCGCACTTATCACGTGATATCGTTTAGCGGAGTTCGCGGAGGGCGTTGAGTGGAGGCGGGGGACGGTGTATAATGGTGGGGAGATTCAAGGAGGTTTTGCGGATGAAATTTGATTTTACAACGGAATATGACAGACGTGGAATGGACGCACTGGCTGTGGATGGGCTGGGGTTGATTCCAGGGAAGTCGCCAGATAGACCGAAGAAAGGCTTCGATGTGATTCCGATGTGGATCGCGGACATGAGTTTTCCAACGGTGCCGACGGTGATTTCGGCAATGCAAAAACGATTGGAACATCCGATTTTCGGGTATTTCATGCCTTCTAAAGAGTACTACGAGAGCATTATTCAGTGGCATGCGCGCCACCATCAAGTGACAGGATTAACGCGCAAGCATATCGGTCATGAAAATGGTGTGCTTGGGGGAGTCGTATCGACTTTAACATCATACGCTGCGCCAGGGGATGCGGTGTTAGTGCATAGTCCCAACCTATGTCGGCTTTACGCAGTCGTTAAACGATAATGGATTGAAGGCCGTGCATAGCCCGCTCGTGAAAGATGAACAGGGCGTTTACCGTATGGACTTTGAGGATATGGAGCGAAAAATCAAAGCGCATAAGATTCATGTGGCGATTTTCTGTTCTCCGCATAACCCAAGTGGTCGTGTATGGGAGAAGGAAGAAATCGAACGCGCGATGGGAATTTATCGCAAGTACGATGTGATTGTCGTGTCAGATGAAATTTGGTCGGATATTATTTTTAAAGGCCATAAGCATATCCCAACGCAGTCGATTTCAGAAGATGCAAAGAATCGCACCGTGGCCATGTATGCGCCAAGTAAGACGTTTAACCTAGCAGGGACTCGTGGGAAGTTATCATGTGATTTACAATGATGCGTTAAGAGACCGTGTCGAGTCAAAAGGGATGAAGCCGCATTATAACGCGATGAATGTGATGTCAATGCATGCGTTAATCGGAGCGTATCAAGAAGAAGGGTACGAGTGGCTGGAAGAGTTGCGTGAAGTAATCGAGAAGAACGCGGACTATGCGTGCGACTTTATTCACCGTGAATTTGACGGCGTGGAAGTGACCAAACCTGAAGGCACGTATATGCTCTTTATCGACTGTTCTGAGTTCTTGAAAAAACACAATCTGACGCTCGAACAGCTTGAAAAACGCGGCTGGGATGTCGGCGTGGCTTGGCAAGACGGCAAGATGTTCTTCGGCGAAGGCTGTATCCGTATCAACCTTGCATTGCCGTACGCACGTCTTGTAGAAGCATTTGACCGTATGAAAAAATATGTATTCGTGGACACTGTACCACCATTAGACTAGGAGGATTTCCATGACAAAGAAAGTAATTCAAACAGAACAGGCTCCAAAAGCAATCGGGCCTTACTCACAAGGAGTAGCCTACACAGGAGAAACAATCGTCGTCTCTGGACAGTTGCCAATCGTTCCTGAAACAGGGGAGTTCGCGGGAAGTGATATAGCTAGCCAAACTCATCAATCATTGAAAAATATCCGTGCGATTTTAGAAAGCGCAGGGGTAGGAATGGATGCAGTCGTATCGACAACCGTGCTACTAGCGGACATCAACGACTTTGCGAACATGAATGAAGTTTATGGAGAGTATTTTGCGGCTCCTTATCCAGCGCGTATGGCGTTCCAAGCAGCGGCCTTACCAAAGAATGCTCTTGTGGAAATCCAAGCGATTGCTGTAAAAGGATAAATGAATTAGGCACTTGCGTCATCTGGCGCAGGTGTTTTTTTGTTGGGGATTTTCTTCTAAGGTGCAAGCGGTTGTGATAAAATAAGGGAAACAAGAAGAAAAGAGGCGTTGTGAGTGCAGGCTGTAGAACAACCAAAAAAATCAAAACTATGGGCGCTATTAAGCGGAATACTAGGAATTGTATGGGGTGGACTCATCTTTGTAGCGCCGTCTTATATCTTGCCGAATATTTTTTCGATTGTCATTTTTAGTATGGTTTTTCCATTTACCGCACCCTCAGAAGAAACACTTCAGATTCTGCACCAAACGCAGATGATGTTTATTTATCTCGTTGCGTTTATTTGGGTGATGTTCATTGTCGCTAGAATTAGTCATCGCTATTATAAAAAGACGGGCGAAATTCCGTATTGGATTACAAAAATTTTTTTACTGGCAGCCAGTTTAGGAGTTATTGCGACGCTGCCGGTTCTCGTTTCCTATATTCCAGGATTAACAGGTATCAATGATGTAACACTTCAAATCGGTGGAATGGGATCCGTTCTCATTATCACGGGCGGAGTTTCTGGACTATTGGGGTTAATTTCTGGAGCTGGATATTTAATTTCGTTAAATCGATTTGACCGTTAGAGGAGTTGAGAAGATGAAAAGATAAAAGATGGGCCAAAATTCAGTGCGTTTGTGGGGATTCTAGGTGGCCCTTTAGCGATCTTTTTCGCATTGGTGTTATTGGCGGCCGGAATTGGTGCTAGTCGTGATGGAGCAATGGTGGCCCTTGCGTTATTAGTGACGACATTTGGAATTATTTTTTTCGTAGCGTTGAAAAGTGCGCACTATTATAAAGAGGATGAACGTGTGAATCAGGTGGGTGCCAATTTATTTGTGGCCTCAAGCGGAGTAGGGTTCGTTGTCACCTTACTGATTGCTTTGGTAAATGTTCCAATGATCAGCGGACTCGTTGATTGGGATAATGGACGCGTTATTCGACGGAAGTGAGGGCTTTGAACGTATACTTGGTCTAATGTTTCTATCCGCGATTTTATCCGTAGTATGGGGCATTTATTATGCGATTTGTCTAAGGAAATTTAAGGATTAGGACTAAGGGAGAGGTATGTGATGGAAGATTTAACATGGGCGGTACGATGTGCTAATGTCGGCATTAAGGGAGGAGCGCTTTTGCTAGTGGCCACTGTAGTACTATTTGCTGCAGGGCTCGGAGCAGATGGGTTCTTATTTACGATAGCAGCCCTACTGATAGTGGCTACTTATGTGACAATCTTCGTCGTCGCTCTTAAAAGTGCTATTTATTATAAAGGAGATTCCAGAGTTAAGACGTGGGCCTCGAACTTGTTTTTACTGGCAGGGATTTTAGGGTGTGCCCCAATTCTTATCGTGATCCTCAGTAAAGTTCTCTTTTTAGATCAAGCCGTACTTAAATTCTTTGATTTGGTTGAGGAAGAAGTGGATATTTTTCTGATTCTCTTTCCGCCTATCATAGTCGTTGGGGTGCTGTCGATTATTAGCGGACTCGGTTACGCTTCTTGCCTGAAGAACTTTAAAGAATAGTGTGAAATAAAGCCCGTTTTGTGGCTTTTATTAAGAGGATTTGAGACTAAAAACTTAAAGGAGACAAGAATATGAAAAGTAAAAAATGGGCAATGATTAGTGCTTTGGTAGGGCTTATTGGTGGTGGTTTTTCAGCCATATCACCATTTCTGTTAACTTTTGCGGCGATTGCAAAAAGTGATTCGATACAGAATACCGTTCAATATGGTATGTGGATATTGAATCCTCTCGTATTCATTGTCGCTCTTAAAAGTGCGCTCTACTATAAAGATGACGAACGAGTTCCTAACAAAGTCTCAAACTTATTTGTTTTAGCAGGGGCAGTGCTGCTTATTCCGGTAGTACTCACACTACTAGCAACAGTTCCCGGTTTAGAGGCCATTAACGCAGTCGTTATAAAAATCATCAGTAGTTTCAGTAGAGGCTTAGAAATGTATTTTGGCCCGCTACTTATGGGTGGATGTTTGTCGGTTCTTTCAGGCGTTTCTTACTTCCTATGCGCGAAAAACTTTAAAGAGTGATAGATAACTTTAAGCTTAGAGAGTTTCTCTAGGCTTTTTTATTTTGCATGCTTTATAATGATTGGGACAAAGAAAATTGGAGGCAAGTATGAAAGTTATTGTTATTGGTGGAGGAACGAGCGGGTTAATGGCGTCGGTTAGTGCGGCGATGCATGGTGCTGAAGTCGTTTTGCTCGAGAAGAATCCAACCCTTGGAAAGAAATTATTGCATACGGGTGGAACGCGTTGTAATGTGACGAACCGTCGTACCCCAGAAGAAATCGTGAAGCACATCCCGGGAAATGGCCGCTTCTTATATAGTGCTTTTTCGCAATTTGATAATCAGGATATTATTCAGTTCTTCGAAAGCCGCGGTGTGCGCTTGAAGGAAGAAGATCACGGGAGAATGTTTCCTGTGACGGATTCGGCTAAGACGATTCTGGAGACGTTTATTCAAGAGATTAAGAAATTAGGCGTGCAGGTGCGTACGAATGTGAAAGTGAAGACGATTCGTGTGAGCGAGGGAGCCGTGCGAGTGGTGGAGTTGGATAATGGCGAGCAGCTTGAAGCCGATGCGGTCATCCTAGCAACAGGCGGGAAATCTTATCCAAAAACTGGTTCGACAGGGGATGGGTATGGCATCGCGAAAGTAGCTGGCCATACGATTACACCGCTCTTTGCAACAGAAGTTCCGCTAACGAGTGGCGAGGAGTTCATCAAGAATGGGCGAGCTTCGTGCGTTGTCGCTTCGCAATGTGGCGCTTAGTGTCTTAAATGGCAAAGCGAAGCCTGTTGTGACGCATCAGATGGATATGATTTTTACGCATTTTGGAGTGAGTGGTCCAGCCGTCTTTACGTTGTTCAAGCTTCGTGCATCAAGTGCAGGAGAAAGAAGGCAAGAAGGACGTCGTGATGAGTCTGAATGCATTGCCGGACATGAGCGAGGCCGAACTCGATGCACAGTTTCGTTCATTTGTGGAGGATGCACCTCTAAAATCGATAAAAAATCATTTGAAAGGGTTGCTTCCTGAACGTTATGTAGAATTTTTACTAGCAAGAGTGGGGATTAGCGACCAAACAGCTGTCAATCGTTTAAGTGAAGCCAACTGGGCACAGATTAAAGAAGCTCTGACGAATTTCCGCTTTACGGTCAATGGCTCATTGCCGATTGAGAAGGGATTTGTGACAGGCGGAGGCGTTCATTTGAAAGAAGTAAACCCGAAAACCTTAGAGTCAAAATTAACCCAAGGATTGTATTTCTGCGGAGAGCTTTTAGACATCCACGGGTACACAGGTGGGTACAATATCACCGCAGCCTTTGTAACGGGTTACGTTGCCGGTATGCATGCATCTTTAGGGTATTAAATTTCTAGAAAATTGGGATTAAACGTCACAATTTCTTCACAAAAACTTGTTTATAGTAATTGTATTCCCAAATAAGAATTATTTACTCCCAAGTAAATAAAACTCTATCCTTTTTTCCTCCCGTTTCTGACGGGAGGTTTTTTGTTGCGTAAAATAAAAAAAAGCAGTCCGAAGACCTCTTTATCAAAGTGAACATTGGTGGAGTGACCTTTCCACATCTCTTTCAGACCACAAGGGTGCGATAGCTGACTGTTCTATCCTCAATGTTCTTTGTGTTGTTATTATAATGGAAATAAAAAGAAGGGTGCAATTTTTTTCTAAAAAAAGTAACTGAATGCAATGTAAATTTATGCTACAATAAGCCTATTGACAGTTTGAGGAGTTTGTGATGGCAGAGAAGAAATTAATGGAAAAGGTTGTACGAAAAGTACTACACTCATTTCCAAAAGTGAATATGCCGGACCCGTTTGTCCCTTATCCAATTGCGTACCCGCCGACCGCCAAGAGTCGTTTCGAGATTTTTGTGCATGTGGCTGAGCGTGGGAATGGACCTCTGGGGCACGTGGATTTATGTATCGATGGGCTACGTCTATTCGTATGGAACTATGATGAGCGCGACTTGAAAACTAGGCGGCTGGATTGCTGAAGGTGTTCTGATTAAGGCACCGCGCGAAGAGTATATGCTCTTTTGTAAAAACCACTACCAAAAAGCGTTGCATATTTATACGATTGCTGTGACGGATGAACAGATGGATGCCATTCATGCGTACTTGAATAAGATTTTAGAGCCGACAACACAGTGGCGTCCAACGGGAGAAGCGATTTACTATAATCCAACGTTTGACCGCTTTGAGGAAATGTACGTGTACTTTATGGCGCAACAGATGGACACCGTGTTCTATAAATTCAATCGTTCGAAGTTCATGACGTATAATGGTTGGACGAGAAACTGTCTTAGCTTCGCGGATCACGTGGCAAAAAGTGCTGCATGAAAGAGAGTTGCGTGCCAAAAAAATATGGTTTTCCCAGCACAATACCATAAACGTCTCCAAAAAAACTCCTAAAGAAAAAAACTCCCCGCTGATTACAAATTATGAAGTGTATTAGTCAATAAAAAAATTGGTGGATTTATATGAAATGTTCAGTGAAACTATACGAGCCATTGTATGCGTTGAAGGCTATCGATGAGGGATATCTGGATTGTTGATGGTGAAATTGTAGAGATGAATTTTAAAATTACTCAAGTACCATTTAGCACTCGAATGACAGTGGTGCGATTGGAAAATAATGACTTATGGATTCATTCTCCTATTCATTTAACACCGCAGTTGCGAAGTGAAATCGATGCGCTGGGTCATGTGAAACATATAGTTGCTCCAAATAAATTGCATTATGTATATATGGAAGAATGGAGCCAAGCCTATCCGGATGCGAAACTTTGGGCGACAAAAGGATTGGAGAAAATTTTTGACAACTCTTCATCTATCCAAAGTTATACAATCTTAGATAAAACAATCGACATTAGTTGGCTAGATGAAATTGATTATCTTCCGTTTGAAGGAAGTGCTGTTATAGAAGAGTCAGTATTTTTCCACAAAAAGAGTAAAACGTTAATTCTAACGGACTTGATTGAGAATATTGAAGTTGGAGAAGAGTGCTCATGTTTGCATCGTTTCTTGTTTAAAATAGGGGATAATGCATATCCAAACGGGCATACTCCAAGAGATTTAAGAATGACATTCTTTTTTAATAAGGAAACAGCGCAAAAGTGTTATCAACAAATAAAAGCGTGGAATCCTGTCAATGTTCTATTTGCACATGGAAAATGTTTTATTGGAAATGCTGAGGAAAAATTACCACAGGCATTCTTTTGGTTAGAGAAAAAATAAGCTACCTTGTAGAAAAACAAGGTAGTTTTTAGTTTGAAAGCGAAAGAGACCAAGAGAATCTTAAGTTTTTTTCATTATTGAAAGTCGGAGTTTAAATCTGTATACTATAATAAGAATTGAATAATTCTAATTAGAAAAAATGGAGGTAATCATAATGATTAAAGAACTTATTAGTTTAGGAAAATTTGCTAAAAAATCAAGTGTATTTGCGGGAGGAGTTTTATTTGGATCGTTAGGATTAAAACTATTAGCGAGCAAAGACGCAAAGCATGTATATGCTAAAAGCGGTCGCTACTTCTTATAAATTAAAAGATGGTATTGACGCAACTGTTTCTACTGTAAAAACAACATGCAGATGATGTCTTAGAAGAAGCAAAAGACTTATATGCTGAAGAAAAAAAGTGCAGAATTAGTAGTAGAAACTAGTGAAAAATAATGAAGTTTATTATTAAACATCAATCAAACTCTAGAGTACGTTTAGAACTCCCTTTTACATGTCCGCATTCAGTCCAAATGTATTTAGAGGAACTAGCTTGCACAGTCTCAGGTATTGAAAAACTGCACTTTTATAAAGATTTAAAACATGTAGGAGTTTATTTTACTCAAGGGAAAGTTCAACAAGTTCAAAGGTTTTTATCTTTGATTCAAATGGAGAACGTAATTGAAAAACAAAAAGAAGTCCAGTGGCTAGTAGCTTCTTCACCATATGATATTATTTCAATGCATCTCTATAGAAGAATGCTTTCAAAAGTCCTTCTTCCAACACCTATTCGTATGGGATGGATACTTATGAAAATGGTGAAGTTTGGAAAGGCTGCTTTCCAATCAATTTGCGAGAAAAAACTTTCTATGAGTTTACTCGATTTTGTGGCGATATCAACTTCTATGGCGATGGGAGATCATAAGACTGCAGATATGATTATGTTCCTATTAAATTTAGGAGACGATTTAGATGACTGGTCCCAAAAGAAATCGATTGAAGAACTTGAAAAGAATTTAACAAATAATATTTATGAGATATGGATTGAAAAAGAGGGCGAGCGCTTCAAAAAAATGAGCAATCATGTTGAAGTAGGAGATGTTTTTGTAGCTACAGAAGGTCAAGAAATTTACTTTGACGGAAGAGTGGTCAATGGAAGAGGCTACTTAAATGAAAGTTCATTAACAGGTGAGTCTTTCCCTGTCGCTAAGAAGATTGGGGATATGGTCTACGCTAATACAGTTGTAGAGCATGGCGAGCTACTAGTAGAAGTGACGAATAAGCAACAAAACTTACGCTTGCAGCAAATTGTTCAGCTGATTAAATCGAGTGAATTTCATCAATCGAAACAGCAAAAGCAATTAATGGAAAAAGCTGACGGATTAGTGAAATATAATTTCATCGGGATGGCGCTGACTTATTTATTCACACGCTCAGTCTCTAAAGCACTCACTTTCCTATTAGTGGATTATTCATGTGCGTTAAAATTATCTTCACCAGCAACTTATTTAACAGCCATTAAAGCAGCTTCTAATCAGGGGATTGTCATTAAAGGATCTAATTCTTTAGATGAATATGCACAAGTTGATACTTTTTGTTTTTTTGATAAAACAGGAACATTGACAACTGGAGTTCCAAAAAAATTCAACGAATTATTGCGTATGAAGGATATGATGATGAGGAAGTTTTTACGAATTGCAGCTTGTTTGGAGGAACATATTTTACCACCCGATTGCGACGGCTGTTGTTAAGAAGGCAGAAGATGAGGGGATTGAACATGAGGAAATGCATGGGAAAATTAACTCACGTAGCTTCAAAAGGAATCGTATCATCGATTGATGGAAAAAAGAGTCGTCATCGGAAGTTTGGAATTATTAGAAGACGAGAAGACGATTATTTCCAATGAGCAAAAAAAGCAGTGATTGAAGAATATAGCCAAAAAAATACAACTTACTTTATTTAAGTTATGACGGAAAATTAATTGCCATTTTTCCTTATTGATACTCCGTTAAGAGGAGAAGCGATTGCATTATTGAAAGAGTTAAAAGAAAAAAAGGAAAAACAGATTGTACTTCTTACAGGGGATACACAAAAAAACGTACAGAAACAATTTGTTCGCTGATTCCATTTGACAGAGTTTATACACAAGTGAAGCCAGAACAAAAGCATCAAGTAATTGAGCAGCTTCAAGAGGAAGGTCATCATGTTTTGATGATTGGAGACGGAATTAATGATTCTGCCGCACTCTCTCTTGCAAATGTAGGTATTGTTATGGCAGGCGCTTCAGATATTGCGCGTCAAGCCAGCGATATCTTATTCTTAAATGAACAATTAACGGGATTAGAGGTTTTGGAAAAATATAACCGAACAACTAAATCGCCAATTAGATGCCAATTTAAAACATACAGTGGGTATTAATTCGTTCTTAATGGGATTAGGTTTGATTGATGTTGTTTCTCCTAGTCTATTAGCGGTATTACATAATGTGACCACAACGTTCATTATCGGTAAGAGTTTGACGTATATTCAATAATAAAAAGCAAGGTGAATTCACCTTGCTTTTTATTTTTGTTTCAGCTGATTACAAATTATGAAGTGTATTAAAAGAAGCTACCTTGGAAACAAGGTAGCTTATATTTTTTATTGCAGTTATTCTGTGTAGTTGAACTCGGGCTCACAGGACTGAAAAACTTCGCACTGTGAAGGCTTGATTCCTGAGCGCTCTTCGCAGTGGTTTATTGACTTTCTTTTCATCACTCGTGATTCAAGAAAGTCTAATAAACTTTGCGGGCGAAAGACTACGAAGCAAAACGGACTCACACTGTGAATCCGTTTTTTGCTTCTGTCTTTCTGCCTCGTATCCTATAGTTGAGTTCTGGCTCGTAGCTTTCGCGTTCCTTTCCGACAATTATCCGCACGTCCTTATCGGACGCTTGCGTTAATTTCGGTAAAGGGTCGAAAGCTGACCACTCGCCCTCACATCCTGCTATTCATACCCGCCACCAGCAACACCAAAGTATTCTTCGAGAGAAAGGCCTGAGTTATAAATATCCGTTGCCTTGTCTCCTACATAACGCAGGTGCCATGCTTCGGCTTGGTAACCTGTGATGGCTTCCTTGCCGGGTTGGAATCGGACGATGAATCCGTACTCGTGGGCATGCGTATGAAGCCAGTGGATGGCGTCGCTATACTCTGGTCCATCGAGTAGATTTCCATGGGTATCGAGAATATCGAAGGCGAGCCCTGTTTGGTGTTCGCTATATCCAGGGCGAGCAGAGTACGTGTCTGCGGCGGCTTTTCCTTCACGGGATACATAGTCGTTATAGAGTTCGGTTTGATATTCATAGGAACGATATCCGCTGTACGTGTCGCTAATCGGATAGCCGAGTTCTTGCATGCGTTGAATTAACGCGCGCACTTGTTGGCCAGCCGTTGGATCTTCGCCGGGCGCGTAAGTCGACGGTAGCGCGTGTTTTTTATTGACGATGATGTCATACCCAAGGGAAAGGTCAGCCATGCCACTTGCAGCCTGCGCTTGCGTAGTAGCTTCAGTCGCAGAAGTCGCTTCAGAAGAAGCCTCTGTACTTTGAACCGTTGTTTCCGTTGCTGTGGTTGTACTTGTTGTCGTGCTCGTTGTTTCTACAGTAGTCGCCTTTGAACTCGTGGTTGTCTCAGCGGGGAGTGTTCTTGCTCGAACAGCCAAGGAGAATGAAGCTTAGTGCAACTGCTGGTAAGAGTTGTTTTTTTCACATGAATCATCCTTTCTTTGTCACTATAAGTGTAGCATAATTCCGAAGCTTTGGGCGGGTATTTTTGTGAAAAAAATTAAACTCTCATTAAAAAAACGAACAATGAAAGATGAAACTTCCATGAATTAACAGGATTTTTCTGTAGAAAAAGCTTGCTTTTTTTCTTTTTAAAAAGTGGTATATTATTCGTTAATAAATTCAATCACTGGAGGTTTGAGCTATGTCAAAATGGGAAACAAAATTTCAAAAAGAAGGATACACATTCGATGATGTTTTACTAATTCCAGCGGAGAGTCATGTCTTGCCAAATGACGTGGATTTACGCGTGCAATTAGCCAAAAACATTCGTCTCAATATTCCTTTAATGAGTGCAAGTATGGATACCGTCACAGATTCAACCATGGCGATTGCGATTGCGCGTCAAGGTGGATTAGGCGTGATTCATAAAAACATGTCTATCGCAGAGCAAGCAGAAGCAGTTCATAAAGTAAAACGTTCAGAAAGTGGCGTTATCATCAATCCATTTTTCTTAACTCCATCCCATAAAGTACAAGACGCCGAAGACCTCATGGCAAAATACCGTATTAGCGGTGTCCCAATCGTAGACGACTTAGAAACACGTTATCTCGTTGGGATTTTGACAAACCGTGACTTACGTTTTATCTCAGATTATTCCATTTCAATTGACGAAGTAATGACAAAAGAGAACCTCGTAACGGCTCCAGTAGGAACATCCCTCAAAGATGCCGAAGCCATTCTTCAAAAACATAAAATCGAAAAACTACCTTTAGTAGACGATAAAGGTTGCCTCGCTGGTTTAATTACGATTAAAGACATCGAGAAAGTGATTGAATTCCCGAACTCTGCTAAAGACGAACACGGACGTTTACTCGTAGCCGCAGCAGTGGGGATTACTTCAGATACATTTGAACGTGCAAAAGCATTACTCGACGCAGGCGCGGACGCCATCGTCATCGATACTGCTCACGGTCATAGTGCCGGCGTGATTCGCAAAATCAAAGAAATCCGCGAAACGTTCCCTGACGCAACATTGATTGCCGGAAACGTAGCGACAGGCGAAGGCACACGTGCCTTATTCGAAGTAGGCGTGGACGTTGTAAAAGTCGGAATCGGACCTGGTTCTATCTGTACAACTCGTGTCGTTGCTGGTGTAGGGGTTCCGCAAATCACAGCGATTTACGATGCCGCAACGGTTGCGAAAGAATTTGGCAAAGCGATCATCGCAGACGGTGGAATTAAGTACTCAGGAGATATCGCTAAAGCTATCGCAGCGGGTGGACATGTGGTCATGTTAGGAAGCATGCTTGCCGGAACGGATGAATCTCCGGGTGAATTCGAAATCTTCCAAGGACGTCGCTTCAAGACATACCGCGGAATGGGCAGTCTCGCAGCGATGGAAAATGGGTCAGGTGACCGTTACTTCCAAGCGAAAAACGAAGCGAACAAACGCGTACCAGAGGGAATCGAAGGGCGTGTAGCCTACAAAGGTTCTGCGGCGGATATTATTTTCCAAATGGTTGGTGGATTGCGCTCTGGTATGGGGTATGTTGGGGCGCATAATTTAGAAGAGCTTCGCGAGAATACGCAGTTTGTGCGTATGAGTGGTGCGGGGCTGAGAGAAAGCCATCCGCATGATGTACAAATTACTAAAGAAGCACCAAACTATTCAATTTCATAAGAAAACAAAAAAGCTATTAACCGACTATTGGCTTTCATCCTTTCGGATGTTTCCTATAGTAGCTGTAATGGGGCACCGGCTCGAGCCTGTAGTCTCTCACCTTTAAATCCTCAAAGACGGAGTAAGGAATAAATTCCTAACTCCGTCTTATTCGTTTTAATGCGTAGTTCCCATTACTGCTACTATGGGATCCGAAAGGACAGCCAATCGCCTACTAAATCGCTATTTTTTAAAGTTGAATAGTTCAGCTGAAAAGAAAAATGAACATCATGTGTGCTTTTTCACTACATACGACAAACTGGGTAGTCTCTTTGAGAGGGCAGGGAGGATAGGACAGTCATGTGTGCTTTTTACGGCTAACAACTTTCATTCGTGCAGGGAGATAAAAACACAAAAAGTTTCAGAGCTTTTAATAATGAAGAGTTAGGAAAAGATTTGGGGAAGTGGTTCTTACGAGATCGGTGCCTAGAAATGCAATGATGAGTGCGGTTTGAGGAGGGGTAGGGCGTTAAGGTTTTGGTTTGGAAAAAGGTTAGGAAAAAAAGGAAAAATTAGTTGTTTTTTTGGGAGTGGTCATCGGGTATGATAACTATGTTTCTGAAAATTTATGAAAGCTTTGAAAGGAAGCAATAAGGATAGCGCCAGGCCTGTTGGAAAACAGGTGACGAGGAATGAGTTTATCGAAATACTCGGCGGATGACTCAAGGCAGTGCAGTCTACAGTTTCATACAAACCATTTTTGCAAGGAAATGACAAAATTGAAACAGCACCAGAAACATAATCAAAATTACAATAAGAAGAGGACAAAAAAGGCCTCTGATAAAAGGAGTTAAACATTATGTGCGGAATCGTAGGATGTATTGGACATGGAAAAATCCAAACAGTAGTATTAAACGGATTAGAAAAGCTTGAGTATCGTGGATATGACTCAGCAGGATTATTTATTATGGACGAAGATGGATCAACACAATTAGTAAAACGTGTTGGACGTATTCAAAATCTTCGTGATGCAGTGGATGAAGAAATTCCAGCATTTGCAGGGATTGGGCATACTCGTTGGGCAACACACGGACCAGCGACAGAAAACAACGCTCACCCTCACCAATCACAATCAGGTCGTTTCACATTAGTGCATAACGGCGTAATCGAAAACTATGACGAATTGAAAAAAGAATTCTTAAGTGACGTTGATTTCAAATCTCAAACAGATACAGAAGTTGCCGTAAACTTAGTAGAATACTTTGCAAATAAAGAAAACTTATCAGGAAAAGAAGCGTTCCGTCGTGCGTTGAAAGAAATCCGCGGATCATTCGCTTTCGGTTTATTAGACAGCGAAAAACCAGGCGTTCTTTACGCAGCAAAACATAAGAGCCCATTATTAGTAGGGGTTGGCGAAGGCTTCAACGTTATCTGTTCAGACGCAATGGCAACAATCGCTGAAACAGACCGTTACATCGAAATCAAAGACGAAGAGTTAATCACTTTAACTGCGGACTCTGTAGAAATCGAAACAATCGACGGCGAACCAGTAGAACGTGCACCATTCGTTGCAGAATTAGATGCAGACGATTTAGAAAAAGGGGCTTACCCTCACTACATGTTGAAAGAAATGGATGAACAACCAGTTGTATTACGTAAAATCATCCAAAACTATCAAGATGAAAATGGTCAATTACAAGTCGATAAAGAAATCCAAGACAGCATTTTAGCAAGCGACCGCATTTACGTGATTGCCTGCGGAACAAGCTACCATGCAGGATGGGTTGGTAAAGCGTTAGTAGAACAACTTGCTGGAATTCCAGTAGAAGTTCACTTAGCAAGTGAATTTGCTTATCATCAACCATTATTATCACAAAAACCATTCTTCATTTTCTTATCACAAAGTGGAGAAACTGCAGACAGCCGTCAAGCATTAGTAAAAGTAAATGAACAAAACTACCCATCATTAACAATCACAAACGTGAAGGGCTCTACATTATCTCGTGAAGCAACTTATACATTGTTATTACATGCAGGTCCTGAAATCGCCGTAGCTTCAACAAAAGCTTACACTGCACAAATCGCAGTAATGGCTGTTTTAGCAGACGCATTACGCGCTTCTAAGGCTTAGAAGCTCCATTCGACATGAAGCATGACTTAGGTGTCGTTGCCGCTTCAATCGAGAGCGTATTATCAGACAAACAAGCCGTTCAAGACTTAGTTCAAGAGCGCTTATTAGAAACTCGCAATGCTTTCTACATCGGTCGTCACTTAGACTACTATGTAGCGATGGAAGCAGCGTTGAAATTAAAAGAAATCTCATACGTGCAAACTGAAAGCTTTGCCGCAGGGGAATTAAAACACGGAACAATCGCCCTTATCGAAGAAGGCACTCCAGTAATCGCATTATTAAGCGAACCAGTTGTAGCGAGCCACACTCGCGGAAATATCCAAGAAGTGAAAGCTCGTGGCGCTGTCGTAACAACAATTGCGATGGAAGGCGTTGAACAAGAAGGCGACGATATCATCGTTCCAGCGGTGCCAATCCTACTTGCACCAATCGTATCTGTAGTGGTAACGCAATTAATCGCGTACTACACTTCTCTAGGTAAAGGCTTAGACGTGGATAAACCGCGTAACTTAGCCAAATCGGTTACAGTAGAATAGAAAAAATGGTGGACGGCTGTCCGCCATTTTTAGTTTTCGAAGGACGCAAAATCCATTTGAACAAGGGAGGGGTCATTAGACCGGAGGTCTAAAAAATAAACTTCATACCTCTTCGGATATCTTCATAGCTGCGATAATAGCTGTACCGGGGCGAGCCTAGGGTCTCGCTCCCTATCGAGCTTCAAACTGACTCTAGGAAATAAATTTCCAGAGTCAGTAATTCACATCGATTACAATCGCTATTATTGCCGCTATAGAATCCAAAGGGTATTCCGTTTATTTTTTATCCCTGCGTTTGTGCCTTATTTCAAATGGATTTTGCTTCATTCGAAAGAAAGGGAGAGAAGAAAAGAGAAGTTGGGTGCAGGAAACGCAGTCGCTGCAGGGGTGCGGTGATGAAGGGGCGCGACATGCGTTCAAGTGTTTCTCGCAGTGTAACAGACGAGCGATCCTTCAAAGATGTATGAGCTTATTCGAACGAAATTCTGCTAGCAAAAATTGGATAAATAGTGCAGACAAGATTACGGAAAATCATGCGGATTTTATAATCGCAGTAACAGGGGATAGCATTCGAAGTGAATTACGGACTCTTTTTAGAGTCCGTTTGAATCTCGAAAGTGCTTGAGACGTAGGCTCAAGCCGGTGCTCCCATTACAGCGATTATAAAAGAAAATCCGCAAGGATTTGAAGGAATCTTGTCTTTGATGTTTCTTAGGGGATTTTTTTAGACAGTTCATTTCGTTCGAGCATCACACAGACATTTTTTTTGCGAAGGGGTTGGCTCGTCTGTTACAATGAAGGGAAAGAATGGAAAGCGAGGGAAGCGCGTGAAAGTAGTATTTGTTTGTCTAGGAAACATTTGTCGTTCGCCGATGGCAGAAGCTGTATTTAGAAAAATGGTTCATGAAGAAGGATTGGAAGATAAAATTACGATAGATTCCGCTGCGACAAGTACGTGGGAGCATGGGAATCCGGTGCATCACGGCACTCGTAAGAAACTCGAGGAGCACGGCATTTCCGCAAAAGGGCTTGTGTCACGGACGTTGGATGAAACGGACCTGGATGCGGACTACATTCTTGGAATGGATGCGTCGAATGTGCGTAATATCCACTCTTTTGTCGATGGAAAATCGGATGCGACGGTGGCGCGCTTACTAGAAGTAGCAGGAGTGCAGCGCGATATCGCCGATCCGTGGTATACAGGAGACTTTGATGCGACGTATCGCGATGTGACGCTTGGATGTAAGGCTCTCTTAGAACAATTAAAAACGGAATTATAGTTTAGATTTTCAATAAACGAAGAGAGAGAGTCTATTTGAAGAAAAATTAGTGAACTTAGGGCATTACGGGGAAAAAAAGCTCCTAATGTCGAAGGGATTGCGTTCCTTGTTGCTGGGGTGTTTGCTCCTAATCTACGGACCAAGCTTCCCAGAATTGATGTTACGTCTGTTTTTAACATTCTTATGGGCTCGTGAACTATGGAATTTTCTTGTTCCGTTGGTTTAGTAAGGCGGCGGCAAAAGATCCATTATGGCTGAATGTTGCTAAATTTTTTCCTTTACGGATTTTTAGCAGGAAATCAATTTCTTCCTGTCATTGCCGATTGCGATTGTCAGTATCTTGATGGGGCTCAATGAAGTGATGAACGCGGGAATTAGTGGCGTTACGTACTATATTTATGTCAAAGACGGCATCCGTCCGCGATTCCGCTTGCTCTTTGATACGATTTGGCTTTCAGTTGTCGGGGTAGCCACTTTAATTGCGCTTGGGGGTGACGGCAACTTGCAAATGTTCTTCCTTTCGCTTTATTTTATTGGGCATGGGGTTAGCAATATTCGTGACGGCTGGTTCTTCGAGGCCGAAGTTGGAAAGAAAGTCCTTCGCAGGCGTTTGCGTCGTGGGATGCCGCTCGTATTTGCTGCACTGATTCCTCGAGCAACCCTGCAAAAAATCAATGATGCGTTGGAACTTGGAGAAGGCGAAACCGCTTCTGAAATTTACGACCGTGCCAAAGAAAATGCAGAACCAAACTTAGAAATGTTTATTCACGTCACAAAAGACGGATTTGGGGCAATCGGGCATGTCGACCTATGTTATAAGGGACGTATTATTTCATTCGGGAACTACGATACGAATTCCGAGCGTCTGTTTGGAACGATGGGGGACGGGGTACTTTTCAGTGCCGACCGTGAAAAATACATTGAATTTTGCAAGCGCGAAAACCATAAGACTTTACTCGGCTATGGACTGGCGTTATCTCCAGAACAACTCGCAGCCATCGATAAGGAAATCGCCAAATTGATGTCGTTGACAGTACCGTGGAATCCGCCACAAATGGTGAAACCGAAGCGTCCTGGAATTGACAAAGAAGAACCGATGTATGCCTACAAGCTCAAACAAGAAGCCGATGCACTCTTGTATAAATTCACCTCTTCAAAATTCAAGACGTATTTTGTGATGAGTACCAACTGCGTACTGCTAGCCGATACGATTGTCGGAACAGCAGGAACGGATATTTTAAGCGCCCGAGGGTTTATTTCCCCAGGGACGTACCAAGATTACTTAGATAAGGAGTTTGAGAGACCGCATAGTCTAGTCGTGACAAAGCGCGTCTATCAGTAAGAACATGGAACTTCAGGAAAAAGAATTCTTTATGAGGGAAGCGTTGAAGGAAGCGCAGAAAGCCTATGACCAAGCGGAAGTGCCAATCGGAGCGGTCGTCGTCCTGAATGGTGAAATCATCGGTCGTGGCCATAACTTACGCGAAAAGGAACAAGACGCCACCCTGCACGCTGAAATCAAAGCGATTCGCCAAGCCAACCAGCACCTTGGAAGCTGGCGACTCGAAGACTGCGAACTCTTCGTGACCTTGGAACCTTGCCCGATGTGTAGCGGAGCGATGATTCTCGCGCGTCTGAAAAAGGTCACGTTCGGCGCCTTCGACCCGAAAAGCAGGGGACAGCCGGCACCTTTATGAACCTCCTTCAAGACGAGCGGTTCAACCATCAAGTCGAAGTCGAGCAAGGTATCTTGGAAGACGAATGCAAAGAAATTTTGCAAACCTTCTTCAAAGGCCTTCGCGAACGCAACAAACAACGAAAACAAGCACAGCTTTCCGAATAGGGGCTGTGCTTTTTAATATTCTTAACACAAACTTATACTTGTAAACGGTTATCTACTCTTGAAAAAAATATTTTTCTTTTTATATATTATTTTACATAGTTCGAAAAAGGAATGGAGCAGATAGTATGAAATTATCAGAAAAACAAACACAAGTCTTAGGTTGGATCGCAACATGTATGTCTGTGGCGATGTATGTAGCATATATTCCGCAAATTATGAATAACTTAGCCGGAAACAAAGGAGACTTCATTCAACCACTCGTTGCCGCATTGAACTGCTCATTATGGGTGTACTATGGACTCTTCAAGCCAGACCGTGATATCCCGCTAGCAGCTGCAAACGCACCAGGAATCTTCTTCGGTCTAGCATCTGCTTTAACAGCATTATTATAATAATGACTAGCACAGCTTCGATTACGAGGTTGTGCTTTTTTGATTTCTACGGAACTTTGCGGATTTCTTCATAATAGCAGTTCCTTCGAAATCGATACAATCATGACTTTAAAAATGCAAAGCAACGACAAAAGTGCGATGATTGAAATCCGATATTTACAGGAGTAGAATAGAGGATGTTGTTAAAAGTTTCAAAGTTAACTGGAGGAATACGTATGTCATTTTTAGGTTATAACAAAGGAGAAACATTAGAATTCAACTACAAAAAGGCGTGTGGCTTATGGCTCATCGCAGTCGCATTCGTGATTGCACTTGCGACAGTTGTAGGTGGAGAACAAATCATTAATATGCAGGTCTTCAGTATCGGCTATATGGTGAGCTTCTTTTCTATCAATCTAAATAAAAAAGTCCTTCATAAGTTTTCGGATGGACCTTCAACACCTTTCCAACGCAAAATGTCGTTATACTCAGTAATTCTTTTATTTGTCTTATTAGTGTTATTAGGTGGCCCATTCTTCGAAACAGAAAACTGGAGACTCATCTGGTTAGGCGCGCTCCTTGCAACAGGAATTCATTTCTTCCCGTACTATTTCGTTCATGGGAAATCAATGATTTTTCTAGGATTGGCATGCGTGATCAATGCAGCGGTCGGATACCTTTCTCCTCAAAGCTCTCTCGTGACCATCGCCTATATCGATGCCTTTATTAAATTAGCCTTTGGACTTTACCTATTCTTTTTATCAAAACCATCCAAAGCATAAACTTATTTTAGAGAACAAACAGCAAATCAATCCGGTTTGCTGTTTTTTTATGGTTGATTTCTGCGGAACTTTGCGGATTTCTTCATAATAGCTGTTCCTACGAAATCAACAGACCATGACTTTAGTAATGTAAATGAATGACAAAAGTGCCTGTTGCGCGACTCCTTAAAATGATTTAATAAAGACAAGGAAAACAGTTAAGGAGCGATTCAAATGAAAATCAACATCAAAAAACAAGACACAAACCAACTTACAAAAGACCTAATGATTGTGGCGCTCGTCATCAATGCATTAGCCCTTGTCCTTCACCTGATTCTAAACATGTTTACAGGCGTAGCGTTGATCACTGCAGTCACAAGCAATTTCATCTTTATCCTTCTCCCAATTATGTATCTAGCAGAGGATGCTAAGAAAAATAAAGAAGCCGACAACCGGTAAGCGCAAGCGAACATCTTAGATAGTTTTTCCTTCTGGAGAGACTATCTTTTTTAGTGTCTCTTTTGCCATCCCTCGGCACGTATTGATTTTAGAAAACAAAGCAGATTCACTTGAAAAAGAAACATCCCATAGAGAAGTACGAAACCCCATCGTTTGCGGTAGGGAGCAGACATATACTCTCTTCACGTTGATTTCGAAGAAGCTTGCGGATTCTATAGTAGCAGTAACGTGTTACGCATTAAATGCGAATTAGGAGGTGTAGGAATTCATTCCGTACACCTCCTTTGAGGCTTTAAAGGTGAGAGACTATAGGCTCGAACCGGTGCAACGTTACAGCTACTATGAAGAAATCCGCAAGCATTCGAAGAAATCAACACCCGCAAGGGTGCGTTTTTCAGAAGAGAAAACTATGTATGGATCACTCCTCTAATTCCTACCACCAAACCCCATGGGATAGCCCCATCCGCACTCTCTATGTGGAGCGTTTCCGTTAATTTCTTTTTCAAGCAAAATCTGCTTGCTTTTCGAGGAGAAGTTTTGTATAATAATACGTGCCGTTAGGCCGTATGGCAATAGCGAACTTATGAATCGAGTCAGGTCCGGAAGGAAGCAGCTATAAGTAACGTTCGCTATGTGCTGTATGTACATAGAAGAAGAATCAGGCTGGACCAACGGTTCAGCCTGTTTTTATGAAAAGAGTATCCAGTGGAGGGAGAATAGTCGCATGAAAAATCAGAGTTTCCAAGAAGAAGTGCAGCACTTAGAAATCGTGCAAGACTTAATGGAACAAAAAGTGGCGATCGAGAAAAACCGATTGCAAGAACGCGACCTGGATATCGCTAGACAAGATACCATTCAGTATGGAATCCAACAATTAGAAAACCAATTGGAATCTCCATACTTTGGAAGAATTGACGTTCAATTTGAAAAAGACGAGAGAGTTGAGAAGATGTATATCGGACCTGCAACTTTCTTTGACGAAGACGACAATGTGCAAGTGTATGACTGGCGTGCTCCAATCGCAAGCCTATTTTACGAAGGAACATTAGGAGAGCTTCAATACGAAACACCAAATGGCTTCGAGAAAGCTCAGGCCTTCTTAAAACGCGATATCGTCATCCGTAAGGGTGAATTAAAATCTGTTTATGACATTGAAAATGAAGAATCATTATTGATGGATGCCTTAAGCGCACCAACAAACCGTGACGGACACCTAGAAGGAATCACGGCGACGATTCAAAAAGAACAAAATGAAATTATTCGTTTAAATCCAAAGACTGGTTCATCGTGAATGGATGTGCCGGAAGTGGGAAGACAACGATTTTACTACAACGCATTGCGTACTTGATGTACCAAGCAAAAGACAAGCGTATGAGCGATATGCTCCTGTTGTCGCGTAACCAATTATTTGCAAAATACGTTTCACACGTGATCCCAAGCTTAACGGGAAGTGAATTGTACCAACAAACATTAGCGCAACATACCATCGAGCTTTATCGCAAAATGTATTTGCATAAAACAACGGCGCTCAGCCAAGTGCCAACGCGCAAAGTGTACTTAACAGACAGCGAGTGGATTGCGCTTGTACACCGTAATATCGAAGGCTTATCGGCGAAAGATTTGCCATACCGTGCCATCGGAATTAAAGGACAAGCCGTATTTACGATGAAAGACTATCAAAAATTAGTCGAAAGCGTGAATACAGCACTACCGTTGCAACAACAATTAACACAAATGCAAACCGTGCTCGAGCGTACGTTGAAACGCCGTCTCACGAAATTCTTTATGTCTGAAAAGGCAAAAGCGGTCTATGAATCAATGAACGCGATGCAAATCGAAGTGTTGATGAAAGACGTGGAGACAAAGAGCGAGACAGAGTATTACCAAGCGCTTGGACAAAAAGTGTTCGAGAAGGAAGTACAAGAAGTAACGCAACAAGTAGAAATGTTCGCATTCGTGGATATTGCTGCTCTTGTGGTGAAATGGATGCCCGAAGCCAAAAATCGTCGCCAAGAACTTGGTAAGACGGACAACGCGCCACTTCCATTGAAGAAGATTGAAGGTAGCCGCATGCAAGTCACTGCAGAAGGAATCCGTCTATTGCAATATGTCGCAACACGCGTGACGCCAGTTCGTGACTACACAGGCTTCAGCCACCTCTTCATCGACGAAGTGCAAGACGTGTCACTCTTATGGCTTGGAACCTTATCCAACTATTATTTCCGTGCGAAATTCACTGTAGTGGGAGATACCTTCCAATCGTTCTCAACGGCTACAACGATTTTCACATTGGAAAAACGACACCCAGAACTCGTGGACTTGATTTTTGCAAACCGCACATTAACACACCGCAACTTAGCGATTAGTTACCGTTGTACGGCGCAAATTTCACGTTTTGCAAATGGCATCCTAAATTGGCCACTCGATAAAAATGTGTTCCCACGTTCAGGGGCAGATGTGTCTGTATACTTAGAACAAGAAGGCCAAGAAATGGCGCGCTTAAACACGTTACTAGAAGAAAGTCCAAAAGGCTACCATACGACAGCAATTCTTTGCCGTACGATGGACGAGGCCAAAGCGTTGTACCAACAGCTCGACCAAGATGACATTGCGCTTCTGGAAGATAGCAGCGAATCGCTTGGCAGCCGCTTCGTGTTAACGACGATTCAAGTCGCTAAAGGGATGGAGTTCGACGAAGTTATCATTTGGAATGCGACGGATGAAGCGTACCATACGATGAAAGAACAAATGATGCTGTATACAACATGTACACGTGCAAAACACCAGCTCTCACTCATCTCTCAAGCAGGCAAAGAGAGCCGCTTTATCAAGAATTCGAAAGCACCGATGAAACGAATCGGGCAGTAGAATTTTTAGCAAATCTATACTAGAATAGAACTGTAAAATTTTGAAAAAGGCAGGGAAGTAAAATGGCTTATCAAGCATTATATCGAAAATGGCGTCCTCAAACGTTCGATGATATGGTCGGGCAAAGTGCGGTCACGCATACATTGAAGAACGCGATTAGCAATCACAAAACGAGTCATGCTTACTTATTTACAGGACCTCGTGGGACAGGGAAAACGAGTGCCGCGAAGGTGTTTGCAAAGGCCATTAACTGTCCAAATCAAACAAACGGTGAACCGTGTAACGAATGTGATATCTGTAAAGGGATCACGAACGGAACGATTGGCGATGTCATCGAAATCGATGCTGCCAGCAACAATGGTGTCGAAGAAATCCGTGATATTCGTGACAAGGCGCGTTATGCACCAACGCAAGCCGAATACAAAATTTATATTATCGACGAAGTGCATATGCTCTCAACAGGAGCCTTCAACGCACTGTTAAAAAAACCTTAGAAGAACCGCCTCAAAAGGTCATCTTCATTCTCGCAACAACGGAACCGCATAAGATTCCAGCGACGATTATTTCGCGTACGCAACGTTTTGACTTTAGACGCATTACGTCGCAAGAAATTATCGACCGCTTGGCGTATATTCTAGACCAAGAAGGAACCCCGTACGAAGCGGATGCCTTAAGCGTGGTGGCAAGATGTGCCAACGGTGGTATGCGTGATGCCCTTGAGTTTACTCGACCAGATGATTTCATTTTGGCGACGGCAAGGTGACGCTAGACGAAGCGATTCAAGTGTCGGGAAGTCTGACAGACGACTTGATGATTGATTTCGTGAAAGACTTACAAGAAACGAAGGCTGAAGAAGCCCTTGAGAAAATTACAACAGCTCTTCAAAAATCGGGAAAGAAGCGAGCCGCTTGTTGAAGAATGGTTGGAATTTGCTAGAGACCTCCTCATCGCGAAACAAAGTGGCGAGGCAATCGGTCGTAGCGAGCGATTCCTTCAGTTCAAAGACGAAGTGGAACCGGAATTCTTATACCGCTTTGTAGAGGCGTTAAACCAAACGCAACAAGAAATGCGCTTCACGACAAAAACCAACGATTTCGCTGGAAGTGTTGACGATTAAAAATGGCGCAACCGTACACATTGACGCCAAGAACAAGTTCTGGTGCACCAGCGTTGCCAAGTAGCGAAGAAGTGCAACAGCTGCAGCAACAAATCGCGCAAATGCAGCAGCAAATGAACGCGTTGTTGCAAGGTGGCGCTCCTCAAGCACAACAAGCACCAAAAGCGCAGGCACCAAGACCGACGCGTGCGGCCTTTAAGCCAAATACGACGGCCATCCAAAAAATCTTGACGGAAGCGACTCGCGAAGACTTGTTGAAGGTACGCGACTTGTGGGGCGACTTACTCAGCTGCTTGAACCCGCAAGAACAAGCGCTGTTGAGCCAATCAACGGTGAACGCGGCGGGGCCAAATGGATTCGTCCTCGGATTTGCCTACGACCACTTGTGTGACATTTCCGAAACAAGACCAGGATTCCGTGAGGTCATCCAAGAACATCTGGAACGCCTTGGTGGCTACAGTGGGACGTTCGTGGCAGTGACACAACATCAATGGCCACAAATTCGTGCGGATTTCTTACAAGAACGCAAGAAGAACCAAGAAGAGGAAGCTGTGTCCATCGTGACGGAAGAACCGGCCGTGGAGGAAGCACTCACACCAGAAGAACAAGCATTTGAACAAAAAGTAAACGACACGATTGAACTCTTCGGGGAAGATATCGTGCAAATCGAAGAATAGAGACGGAGGAATTAAATATGCGTGGAATGGGAAATATGCAAGGCATGATGAAACAAATGCAAAAATTGCAAAAACAAATGGCGCAAGCTCAAGAAGAATTAAACCAAACAGAATACACAGGAACTTCTCAAAGTGATTTAGTAAAAGTGACTGTGAACGGGAAACGTCAAGTCTTAAACGTGGAAATCAAACCAGAAGCAGTAGATCCAGACGATGTAGAATTATTACAAGACTTAGTGTTAATGGCGACAAATGATGCGTTAACGCAAGCAGAAAAAGCCAACGACCAAACAATGGGTCAATTCACAAAAGGATTAAACATCCCAGGATTTAATCGATTGGAGGTTTGAGCATGCATTATCCAGAACCGATTGCACGATTGATGGATAGCTTTATGAAGCTGCCGGGAATTGGTGCGAAGACGGCTGCACGACTTGCCTTCTTCTGCATGGATATGCGTGAAGAAGACGTCTTAAATTTTGCGAATTCGCTCATCAGCTGCAAGCGTGACCTGCATATGTGTTCCGTTTGTGGAAATGTAACGCAAGAAGATCCGTGCGAAATTTGTGCGGATACTACGCGTGACCGTACGAAGATTCTTGTGGTGGAAGACGCCCGAGATGTGATGAGTATGGAGCGGATGAAGGAATATAAAGGGCTCTATCATGTGCTTCACGGGGTGTTGTCTCCGTTAGAAGGGACGGGGCCGGATGATATTAATATTACGTCGCTGATAACGAGGTTGCAGGATCCGGAAGTCCAAGAGGTTATAATCGCCACTAATGCGACAGCGGAAGGTGAAGCGACTGCCATGTACTTGTCACGTCTCATCAAGCCAGCGGGCATTAAAGTAACGCGTCTGGCTCATGGGCTAGCGGTCGGCAGCGACATCGAATACGCAGACGAAATGACTCTCTTCCGTGCTATCGAAGGACGAAGAGAACTATAAAAATAAAATAACAGGTTGATACTGCTAAGATAAATGAGAATTGGAAACTCCCGTTTCCTCGGATATCTTCATAGTAACGACAATAGCTGTACCGGATTGAGCCAAGGTCTCAATCCTACCGAGCTTCAAAGAGGGCGCTGGGAATAAATTCCTGGCGCCCTCTAATTCACATCGGTTACTATTCGCTATTGTTGTTACTATAGAATCCGAGGATGGTTCGTTTCCAATCGTGCAGTGTCAACCTGTTTTATTTTTTTCTTCGAAAGCACGGGAGAGAGTGCGTTTCGATGTGGTGCGGAGCTAGGGATGAGCAGGGAGTTACTCTCTGAGGCTTGTGAGAGGGACGAGTCATGCTGGCTACAGCTTGCTATTCACCCAACAATGTTTCTTTAAATAAGCTATCAAGTGATTCATATAACATTTCCATTTCAGATGAATCATGGTAATAAATAAAAATATGTCCCTGTTGATCCATTAAAATGGGATTGCCTGAACCATCATCTGATATTACATAAAGTTTATTTTTATTCATTGGTTGTTCATGTAATCCTAAAAAGTTTTTTTGAAATCCCTGAGTTAATTCGATAACTGTTTCTTTTCCAATTAATGTTGAATTATGGAAAGCATGGATATCCAAACCAGCGCTTGCGCCGCCGAATTTTTTAATAAATTCAATGTAATCATCGTGAAATTTTATTCCTAAAATATTTTCAGCATGTTTAATTTCCTCACTACTAGCGGGTATCCCTTTAAGCTCAGGCTCATCTTGAAAATATCTAATAAGTGAATTCATTGTTTCTTGGCTAATCATTTAATACCTCTTATTGATAATTATTTTAAAGCTTGGTCGTACCAGAACTCGCGCTTCCATTGATTAAATTCATCTCTATTGTCAATGCCGCATTTATTTCTTGTTTCACGGTCAGCATATTCTTGAGTTATTTAATATAAAGTTAAATTCTTTTCTGTGCTTTTTATATATATCTGTATAGAAATAAATTCTATTACCTTTTATCTCTTTCAGATAAATCAAGTCTTCGATACCCCCAATATACTCAATTGCTAAATCATCTAAATTTAATGCTGCAAGCCTAAATCCAACAACGCAAAATCGTCTAATGAAAACGGGAATATATTTTTTTCTATTGAAATACAACAAAGGACCTCCAAAAACCCTGTTCTTTAATAATAACTTGACCGTTAATGGATAGACTTCCAACTAAGGGAGAACCTTGATTTACTTCCATCAAATCAAGGTAGCTGACTTCCCAATTGTCAAACAAAAAAATCTTTCTTGAAAGTCTAAAGGAGTTTCATTCAAAATTTTTAACTTAGACATTTTTATAAATTGCTCCGGATTCATTGTCTTATTAACCTTTCTAAGTCATTAATATATTTGTGTTTATCCGCCAAGAAAAACCCAAACCTTGAGGTGCAGCTATGCCTTCAATAATAGTTGTTCCTAATAGCCGTGGAAATCGGGTTATTAACGAATACAATTACTTTTTAACAAGCTACAATTACTTAAACACAAATCATTGATGTTTATTTGTAATTAAGTTGCCTGCGACTAATAAATTATGATGAATTTTGCATACACATTCATCAATCCAGCCATAGTGAATATCATCGTTAATAGAATAATAAACATCATCTGTTAAAACTTCCTTACCAACAGTTAGTCTATTTGCTAGTGATGCAAAAATACTTCCCTCCTGAGGCCAGTTCGTACAACATGGCGATTCGAGTAAAAGTATTTCCTGCTTTTTAATTCTTTATCTAGAATCAGTTGCAACTCTTCACATAATTGAAATTGACCGGATTTTTTTCATAAGATCTCTTTCTACAAGCGAGGGTGTCATATTTTTATCTGTCATATATGTTTTTCCTTTTTTATTTGGCCTTATGGATTTAGATTGCATAATTACATCGAATCCCGCGAGATTGGAAGTTTCATGCGGGCTACGCATACTAACTCAATCTAGTGGTCATTTTTACTATTGTTATCATTGTGTATCTCAATATTATTTTTAATGTGCGAATAATAAATCTAAAAATTTTAGATATATTCTTTGAGTCGGGGAATTTTCTAGGATTTTTTTATGTTTACGAAATTATTAATTTCCAAGTTGTGTAAATGACTTATTAGTAAAATTGTAGATAGTGGGTATTTATATGAGGAAGGATTTTTTTAAAAATATCCTCTATTGCTAAATTACTTCCGAAATAATAATTTTTTTCATTGGTAATACATAATTATCGAATATAGCAATAATTATCTCATTTATTTCATTTTCTGATGTTTTTTTGGATATAAAGAAATAATGCCAAAAATCTTTAAAAAAATAGAATCAAATTTTTCCAAGTTCTGAGCCATGTACTTTAAAAATTACTTGGTGTGTCATTCTCATCAAAAAAATATCGTTTATTTCAGGATAAAAATTTTTGGGATAGTTGTACTTAATTCTATAAATTTTTGGTCTAGAATATTTTTTTCTCATTTATATAAGAAACGATAGAAAATGAGCATAATGCCCCAATTTTTTTACATGCTTACCTTTTTTTAAATTGGAAATTAATTTTTTTCCAAAAAAATTTCATTAAAAAAAGTGAAATAATACAATCGTGTTTTTTTAAATGAAATATGGTTAGCTTCTAAATATGAGCAGAAGCTATTTAATATTTTTTTTCTTCATTTTTTTATACCTCAATAAAATAAATGTTATATCTCTTTCATTTGCATTAACAACTTTGCCTTTAGAAGTTAAAATAGTTCCTCCTCCTTTTGGCGTGTTGGGTCGGCAAACCGCCTTGACCGTGTTTGTAGGCGGTCTTGGCTTAGATTGTTATTGAAGAAATATTTCAGACGGTTGTCTTGAACGGTAGGGCTAAGAGTTATTTAATCAAATTCATTTTCAAATCGCATAAAAAAACATCCCTTATATATATTTAATGAAAGAATATCATCATTATTTTTCAATAATGTATATTTTTTCATATAGAAAATTTGGAAAATCGGCCAATACATCTGTAACAGCACTATCTATTGCTTCATACTCATCATCTGTCAGTGGTGAATCAATATATACATAAAGAGTAAATAATTCTTCAGTCATATCAAATGCAATAAGTCTGACTTTGTTACAAATTGCCCCAAGAAAAGCCGTTTGCATACTTAAAATAATTTCTTTTTTTTTCATAATTAATTCCTCAAATAAAAATTATGTGCGATCTTTAAAGAGTATTTATTACCATGTTGGTCCGATGGTGTACCTGTGCAGGGGTTCGTAGCTGTCGGGATAGGTATATCTGCCGTCCGAGGAGACTTCTTGGAAGAGGTGGATGCCGTCCCAAACGAATCCAGTTTCCTCTTCGAGGCCGTCTGAAGCTTCTTCGTTTTTCAGACGACCTTACTACACTGTTGGGATTTAACCCAGTCTATGCTTGTCAGGAGATATAATAAAGATATCAAAATATAGATAGATTAGTAAAAGTTTTAATATATCTTTAGGCTCTCTTGGTAAAATTCAAATAACTCTTTTGCATATTTTTTATAAGAAGGAATCTTAATTGCTTTCAAAAAATTTGTTAAATCTATTTCTGATTTTCTCAATAGTAAAATTTCTATAGAGTTTACAATGAGGAAAGTCTTAGCCTGACCAATTAAAAATAATATCATCACTATTTTTCTTCATCTTCCTCAAAGTCACAGTAATCCTCTGACAATTTTTGATATTTTTTTAATTTTGAGAAAAATAAAAAAACTAATTTATCGTTTTTTTCATAATAAAATCTAATATTAACTCAGGCGTTAATCCTGATTTATTAATTTCATAAGCAACAGAATTACATTCTTGTGAAATACTGTCGTCATTGTCATAAATTTTAATTTTATAATCATGTTCAGCCTTATCTAATAATCTTTTGTATTCATGAGATTGAATTAAATTTTTGATTTCTAATCCTGTTACCATGTGCTGGTTCCTTTCAAATTTTTTAATAATACACTACCTGTGTGAGGGTTGGTATGTGCTATCCGTTACCTTGGTTTCCTCTTTCAGACGACCTTGCAAGATTGTTAGACCTTTAACCAATCTACGGCTATTTTTCTAGAAACCTTTAGCTTATGTATTCGATTAACAAAATAATAAGTAGGTTTAGGAATTATTTATTAACTTTTCGAGATATTCAATACTTCTGAATAAATAATGTTCACCTATTTGCTGTATCAAATTTGTTGAGCCCCCAAATAATATTCTTTCTAAATACTTTTTAAGAATTATAAGCTCATCTTTTTTTAAGAGATTTAAAGCATGACTGATGTTTTTCTGCGGTAGGTATATTTATAATAAATTCTTCTATATTTACTGGAATATCATCATTTCTAATGCCATTGCTGATGCCATCAATAATTTTTAGGCATTAAATAATTTATTCCTTCTGGTGAAAAAAAGATGAATGGTACTAAATTATGTTCATCAATAATAATTTTTCTCTATTGGGGTATATTCGTAATACTTAAATTCCTCTTTAAATTCCTCTATTTTATAGATGTTTTTCTCGATAGAGTTTTTTTGAACAATCCTTTTTTTAGGATAATCTCTGTAGGTAATTTTCAGGAAGGGCATATTTACCTCCATTATGTTAGATAACTTTTACATTTATAGTGATTTTTCCATGCGGTGTATTCGCCGAACCAAAAGAGGTTGCCGTCCTTATCGGTCAGCTCTCTCGGGATGCCGATTTGGTCGTTGTGGAAATAGGTGATGTATTACTTGCCGCCTTTGGTGTTATCAAAGCTTTGCGCCAGCAGTTCGTAGCTGTCTTGGTCGGAATAATAGCTGCGGCTACAGAGCAGCGGCAGGATGCCTTCAAAAGCAAAGTCGGCTTCAACCTCCAAAAATTTCAAACCATGTATCGGATTGACCGGCCGGTCACCACCCGCCGCACCCTTTATGGCCGGAAAGTTATAAATAAAGTTGAATAGTACTTGTTATTTTTTTGTGTGTTTCGACACTAATTTCCTGGTTAAAATTTTGGATTAATTTTAAAAAATCAATAATTAATTTGATTTGAGTAGTGTTAAATATCGTACTTTGGTTTCTTAGGGCAATATATAAAAATTCAACAACGTAACCATATAAATGAAATTTAGATAAATTAGAAAAAATATATTTTAAACAGCAAGGAGTAAAATATAATAAAGCCTTATTAGTAAAGGCCTGCCACTCTAGTGATTCAAGCATTGAGAGAAAATCATCGTATGTTATCTCAATCCAAGTTTTAGTAGATAGTTGCATTATAGAAAATATATAAGAGTTATCACTATCATCAAAACTTATGATGTTATTTTTTTATCAACTTTGAAAAATTGGGAAAGTAGTCCTAATTTTTTTCCTCTAGATAATTTCGTTCTTGTATATATTTTTACCTCCGTAAGAAATTTTTTTCAAATTCACAATATACTCCTAAGTCTTTGACAAACTTTGAAATATATTCTAAAAAAATCATAAATTATATTGATTTCATCTTGGGTTAAAGATTGCAGTAAATCAAATAGTTCACTTACTTCTCCTTGGGATATGTTAGAATAATAGCTAAATAATTCTATGAAACAATCATTATCTATACTAGGGTTTTCTATTGAGTTTAGTAGAAGTGTATTTAAATGTAAGGTATTTTCATTTTTTTGTTTATCTGACATTTGATTTTTTTAATTAATAACATTAGATTGTTTTTCATGTCTTACTTTCTCCATTTTAAGATATGGCACCATTTGATTGATTTATTATCTATTTTTTTTATTTACGTTTTTAAAAAAATCATTTAATAGTTTTACTATCTTCTCTTTATTTTCGCTGGATGAGTTAATTGCAATTCTAACGGCATTTTCTCCAAATTCATTTTGTATATTTTTATCAGATCCATAATCAAGGAGTAATTTCACCATTTCTATATTTCCAAACATGCATGCATAATGTAGGGGAGTATATCCTAAGTCTCCTTTAAGATCGATCAATGCCCCATTTTGAAGAAATACAAGAGCATCATTTAAAGAATTATTTCTAGCTGCAATATGTAAAACTGTATCATCCATACCTCCTACTTGATTTATATCTTTAATAGTGTCACCCAAAAAATCAGGATGCGTTTCATATTTTTTTAAAATACATAACAATTCTTTTTCCATTAATAATACCTATAGTTGTAAGTTGATAAATTTAATTTCTTGATCTTATTTATTACACGTGACGCAATTTTCTTTATGTTCCTTTTTTTATTGTTTAATCTGTTTTTACGTTCTTGTATTTTTTGAGCATGACCGTCCTAGCCGTATTCATAGGCTGTTTTGGCTTAGATCGTTACGGAATAAATATTTCAGACGACCCCAGCCGGTATAGTTGAAGCAAGTGAGGAGAGCATAGGGAAGAGGTCGTCTAAAAATTGATTTCAGATACTCTTGATATTTGGTGCAACTCGACCTAACCTACGACTACTGTTTGTTAAGTTTAAGCCATGATCTATGTTTGTTAAGAGGAGTTTATTGTCCTTGACCAAGAATTTCCTCTCCAATTATTGAATCTAACTCTATCCATGCATCTTCAAGTTGATTAACAATAGAAGATTCATTTTTTTATTTGGGTCATCTTTTTAAATTGAGATACCAAATATGTGTTAATTTCGGTATTTCATATAAAATAGATGCTAGTCTTTTTTTCAATTAGATTATGATTATGAGTATAATGCTTTATTTCATTTAAAAATTTTTTTAATAATTCTTGATAGTCCTTTACATCGAATTCAAGATCCATTCTGACCTTATAAATAAAACTATTATTTTCAAGTTTTTTTCTAATAATTTTTTTCATGGTAAACTCCTTTTAAGTTATACAAAGCAAAGAATTGCTTCTGCTGGAATAGTTTATTTATTTTTTTAAAGTTAAGCGTTCAGTCCAATAGAAATAGATAACACATCTTCCTCATTGTCGAGTAGAGATATATCGATAACTTTTATCTATTTTATTACTGAAGAATTTTTAAACAATAAAAAAATTAGGTTTGTTTATTAATTCTAGCCAATTGCTAATATTTTTTTATTTTGATAATAAACAAGGGGAATACTTCTATTGGTATTTCAGCCGAATCATTTATTCCTCCATAAAAGTATACATAAAAAAAGTATACATAAGCAATATCATTTTCCTCTGGTGCAAAAATAATTTAATATTTCATTTTTTTATCGATAAACTAAAAATTTTCTTTTGATAATTCTATATTTCTATAGGGGGTAAAAAGTACGATTTATTATTTCACATGAGAGTGGATATGGAATCATTTTTTTCAGAATCTGAAATTAAATTATTTAAAAAAATGAATTTCTTTCATTTTTTTCATTAAATGATTCTGTTTTTAAAGTAAAGATTTTATCTTCTAAAGTTGTCATGAT
>BNJV01000130.1_pt1 | contig 51572 bp, 63 predicted proteins | sample 8540591 | NCBI WGS metagenome assembly BNJV01 (sample SAMD00202457, study PRJDB9452) | human saliva metagenome | host: Homo sapiens | reverse complement strand
CATCCGCGAGCCACCGCACGTACCCTACTCATCGAGCTCCCTCTCGGCAGTTTGCTTCGCCGGTTCGGCTGGTTGAGACGCGGATCTTGCTCTTCGGCGCTCCCCACAGGGCTTAGGCGTGAGCGCGTGGGCCCAGAATCGGCGGCTGGCATCTTCCGCATTTCTGGCAAACATGGCATCGCGGACGCTTTCGCAACTAAGTTCGCGGGCGAATATCGATGTGTGAACGTCTGACTGCTGATACCGCGATGCCCACCAGCTTGAGACATGATCGCTCAGCCCGGCGCCACAATCAAGTGCTTCAGCGCCCAGCAACAGACCACTCCGCTGCGCGAAAACGTACCTCGGCAGCGGAAGTTCCGCAGCCGCCTCGCGGTCGAGAAGGCACTTCCCGCCGCCCGGTATCCTGTACTGGCTGGCGGCGGAACCGTACCGGAACTCCGCTCTCCGGATGCTATCCGCGTTCTTCTGGCCTTCTCGAACAAGCCACTCCCCGGCAGATCGTGCCTCGACACTGTCGAAACCCTGACAAATGGCGTGTCATCAAAGCGCAACCAGCTGCGCTCTGGTTGGCCGCTGAGCTCTCGCTCTCGACCATCGAAGAGCGCGGTAACATCGATGACGATCTCTTCACCGGCCATCGACACTCTGGTTTAACTACGCCTTTGGCCCGGTCCTCAGCGACGCGATCGCTCAACTGCCGGTCTTTCAGTTCTGCCAGCGGGTCTTCCTGCTTCCACAACCAGTTACGTCAAGGGACAATTGGGGCTGAGCGGGCTCACAGTGGGCCTGCGTGAACGCAGAAATTCTGCTGGAGCGCAGTGGTGACTCGATTCGCAGTGGCGGCTTTCTCGACTCTGCCGGCTCGGTGCTCTGCAAAGGATAGCTTCGGCTCTCATCGATCGGGCTCTTGCTTTGATCGCAGCGCATGACTTGACTCTCTCGCGTCCAACTCCAGTGGAGGCGCCAGCAGGCTGAGGTCGTTGATTCTGCTGCTCTGCGCGACCTGGAAGATCGCATTTTGGTGAAACGCGGGATCTTGGCCAACCAAGCACGCGACATTCTCAAGGTTTGGGTGCATCTCCACTGTCCCCGCAGCAGTGGAGCAGTCCTCCGCGCTCTGATCGCGGCAACTGGGCGAGCCGAACTTGGAGCAAACTGGGAAGCACTCACGTGCGCCCGCGCTGATGAAGAGCCGCGCGGTCCTCGCCGACGACCGCTGGAGCAGCTGCTCGCGAAGACCTCGCCCGCATCTTTGCCGGTGCTGCTTCCGCTGAAAGCCTTGCGCCTGAACGCCACGCGGCGCAGGACAATCGCCCAGAGTGAACTGGCGAGTAGTGGTACAGCGCCAACACCTCAGATGCGGGTCTCGGGGACTGCTTACGCCCGCGTCGCCCAGGCTGCTCTTGAGGCAGCTACGAAGGCCGCTTCGCCGGAGATGTCACGCTCTTAGCTGACCGGCTGCCCCACTCGATTGCGGCTGCGGTCGTGAGGCGGCTCTCTTGCCGGTGGCGCAGCCGTCATCGCATCGACCTCCTCGCGAGGTCAACGATGCACGACTGGCAGTCGCCAAGGGAGCTGTACCGCACACACGCCGAAATCGACGCAGCATCCACCTGGCGGATCAAAGTCCCCGCAAACGCGCGTCTTCCGCGATGTTGACGCACTGATCTCCTGGGTTGGTAGCGAACAGACCGAGACCCACGGAGCAACGACCGAGAGTCGTCAAACCCGCGCTTCTTCCGGTCTTTTCGTTTCTTCGCAGCGACCTCGCGTTTCTGGGACCGTTGGTTCCGGATCCTCGCGGGTGCTCACTGCTCGAGAACGCCTGTAGCTTCTGTGGAGCGTCGAACGCGCAATCCACCTGCTGTCCGGCTTGGGTGCAGACACGGCTCCCAACCACCGCACGCACATCTTGCTTCCCGGTTCGCCGAACCGCGAATCTTTGGCGGTGACGGTGCGCCACGGCAGAGCAAAGGCGGCCTTCGACGCGGTGCGAGCCGAAGTGGGGAGCACGAGGTCCGGATAGCCCGCGCACGAGCATCGCTCACCCGCTGATCGGTTGGGTTCGACACCTCCCTCGCCAGTGGGGAACGACAATCCTGGTTCCCGCGGCTGAGGGCGGCACGAGCGTACACGTCTCACGACCGAGAGAAATCGCCGGCGAGAACTCGCCAGCTCCACTCACCCCTGAGGTCCGCGAGCAGGCTGCGCGAGGCTCCTGTTCACGCTGACCTGACCGGCGGCTGGCCGAGGCGGGACTTGACCTTCCCGCGCTGGCTCGCCAAACACGCGAGCGAGCGACGGCCTGCGGCGTTTCCAGGAAACTCGGGCACGAGAAGCAAGCAACAACCCTGCGGGCACTGCCCAGCACGGTTGTTCCTTCGCTGGCTGCTCCGATCCAGTGGAGCAGCGCTCCTCGCGCGCGCTGCGCGATCCAGATCGTCGTGATTTGGCACCGGTGAGATCGGTACCTGATTCCGGGACGTACCCGTGAAGAGGCCGAGGATTTCACGGTCCGGGACTTTGATCTGACCGCTGCTGGCGATCCTCGAAGATGGCAACGATGATGAAGCTCATCAACTGGTCTGATAGCCCGCAGCCGGCGCATGGTACGACGCTTTCTGGCGCACCGGTTGACGAGGCCGGATCTACGATCGTTTTCACGCGATGAAGTTGATTGCCCGCTCGGGCATCCCGTCGCTTCAGCGACGATTCAACCCTGGTCGATTGCGGTTCAAGCGACGTTCGCACGAGTAACTGTGACCAGCGAGCAGACCCAACTTCACCGTGGACACCAAGGCTGAAGCCGAAGACTACGTCCTGGCGGATCCTTCGCACGCGACGATCTGGGAAGAAAACGGCACGTGGCATGTCACTGCAGGAGTCCACTGGCTCACCACGATCGGTCCGCGCGTGCAACTCTCTGACCCGTACGGTCGGCGGCCAGATCCCAGACTTCGATCCGGCTCAGTGGGGCATTCCCGCTTCCATGGTCGAGGCCTTGGACCGCATTGCTGTCTGGAACTTGGTCACGCGGTGGATGCCTTCATCTCGTCGGGCTTCTCCCCGCTGAGCTCTTGCAGGCCGTACCCACCCGGCAGATGTTGTCCTCGACACAGAGGCACGGGTATCGGTGGCATGGAGTCCCTGCGCAAGTCTTTCTCTCGCGCTTCCTGGGTGAAGATCGCCCGCAGGACATCCTTCAAGAGGCTCTGCCCAATGTTGTGGCTGCACACCATGCGGTCGCTCATTGGTGGCTACGGCCAGATGATCCACTCAGTGGGTGCTTGCGCAACTGCCGCGGTTTCTATCGAGGAAGCCGATCGACAAAGATCCGTCTGAGCAAGTCAGACAAATTGATAGCGGCGGTATCGACGATATTTCAGTCGAATCGCTCACCGGCTTTAACGGCAGCATGAACGCGACCGCCGGTCCGCAGCGCGGAAGCGTCGAATCCTCGCGCCACTTCTCTCGCGCCGGAGACCGTCGTCGCGCGGCTTCCTCGAAGCTGCCGGCGGTGGCACTCTGTTGGTCACGCCGCGGCGATATCGCAGCGGATCTGGGCCTGCCGGTCCGGCGGTTGTCGCCACGCGTTCCTTCGCAGACGGTGCACACACCTCGATCCCGGCCCCCGGCCTCGGCGCCTTGGCGGCGGCACGCGGTGGTCGCAATTCCCAGCTGGCTCGCGCCCTCGAGGACCTCGGTCTGAGCGCGGACGATATCGCGGTTGTGTCCAAGCACGACACCTCGACTCGCGCGAGATGACCCGAACGAGGCCGAGCTCCACTCGCAGCCTGTCGGCGGCTCTGGGACGTTCAGCGGGCAACCCGCTGTAGTCGTCGTCGCAGAAGACCCTGACCGGTCACGCAAAGGGGTGGCGCTGCGCTCTTCCAGGCAGCAGGTTTGATCGATATCTTCCGTCGCCAGGAACTGCCCCCAAACCGCGCGCTGGATTGCTTGGATCCGGAAATGGCTCAGTGGATGCCGCTCCTGTGGCTGCGTCAGCCGCTGGACATGTCCGCTTCCCCCGTCCGCGCCGGTGTCCTGACCTCGCTGGGCTTTGGCCACATCGCCGCGATGGTCGTCCTTGTTCACCCCGCTGCCTTTGAGGCTGCGCTGCGTGCCGAGCGTGGCGAGGGCGCTCTGCTCAGTGGCGTGAACGCGCCCAGAAGCGCTTGGAAGAGGGACGGCGTCACCTGGAGCAGGGAATGATCGGACACGCGGAGCTCTTCGTTCCCATTGAGGGACGTCGCCTTCCGGCAACCGACACTCACGAGGCCGAGGTTGCCCTGCTTCTGGATCCTTCCGCTCGCTTGGGTGCAGATGGCACCTACGCATCGGCGGCTTCGGATTCGCAGGAAGCTCAGAACTGAGAACCGGCATGAAACCGGCAGCTATCGGTGTCGACCTGGTCGATGTTGCTTCTTTCGGGGAGCAGCTCGGCCAGGAAGGCTCGGCATGTTCATCGAGTCTTCACTGCTCGGGAGTGGAATGCAGCAGCGCGTTTCACTTCCGAGCAGGGGGCACCTGCCAGCGAAGCTTCTGAGGCCCTTTCGACTTCCCACGCGAGTTCAGGACTGTCGATGCGTTCTATGTCGATGCGTTCGATTCAGTCCCTTGCAGCTCGCTGGGCGGCGAAGGAGGCCTTCATCAGGCTTGGTCACTCCCTGTACTACGGTCGCGAAGATCCGCTCGAGCGCGACCAGGTTAATTGGGCCGAAATCGAAGTGGTGAATGACCGCTGGGGGCGTCCTTCCCTTCGCTTTCACGGAGCAATTGCCGACGCGCTTAAGCAAACAGAACGCGAGATTTCAGCTTCACTCACATGGCTTGTTTCTTTATCCCACGACGGTAACTACGCGATCGCATGGATTCATGCGTACCCATCCAAATCACACTCTTTAAAGGATTTCTCGATGACAACACCACTGGCTTCTGCAACTTTCTCACCGGTACTCGCTGACCATTTTGGTAGCGCATCGCTTCGTCGAGATGCTCTTGCCGTTCTCACGGTGCGGGACTCGTAGGCATCCTGGCACAGGTCGCCATTCCTATGTGGCCTGTGCCCATCACCGGTCAAACTCTTGGTGTTCTGCTGGTCGGCGCTATTCTGGGCTCACGTCGTGGAGCCCTCTCACTGGCGTCTTATCTGGTACTTGGCCTTGCTGGAGTGCCATGGTTCTCCTCCACGCAAGTGGCGGTATTGCAGCACTTGCAAAAACCGTCTTTTGGTTTCATCATTGGCTTCATTCCGGCTGCATGGTTGATCGGAAAGCTCTCTGAGCGCGCATGGGATCGTCACCTCTGGCTGTCTCTCGGCATTTGGTGGCGCAACCCTAGTTCCCTTCCTGGTTGGCATCCCCTACATGTGGTTGGTTATCCGCATGGGTGGTGTCAGCATGTCTTTCGCGCAGACCATGAATGCAGGATTCACGCCCTTTATCGTGGGTGGAATCATTAAGGCGATTGCCGGAGCCGCTGTGATTGGAAGCCTGTGGAAGGCAGTCGGCCACGTGGGACTCGATCGATAAAACCGACGTCGACAGTTTTGATGGGTGTGGCCCGCGCACATTGTGCGCGCCACACCCACTGTTGATGAGGAGCGTTTCGGGCTTACCTCAAGGCCGGACCACTACGCCTGAGTGGTCTTTCCATGCTTCGAGGCACGCGTACGAACAACAATCCCGGCCGTTCCGGGGACAAACTCAGCGGGCTTGAGCTGAGGAAGGACCGGAGCCTGCTTGGCTTGAGCAGTGGGCTGTGTGGCTCTTTGAGGAGCCTGCTGCGCGTGGGAGTTCGCCTGAGGAGCGTCGTTCGTAGCCGCGTACGAGCGCACCCGACGAGGCGGCACCGAGCTGTGGCGGTCGTGCGGAGCTACCGAGGCCGCCACGGCTGCTCGCGGTGCCACTGCGGGGGTTTCTATTGCTGTGGCTTGCTTTGCAGCTGCCGGCTCCACCTGAGCCACCTGCGCGGGTTCCGTGGCCTCAGGATGGCTCATGCGCGCAAGGATCGAAGCGATGGCCGCAGCGGTCGGGTCGGCCTCTGGGGTTTCCTGCGCGGCAGGGGCCTCGGGAATGAAAATTTCCGGCTGGGCATGGGAAGCGGCCCAACCACTCAGGGTTTCAATTTCAAGCTCTTTTAGATTCACGTACACGCGGAGGGATTCCAACGAAGGGATTGTCCGGACGATCCCGACGCGTTTCGAAGAATGCACGAAGCTGGACGGTTGCTTCCTGAGCCAGAACTCCGGGAACGACCTCAACCTGGTGATTGAGGCGAGAATCACGAAGAACATCGCGTAGCGACCCAGCTGCTCCAGCCTTGGGGTCCCATGCGCCAAAGACGACGCGGTCAACACGAGATGAAACTATTGCGCCCGCGCACATCGTGCAGGGCTCCAGGGTAACAACCAGCGTGCAACCGATGAGATTCCATCGATTCAAACGCTTTCCGGCCTCTCGCAGGGGCCATAATCTCAGCGTGACCGCAGGGATCGTGCTCGGCCTCGCGGCAATTCCAACCGCGGCCGATAATCCGTCCTACTGAGTCAATAACGACCGCACCCACGGGGACATCTCCCAATTCGCGTGCTTTATTCGCCAGGAAGAGTGCGCGGGCCATCGCTTCTTTGTACTGATCCATAGTTGCCACCCCTTCAGCCTATCGCGTAAACCCTACTTCGCGGGTTACTCTTGAACCATGCGCCTTCATATTGCTGATCACCCGCTCATTGCCCACAAGCTCACCGTTCTGCGTGACCGCGACACCCACTCGGCAACTTTCCGCCAACTGGTTGACGAATTGGTCACCCTTCTTGCGTACGAGGCCACACGCCACGTCTCAACCACTGAGATCGCAATCAACACTCCTGTTGCGCCTACCGTTGGCAAGCGCATTAGCGAGCCGCGCCCCATCGTAGTCCCCGTACTTCGTGCTGGGCTGGGAATGCTCGAAGGAATGACCCGTCTTCTTCCCACTGCCGAGGTTGGCTTCCTGGGAATGAAGCGCGATGAGAAGACTCTTGAGGTTGAGACCTACGCAAACCGTCTTCCCGAAGATCTCTCGGGCCGCCAGTGCTTCGTTCTGGATCCAATGCTCGCAACCGGTCACACCATGGTTGCCGCAACCAAAGATACCTCTTCGATCGCGGAGCCAAGGATGTGACCTGCGTCTGCCTGCTGGCTGCTCCCGAGGGCCTGAAGGTTCTGGAAGACTTCGTGGGTGATCGTGCAGATGTGACCGTCGTTGTCGCTTCTGTTGACGAGCGCCTCAACGAAAAGTCCTACATCGTCCCCGGTCTGGGCGACGCCGGCGACCGCCTCTACGGCATCGTTGACTGAGTTTAACGACCGGTTTTAAACACTCAAAGGTGGCCATGTCCTCTGGACATGGCCACGCTTATACGTGTGGAACATGTGAGGGGCGCGGCTTTGCCCGCACATCAAAGTAGCGATCAGTTAATCGCAAGCCCCTGATCAGAAGGCCGGAATCACCGAGCCATCCTTCCAGGTGTCCTCGATGTACTTCTTCACCTGGTCAGAGTGCAGAAGCTCATCCAGCTTCTTCACGGCCTCAGCCTTATCGCCCGAAACACTGGTCTTCCACACCAGGACGTTCACCGAGGGGTTGTTCTCGGGGACTCGACGGCCAGACCATCGCGCGAGGGGGCCAGGCCACCTTCACTGTGCAGAAGTTACCGTTGATCACCGAGTAGTCGGTCTCGCCCAGGTTAGAGACCAGAACAGGGTCCGTCAATTTCCTTGAAATCGAAGTTCTTCAGCTTCTTAACGGTGTAAACATTGACGTCACCGCTTGCGGGGATCTCAACAAAAACCGTTCGCAGCAAGAAGGCGAAGTGCGCGCTCCTGGTTGGTGACATCGGAGATCACGCCAATGATTCCGCCCTTTTTCGGGAAGCTCATCCAGAGACTTGTGCTTGGAGGAGTAGATAGCCAGGGGCTCAAGGTGAATGCCCTTACCGGGAGTGAAGTCGTAGTTGAACTGCTGCTCAGCCTTCTCCAAGTAGGGAACGGTCTGGTGGTAGGTGGCATCAACTTCACCCTGATCCAACGCACGGTTGGGCAGATCGTGAGTCGGTGAATTCCTTGATGTTGATGTTGATTCCCGCGTCCTTTGCGTTGCTCGCTGGGTGAATTCTTTCTTCACGGCGACTTTCAGCGGGAATTCAATATTTTCTCCCGCCGCCTTGGCATCGAAAAGATTGGCAGCTTGGAAAACCATGCCGATCTTGCGGCGAGCTTGACGCAATTCGCGTCCACGAAGCAGCGAAAGATCGGTACCACCGACAATAATCGACCCAGAGGTTGGTTTTTCCAGAGCCGTCAGACAGCGAATGAGCGTTGACTTACCGGCACCCGATTGGCCCACGATTCCGTGAATGCTTCCTGCTTCAACGTGCAGATTCACGTGGTCAAGGGCAACGACATCATCACTTCCCTTCACGGGATAGATCTTCGAGACGTCGATCAGATCAATCACTAGGTCCTCCTTCCATGCACCCTTAGACTATGAGTCCATTCCGGGTGTCCAAATTTTTCGTTACACAACCTCACATTGCGAAACTGGACGTGAGAAGAAATGCGCAGATAGCCAAGACGCTTCCCCCCAACCAGACGCCAATAACAAGACCCGCGGCAGACAAATATCGACGATGGCTCAGAAGCATCACCGCGTCCAGAACGGCGGTGGAAAAAGGTTGTAAATCCTCCTAAAAATCCCGTTGAGAGCAGGAAGAATACAGGGGCGTTAGGGGCAAGAAACCCCGCGAGCGCACCAGCGCATGCACATCCCAGTAGATTTACCACACCGATCCCCCACTGAGGCGCTTCGCTTTGCTTGACACTTTTTGAGATAAAGATCCAGCTGCCAGCGAGCGCACGCAGGGAACCGAAAACGCACACGGAGAAGGAAGAGAAGTGGGGTCATTTCTTTTCCCCGAGGCCGTGGCCCCTCATTCGAAGCGAGCGAGTACCCCAAAGCAACAAACCCAATCCCAACTGCAAAAGCAATATAAGGCTTGCAAGCATTCCCTCGATAAGCAGAGGCAAGGAGGACACCACCGCAGCACTAAACGGAGAAGAGACAACTCCGGAAAAGCTCACCCCGGCAGCAGGGGACTGCTGTCATTGCTTGGAGCGCAATATAGACACTGGCCATGACCATGGTGGCGTATGTGGTCAGAGCGCCAGCGAAGCCGCTTCCTGCGACAAGCATGACTTTTCTTCGCACAGCGTCATCGCGGAAATAGCCCTGTGCCCACGCGGTGACAAAACCAAGAAAGAAGGCCCCTACAAAGATTTACGGCCACCGTGGACCAAGAAAAAACCGTAAGTTTCCCGCTACCCGTAGCTGCAGATCCAATCCCGCACGAATCGCTGTGCCAAGAAAGGCTCCGAGAGCAACACACAACCACGAGGGAACGCGCGTGAGCCAGCTCAGGTGATGATGCATCGATACACCGACGTCCTGCTCATCACCATTCAGATGCGCTCGTGTCTCCATGCATCCAAGGTTAGTCTGGGGGTATGGCATTTGCGTCGACCTTGACATCTCAGGCACACGATGGAGCGGAAAACTCGGCTTCTTCGCATGCGGACTCGGCCTCGGAAATCACAATCGGGGAAGGCCACACTACGCACACCCAAGGTGCCGGACGCTTCGCTCCCTCCCCCAGCGGCGACCTCCACTTGGGCAATCTTCGCACTGCGCTGCTCGCGTGGCTGTGGGCACGGCTCACGGGCCGGCGTTTCGTTTTGAGGATTGAAGATATCGACCGGGTGCGTTCGGGCTCCGCACAACGTCAGATTGACGAACTGAAGGCGCTGGGAATTGATTGGGATGGCGAAGTCCTGATCCAGTCCTCGCGCGCGCACGTCCATGACGAGGCCGTCACCCGCCTATTCCACGAGGGGTACGCATTCGAGATGCTTCTGCTCGCGCAAAAGACATCCGTGAAGCTGCATCCGCACCGCACGTACCACCCGGCCATTACCCCGGGACGTGCTTGCACCTGAGCGCATCTGAAATCGCACGAAAGCGCGAAGAATTCGCGGCCGAGGGACGCCGTCCCGCCCTGCGCTTGAAAGCTCCCGTATCGGAGTGGACGGTGCATGACGAATATTTTGGCCAGTACACGGGTCCTGTCGATCACTTTGTCATCCAGCGTTCCGACGGCGCACCGGCATATAACCTTGCGGTCGTCATTGATGACGCATTCCAAGGAGTTGACCAAGTGGTTCGCGGCGACGATCTGCTCTCTCAATCGCCAGGGCCAAGCAATTCTGGCGCGTTTATTGGGCTATCCCACGGTCACTTACGCACATGTCCCCCTTGTGTTAGCACAATCGGGCGCGCGACTCGCTAAGCGTGATGGTGCAGTGACTATCGAGGAACTCGCGGAACGTGGGGTGACTATTGCCCAGATCATTGAGGTTTTAGCCCGCTCGATGGGTGTTGAAGGGGTTCATTCTGCCTCGCAGCTTCTTGAATCAATGGATGTTGAGAAACTGCGCGCGCTCCCCAAAAAGCCGTGGACACCCGACTTGGAGAGGCTCTTCGCTTGATCGCTCGGCGTGACGTCTCGCCCTCCCTCTTCCCCCGCAAAATGACACACGAAGTTGGCAATAGACACAGGCCATAAGCTGTGTCATTTCACGACTTCGTGTGGAGAAAGCACAACGGCAGCGTAAACGGGGGGCGGAACGGCAGCGCAATCGGGGGCGCAACGGCAGCACAAACGCGAGCACCGATAGCCGCAACACTCACTCAGATATGACAGTGCCCGGTTGGAAACCGCGTATGCAGCGGATGCGGTTTCCTTCCCGGGCACAAGCCTTCTCAATACTTAGAAGAGCCGCTCACCTTTCCTCGCGCTTGCGACGCAAGGCGGTGAGAGTCCCACCGGTCATCACAAGGATCAGTGCAATTGCGCCAATCACCGCGACAGTGACACCGGTGCCAGCGAGAGACGAGACCGCCTTCTTGCTCGCGCTGTAGCTTCGGGTTCGTCATGGCTGACTTCCCTGATCATTCCCGGCTTGGCTCGCCTGATCCTTGCCGGGTTGCTGGCCGTTTGTTCCGGGGGCATTGCCCTGGGGATCATTCGGCACATTCCCAATACCAATCCCTCGTGTTTCCGCCGTTTCCAGCTTGGCTGCCCGGGGTGCCGCCCTGGCCATTGCCCTGGTTGCTATCGGACGAGGCCGAGAGGGAAGGCTGAGGTTGCGTCGTGGGCTGCTCGCTGGGCTGGACAGTGGGCTGAGCGCTGGGCTCAGCGGGTGGCCTCGGTAGTGGGCGAGGCCGAGGGGCTCACTGACGCAGAAGGTGCAGAGCTGGGTTCTTCGGAGGGGCTGCGGCTGGGCCGAAGGCTCCGCGGTGGGTTGAGCACTTGGATCAGTCGAGGGCTGTGCACTGGGCTGCGTTGACGGCGCAGCTGTTGGCGCTAACCGTAGGTGCTACTGTCGGACTCCGCAGAGGGCTCGGTCGTGGGAGTAGGAGTCGGCGTAACCGCTCCCCCATTCACGGTGAGCATCAGGCTCATTGTCGAAGCGTTGCCTGATTCATCCGTTGCAGTGAGGACCAGTTCTCGAGTCCCGCTCCACGTCGGAGTTCCCGAAATGGTTCCGCTGGCCACATCAAGCGAGAGACCCGACGCGGTCACTCCCGAGTCATTAGCTGCGCGATCCATTGAGTGGCTGTTCCGTGTATTCGCAGAGCGAGCTCCCCAATCGAAGATTGGCTCATCATCGTCATCCCAACCATCATTAGGGACCGTGGGTGGGCGCAGCGGTGGGCTCAGTACTGGGTTCATCGCTCGGCTCGATTGGTATCGGGCAGAAGCATCGGGTCATTCAAGGCCTTTGGCCCCTCGCCCGTGGTCGGAATTACCACAGAATTGCCTTCGGGTCCATCCGGATCCACCAGTTTGGCCGACAAAGTAACGGTCGAGAAGTTATCGCGAGCAGTCGCAACGATATTCTTCATTGACGCACCCGCAGCGATCTCTTGATCGTTCCACGGGCTGGCCCACAGTTCAGGCGCCGCACGGTCAACGATTCCCATTGCCCCGTCTTTTGCCTTCACAACGACTTGTCCCGAGGTGTTACCCGCGTAGTCGGTAATCGAGTAGGTTGCACCGTGGGTCCCCAGAGGACGCGTGCGCTTGAGCTGGCCGTTCTCATCCCGGTTACCCCAGTCGGAACGGTTGTTCTTACCGCGAGTAGCGGTCCAGCTTTTGGTCACCCATCGCATTGATCTTCTGCCAATCCTTTGTCGTTGGGTTAACAAGCTTGTACTTCGCACCGTCTAGTCCAACAAAGTCCTGTCGTCCCATCGGTCGCGAGTATGAATCGTTGTAACGTCCGCGCAATGCCAGAGCAGGAATCGCACCGGTATCGACACCCAAGGGTTGAACCGTTGCTCGGAACATCAAGCCTTCTGCGGGAGCGGGCAGAGACACCGAAGTATCTTCTGGACCGACCGTGTATTCGGCGTATCCGTGGTAGGGGTTGTCCTCGCCCGCGTACAAAGTTTCAAGACGAACCTTGTATCCGGTGGGTGTCCCCGAAGCGGGTGCCTTCCACGACAGTTCGACCTGCCCCGAAGTCGCTGCTTGAGTGAAGTTGCCGTTGGCATCCTTCGCAGTTGCATAGGTCAATTCACTGGGAAGGGCTGAGCGATTAACGACCAGTTCGGCAGGGCTGTGAAATCGATCCGTCCTTGCCCACTGCTCGAAGTCGGAGCATATAGCTGCCCTCAAGATCGACCTTCTTGACGTAGCGCGAATCCCCATAGGCCTGAGCAAGATGACGCACATTGCCTGAGGCATCCACGGCCTCGAGAATGTAAGGAATCGACGGAGGCAAAGTCTGCCTTCTGCCACGAAACGTTCATCTCACCATCGGTGGTCAGCTCGTTGATCATAAATCCAGCGGGGATCGCGGGTGTCGCGGACTCATCGCTGACAGCAAGTTTGCCGACGTTCACCTGAACATCGCCGCTTCCCTCAACCTGCAGGCCCATCGTTGCAATTGCGCGCCTACGAAAGTCAGAAAGATCAACAAGCGAATCCTTCCACCCATCTGTCGAGGCCGCACCCAAGGAGAGAGTGACAACCTCCCCTGGCTTGTCGGCAAAGACCAGTGCCAGGCGGGCCTTCGTACCCGCATCCTTTGCACGCCACACGACTTCGGCGGTCGAGTTGTCCTTCACACTCAGGTTCGTCTTGTACAGGGCGAATGGTCTGCGCTTGCTGCGCTTGTCCGTAGAGGACAAGGGAGTTTTCCTCCCTGATAGGCGCCCACTGGCGAATATGGAAGAGCCACTACTTTACCCTGAAGATCAACTCGGGGTTCTTCGCCGTAGTCGAAGTCAGCCTTCAGCGTCGGACTGTCCTGGCCGGTAATCCACCACTGCCACGAAGGCAAAATGGATTGAGCTCCCATATCCGACCACTCTGAAGTATTGCTCACAGCACCCTTCGTGTAGGAACGCATCCCTTTACCGGTCGAGAAATTCGTCCAGAAATTGCTTCCCTGAATGACGCTTCGAGCCGGGGCAAAGTCTGCAACTCCAACCCATCCCTTGCCCTTCACGCCTACGGCAGGATTGGCTCTGTCCATTGGCGGAGCCGGTCTGGGTCACGTCCTGCTTCATTCCCGAGAAAGTACATGCGCTCACGCTGGGCAATCATCCACTGATAGGGGCTGTTGCTGCATGAAAGGACGAGCCGAATCGCTGCGGCCGGTGATTTCCTGAATATTGTCATCCAGACCGCGTTGGTAGTGATCCGAGGGAGTAAAGAGAGCAATAGAGGTCAGCGGGGAGTGATTCTCTGCCGAGGCGTAGCCTTGGTCAACGCCTCCACTGGAGCGAAAAACCGGTCTGGTTCGCTTCAATTCCCTGCGAATACTTCCTTGTAGGGGTCGTATCCATTCGCAAGCGCCCAGCTGTTCATTCGCTTGCCGTTGTTTCCGTAGTTGACGAAGACTGAGGAGTGAATACGCCCGTGTTCGTCGTCAGCGCAGCCATGCGGCCTTGGATTCGTTAAAGGAAGAGTTGGTGTCGTACCACTGAGTCCACAGACCTTGGCTGGTCAGGTAGGACATGAAGGGCTTGAATTCCTCGTCGTCCCCCCATTCTTCTTGGTTGAGGAAATAGCCGTCGAAACCGTAGTACTTGGCCATATCAACCAGTTTCTTGGCGATGAGGTAGCCCTGGGAGTTCGGATCTTTATCGAACATCTCGGTGAAGGTCAGACCCGGGCGGAATGAGGGGTCGAGTACAAGATCGCATCGACTTCACACCGTTGCGGTGTGCGGCATTGGTGTATTCGGGACTGGGCAGGGTAAGAACACCGAACTCAAATCCGCGGTTCCGCCAATCCGAGGTTGCTGGATTGTAGATTGCCTGCGGGACACCCAAGGATGCACCGCCGTGCCACGGTGACCAGTAGTCGGTGTACTGCCAGAAGTTCAAAGTATGGTCAGTAAAAGTGTTGTTAAAGGTTGTTGAACCGAAGAAGGAATTGCCGTAGTCGCCCTGCATGAGCATGATTTCGGATTTCCCGTCCAGTTCCGCCTTCACCTGGGTGTCAGGATTTCGATCAATTCGAGGCTGGAGTGGGACGGTTGCGCGAAGCTGACTTGCAAACGGGTCAGATTCAGGGGTCCAGTCACGCAGGTCTTGAACGCGGTAGCCCGAGACCACGGGCTGTGCACTTGCGACCGCAGAATCTCCCTGAGGTGGGTAGGAGTCTGCAGCGAATGCAGCGGGAATTATCAACGCGCTAGCGGCGGTCAGTGCGCCAATGGCAACAAGGCGCCTCTTATTCTTATGTGTCGACATCTGCCAGGAGCTCCTTCGCCCTGTCGATTTGTGTGTAGTTGTGGGTACGCAAAGTACCAATGTGGCCCATAGTGGGATTCCAAGAGTCACAGGCGGCGCCCGATCCGCTGCGATCGATTGCCGACAGGGAAAAACCGGTTAAGTTCATCGGTTAGAAGTCATGGTACCAAAAGCACAATCGACACCAAAAACCTGTTCTGACCACCAATGATAACGATTTGATAAACCATATGAAGGAGCAACCTGCTTTGAACACATAGCAAAGAAAAGGGACGGGAACGCATTCACATGGAATACGTTCCCGTCCCGATTATTCAGCCGCTTTCTCGCAACTAGCGCGAACTTTCGCGATATCTCAGCGCGCACTCTTTCCGACACATCACTGGCGTTTATTCACGTGTCGACCCCTGACCCCACTGGAATCGAATCATGGTCTCGCGCTAACAAGCGGCTGTCGCCGTTGAGGGATCAGCAAGACCTCCCTCAACAGAAGTACCCCGTAGGGAAATTTGATAGACACTCCTACTTCAGTGAAGAGCTAGCAGTTTCCTGCAGCTTGTCCAGAGTCGTATCAACTGCAGCTCCGTTCAGCCAGGTGGCCTCGATCTGTTCCTGAATCTGGTCAGCGATCTTCGGCCAGGCCTCGACGCGCGGTGCCATGCGAGCGTAGGTCGTCGCGGTCTTCAGGTACTGCGAGCGGTGCGGAGCATTCAGGTACTCGCTAGAGTCCAGAGCCTTCTGGGTTGCAGGCATGTGACCCGTGGCAATTGCCCAGTCGCCGGTGTGCTCATTAAGGAACTTAGGAATCTCGAAAGCCGCACGGTACTTCTTCGCATCGGGCTTGGCCGAGACGGGAACCGTCCACACGTGAGAGTTCGCCCAGGTTGCCTTGTCCTTGAAGAGCATGAGCGCATCGCTGGTCTCGTACTTGAGGGCGCTTCAGCGGTGAACTGGTTCACCGACCACGCCGTTGTACATCAGTGCTGATTCACCACGCAGGAAGCCCTGAACCGAGGCATCGTAGTCGTGGTTAACGGTTGTAGCCTTCCTTAACCAGGGTATTGATGAACTCCAGCGAGGTCTTCGCCTCGGCCGAGTTCATATTCGCCTTGGTTCCGTCCGCGGAAATGATGTCCGAACCCTGCTGCTGGACCAGAGTCATCCACAAACGCTCGCCCATCGGGTCCTTTGACAGGGCGATATCGATGTAGTTCTTTCCGGTCTTTTCCTTCACGGCCTTTGCGTGAGCAAGGAGCTCATCGGGCGAAGTCGGAAGCTTGTAGGTACCGTCCTCACCGACCAATCCGGCCTGGGAGAGGATATCCATATTCAGGTGACTGATGATGGCGTGGGTGTCGAAGGGAACGCCCCACTTCTTGTCCTTGTAGGTCACGGCGTCCAAAGCGGGCTTCGTCGAGCCGGACAGATCGATGCCCACTCCATCGGGCACCTCCATGAGCAGGCCCTTGGCGGCGTAGTCGGGCAGGTTGGAGCCGTGCAGAGTTGCCACGTCGGGGCGATCCGACGAGGCCAGAGCGGCATTGAGCGAGTCGTAGTAGCTGTGCCACGAGGCGCCGCCCATACGCTCAACCTTGATTCCCCACTTGTTCTCTGCATTGAACTTGTTGGTGAGGATCGAGATGGCCGTGCATTCACTGTTGGCCTTGGACAGGTCGGTGACGCCATCGGTCTTTTCCTGGCAGTCGCCGAAGAAGCGAGCCATGGTGATGGTAGTTCCCTTGAGGTCGTCATCGCTGACGGAAGCAATTGCCGCTCCATCAACAGTCTTTGAAGAGGAGGCGGAGTTCACTCCACATCCGGTGAGTACAAAGAGCGCGGTTGTCGCCAGTGCGCATGCACCGATTCCCGCGTGACGTGTCGAGTGCGCGTCCTTGTCGCATTGTCATGCCTTTCGTTGTGTGGTGAATGGTGAGTTTTCGTGTGAGTAAGATCCTCATTGCCGAGGCCGGGTTTCCCTTTTCCCGACAGTGACGATCAGGCGTGTGGCGCAGGGTGACGATGCCTACTTATCGCCACTGGATAGTGAGATTCCTCGGATCAGATGCTTCTGAAGCAGCAGGAAGACGATGAGCAGGGGCGCCGCACCGACGATTCCTCGGGCCATGAGCGAGCCCAATTCCGTCGATTGTGCGAATGTTCCCTGCAGGAGAGCCAAACCGGTCGTCATCGTGAACATTTCGGGCTTCGTCGCCGAGACCAATAATCACAGGTAGTCATTCCAGGTTTGAACGAAGGAGAAGGTCGCAAAGCGCGATCAGAGCCGGCCGCGCAAGGGGCACCATGATGGGAAAGAATACTCGAATCGGAGAAAGCCCCATCAACCTGCGCAGCTTCCTCCATTTCGCTGGGCACCTGCGGAGAAGAACTGAGTCATGATGAGACACGCCCAAGGGAAGGCAACACGGGGAAAAATCAGCGCAATATAGGAATTCGCCAGCCCGGCCTCAGAGCATCATGAAGAGGGGACGAACATCGCTTCTTTTGGGAACCATCATTCCGGCCAAAGGTCAGTCCGTAAACAATGGTTTCGCCCGGGAAGGGAAGCTTCGCGAATGCATAACCGGCAGCGGCGCGATGATCACCGTAATGACCGTGGCGGTGATCGAGACGATCATCGAGTTGAGGAACCATCGACCAGCCAAACCAGTTCGGAAAACATCGGCATAGTTCGACAGAGTCGGTTCCGTGGGCACAAGGATCTGCGAGTTCGTCTTCAATGACGAGTTTGAACTCAAAGAGATCACCAGCGTCCACAGCAGCGGAATGAGCCACAGCAGGCAAGTGCCATCATGACGACGTGGTAGCGCACGACTGAGTTTCTCGCGCATGTCAGCGGCTCGTGCCCGTGGATCAGGAATTGGATCAAGGAGATGAAGACCATCAGAACGAAGAGCACCAGGGACATTGCCGAGGCATAGCCAAGCTGAGTGTCTCTAAAACCTGTCTGAGTAGATATAGCGGACCAAAACATCAGTCGTGCCACGCCTCCGGCCGTCATGATGTTGACCTGGCCGAAGATCTGGAACGAGGCGATGATCTGGGTGACGAGGACCAGTACCGTTGCGTGGCGTAGACCGGGAAGGGTGATGCTGACGAACTTTTGGAAAAGAGTTCGCGCCGTCCAGGCTTGCGGCCTCGTACAGCGTCGGATCGATATCCTGCAATCCCGCACCAAAGAGGATGAGGTTAAAACCGACGGTCCACCACACGGTTGTGACAACGATTGCTGTCATTGCCCATTTGGGATCTGACAGCCAAGCGATGGTTCCCACCCCATGTGTTCTGGTGAAGCGAGCCACGATTCCTCGTGAAGGGTTGAGCATGTAGCCCCAGATCAGTGTAGGGCCACCGAAACCGGAAGAACATAGGGGACGAAGAATGCCGCGCGATAGAAAGCTGAGGCTTTCCCACCACGCTGAAGAAGCAGAGCGTAGATCAGGCCAAGTCCAACGATGATGGGGGTCGATACCAAGGTAAAAACCGCGGTGTTCATCATCGCGTTCCAAAAACGTGGATCAGACCAGGAACCGCCATCTCCCGGGTGGATCCCCAAAAGAATCGCTGCTCCGACCAGGTGACGATCAACAGAATGCGTCCTGAGTTGAGGTCACCTTCACGCACTGCCTTAATGGCCACATACACTCCGCATGCCAAGCAGATCAGTCGAGCAATCCACATGGAGCTGATGTCCCAGACCAAGCCCGTTCCACCCAGCATGTGGGTGTAGTTCTCAAGCGATCCATTCCCGGTGCTACCCAGCAGATCCCAGTCGAAGAAGGACATCAGAATCGCTTGGACTACGGGGAAGAGGATGAAGACCCCGTAGAAGATCAGGAAGGGCAAGGTGAAAGCAAAGTTCGTTGCCCACCGACGGAGGACGCGGGCTTTTAGGGCATCGCGATCACCTTCAAAGGGCCCGTGAAACGGCGCTGCGCTCATCGGTACCAAGGACCGCACTGGCCTCGACAAATCGTGCAGAGGCCGGATTTGCCCGCTGGCGAGCAGAACTGGTGACGAATCCTCGGATAACCTCTAGTGGCAGCTTGGGATTGCGATTTTCGTCCGCGAGGCCGTTGGTTTCCTGACGGGTATCCGTCAGTTGCGTGTAGCAGAAGCCAGCCAGAATGGGCGAGGATTCAAGAGCATCGAAAAGTCCGCTCACGCGCTCCTCATAGAGCCTCGACAGTGGGGACAACTGCGTAGCCCCAGGCGTCCTCCGCATCCAGGGGTGCAGGATTCCACCGAACTCCGTGACCATAACGGGGCGATCATCGCGCCACGGCTGCCCCAAAGGATCTTGCGTCCTTGCGGACCAACTCCATTGACCAGTTCGGCGACTGCCTCGCGGTCGCGATAGTTCACTCGCAGCTGCTCACCATAGACGCCATAATCGTGAGTCGTCACAATCGGGTTTCTAGCTGCTCCCAGCCATCGTTAGCAATAACGGGGCGGGTTCCATCGAGCGCTTCGGTTAAAGCAACGACCGAGCGCACGAAGGCCTGCTGCTTTGCTGAGGTGACGATCAGGTCCACTCCCAGCTTTCATTGAAGGGCACCCAAACGATCAGACTGGGATGGTTGCGATCACGCAAAAACCAGATCGTGCCATTCCTGCGTCGTCACACCGACTGCTCGGTCACTGAAGGCATAGGCGGATGCAGATTCTCCCCACACCATCATTCCCATGCGATCGGCCCAGGTCAGTGTGCGTCGATCCGCACTTCGCTCGTGGATACGGACAAAGTTGAAGCCCATATCCCGGGCCAGTTCCAGATCCGCCTTCAGGGGCCTGCGGGCTGGGGGCGGTGAAAGTAGGACGAGGCCCAGTAGACCTGATCCAGAACACCGCGCAGGTAGGTGGGCTGGTGGTTAATTTCCAAGTAGCGGTGCGAGAGGCTGACATCGCGGATACCGACGTAGGAAACAACTTCGTCATCACCAACGCAGATCCGCGCATTGATGAGATTGGGGTGGGCGGGGGACCACAGTAAGCGCCCCCATTCCTGCCGGTTTGCCAGTCCGGGGATTTGAGCGACGAGGCGAAGGGAACGCGAGCGCATCCGAACCATACTTGCAGCCAGGGTTTCGCCTGCAAGTTCAAAGAGGTCAAACTGGCCTCAATCGGGTCGATGTCTCCGCTGACTTCATGCAGACCCGATAGTGCGATATCGCAGGCGACTTGAGCATTCTCAATATCCCAAAGACCAAGTCAGCGACTCAATGTAGCCTTCGGGGACGACTTCCATCCAGACATCGCGCCAGATTCCAACGACCGAGTGGTACCAAATGCCGTGGGGTTTTCCTGCCAGTCTTGTTTGCCGCGCGGCTGGTCCACAGCGTCAAGACGATCCTGTGCGCGGACAACAAGTTCAAGGCCATCATCTAGATAATCGGATGAATCAACGGTGATGGTGAAGGGCGTGTACCCACCTTCATGATGAATATGGTGACGGCCGTTAATCCAGACATCACAGGTGAAAATCAACCGCTTCGAAGTGAATACGCAGGTGCTGCCGGGAGGAAGTGTCATCAGCACCTGCCCGCTGAAAGGTCTTCAGGGGTAATAGTTCGCCGGTACCAGACGACATCGGATCGTTCTCCGCTCCAGCCACTGTCCGGGCTTCCCGGCGGGAAGGGACCGTGATCGTCTTAGAGAAGGTGACTCCGGGAGGTACCAGCCCAGAGTAAGTCCCTCATCACGTGAATCTGTGGCGAAGGACCACTGGCCGTTGAGAGTCAGCCAGGATTCACGACAGAGATCCGGGCGCGGATAATTCGCGTCACTCCATGCCATCGAAAGTGTCTACGTTGACCTTCATGGGATCATCATGCATGATTTGCCACAAAAGTGCAACGTAGCAAATTCATCACAATTCCTCAGCAGCCAACCAGAATTTTCAGTAGACTGAAACAGTAATCCCTGATGAGATCGGCGTTAACAACACTTTATGGAGACGCACATGAAATCTTCACGGCCAAACATGCGCGATGTTGCGCAACTGCCGGCGTCTCACAGCGCACGGTTTCAAACGTAGTAAATAATTTCCCGCACATCTCCCCTGCTACGCGGAAGGCAGTTGAGGATGCAATCCGTCAACTGGGTTATCGGCCAAACATTGCTGCCCAGCGCCTTCGCCAGGTCAGACACACCCTTGGCGCTCGCTATCCCCAACCTTGCGTGGCCCTACTTCCGGGGAACTTGCGCACCTGATCCAAGAAGAGGCGCGCCGCAGCGGCTACTCGATCATGGTTGTCGAAACCGCCGGCACTCGCGAACATGAAGTCTCAGTCCTGCGCGATTTCAGAACCAATCTCATTGATGGACTCATCCTCTCCCCCATCGAACTCGACCTCGAAGGCCTCAACCAGCTCGAGTTGGACGCACCCGCTGGTACTGCTCGGCGAGAGGGATCCAGGATGCAGGCATTCCGCACTTTTCAATGGATAACGTCTCCGCGGCCTCGGAAATGGTGCACCACCTCTACCAGCAGGGCGCGCGCAGTTTCCTAATCCTTGGCTCGACACATACTCGAGCAACCTCCAGCGCCGGGGCCCTTCGTCAGCGAGGAATCGAGAAGGCGCTGGCCGAACTCGGATTGGACTCGTGGGCATGGCGTAGCGTTGAAGTTTCCCCATGGACCGCAGAAGGGCCGAAACAGCTCTTGCAGCAAAGTGGTTGGAATCGAATACACTTCCGATGCCATTTTCACAATGAATGACCTTTTTGGGGGCGGGTGCTCTACGCGCACTTTCTCGCGCACAGGTTCGCGTCCCCAAGACGTATTGGTCTCTTCATGGGACGACACCGTCCTCTCGCGCTTCTCAACCCCGGCACTCACAACTATTTCCCCGGATACTCATGCAATCGCGCACGAGGCCGTCCAAGGGCTGATTGCGCTTATTGAGGGACGCGGGGGTGCAGGTGGCAAACAGGCACCCACATCACCTGAAGAGCAGAGCAATGAGGAAAGCAACGCCTCGTCAGCCGATCTCCACACGCGGTGGCAGACGTAACGGTCTCACACACGCTGACAATCCGCCGGTCGACCCTACGCGCATAAGCTCCTTTATTCCTGTTTTAGCTCGCACACCTGCGGCCTTAGAACAACAATAGGACAGGAATGAGCAAGCTAAAAGCAGGAATAGGGCGGAGGGTGAGCAGCCGACGCGCACACATACACTACGCCCAGATACACGTGTGGGCGGACCCGAAGGCCTGCCCACAGAAAAAGCTCGAAAAAACTCTCAGAGGTTGAGCTGGATCTTTCGGCCGGGAACGGCTTCCCGATCAGCTCGCGAGTGTGTTCCTGAACTGGGTGATCGAAGAGCGCATCGGTCGTGTTTGCCTCGACCAGACGTCCCTTTTCCATAACCACAACATCGTCTGCGATCTGGCGGACAACGGCCAGGGTCGTGAGTAATGAACAGGTAGGACGGTCCAAGCTCAGCTTGCAGGTCGTTGAGCAGGTGCAGAATCTGGTTCTGAACCAGCACGTCCAGTGCGGAAACGGCCTCGTCAGGACAATTACCTCGGGGTTGAGCGCAAGAGCACGCGCAACCGCGACGCGCTGACGCTGACCACCGGAGAGCTCATTCGGGTAACGACGCATGGCGCTACGCGGCAGGGCAACCAAGTCAAGCAGCTCGGCGACGCGCTCTTCACGCAGCTTCTTGTCGGACTCGGGTGTCCTTCAGAGCGGCAACTGCCCACGGCTCGGGCTCTGCGGCCCCGTGGCCTCAGCGCGCTGATTTCGCGGCGCGCGCGTACTCCAGAGTGCCGTAGCCGTGAATCTTCAGCGGCTCTTCGATGATTCGGTAGATCAGAATACATCGGGTCGAGGCGAACCGTAGGGGTTCTGGAACACGGCCTGGAGGCGACGACGCAGCGCAGCTGTGCCTCGCTGTACTCAGGTGTCCTCGCCGTCAAAGAAGATCTTGCCGAGGTCGGCTCCAGCAGGTGGAGGATCATATTCGCGGCAGTTGACTTACCGGAACCGGATTCACCCACGACCGCCAGAGTCTTTCACGGCGCAGCGTGAAGGAGACATCGTCGACCGCGAAAGCTTCGAGGCCTCGCCCTTCGCGCCACGGATGTGGAACTCCTTGGTGAGGTGCTCGACGCGAATCATTTCCCTCGCTCGAGGCGTTCTTCGCCGAGCCGGTGAACTCTTCTTCCGTGTGCGTGATGCCGCGCGCGTGAGCGGACTCGATACGTGCCGGGGCCAAGGACGGAGCCGCGGAAACCAGACGCTTCGTGTAGGGGTGCTGCGGGTGCTGGAGGATCTCGAGTGCCGGACCAGACTCCACAATGCGACCGCGGTGCACAACGACCAGCTGTTCGGCGCGGCTCGCGCCAGACCCAAGTCGTGAGTAATGAAGAGCACTGCCGTGCCCATTTCCTTTTGGTCAGCGTCTCGAGGGTGATCGAGAATGCGACGCTGAACAGTCACGTCCAGTGCCGAGGTGGGCTCGTCAGCAATGAGCAGCGGGACGAGAAGCAAGACCGATAGCGATCAACACGCGCTGACGCATACCGCCCGAGAACTCGTGCGGGTACTGCTGCGCGGCGCTCTCCGTCGGGAAGGCCTGCCTGCTCGAGGGAGCTCAGTAACGCGCTCTCCGGCCTCGGACTTGGGAACAATATTGTTCGCCAGCAAGGCTTCCTTGACCTGGGTACCGACGCGAAGAACGGGGTTCAGGTTACTCATCGGGTCCTGGGGAACCAAGCCAATTCGGATCCGCGCAGTTCGATCCATTCCTTGGAGCTCATCGTGGTGAGCTCCTTGCCGTCGAACTCGATGGAGCCGCCGGTCACCTTACCGGTGCCCGGAAGCAGGCCAATAACGGCAGCGGCTGTGGTTGACTTAGCCCGAACCGGACTCGCCGACGGTTGCGACGGTCTGACCGGGGTAAATGGTCAGGTTAGCTCCGCGAACGGCGGGAACAACACCGGTCGAGGTCGTGAAGGTGACCTCAAGGTCGGTGATCTTCAGCAAAGGGTTGGCGTCGTCCGGGTGGATTTCAGCCTTCTCAGCACCTTTCGAGGATGACCTCGGTGACAGTCTCTTCGAATTGTTCTTCGTTCACTTCTTCGCCTTCGGGTCCAAGGGCTTCGCGAACGGCGTCACCCATCGTGATGAAGCTGAGCACGGTCAGCGCCAGTGCCATAGCGGGGTAGAAGAGAACCATTGGTGCCTGCCTCAGGTTATCCTTCGCCTGCGAGATATCAAAACCCCAAGACACATCCGTCGGGGAAGACCAATACCCATGAAGGACAGCGAGGCCTCGGCGACGATGAAGGAACCCAGAGCAACCGTCGCATAGACGATAATCGGTGCCATCGAGTTCGGGATGATGTGGGAGAGCAGGATGCGCCAACGCGATGCACCGGTTGCCTTCGCGGCCGTCACAAATTCTTCGTTCTTGGCGCTCATGACCGAGCCGCGTGTAATACGTGCGATCTGAGTCAGCCGAACAACGACAAGACCAAGATGACCATCCAGATGTTGCGGTACTGCTTGAACATCTGCATGAAGACAATGGCTGCGAGCAGCAGGGGAACTGCAAAGAAGATGTCGGTGACACGTGAGATCACGGCGTCGATCCAGCCGCCGAGGTAGCCGGCGATCGAACCAAGAGTTGCACCGATCAAGACGACGCAGATCGTCGTCAGGACACCGACGGAAACCGAGGCGCGTGCGCCGTAGATGACGCGGGCGTAAATATCGCAGCCTTGGAAGGTGTAGCCGAAGGGGTGTCCGGCCTCGGGCTTGCCCAAAGAGTGCGAGAGCTCGCAGTAGTCGGGCTTAACGCTCGTGAAAAGCTGTGGGAACGCAGAGATCATGACGGCCATAAGGATGATGACCGCAGCAATCCAGAACAGGGGACGCTTGCGAAGAGTCTTCCATGCTTCGCCCCACATGGACGAAGGTGCAGACTCATCCGCAACTGCATCGACAGCGCCCAGACCGGTCTCATCAATATCCGAGACGTAGTGATCCTGTCCAGCACGAGTACGCGAAATAGCTTGCGAAGGAATGAAATCACTCATAGCGAATCCTCGGATCAAGAACGGCGTACAGCAGGTCAACAAGGAGGTTTGCTGAGATGTAAACCATGACCAAAACTGTCGTGAAGGAAACAACGGTAGCTGACTCACCGCGAACGATCGACTGCCACAAGGTACCGCCAACGCCGTTGATGTTGAAGATACCTTCGGTGATGATTGCACCACCCATGAGGCCACCCAAGTCGCCGCCCAAGAAGGTTGCGACGGGGATCAGTGAGTTACGCAGAATGTGGCGCGTCATCACGGTGCCCTCTTTCAGGCCCTTAGCGCGTGCGGTACGCACATAATCAGCAGAGACGTTCTCAGAAACCGACTGGCGCGTGAGTCTGATGACATATGCAAGGGAGGTTGCACCTAGCACAATCGCAGGCATCGTCAAGGATTTAAAGGAAATCGTAGTTGCCGTGGCAGGAAGCAATCCCCACTTGATGCCAAGAAAGAACTGCATGAGGAAGCCGATAACGAAGGTCGGCACAGAAATGACGACCAGCGAGAGAACCAGGACCGTTGAGTCGAAGATACCTCCACGACGTACGCCTGCAATAACACCGAAGAGGATGCCGAGAATAGCCTCGATCAACAGGGCATAGACGGCCAGACGGATGGTGATCGGGAATGCGGTTGCTAGTACCTCGGTCACCGGTCGCCCGGAGAAGGTCTTCCCAAAATCAAGGGTGAAGATGCCCTTGAGGTGGAGCAGATACTGCATCCAGAAAGGCTTATCAAGGTTGTATTCTTCGCGGATTCGAGCTGCCGCAGCCTCAGTCAGGCCCTTATCGCCACCGAGGGGCCGCGACGGGATCACCTGGCATCAGGTGGACCATCGCAAAGATCAGGAACGTTGCTCCAAAGAAGACCGGGATGGTCTGTAGGAGGCGTCGTCCGATGTATCGCAGCATGGACAGGTCCTTTATTACATGTGTTTACGAAGAATTTCCGTAAACGTATCGGGGTTCATCATCATGAACGGGCTTTCACATACGCCTGTAGCTACAAACGGATCAGCGAGATACCGCACGAGATATACATAAACGTATGCGCACTATCGCTCATACTAATGCAAAAGAAGTGGTAAATGGTCAATCGTGTGTCTTTAATTACGTAGAGAAGACTCTGAAGAATCCCCCATTGGGAATTCACTGAAAGACACGCGCTCAATGCGTGTGGGGTGGAAGTCGAGAGACTTCCACCCCACAACTCATTCCCGCTCACGTATCTAGCGGGGAAGAACTATTTTCAGTTCTTGGTAATCGCGAGTACTGCACATTCGAGTTCCAGGTGAACTGAACGTTGCTCACCTTGGTGGACCATGCACCGTTGGTGTTGGCGTACCAGGTCGGGATGACCGGCATGTCCTCGAAGAGCAGCTCTTCGGCCTTGTACTGAAGGTCGAGTGCCTCGGTAGGCGAAGCGGACAGCGAGTCGCTCAGGTACTTGTCAAACTGACTGCTCTTCCAACCGGGTAGTTGGAGGAAGCGTTCGAGGAGTAGGGTCGGGAAGAGGAAGTTGTAGAGCGAGGGGTAGTCACCCTGCCAGCCCTGACGGAAGAGCGCCCTTGGTGGTGCCGGCCTTCATATCGCCAAGCAGCGACTTGAAGTCTGCGTAGGCATCGCCTTCAGCCTCAATACCCAAGGTGTTCTTGATGGAGTTGCAGGTTGCGTCAACCCACTGCTGGTGGCCACCATCAGAGTTGTAGGAGATGAGGAACTTGCCACTCCACGGAGAGATCGCGTTGGCCTGCTCCCACAGCTCCTTAGCCTTGGTGGGGTTGTACTCCAGAACCTCAGAGCCCTTCAGGCCTTCCTTATACCCGTCAATTGCGGGGGAAGTGAAGTCCTTGGCAGGGGGGTACGGGTGCCAGAGAAGACCGTCTTGACAATCGAGTTACGATCGATGAGACATTGAGATGGCATTGCGACGCAGCTTGCCTTCTTCACCGGAGAAGTGCTCCAAGCGTTCAGGAATAGTGATGTACTGGATGACGGCTGCGGGCTGGTTAGCAGTACGCCCGGACAGTTCCTGCTGGTAGCTGGAGAAGACCGAGGAGGGCACGCCATCGAGGACATCGAGGTTATCGGAGCTCAGGTCAGCGTAAGCAGCATCGAGGACTGGTAGAAGACGATGCGGATGCCATTATTCTTCGCGGCACGGGGACCAGAGTAGTTGGGGTTCACGGCCAGATCGATCTGCTTGAGTGCTGCCAGCATTCTCATCCTGAGGCATGTACGGGCCGTTACCCACGGGGTGCTCGCCACCCTTCTTGGGGTCTGCCAGAGTCGAGTCAGGAAGCGGAGAGTATGCGGTGTAGCCCAGGCGCTTAATGAAGTCGATTCAGGACCCTTCAGCTTGACGACGAAAGTGTAGTCGTCAACGATCTGAAGGCCACCTTCCATGTCGCCAGCGCCGTCATCGTCGGTGCCGATAACGCTAGCGAAGAAGCTTGCGGCGCCCAGGTTTTCCTTCGTGGCCATCTTCCATGCCTCAACGAAGTTCTTTTGCCAGGACGGGAGTGCCGTCGGAGAACTTGCCATCGTGACGCAGACGATGGTCCACTCGGTGTTGTCAGCATTGGGGGTGATGGACTCCGCAGCGTCCAGCTGAGTTGAACCGTCGGCCGCGTAGTAGGCGGGGGACGAGAAGATGCTGGAGACAATGCGGCCGCCACCGGTCTCATTGGTGTTAGCCGGGATCAGCGGGTTCTGCGGCTCAGAACCGTTAACGGTAACAAAGTTGTCCGAAGAACCAGTGCTGCCAGAAGAGCATGCGGTCAGTGCCAGACCAAGGACGGCGGGCACTGCCAGCCACGACCTCTTAAGATTCATGAGATTCCTCCTGTAGGAATTCTGTTCAGTCATATGTGCTGATGTCTCGGAAGCATAGCCCACTTTTTTCCCGAAACCTTCACATGTCCATGATGTAAACATTACATTTCGGTTACGATTACAAAGATTTGGTAAAGAGATATCTGTAACAAGCTCTCAAATTTGTCAACCTATGCCACAAATCACATCGTGGCAGATTTTTGCTTCCTCGTCAACCATTCGTACCCGGTCCGATCAGGCTTATTGCCTTGTCAACAGCCCCATAAAAGGCGCGAAATTTAAGCTAAAGGTACGAGACTAAGCACTGCCGATATGAAGCGAAACAGACTAATCTAAACAATGCAGGACTCGCCGCCTCGAGGACTGAAGCCGGATATTTGGCTAGCTTCAGCGATCCAAATATCCGGTTAGACGTTGCGGGTCGGGCGGTTGTGGCACCAGAGCCGCAACCGCTCGACCTAACCATCCATCCTCACCGTACAAACGAGGTATTTGGTCGGGGATTTTTCCAGTTCTCCCAAGGAAATTGGATCAAAGTGCCGTGTGCCATCAGCTGTTCGAACTGTGACAGCGAGCGAATTGCAATCAGCGCGACATTCTTCGGGAACTCGCGTGCGAACTCACATAGATTTCCGGATCATGCTGACCATCATCACCGACCAAGATCCACTGAATATTTGGGAATGTACGCACAAGGCGTCGCAATTCCGCGCTTCTATGTTCAACACCCGAGCGGAACCAGCCCTGTATTCGACATTTGAAATCCGTCATCAAAAAGGCACCCATAGGAAAGTCTGTTCGGCGCAAGAATTCGCGTAAGCCAGGTACCAGGTTCCACGGGCCAGTCGACAGATACATCACCGGCAAGGCATTCGCATGCCTTCCATGCGCAGCCGAAAGACTTCTTGCGTTCAGTGTGCTTCTCCTGACCCGAAGGATAGAGGTTGAAACGTGCCACTCGACGCAAGAATCACTGCCATCCTGGCACGGCCTCGCGATCGGAAACTCTCTCCATCAGCGCGTGCTTTGCCGCGGTCAACAAACACGGAATCATCGAGACAATGATCAGTGTCATCAATATCTGAAAACAACAGCCGTAGCGTTCATCATCACCGATCACTCGTAGCGGGATATCAACAGATTTTTGCCGCACGGATACGGCAAGAAACGCGGCCTTCTTCTGCCCTCCCCACCCGTAAAAGAGACTCTCCCGCAGCGCTAGCCCTTCAACATCAGAAGAGGGATACAGGCGATCTCCTTCGCGAACACCCATTCGCTGAACATCCACGGCGTTCAGAGGCTGAATCGAGGCGAGCTGCCACCCCGGTTCCAAACCGTGCCCAACAAGTTCAATATCGACGTATCCACCACCATCGGTGAATACGACCTTCTGGAGCTTGACCACAGGTCACCAGAACTGGTTGAAAAAGGAACCTGAGCATCAAAAAACTGACGCCATCCTCGCCGCTGGGTCAACCACGAGCGCTCCCCCACTCGATCTTCCATGACGACGCGAGCCAGAACGCGCGCACGAGTTTGCGAGCGCATAGCCTCCAAAAGCCGACAACACCCGGGTGAAGCCCGCCCATCCCAGCACTCGGGCAAGCCCGTCGACGTGGCCTCGTCAAGGGCGAGAGCCACGGAAGCGCAAGGGAGGGAAGGTTCTTTCGGGCGAACACCAATTTCAGTCCTCATTCAGAAGATCACGCTGATGCTGCGCTTCTTCCACAGCAGACTCCTCCAAAAAGAACGCTTCAGGGAGGAAGACCGATGAGCATAATCAAAACCATGACCCACGCAAAGTACGCAATCATCACGTAGGCACCACCCGAACCGTAACGGTCGACAGCGGGACCCAGGGCAGAAAGATCAGCGAAACACCCAGATTAATGGCGGTACTCAACCATGCCAGGCCTTCGGTCTGACGGTGTCTGGGAACAGATTTGGTGACCATCATGTTGACGTTCGTCATGGTGGGGGCACAGAGCAATGCCACTGATCAACATGATGACGGCCGGGCAATGATCGTATGCGCCAGCAGGTAGGCGGTCGACACAATTGCCAAGGCGACAACGCCGATGGCAAAAAGCTGCCACAGGGGACGTCGCCAGCTCCGCGCACCGTGGATCAGGGCGGAGATAAACGAGCCAAGCGAGAACATTGCAAGCAGAACACCCGAAAGAGCGGGAACCCCAAAGCTCCTTAGTGAAGAGCAACAACAGCAATGTCATTCGCACCGAATTGTGCGCCCATTCCATGTAAGTCAGCATAAGGACGATCATCGCGGGAAGGAGAAGCAGGGATCGTTCGCGCGCGGGTGCCGAGGCCGCCGCGCGCCTTAGCATCCGCGGCTGCGTCGCTTCGAACCCTCAGTTTCGTCACTAGCTGCTTGGGCGCCGCGACCAGCCTTCCCCAGGGAACAGGTTCCGAAGAACGCTGGGACAAGAACAGCACGGCGCCGACAGAAAGGAAAAACAATGGAGACCGCGACGCCGGTGGTTGGGTGCAAAACCGTTCCCACAACCGTTGCAACGACAGGCCCAACGATGTGAGACGAATTCATCGACAGCGGCCTCAAGAGCAAATGCGCTATTGAGCTGTGACACCGTGTCGGTGGTGCGGATCCATCGAGCTCGAGACCAATGCACCGGGAGACCCCCAGGTTGCACCAGCAATTCCGGCTGAAACGAACAGGATCGACGGAGGGCCATCTGAAGAGTCGCCACGCACAACACGATGGTCGCGACTGCCGACACCGCGAAAACCAGCCCCATGACTTTGAGCTGTCCATGGCGGTCGACAAGGCGTGCCCACATCGGCGCAGTTACTGCCAAAGCGATGATATTGATCGCCGACACCGCACCCGCAAGGGTGTAGTTTCCATAGACCGCCTGGATCGACAAGATGATCGAGATCGGCATGATGGACATGGGTAGGCGCAAAAATGAAGCCGGCGGCTGAAAAACGCCATGCCAGTTCAGACGAAGAATTTCCCCATGGGTCGACAGCACTGTGCCAGTTTATGCGTTCTTAGGCGCCTTTGGCACTCCCCACGCTTATGGTGCCGCGCACCCGTAAAAAGTGGGTTAGTTCGTCACTCAATCTTTCCGTGGGCCCCGGCCTCAGCAAAGGCTCATGATGTGATTAACGAAGGTGTAGGTCCCCGGCTCTTTGAAGGAAGCTCAACGAAACCACCCTGCGCGGGAAGCATGGGGAAGGTCTGAGATCCCCTTCCCCCACGGCTAATGGCATTGCCTCCGTCGATCGAGGTGTAGCCGCCTTCATCCCAGACGGTATCGAATTGCCCACCAACGATGTGGAAGGACATGGCGGTATTCGGACCCGAATCCATCAGCCAGAAACGCACGCGTTCGCCGACCTTCACTTTGAGGGGGTGCGCATCGTACTGGAAAGGACGCCCATTGAATGCCTGCAGGTCAGGCATCATCGAGGCGATCTTCGTCGCGCTTGCAGTACCGCCGTTATCTCCCAGATACAGCTCGGTCGCAACCATCGCGTACTCGTGATCCACTGGGCGCAGATCGCTGGGGTCAATAATCACCGCGCCGGTCATGCCGTTAGTAATGTGCATGGACATGGGGTGCGTCGAGCAGTGGTACATCCAGATACCGGCAGCCTTAGCTGTGAAGGTGTATTCCAGCGTCTGACCGGGATCGATGGTCTTCATGGCCTCATCCGGCGCGATATCGCCCGCATGAAAGTCCAGAGAATGCCCCATGGTTCCTTCGTTTTTGAGGGTGATATGGAAGGTATCGCCAATCTTTCCACGAAGGGTGGGAGCAGGAGTGTTCCCGTTGAAAGTCCAAACCGTCCGGCTAACATCATCGCTTAAGTTCTGCACGATATCGTCGCGGGCAACCAGGGTGTAGTAGTGGTCTTTTTCTTCCGAGGCCGGTGCAACTTCAGCGGGATAGGGATCGACTTTCGCCGCGTAGGCTCGCAGTTGGTCTGCGGTTAGGGATTCCCATCCCGTTGCAACCTCGTGGTTGTGGGAGCCGCTGCAGAGTGCGATCCTGCCGAGGCAGAGCCGCCCGATGCGCCATCAGCGACAATGCTGAGCGTCATTCCCATTTCGCGGTGTCGGCAGTGAGCACCAGCCTTCGGTATCTGAAGTGATGACCCCAGCGTCAAGTTCCGTGCTTGCTCCGGGGGCCAGAGATCCAGTTGTTTGCCCATTGGCCAGGACCAAATCGTGGCGTTGTTCAGCCGTATTCGTAAAAGTAATGTGCAGTCGGTTTCCCACAGGAACGTGAATAACAGAGGGGGTGAAAGACATACCTTGGACACCGATTTCCACGTGGGTAGTTTCGCCGGTTTCTTTCACCTGAGTTGACGAGGCCGCGCTTGGTGTTCCCAACCGCTGAGTTTTGCGTTGCGTTACTTCCGCCAGCTGGACACTGGCAAGAACAAGGGCGACAACAGCGCCAAGAGCCAGTGAAGACCATTGCCTGCCCGCGAGACTCGGTGGTTTTCTTCGCTCATTGAACCTGCCCTACTTTCACTCATTTCTTTGATGCGTTCTCGACGCGCTCGTGCTTGATTTTTTCCCGCGCGCGCAAACATCACGATGTCAATTACGAAGGTCATGATCACGACCAGCCAAAGCGCGTATCGAAGAGTAGTAACCGCTGTGCTTGCGGCAGCACAGAAAAGGACAACTTGGAGGAACAGAGCTCCGTTTCTCAGCGCCACGCGCAGTGCGAACTGCCAGTCAAGAATTGCGATACCAATTCTGACAACCGAAGGACCGCCTCCGATGACAACTGGCATCAGATAGCTCAGCGCTCCCCCAAAGAGCTGGGCGAAGCCGCCCGCTCCAATAATCGGAAGCCACATCATGGTCAGTACCCGTATCTGGCTCGGGGTACTGACAAAAAGCGCCATGATTCCCAAGAACAGAATGCCTAGAGCAATCCATCCCAATCCGATCAGGAATGACCACGCGGAATACTCTTGAGGTTTCTTTGCTGCTAAAACACGAACATAAGGGATAAGAATCCCATAATCCCACAGGTTGCCGCACCTAAAATTCCGGCACCGACCAGGGGCATAACTCCTAAGAGAGCCCCACACACCGCGATCAGCAAACTGACGCACCAAGGCGGAAGAACTTTAATCCCCCAGGAAACCGCATCGGGAGACATCCGTGTACGCAAGATTGTCGGTTTTAAAGGTAATCGCAGTGCCAGCAATGCTCCAGCAGCCAGCCACCGACGCCACTGAGGCGTGTGCAAGGTCAGACGATCACGCATCGCTAGGAAAGCCTCGGGAATCGAGGAAGAAAACATTGTGGTGGTGACGAAACCGGCAAGAAGTGCGGTGAGCACAAAGAATGCTGCCGCGCACACGTATGGCGCACAACAACGACAAAGCGCGAGGCCAAACGCTCGCGAAGAACCGACAACATAGCGGCTCCATGCCAGGCAGCAATTACCGCAATGCCCGTTGCCGCGAGGATAGTTCCGATGAACCAGCCAAAGCCACATCGAAACTAAGAGCAATGCAAAACACGCATTGAAGCTCAGCATCCGACGCAGGTTGTCCGAGTGGGCTCTGCGGTCATCGGCTGCCAGACGTGCAGGGGCGGGCAAAGAACCATGACCATTGGAAAAATTCCGTTGCTTAAGACGCCTAATGTCACCAGATGGATCGCTGGGTCCACAGGGAGCTGCGGCAGTGGCGGTGAGAGGAAGAGGGTCACTACTGCCATAAGAACCGCGATGATCATCCACGTGGTTTCCCAAGCGATCGATACGCATTCGGGAGGGCGTCCGGACCCCGGGGCGCCGGTGGGAACACCTGCCGGTCCCGCACCGATACTCAGTCCCGCCTTGGGAGAAGAAATCTCAGGCATGGGTGCTCCGTCCACGTCGCGTGTTCACAATGTGTCACGCTCGCAGTCGTAACGACGAAGAGGAAAGCCTGAGACTCCCAGCGCTCCACCAAAACGCCAGGGGAAGTGCGGCCTCGCGCGCGCCGGAAGGAAACGAATCAGCAAGCTGGGGTGGAAAAGAACCAGAGGGACCCACATCGAGAAGTGGTAGGGGAACCTCGCGACGAATCACCGAGGGGATAATAACCGGTGCGTGCGCAATGACCATGGAGACTGCGAAGCCAACAGTTAGGGCATGAACAATCGCATCGTAGCCGTAGCCGGAAAAGGTCGGGGGCGTGGTAATCCACAGAGCGGCTGGGAGCATCACCCATCCGTATCCCGCAAGCATAGCGACCGCGGAAAGACGCGGAATTCAGGGATATTGATGGTTTTTACGAGCGACGTCGTGATACCCCATATCGATTGCAAGTGCCGCAAGCGAAATCCCTAAAAGCGGGTAGGCGACAAGGGGCACAATCAGCGTCAGTGCCAAGGAAATGAGCAGAGCTCCGACCCAGACCAAAATTCGCTTCTCGGTTGTCTCGTTGAAGGCCAGGCGCGCCAATTCCAAGCGCTCGCCAACGATGGTTAGAAGCAAGAAGAAGAGCCACCACGGCATGATGAGGGCGACTTCCAGCCTCGCATCCACAAGAGAATCCCGCACAGGCCGACACATGCACCGATCAATTGAATGAGAACCGCATACGAAGCTTGACGCTTTTTCCACACATGCCGGTAGATCATGACCAGGGTGATCATGGAGATTGACCACAGAACTGCCGGAAGCATTCGCTGGGATTGGTAACCCGGAAGAACCCTGCTTAGGAAGGCAGGAAGCGGCGCTGCAGCAAGGAGATTGGCGATCGTACGGCTCTGAGAGATGACAATAGCCGCAATTCCCGCGAGCGCCGAAGCAGCCGGGGAAAAGTATGCCAGCGAGTAATTGCGACAGCGCGTTCTAAAACAGATCGCTGTTCCCAAGAAGCCATAGACCATGAGGATTCCATGGATCGTCCCCAAGTCCGTGGGTTTAAAGGGGAGCAAGAGCTCCCAAGCGAACAGAGCCGCATCAAGCCCCGCAAGAAGTGCAATAGCCGCACCCATGAGCAGAATCATTCGAGGCCACGGAAAAGGCGGACGCGCAGAACTTGCGCTATCCGCGCGGTCGTGTGCCTTCTCCGCATTTTACCGGGCCTCTCCTGCTTTAATGAAGTCTCTTCAAAGGTACCGGTCAGAAGGATCTTTTTCCGCAAAAGCAGTAGACCCAGAAGGTGAATAGCAGTGGGGTGCGGCGCCGCAACGCGACCCCACACCCCACATTGTTTTCACAGAGGAACTCAGCCCTTCAAGGCCTCGCTCACCAGTGCTTCGCCGCTTCCTGAACCTGAGCAAAGGTGCTCGGCGCCACGGAAGGACTCGGCGTAGATCTTCATGGAGCGTCCTCGGTTCCCGAGGGACGGGCAGCAAACCACGCGACATCGGTCGTCACCTTCAGGCCGCCGATTGCAGCGTCATTACCCGGAGCACGCACGAGCTTCGCGGTGATGGGGTCACCAGCCAGCTCGCTTGCAGAGACATCCTCGGGGAGACAAAGCAGCAGCTTCGCCTTTCTTCACGGTTTGCCGGCGCATCGATACGTGCGTACGCCGAAGCTCCGAAGCGTTCGACCTGTTCTTCGTGCAGCTGCGAGGGGGTCTTGCCGGTGACGGCCAGAATCTCAGAGGCGAGCAGCGCCAAGATGATTCCGTCCTTATCGGTGGACCACACGGTGCCATCCTTGCGCAGGAAGAGGCTCCTGCGCTTTCCTCACCACCGAAAGCCGAGGCTCAGCGCTGACCAAACCTGGGAACGAAGTACTTGAAGCCCACGGGGACCTCAACGAGCTTTCGGCCAATCGAATCAGCAACGCGGTCGATGAGGGCCGAAGACACAAGGTCTTACCGACCGCAGCTTCTGCAGAGCCAGTTCGGGCGATGCGTGAAGAGGTATTCGATCGCAACAGCCAGGTAGTGGTTCGGGTTCATCAAACCGTCAGGGGTCACGATTCCGTGACGGTCCGAATCAGCATCGTTACCGGTCGCAATGTCGTAGGGAGTGTTTCCGTTCTCGTCCGGAGTCATCGCATCGCGAAGAGAGCCATTGCATAGGGAAGGAGCAGTCCATACGGATTTTTCCATCAGTCCAGGGTCATGAAGGACCATGCGGGTCAACCTTGGGGTTCACAACGGTCAGTTCCAAGCCGTAGCGCTCGGCAATCGCGCCCCAGTAGTCCACCGATGCTCCACCTAGCGGATCGGCGCCGATGCGCACACCGGCCCTCGCAGAATCGCATCAATATCGATGACCTGGTCAAGCTGATCAACGTAGTAGGCCAAGTGGTCGAAGCGATGGATGCTGGGGTGATCCAGCGGGTCCGAACCCAGCACGCGATCGACGCTGCGCAGCCCTTTTCGAGGATTTCGTTGGCGCGCTTGGCGATCCACGAGGTCGCATCAGGTCTGCAGGACCGCCGTGAGGGTTGTGCCTGAATCCGCCGTCACGAGGGCGGGTTGTGGCTGGGGTCACGACGATACCGTCGGCCAGCCCATCCCCTGTCGTGCGCAGGTGCTTGGGTGCACCGTTTGCACCGAGAATCGCAACAGAAACCGCGGGGGTCGGAGTGTAGGAACCACGTGCGTCGATGCGAACATCAACGTTATTTGCGGCCAAGACTTCCAGGGCGGTGCGCCATGCGGGTTCGCTGAGCGCGTGAGTGTCGCGGCCAATGAAGAGTGGGCCGTTGAAACCCTGCTCGGCTCGGTAGTCGACAATCGCTTGGGTAATCGCAACGATGTGTGCTTCATTGAACTTGCCATCGAATGCGCTACCGCGGTGACCGGAGGTACCAAAAGACACCCGTTGATCGGGGTTTGAGGGGTCCGGCTCAATGTCGTAATACGCAGAAATCAGCGCATCAATATCTGTAAGGTCTTCGGGAAGGGCAACAGTGCCAGCTCTTTCATGCATGCTTTCAGTCTGCAATGTTTCCCTAAACCGTGCAAGGCATTTCACGATAAGGGACAGATTCACTTCCAAACAGATTCGCCTGCTCACGCGCTTTTGGTCCCTTGCGTTAAACTCAATGTGAATGTCGCCCCGGCAACGACGCAGCGCGACATTCATGGAAGACAAAGGAGAACCCCATGGGCTGGTTGGATTCGATCGAGCACAATCGCTGGCTGTCAGCACAGCTTCAAGCACTGATCGCAGAAGCAAAAGTTAGTACGACACCTTCGGGGTTTAGTGAAGGCCCAGACGGCGAGGAACCCAGCGAACGCGATCAATTCACACTCAGCGCTCGAATGCTCCACGCTTTTTCCTTGGGAACACTCCTTGGTCTTCCCGGTTCACGACGCTATGCCGACCACGCAACTAAGACCCTTCGCCGCATCATCCACGACCATCTTCAAAAGCTTCCCGAAGCGACCGCCACCGACGATCCGGAAACCATTAATTCCGATGAATACAAGGCTGAGGTGCGCAGCGGGGAGATCGACTACCAGCTTGATAACGCGCTGCTCATCAGCGCGAGTGCGGCCGCGGCGGTTGCCAATCGCCCCAGTGCCCACGAGCTTCTCCTTGAGGCCCTCCACGAGCAAGAGCGCCGCTGGCTTGCCCCAACGGACTGGTCTACGGGCCATCGCTTTGGGAAGCACGCAGCACAAGGCACCAATCATCTCTCTTGGAACCCTGGCCTCGACCACCGAAGCGTACCTAGCTGCCGCCGAGGCGACCGCCGACCCCGTATGGATCGACCGCGCCGAATCCATCACCCGCGCGGTCGTGCAGATGGGAAGCGAGGCCTCGTGGAGGGTAGGCAGAATACATCGATATCGAGGAGCTCTCCCCGTTGTCCAAAGCGAAGCCGACTGGTCGAAGAAAGTGGGAACATTGGTCTGCAACTCCGGTGCTTGAAGGCGTGCAGATCGGCAGCTTGCTGCGCTGGTCGCCGCCTGTGTATTCAAGTTCCGCGCAGCCTTAAGGTCCCTGGGACGTAGAGCGATGACGCGCTTCTCGAGGCCGGTCAAGATTTCTTCGAACGAGCACGCGTTGATGGATGGCGTAAGAAGGGCTACGCGGGATTCGTAACCTCAGTGGGCTTCGAGCATCACGAGGCCGAAATTCTGGACGACCGCCACTTCATGTGGGTCGCCTGCGAAGGCGTCTGCGCCGCGGTATCACTTGCTCGAGCACTGCGTGATGACGGTGCCAGCGAAGGTGAAGTCGAGCACTACGAGCACTGCTACCGCTCGTGGTTGGATTTCATTAACGATGAGCTTATTGTCCAGCCGGGACAGTGGTTGCATGCCTTGTCCTTTGACAATGAGCGGATTGAAGAGTCAGCCCCTCGCAGTGGAGATATTGCCTGGGCGATTCAGTGCGTTTTGGTTGGCCGAGTGCCGATGTGGCCACCTTTTGCTTCCGCGATTTCCGAGGCCTGTTGGACCACCGGAAGGGCTCCAGCCGACCGCCGTTCGTGGGTTCCTTTCCGTCGTCACCGCTGAGAAATAAAGGGATCGATGGCATATTTGGGAAGACGAATGTGCGAATAGATCAAGATCCGCTATGATTGGCGGGTCTGGAGGGCTGACCGAGTGGCCGAAGGTGACGGTCTTGAAAACCGTTGTGTCAGCAATGGCACAAGGGGTTCGAATCCCTTGCCCTCCGCTGTACCGGCGATGCTGAGGCTTCCCAGCGTGCGCATTTCGCACGCGAGAGGGAAAATGCCTTAGAGTAGTCGGCACTGGAGACGTCGCATAGTCCGGTCGAGTGCGCCTCCCTGCTAAGGAGGTAGGGGTTCACGCCCTCGCGGGTTCAAATCCCGCCGTCTCTCAAACAGCCCCGCAGTTTCCCTTGGAATCGCGGGGTTTTTTCTCTTTTTAACAAGCATACATAATGCTCTTTCGTCAACCGGTTGAGCGTTTAAATTGGACCCGAATGAACAATTACACATTCCATTGCCCTGGCAGCAGGTGACTAGATTAAACACTGAATCCCTGTCAATTTGCGACGAAAGATTTCGATGAAACATCCCCGACTCCTCAATACGCGCGCGCGTGTTGCGGGTGCTACGAGTGTCGCGGCGTTGTCGCTGTTGTTTACGTCCTTCAATCCCCTCAACGGGAGTGTTGCGGCTGATAACACCGGCGACAATGCAGGCACCACTCAAGCGGCAACTGTCTCGGAGAACAGTGATACCACTGCTCCTTCCGAAGATCAGGCTGCTGGCACCGAGCAAAACGCTGCTGCACCTGAAGCCGGAGCAACCCCTGAATCCGGCGTTACCCCGGAAGCCGGCGTTACCCCGGAAGCCGGCGCAACCCCTGAAGAGAACGCACCGCGCGTACGCCGCGCACGTGCGACCAGCTCGAAGCCGGCAACCCTGGCGATGACTGTCACGAACGACAGTCCTACCCTTGCAATTCGCGACAAGCAGATCACGACGATCAACTACTCCTGTTCGTCGGTGACCACTCCCTGTGAAGGCGCTGCCATTGAGGTACTGCTTCCTGCACCCGTTACCCCTGCGGGTACGGCGCTGACAGACAAGCTCTACACTGCAGTCGCAGTCACCGGTTCGACGGTTCTTCGCACCGAGCAGACCACTGTCGCAGGCAGCTCCAAGGATGAAGCGACCTCTTCCCTCTACGAAGTCGATCCCGCGGGTACCTCGGACCGTATCCAGATCACCTGGAACTACGACGGTAACGATGCGCCGATACAACCAACGACCAGCAACAGGTGAACTTCACGGCTCTCAACGCTGACTCTATCGATGACTCAAAAGACCACCAAGTGGACCGCGGACACCGATATCGCCATTGAGAAGAGCGGTTCAACAAACCCGAATGGCTACCCTGCTGTCGGCGGGGAAACGACCTATAAACTGCGTTATGGCTGCCAACAGATCGACCAAACCAACCCCAATAAGGCTGGTGCCCGTTGGTTGGTTCCGCACTGAAGAATGGCGTCCTCGGCACCAACTTCGTGCAGGTCCAGGACATTAAGGTCGTCGATCCGCTTCCCGCACAGGCAGTATTCGTCTCCGCTACCAACGGCGGCGTTTACGATGCAGCGACCCACTGTTACGCGGTCCTATGACAAGTGGGGATGGCAAAACCCCATCGAGTCCCTCGTTACCGTGAAATACCCCGAAGGTTCGGTAACGACGGCCGACACGGTTACAAACAAAGCCACCATCACGGCTGCGGTTCAGAATGACCCGACAACCGTCATGACGAAGAAACCTGAAATCACCCATGGTTTCGCCCTGCGCAAGCCAGGCGGTCGAGTCATCAAGGCCGGCAACGACTAGCGGTACCAGGTTCGCAAGGGCCTCACTCCATAGCGCCTCGGTGCTGTCAACACCGGACAGCACGACGACTTTACGTTCACTTCGATGACACCCTGCCGTGCACATGGTCCACTCAGGACGCAAAGGCTGCAGGTGGCAACTGTGACCAACCGACCATGGTGAGCCCGTACCGCTTCACCATCTTCGGCAAGTCTGGCTATGAAGATAAGGGCGGCTGGACTTTCAGATATTGGACCAATAAGAGGTAATCACGTTGTCGCCAACTACACCGAGACGACGAACATCACCCTTCCCGATGGTGAGATGGATCACCCGTTTCACCATCAGTTCGAATATCGCACCACAAACCGAGGGCATCCGTGTGGTTCCAGGAACGTTTCCGCTTCCCTCCCCAAAGACGGAACCCTCAGTTTCGCCAGCCACTACAACCCGGTCGCTCCGCCTGAAAGTACTTCAACTATGTGGCTATCTCCGGACTACGTCGCTTCCAGAACTGTGCAGCGGCACTCTGACGGATAAGGACACCGGCGCGGTCCTCGCTTCCAGCGACGACCTGTGCTCCTGGATGCGCGTGCGTGACGACTTCCCAGCGTGGGAGTAGCTAAGGTCGTCAGGACAAATCCCGTAGTTGTCGGGGAGAAAGCATCTTTCGGTGTCAACGGCTCTGTTCGCACTGCTGCTCAAGGCGGCACACCCACACCGTTTACCATTGCAGATCTTCTTCCTGAAGGCTTCGACATCGACGATGCATCTCAGGTCATCCTCTATCCTGGTTCACCTCTGACCAACCCTGATGGAAGCAAGTACGACCTCAGCAAGGTCGAGATCGAGATCACGAAGAACTACAACGGTACCGGACGCACCCTGCTCCGCATGATCGTCCCCGACCCGGTTGAGGGATCGCTTTTACACAAGTTTCGACACGACTGTGAAGAGCACCGCACCTGCTGGACAAACCGTGAACCAGGCAATGACGTACATGCCCGGTGACGGCGCCAAGGACGTTGCTGTAGACAAGAGTCTGCGCAACACGAACTACTGCTCCAGCGGTCGAGACAAAGACACCTTCGACGTCAATGGCAATGGTTCAGCACGAGGATATCTCTGTTCCGCCAATGCCAACTTCAACGTTGCGACCACCCCGCAATGAACATCACGAAAGAGTCAAGGGCAATAAGGACGCCGATTTCGTTCCTGCCGGTGAGGTCGCAAAGATCGATCCAGGTTTCGGATGGCGCATACCGTTTCACCATTTTCAAACGCTGGCAGCACTCCCTGACGAGGTTGTCGCCTACGACATTCTTCCTCACGTGGGCGACAAGGGGCGTGGGTCCGCCTCTTCTCAGGCGCGCGGCTCCCACTGGCAGCCTTTCTTGAACTCGACCAACTGGACCTTCCAGTCAGTCAAGGAAAAAGTCAGGCCAGGACCCGGGATCAGCGAAAATTCCGCCTCGGATGCTCACGATCAGTACACGACCGTTGAGAATCCCTGCCGCGGCGGGTTGCGCAGGCGTCGGTGGCGCAATGAATGATGGCCTGCGGATGCACCCAACGCGTAAGAGCAGCACCTGCCGACCTGAAGACCGTTAAGGGCTTCCGCCTGAGTCATGAACCGCGATATTGAGGTCGGCGAAAAGATCCAGTTCGTGGCAACCGCCATGACCTCTCCGGTCAACGCGAGACCTGATTGCTTGGAACTCCGTTGCAGTGGCTGGCGGCGTGACCGAAAAGCGGTGAGGTCTCACTACCTGCAGCCGAGCAGAGCACCCAAGGTCAGCATCAACGTCTCCACTGACGTTGAGGTCAGCAAAGTCGAGTTTCCGCGTCAGATATGAACGGCGCCGAAGTTGCCCGCAGATGCCAACGGTGTCCGGAGACCATCAGTCGACGGATCCCGTCATGCCCTGGCGACTACATGCTCTACAAGGTCGGCGAAGAACAACGGTCCGGCTGTTGCCTCAGGTATGAACGTCGCAGACGTGCTTCCCTCCGGCGTGGAATTCATCTCCTCCGAAACGCGTATCTGCCAGGCCAGCGGAGATGTTCCCTGTGTCAATGGAACGGTTGCAGCCGACCCTGGCTACCATGTTCTTGACCCCGAGTGGATGGCTGTAGAGTCGGGCAAGCTCGACGTCAACCTCCACGTTGGCGGAGTGGAAACCCTCTACGTGCTCGTGCAGGTCCAAGAGGGCACCGAAGGTAAGACCCTCACAAACACGGCAACCTTGGGCGATTATGACCAGGTTGATTCGAGACAGAGACAACAACACCTCAGTGCTTCCTTCACTGTGGGCGAGCTCCATTTCAGGGAACCATCTACAACGACAAGGATGCCTCGTGGACGGAACAGATACAGATACAGATAAACCTTTCGAGGGTGTGACGGTTCGTCTCCTCGACGCAGATGGAAACCCTGTGAAGAAATTCCACCGGCGCAGAGATCACCACCAAGACCGATGCCAACGGTAACTACACCTTCAACCGCCTGCCCTTGGGTGACTACAAGGTTGAGGTTGTTCCTGACCAAGCAACTGTCGACGGAAAGAACGTAAAAACTCTCCGACTACAAAGCAGACCTACGGTTACGAGACCTCGACCAGCCGCACCGATGCCGGGAAGGGCAAGCTCACGACCCGCAATCAGTCGCTGACTGCCTCAAAGCGCAAACGTCACGAAGGTTGATTTCGGCTTTGTGAGACCTGCTGCGGTTGGTAACTACGTATGGTTCGATGTCAGCAGGGAGCGGCATCAGGATGCTGATGAATATGGCGTTCCAGGCGCGCGTATTTCTCTGGTTGACGCCCTTGATAGGCGGTTCTCGATGCGAACGGAAATCCCGTCAAGCCCGTCCTAAGTGATGAAAACTGGCCTTTACAAGTTCGAGAACTTGCTTCCGGAACACGGAGGGTGACAAGGGTAGACAGAGCTACACCGTGCGCCTCTGGCCTCCCGATTCATGCAGGGTAACTGTGACGAACGCGGGTACTGACACGGATAAGGACTCCAGCGGTCCCTGTACCAAAGATCACTCTGACTGAGGTCAGGAAGACATAAGCATCGATCTCGGTCTGGTCGCTGGCGGCTACATCGGTGACACCATCTTCTGGGATATAGACAACACTGGCGGTTTCAATCCCACGGAGCACGACAAGGAGCTGGCAGGTGTCATTGTCAAGCTGACTTTCAAGACCCCTGCAGGTGTTGAAAAGACGCTGACGACCACCACTGATGCAAATGGTAGGTACTCCTTCGAGGATCTGGCCCCGGTGACTACACCGTCTCCGTGGATCGCGATTCGCTGATGGCAGCCTGCCTGATTGCATTGCTCAGAGCTACGCGCCTTCCGGCAACATGAAGGCATCGAGCGAACCAGACGCTCTCCTTGACCTCTAATGTCACACTTCGTCGCGGTTCGATGTCCAATGACTCGCAGGACTGGGCATTCACCGGTTTGGCTGACACCGCCATCAAGAAGGCGATCACCGATCCCGCTGAAGTCGACCAGGCAACCTTCGAGTTCGCTCCCGGTAAGGTCATCACCTACACCCTGACCGTCACCAACAACGGTCCGGTGCAGCAACCGGTGTCAGGCCGCCGATCAGCTCCCGCAGGCCAGTTGAGTTCGTCAAGGCTGAAGGCGATGGCTCCACGATTCGGCAACCGGCAAATGGGATCTGTCCGAAGAGACCATTGCCAAAGACAGTAAAGACCATAGAAAGATCACCGTGAGATCACCGGTGAAGGTGCGAGCACGCTCATCACGAACGTTGCGCATCACCCACCAGGATCAGGCCGGTGACCCGACGAACAACAGATCCTCGGCTTCACTAAGGGCGGCTTCAACATCGATTGGAACCTCTTCCGTGACTCCGGTACAAGCTACTCAAGAAACGATACCGAAGACCGCTTCTCCGGGCGTGACCATCGCTCTGCTCGATGCTGACAACAGCCCCATCCTCGACAAGGATGGCGAAGCCCGTCACCACCGTGACCGATGCCGACGGAAACTACCAGTTCACTGGATCTTCCCAAGGGCACCTACCGCGTGAGCATCGTCGACCCGAACGCGGGCGACCTGGCTGGCCTCACCACACCCAGGCCTACAGGGGCCGCGGCGCAATACAACTGGCGGTAACCATCTCCGATGCCTCGGTTCCGAAGGTGGACTTCGGCTTCGTCAAGCCGGCCACCATCGGTAGACCGCGGTAGTGGGAACGATCAAGGACCACAACTTGGTGTTGACAACGGCGAACCCGGCGTCCCCGGTGTCGCCGTGATCCTCAAAGGATGCGACTGGCAGCGAGAAGTTGCTCGCGACGACCGACGCAAACGGTAACTACCGCTTCGAGGACTCCTCCGCACCTACAGTGTGTCGATTAGAGGTTCCGCCGGTTACGAAGGACGGTGGCAACCTCCAGAGGATGTCACCGTGTGCGAAGTCGGCAACGATATGGACTTCCGCTCACCCAGATCCCGGCCGCCCGTCACGCTTCGATAGCCCGCGAAGTCGATTCTGGCGAAGACCGGTTCAGATGCGCGGTGGATCGCCATCACTCACCTCCATGCTGCTGGCAGCAGGTGTTGGAGCGACTGTCGGTGGTTTTCGCTCGCCAAGCGCCGCGCTGATCGCGCAGCGCGAATGCGCTTCTAAGCGCAAAAGCACAGGCCAGGCCCCGATGAAATCAGGGCCCCGGCTGCTGTATGGCTTATCCAGTTAACGCGGTGGTTTAGATCGTCGAGGCGTGGGTAGCTCTCCCTTCCTGCTACGGCTCACTCACCCACCGCCTTAGAACAGCAACTGGGCCGGAATGGGTGAGCCAAAACGAGGAGGGAGCACTAAATGGGTGACGATTGGCGGTCGGCACGCGTGCGCTGGCCCCTCGAGACGGGGAGAAGAGCGCATCCTGAGCATGTGCGCGGGCGGTAATCGTACTTCCACGAGACAAAAAGTTTGCCCCGGGTGCTCACGCGCGGGGCAAACTGCTAGTCAGTATTCCTCAGTGGCGAAAAGCTTGGTCCAACTGGTCGAAGGAGTGCCCAGGCCGAATGGATGGGGTTCGCGTCGAGCAGCCATGGCCTCGAAACGGTTTCGGCGATCTGCATGACTTCGTTCAAGGGTCGTTGCGGATCTCTCGCAGATCAGGCCCTCGACTCGGCGCCAGCCATCAGCGAGAAAGTTGATCGGCTGAATCCACACGCGAGACGCATACACGATCAGCGGGCGAGTTTAAAAGCGCTCGTGGTATGCCTGGCGAGTGCGCGCAATTCTTTCTGCTACCGAATTAAAGTCCACCCAGAGAGGTCGAGTCCGGTGTCCAAGCAGGCCTGTTCATCGGCTTCGCTGCCCAGAATCAAATCCAGCGATATCGGTGCCAGCGGAAATCAAGGCTTCCTGATGCTTCACGGTCAGCCTGACCAACTGCATCCCTGGAAAGCTGTGGCGCAGGTCAGCGACGGAGTCGAAAAGGGCATGTAGTCGCGCGTTCAACCGGCCACGTCACTCCCGAACATGAGCGAAGGCGCGAAGTGGGCAGTAGCCAGATCAAGGCGGTTAATTGCGTCCAAGTCCAGCGGACGTCCGTCAACCGATGAGGACAGCCGGAGACGGCTTGCGACCAATGTGGAAGAAAGCAGGTTGAGGATGATGGCGCAGATTGAGCGCGATCGTCACGCCAAGGCCGGAACAGAATCTGCATCCACGAGGGCACGTAGCTAGCAAGTTTCCGCTTCAAAGTGACCAGCGGCCCCAAGCCGAGCGAAGTCGCAACGATCACCCAGTTACGGTTATCGCGCATATCGACAGTGGAAAGGGTCTGATGCGACCGACGCTGGCAACGGCTGCGGAACACGCCAGAGACGCTCCACCGATAACGGGCACTGGGATCGAGGCGACGATCGCGCGCCATACCAGGAAGGAGTTCCCAGAATGATCGCGAACGACGCCGCAGCAGTAACGACCAGCGCGACTTCACGCGCGTGGACGAACAAACCAGCATTCCTGAGCAAACCGCGCGTGTGAAAGAGTTCAGGACACCACGTGCGGTCGACGGGCCATCGGCGCGAGCATTCGCAATGTGCACAGGGAGTGATGCGCTTACCACTACCATCACGAGTCGCAAAGAAGCATCTGCCGCTGGTTTCGACGTGACAGTGCCATGACAGCGATGAGCATCGAGATAATCGCTGCAACTAGGAACTTCAGATTCCAAAGAAGAGAATTGGTCACTCCGATCGCCGCGCCTGAGGACGCGAAGTTTGCATCGAATCCACACAACAACCGTTCCTTAAAGCAGCCCCAAAGAGGACGGCAATAGTTGCCATAAAGCCAGAGAAAATGCGCTGGATAATGACGATTACAGCCAAAAGTGACTTGAGAGCGCATGCAAGTCCGCGAAGAGTTCCAGGAATAGGATCAGCGCTCAACCTTTGCTGCCTCGGTTCCCCAGTACGCGATGTCGTTTGCGGCAACCCGATAAGGTCGTTCCCATAACTGTTAGCGGCGATGCCGGTGACGACAGGCGGGAAAAAGCGCAGACAGCTTTCGCGCCAAGAAGGGGCAGCGGCAAGGAAGGTTGCAATACCGGCAGACGATGATCGAGGCCGTACATCGTCGCGAGGCCTTCGACTCCGCCGCAGCAGCCAGACCGAGCTGCAATCAGGGGCGAGACTGCCGTGAATGACTCGCCGAAGGGCGAGCGGGCGGACACCGATCTTGGGTCCCAGAGCCCCGCAGATTGGATGATCGACGCGACTACCACAGGTGAAGAGGTCCGCGTTGATCAGGTGAACGAGTGGTAGCCGAGTCGAGTCCCAGATCAGTTGCAATAACCAGCGGAACGACGACTGCCCGGCGTAAAACGCGAGGACATGCTGAAAACCAGGATTGTGAGCTTGGGAAAAGAGAGGACCGCATTGACCGGGTCGATGTGGAGTGGTGGACATTTTTGGCTGGCTATTTGCCATTGCGCTGCTCCTGCATCGCTCAAAAATGGACCTCTTCATTTCTCACCCATCCATAAGACCAACAAAGACACCGTTCCTCACATTCGCGTTGCGATTTCTTTGGTTGACACTCACAGCTCTTTCTTTCCGCGAGATCACGCGGTACTTCCGTCGCACAGGAAGCAGAAAAGCAGGCCGTGTGATTGATGACGCATTTATGAGTTTGCTTGTCAGAGGCAGCGTTGTGCCTAAACTATTTCTACGGCCAATCAAACGGCTATGCGCTCGTAGCTCAATGGATGGAGCATCTGACTACGGATCAGAAGGTTGGGGGTTCCGAGTCCTTCGAGCGCGCAAGCAGCCCACTCAGTGCGTCACCGGTCGGGGCTTCTACTCATACCCGCCTATCTCCCACATTGGGTGTGCAGATATACGCGTTACCCGCCCAGACACGCCTTCTGCCGCGCTTCACTCGCGGTGATCAGGCGCACCGCTTTCATCGCTTTCTTTTCGCGGTATCGCAATCCCAGGACGCTCTCCGACGGTGCCGCTGTACATACGCACAGCGATAGCGACTATTCCGGCGGAGGCCACTGCAGTCCCGCTCTGCTTGCGCCTTTATCTTGATTTGCGTTGCCGTCAACAGCCAGCAAGTTTGCTGGATCATTGCAAACTCTTGTCGACGTAGTATCCACTGCCGTACCCGCTTCGCCATGCATTGGCAGGGTGCAACGCGTGGTCGATTTGCACCTGATCTGAGGATTCTTTCGCCGTACGCGAAATCAATCCCGTTTACTCCCCGTGTAGGGGTCTCAGAAATCCCTCCGACGACCACACAATTCGGAGAGAAGTCTTCATCTGCAGGCTGTACATCTCTTCCGAGAAATGTCATTTCGAGGTATCGCAGCACGTTATGGTCGATATCCGCCCATCGCTGAGCCAAAATTCATCACGTGAATGAGGGTGGAACAAGATCACTGCGCGTCTGAGCACGGGAAGCTGATCGAGGAGTTTCGCACTATCATCCACGCTTCCTGAAAGGAAGAATCGGAAGGACCGCTGGGACTATCTGAGACGCACGCCATACGCCCGAAAGCACGCACGATAATTCCACTGACGCAAAAGCTAAGAGTACCCCACAACCATGCGCTAAGCGAGCCACAATCGAAGTCTCGCGAACGTTTTGGGACCTTTTCGGCGCGTCAACACTTCACCTCCTTCTGAGAGGCTCTTCGAGCCACTTTGGCGACGGGAACACACCCTGAGACACAAGAGGCGCGAATATGTGGAAAACGCCAAATAGTACATGCTGTGGAAGATCCGCTGCACAAACAGCAGCGGTTCAGTCACCCACTCGACGACCTTCCGCAGCCGAAGCGCGTACGGCTTTACGATTTCGAAAGATTCTCACGCACAAAGTGCACACACCAGGATCACGAGTCCGGTGATCTGCATTGCGACTCAGCTGTGCGCGTCCGGCGGCGTTGGACGTCATGCAGAACCGCGATCGACCTGCAAATCCGATGACCAGCGCGAACCACGGTAGCCAGGGCCAGCGGCATCCTCGGGACAGAACCCCTCGGCCTCGAGCTTCGGTGCAAAGCGGATCTGTGAAATAGCGATCATCGCACGATCAACAGCACCATGCCCACGGCGTTAGCGAGAACCGCTGCATGATCTGACGATGGAAGATACCGGTTCAAGGCAACGAGATGAAGAGCCAGGGCCGCAGAGAGCCGCAACCGAGCGCCGCGAGTCCCGCCCGTCCTCAATGTCACCGTGAAGGGTGGATTACTCCAGAGCCTCGTCACCTCATCGGCAGCATTGCGCACGCAGACACCCAGAATCAGGTCGGTCCCATGCCGCAGTGCCGACAGCGGTATGCGATTCAGGAAGACCGCGTAGATATTTATTGCAGAGAAGGCACTAGTCAATGCGGGTGAAAACGATGATCTCCACTGATCATTCCGACCGCGGGATCCCGCCATGTTTAAAACCGCAGCGAAAGGACTGGTCTTCATCTCAGTCGGAATTCCACGGCAGCAGGCAGATCAGCAGAGCGACAGACCCGTAGCACCAAATGCGCCAAATCGCGAGCGGATGGCCTGCGACATCGCGCGCCCATGGCATCATCGGCCTCGGCGGCGGCGGTAAGCAGCAATGCTCAGTCACAAGAGGTAATAATCGCAAGCCGACCAACCGCGAGTTCGGGAAGGCCAGCGAGGAGCGGTTAAAACCACCATTTCAACAGATGCCTGGTGCAGGCTCTGAGCGCTCCGGAATTAATGCCACCAGAAGGCGGTCCAGCGTGCAGGAAGATAGTGCCGCGACTTTTCAATCCTGCAAAGCGACCTCAGCACGACCGGAATTCACCGGCTGGCAGGTTAATCCCGCCAAGACAACGTGACGATCACCAGAGTGACAGCCCACTGGTCGACGCAGCCACGCGCTGTAAAGATCTGCGCGCGCCGGTCTTTCGGACCAAAGCACCGCAGTGATGACATGAACCAGTGCAGCCAGCCGGGTAGAGCCTGCCCTCGGCCGATGCCCGCCTCGGCGTAGGTCGAAAGATCCCGGAGGGGATCGCGGCGGCCAACTCAGCCAGCGCATACACAAGTCGGTGACGGCAGCGAGTGCGTGCGGCAGGATGTGGGACACGCAAAGACAGCTGGTCCGGCCTCGCAGCAGCGACGCCGGTACCCAGGAAGAAGCCGGCGCCGATCGCGCTTCCAGCGCCATCATCGACGTGTGCGGCCATGAATCACTTTGACCGAGGCGTGCCGCGGCGGGATATGCATCACGCGGTCCGCAGGCACCTTCCACTGTAGATCCTGCTCCGCTCTGAGCCTTGTCGTTTCACTCGGTGATCCAGGTGTCCTCCAGTAATCTTCTTGACCTCGCGTTCATCAAGCGAACGCAGCCGAAGGAGTGCCCGCAGCTGCGTTGCCGTCTATGGTCAATGTCCAATCATTGTGAAGGAAGCTGCCACTTTCTCTCTCAATGCGCAAGTACTGTGAAACTCAGGCCCGACAATCGTCGCAGCAGCGTAGCCGATTTGTTTCCCAAGCCCAGGTGGCCGTCGCAGCCATGATCGCCGCTACGAAACGAGATGCAGGGTTGCGTGAGATTATTTCACCAAATACCTGGGGGACCATCCCGGCGGAAATATCTCGAATCCATGCACCGCCCACCGACGGTCGTCAATCCCAGCAGAATCGCCGGTCCCTCCCGGGCCAGCATTCGTTGTCTTCAGCGGTGCTCCGGTGGCGCCCAGCAGCTCCAGAACGGTTCCATCGGCAATGACTAGCGCGATCCTCCAGAAATCAGGGTGAGGCGCCGAGAGCATGGCGATCAGCGCACCAGCCAGGAGCAGTCCCACAAGTGAGAGAGGATCGGTCAAGGCAACCGGTGGGCGCCAGATCGAGCATGAATGTCGCGGGCATTCCACCGGCCCAGTGCACACATGATGGCCAGCACCATGAAACCGACTGACATCAGAACGCCCAATGCGCGCGATACGTCCCCGAGGATCCCGTTCAAAGGCACACAAGAAGATCGATTGACGCGGAACAGGTCCGGCAAAGTTTGATTGAGGTATCGAGCACGCTCACTATTGTTATCCACCTCTCAGAAAGTCCAAGGCTGTGTGGACGCGCGGTCTCAGTACCCAAGATTTACGGCAGGGCCGTTTCTCGTAGAGAACAGCGCGATCGCTGGCGACACGATCAAGGAGATGCTGGTGCCGAAGAAGACCCAGCAGGTAGGTTTGCGCCCGCTGCGCTTCATAACCAACGGCAAGCTGACCGCGGAAAGCACGCGGGGCGGGTGCACGACCCGAGGACGCCGACAATTCCACCGGTGAACAGAGCGCGATACCAGCAAGGACAACCGGGAATTCCGCAGCAAGCACTCCATCAAGCCCTGAAAGATAGAATTAAAGGCGAGAGGCACCAGCGGCAGAAACAAATAAAGGACAGGAGGCCGCAGCGCCCACCGGGTACCGACCTCTTCGCTTGCTCCCGCATCTTCGGTCTTTATGCGTCCGCAAAAATCAGGCGGCGCTCTGTGCCATCTGCATGTGCTGCAGCCTCACCACGCTGCGGCGAATCGAGACGCGCAAGTTTTGCGAACGACGTCTGCTGCGTGTGCCTTCACGCTTTCTTCATCTTCCCGCGAGCGCCCGGAAGAGCAGTGCCAATTCATTGGCATCGACGTCAACTTGAATTCAAGTGTTGTCGGGCATCAGGATGGAATCGATGCGTCCAATAAGCTCGCGCTGAGAGACTCACGCTCACCCATTCACCGGCGACCTGGACATTGCACCTGCAAGCGAGGCGCGTGGCAACACCGTGGTCAAAATCGAATGCGAGCTCATTCCCGCACCAGCAACGCAGAATCAACGCAGGTTTGATGCCAGGCCATCGTTCACTCCGAAGACAGCGGCGGCGGCTCTGAAGGTGCCGCTGGCGATTTCACCGCTGCGCAGCGAGACGAACAACCTCAGCGTGCAAATGCTCATCGGCGGTAATCTGCAGCAGGGTACATCGGCGTCGTCGTCATAAAGAGGATCCGTTCTTCAGTTCGCTGAGCCATCGCCATT
>BNJV01000861.1_pt1 | contig 51641 bp, 87 predicted proteins | sample 8540591 | NCBI WGS metagenome assembly BNJV01 (sample SAMD00202457, study PRJDB9452) | human saliva metagenome | host: Homo sapiens | reverse complement strand
TGCGTGCGTGAAGTCGACCATCGAGCATGTCGGGCATGACGATCGAGTTTCGCTTCATGGTCGTGAACTTCGTAAGCTTCATCAAGATGATCGACGCTAGCTGGGCGGTATCTGGTTCAACATCCTAATCACATCGAAGATGAGTCCGCTCAGCTGTGCATCGACGCGGGATGCTGGAAGTTGGACGGCACTCGGTCGCTGGCCTACATGCGCTCGCGCAAGGGCCAGGGCGATGGCTCCGACATCTCTCGTATCGGCCGCCAACAGCAGCTCATCTCCGCGATGCTTCGCGAGCTTCAGGCCAAGGACTACGTCACCGACTCCGGCGCGCTCCTCACCTTCCTGCAGGCCGCGATCCAGTCTGTCAACGTCTCCCCGAACCTGGGCGATGCCAGCGCAGATACTAATTTGCTGCTCAATGTCCTGTCGAAGATCGACCGCACGAACATCCAGTTTGTGACGATGCCCGTCGAAGAGCCCTACTGGGATCCGAACCGACGCATTGCTGCTGAACCGATGGCCCGCAACATGTGGACCGCGCTCAAGCAGGACAAGGCGCTGCCCGTGGGTACGACCTACACGGATGGCAACGGCGCGCGGCTGGTGGTCCCCGACCCGAAGGCTGCACAGGCCGTGCCCTCGCCGACGCCCTCTGCGGCCGACACTCAGAACGCCGGTCAGCCCCAGAGCACCACGGACAATACCGAGCAGTCGGCCTCCGTTGAGAACAACGCAGCCAACGAGGGCTGCCGCCCAGAAGAACGCCGCCACCTGCCCGCCGAAAGACAAATGAGCACTCCTCCCTCGTTCCGCCCAACCCGAAACGACGCCGCCCCGACTTCGATGACGCGCACGTCATCGGCCGGGAAAACTCCCTCCGGCGCCCATTCCCCCACCTGGGGGATCGCGCCGCAGATGTGGAGGATTTCCGAGGACGGTGCCGACTCCTCGCGCCCGCTGATGCCGCCGACCCTGGATCAGCCCCAGCGCGATCCGTCCTCGCTGTTTCCGAGACGTTCCGCTCCTACCCGCCCCCGTCGTTCGCGCCGGGATCTGCCGCCGCGCAAGTCGTTGCGCACGCGCCAGGCGGACTCGTCACAGATCCCGTCGTCCTCCCCAAGGGGGCGTATCCTGTTCCGACACCTGCGTCCTCCGCCCGTCAGGGTGCGCCGGTTCGAATCCGCCTGCCACGCCCGACGAGACGACGGTTGCCCCGACCCCACCGTCCTTCGCACCCGGCTCTGGCGACGCTGCCGCAACCCGCACCCCCGCTGCTCCCAGCTTCGCCCCCAACGAAACGACGGTTGCCCCGACCCCACCGTCCTTCGCACCCGGCTCTGGCGACGCTGCCGCAACCCGCACCCCCGCTGCTCCCAGCTTCGCCCCCAACGAAACGACGGTTGCTCCGAACCCGCCGTCCTTCGCGCCCGGCTCTGGCGACGCTGCCGCAACCCGCACCCCAGCGGCTCCCAGCTTCGCGCCTGGCTCCGGCAACACTGCAACGCCCCGCACCCCAGCGGCTCCCAGCTTCGCGCCCTCGGGTAACGGGCCGCGCCAGGCGAGCGCCACACGCTCCCAGGCAGTCCCCGACCCGGTCCCCACACCCGGCGCTACGCCGTCGCGCACCGCTCCGGCGACAGCTCCGAGGCCTCGGCGCAAGCGCCGCCGACGCCTGGTCCTCAAGACGCTGTCTGTTCTCCTGGTCATTGTTCTCGCGTGGGGCGGATTCCTCGTGTGGGACGCGAACACGAACATCGGGCGCGTGAGCGCACTGTCGGGCGCCTCGGATACGGCCGGTACGACGTACCTGTTGGCCGGTTCGGACTCGCGTGCGGACGGTGCCGTGCAGGACGGCTTTGAGGGATCCGAGCGCGCTGACTCGATCATGCTGGTCAACATCGCGGCGAACGGCCAGGCTGTTGCGGTGTCGATTCCCCGCGATACCTACGCTGAGATTCCCGGCGTCGGCTGGGACAAGATCAACGCTTCCTACGCCTACGGCGGCCCCCAGCTCCTGGTCGAGACAGTCGAGAAGCTGACGGGTTTGACCATCGATCACTTCGTGCAGATCGGCATGGGTGCGGTGCCCGACATGGTGGACGCGGTCGGCGGCGTGGAGCTGTGCTACGACCACGACTCGAACGACGAGTATTCGGGCCTGAACTGGACCGCTGGCTGCCACACGGTGGACGGCCCCACCGCCCTGCAGTTCTCGCGTATGCGATACCAGGATCCGGAGGGCGATATCGGTCGTACGAAGCGTCAGCGTCAGGTGATCTCCAAGGTCGTGTCCGAGGCCGCATCCCCCGCGACCCTCATCAACCCCGCGCGGACCCTACGCGTGGAGCGCGCTGGTTCCAAGTCGTTCACTGTCGATGAGGATTCCTCGATCATGACGGTTGCTTCCCTCGTGATGGCGCTGCGCAGCGCCTCGTCCGACGAGCTGATGGGTGTCCCGCCCATCGAGTCGCTGGACTATACGACCAGCGCGGGTGCCTCGGCGGTCCTGCTGCGTGACGAGACGGCCCCTGACTTCTTCGCCAAGCTGCGCTCCGGCAAACTCACGACCTCGGATCTCAACCAGATCGGCTGACGTCCTCAGGTGCGCCCGAGCGCAGAACAAGCCGCGGCCTCGTTCCCTCACAACAGAAGGGACGAGGCCGCGGCCATATCAAAGCGTTAAAGAGGCTCTCAGGCACCGGGTACCGTGATGGGTCGCGGACCTGCCTGCCAGCCTTCCCAGGCGGAAGTGAGGATCTCGTCGAGACCGTTGTTGGCCTTCCAGCCCAGGTCCACGCCGATGGACAGCGGGTCACCGATGAGCTTGGGCGGATCGCCGGCGCGGCGCTCGAGGACCTCGACGGGGAAGTCCCAGCCGATGACGCGGCGCAGGCCGTCGATGATCTCCTGGACGGAGGTGCCCAGGCCGGTACCGACGTTGTAAGTGTGGTGGTCGGGCTGGCGGCCTTCGGCGAGGACGTCGAGGGCGGCGATGTGGGCCTCGGCCAGGGTCCATGACGTGGATGTAGTCGCGCACGCAGGTGCCGTCCGGGGGTGTCGTAGTCGGCACCGAAGATCTTGGCGCTCTCCCGCGCTCGAGGCGGTCGAGAACCATGGGGATGAGGGTTCATGATGGCGGGGTCGGCCAGGGTCGGGCCAGCCGGCACCGGCGACGTTGAAGTAGCGCAGGCCGATCCACTTCAGATCCCATGCGCGCTCGCAGTCGGCCATCATCCACTCGCCGATCAGCTTGGTTTCGCCGTAGGGGTTGATGGGGTGGCCAGCCATGTCTTCGGTGACGACCTCGGCGGTGGGCATGCCGTAGACGGCGGCGGAGGAGGAGAAAATCATCTGGTCGACGCCCGCGTCCTCCATGGCAGCCAGGACGTTGGCCATGCCGCCGATGTTCTGCGCGTAGTACCAGGCGGGGCGCTTGACGGATTCTCCGACCTGCTTGCGGGCGGAGAAGTGGATGACGGCGGTGACGTCCTCGTCCATCATGAGGGTGGACAGGGTGGACCGCGCTTCGTCCGTGGCGACGTCGAGGCGAACCAGGGGCGTATCCCCGACCCGGGCGGCGTTCGAGGTGGACGGGTCGTCGACGACGCGACGCGATCCCCGCGCTGACGCAGGAGGCGGACAACATGGGCGCCGATGTAGCCGGCACCGCCACAAACGAGAATGCTCATGGCTTCAGGATACGACGGTGGGAGCGCCCGCGCCTACCCGCGCGGGGCTTGTGGGGGTTTGTCAGTAGTCCTCGGCGACGCGCTTGGCGAGGGCTGCGCCCTTGGCGCTGGCGACGTCGCGCAGGTCCTTCTGGAAGCCACGCGTATGTGCGCGCAGACCTTCACACCACGGTCCTTCAGTAGGCACCGAGGATACGGGCGGCGAGCAGCCCGGCGTTGCGCGCGCCCGCGATGGACACGGTCGCGACGGGCACAGCAAGCGGGCATTTGGACGATGGGTGCAGGGGGTCCACGCCGTCGAGGGTGCTTGAGGGGAACGGGCACGCCGATGACGGGCAGCTCGGTGAGGGCGGCAAGCATGCCGGGAAGGTGGGCGGCGCCATCGCTCCGGCGATGATGACGCGCAGCCCCCGCTCCGAGGCGCTCCTCCGTGAGGCGACCATGTCCTCAGGGCATGCGGTGGGCGGAGACGACGCCGACTTCGCAGCCGATGGCGAACTCGGCGAGGGCTGCGACGGCGGGTTCCATGGTGGGCCAGTCGGGTCGGAACCCATGACAACGCCGACGAGAGGGGAGTCGCTGGTGGCCGTGAGCTGGATGTCGAGGTCGGTGGTCATGGGCGGTCCTTTCGGGAGGGGACGAGGCCGGGGCGCTCTCGCCATTCGGCCGACGGTTGGGTGGTCAGTCGGTGGCGGAGGTGCCGTGCAGGGCCTCAACGGCGGCCCGTGCGCGCGTCAGGGGCCACGTCCGGGTCCTTGTCGACGACGGTGACGTGGCCGAGCTTGCGGCCCGGGCGCACCTCTTTGCCGTGAGGGTGGACTTTCGCTCCGCCTCCCCGGCTTCATAGGCGGCGGCGAGGGCACGCGCGGGCTGGTTGTAGGCGGAACCCAGCAGGTTGACCATGACGACGTGCGTGCACGGGGCCTTGAGGTCGGTAGAGCCGAGTGGCAGGTCCAGGACGGCGCGCAGGTGTTGCTCGAACTGGCTGGTGACGGCCCCATCGATGGTCCAGTGTCCGGTGTTGTGGGGGCGCATGGCCAGCTCGTTGACGAGGACGCGCTCGTCCGCTCCCTCTCCGACGACGAACATCTCGACGGCCAGGACGCCGGTGACGCCCAGCTCCGCGGCAATGCGTTCTCCGATGCGGCGCGCTTCGGCCGCTGTCTCGGGTCGGATACCGGTCGCGGGAGCCGTGACCTCGGCGCACACGCCGTCCACTTGGACGGTGGAGGCGACGGGCCGGGGGCAACCTCGCCCGGGGGTGCGCGCCAGCAGAGCCGCCACTCTCACCCGTGAAGGGGCACCAGGGGCCTCGGCCAGGGGCAGGGCCGCTTCCCACCATGACTCGACATCGGCGGGGCTGTGGGCCACCGCGACGCCGTGGCCGTCGTAGCCACCTCGTGGGGTCTGTGACGATGAGGGCCAGCCGATGACCGCTCGAAGACGCTCAGCTCGCCGCGTTGTCGACGCGCGCCCATGCCAGGCGGGGATGCCCATCTCACTCAAGCGCGCGCGCATCTGAAGCTTGTCCTGGGCGTACAGGAGGCAGGCTGTTGCACAGGAGACGACGCGCGCGGCCTCCTCCATGGTTGGGCGGAATATGCTCAGTGTTCGAAAGTGAGGGACGTCGCACCGTCGATGAGCGCGGGACGGCGTCCAGATCGCCAGGGCACCGCAAACGGCCTTGTCGACGGTCACCAGACCAGTCGACCCGTCGTCGGCCTCGCACTGGAGGGCCGGAGGATGATGCCGCAGGCGCGACTCAGCTGCTCACCATCATGCGCGCCAGCTGTCCGCCACCGATGACAGCGGCCACGGTCGGGAAGGTCAACATCTCGCGTTCCGCGCTCTAATCTACCGCTGTCCTAAAGCGACGGCGAGCGGCGTCCATGGAGATGAGGCGGCCCTTCGGGCATCGACTGCGGTCAGGTCCGAGGACGCCAGGATCGCGGCGGCACGGACACCACGTGAGGCGAATGTGTGGACTTGAGTTCAGGCGCCCCGCCCATCGCTGGGCTGGGCAGGTCGTGGGCCAGGGCCGAGGCCGATGCCCGTCGAGACCGTGACTCCAGACACACCCTCGAAGATGTCGGTGCCAGGGCCTCGTCGATGCCCCTTCGTCGCGACCTCATGACGACCGCGTTTGGAGGAACCGGCGTGCGCCCACACGCGCGCGTCGTTCCGTCGCCGTATCGCAGTGTAGTTTTCGATGAGGGTGGCCACAGGACCTCGCGGTTTGCCGGCGTCGGCGCGATCGGGCGCTCGGCCCCGTCGAGGAAGACGAGCGATGCGCCCGGCGAGGCGAGATTGGTCCTCCATTCCTCGCGAGCGGTGCTGAAGCACTTCGGAGGATGTGGATCGCCTCGGTCCCTCCGCCGCTTTTCGCGTTTGGAGACGTCCAGGAGTTCGGCGACGACGTTCGTCATGCGCTCTGGACCTGTTCGCAGGCAGGTGCGAGCCTCGGCGCGCACCTCCTCTTCCGAGGAGAGATGTGCTCGATCCTCTTCGAGGCGCATCGACAGGGCCGTGAGGTGCGCAGCTGGTGGGAGTAGCGGTCGGCGGCGGCCTGGCGTTCGGGCGGCGAGGCGCCCGGCCAAGCGCGCTCACCCAGTGCGCGCGGCGAGCTCCCTCGGAGACCAGGTCGGTCTCTTTCGATGCGGATCGCCTCGACGCGGGCGCGCACGCCTCGGATCCGATCTGCTCGGCCTGGGCGCGGCCAGGTAGATGAGGGGCGGACGGGAGCGGGACAGCGATCGCGCCGTGAGCCACGCCGATCAGCATGGATCCCGCCATTCCGGCGGCGAGGCATGCCGCATGTCCACGCGATGCGGGCGATGGCTGCTGACGTCAGACGAGGTCAGCTGGACGCTCACGCCGCGCTCGGAGACTCGGCGAATGCGGAGAGCGTGCTGTCAGGATCAGGATCCCGGCCCCATGGGTCACGAGGTTTTCGCCGACTCGTGATCCGATAGTTGAGTTCGGAGTCGGCGACTGTCAGCCTGGTCGGCGACCAGGGAGGCCAGCGCCTGAGTCGGTGCTCTCCCTGCGGTCCCGGCGTCGCTCAATGCCTGCACGATGCGCTGGGCGGAGACCTCAAGGCCGCGCTGCTCGGAGGCCCAGATGGAGGCCGACGCGAAGAACGCTCCCGGGCGAGCTCCTGAGGAGCACGCACACGACGGCGACGTGACGGAGACAATCATCTCTCACCGCGCGTGCGCGCAATGGCGGCCCTCCTTTAGCGCCGGTTCAGCGCGCGTCTCGGCGGAAAGCCCATCCCGCGCACGGTCGTGATGCTAGTGCGGGTCGGTCGCGTCGTCGCCGAGCTGCGGCGCAACCGGGACACGTGCATGTCGAGTGCTTCGTCGAGCCGGTCGGATCGGAGCCCCACACCCTCGCGCATGGGGTGTCGCGCGCGACGACCGAGGCGGCCTCGCGCAACAGGACGCGCAGCAGTCGAATTCCGCGCCGTCGGGCTCAGCTCGACGTCGCCGACGAGGCGCGGTCGGGGCGGCGACGTCCATGCGGACGTCCTGGGCGCGCAGCTGCCCTCCGGCGGGCTCGGCGACCTGGCGGCGCGGAGGGCGCACGCGGGCGAGAGGCTCGGCGGGCGGAAGGGCGGTCACGTGGTCGTCGGCGCCCGCGTCCAGGCCAACGACCATGCCGACCCCGTCCGTGCGGGCAGTCAGGATCAGAATCGGCACGCGGTTGCCGGAGGCGCGGACCTCGCGGAGCCACGTCCAGGCCGTCCGTGTCGGTGCAGGCCCAGGTCCAGAACAACCAGGTCGACGCCGCGAATGTCGGCGAGGGCTTCGACGCCGCCGCGTGCGCGCGCACGTCGTAGCCTTCCCCGCGGCGCGGGTCAGAAGCGCGAGATGGCACCGGACCGTCTTCAACGAGGAGGAACTGCGTCACGCTGCTCATCTTAGCAATTGCGAGACCAAAACTTTCGCTGTCGTGGACCCATGCTGGTGGCCGTTCAGGCGCCAACGCGAAAGCCCCTCACCTGCCTGCGTCAGGCCGCCCGCTCGCGAGCAGATAGGGCGAAACGAGGGCCAAATCCGCGCAGGTCCGCGCGGGAATCCTCGGCTGTAGCCCTCCCCGCCCTTGCCCGCGGCGATGGCGGCGGCGGTAGCGGGGTCGGTCGGGATCTTGCCGACGGGCGCGATGTCCACGAGGCGAGACGCCAGATTGACGGTCGGCCTGGAAGACGTCGCCCGGAGCGGAGAGAATACGTCTCCGCGCACGAAGGACGCGCGCACGGGCAGCATCTCATCGTCGGCGTTCGGGCGTCTCGATGAGCGTGGTCGCCACGCGCAGGCCGGTCGTCAGATCGTCCGCGATGTACCAGGACCGCATCTCCGATCATCTTGACGACGCGCCCGCCCTCTCTCGATGACGGCGGTGCTGACTCCTCCTCCTCGAAGCGCCTCGATGGGCCTGACGAGGGCATCCCGAGGATCGTCGAGGAGGACGTGCGAGACCTATGCCGGACGAAACCGAGACAGCTGGTTGAGCGGGAAGCGGCTATTAGCGCTCTCCTCGTGCGCCGCGCTGACGCTTCACGGTCGGCCGCGACAGCGTGGCCTCGAGCTGGCGACGCCAGGAGTAGACGGGTACATTTCCTGGAAGACGTCAATGTACTCCGCGCATGTGGTCCAGGACGTACACATGCGGGCCGTCGTGTCGTCCAGCATGAGGCGTCGCGAGAGGATCCTCCACCGAGGGCCTCGCACTGCCACGGGGCGTGGCGGTCCGCCAGGTGAGAGTTGGCAGCGCAGGAGCGAGCGCGAGGTGGCCGTGTCAATGGCGCGGATCTCGACCGGGTCGTGCCACTTGCCAAACACGTCCAGGTCGCTGCCAGGAGAACACCGGTCTCGTCGACCGGGGCCTGGAATCCCAGGGCGATCCAAAGGCGCATGACGCGTTCGGATCGGGAGTGTCCGTGGCCTGCGAGAGGTCGCGGGCGGGCTACGTGGAGACGACCACCGGAGCGGCCGAGGAAACGTAAGCTGGCTGCGGTGAGGCCACCGGGAGCGCCATGGGACGACGCCGCACGCTCATCCATCGCGAACCCCTCCTCGTGTCGGGCTGACTCAACACCACCGAAGCGACCGATCGGTATACCAGATCACTTTTGCAAGGTCAAGCACCGAAATATGGCCTCGCACGCTGAGCAATTGTGGTAGGCTGAGTTTGTTTTCCACCAGCGATTTGCACGTTTGCCTGCGACAATCCGCTTTTTGCACCATTTTCGTAGCTTCGGCGCGCACCGAAGCGACGGTGGTCCGCGATGCATGGCGTGCGCCTCGTCCTGCTTCCGCCTCCCCGCCCGCCGAGCCACGCGCTGAGCGCCGCGGGCATCACTCGATCGTCCGTGTCTCCACCGTCGACGAGGACGCCTCTCTGGCGTCCCGGCGGTGCGCGCTCTCAGCGCGCGCTCGACGACCCCCGCCGCCGGACGAGTCAGCAGCCCTCAAGCCGCCGCCAAATGCACCAACGTCTGCGAGGCTCGCCTGCCTGCGACGGACAGGCTTCCGCCGGCGAGCCGTCCTCGTCGTCCGGATGCGGACTCGATGCTCGAGATCGGCGGCCAGATGCTCGGCAAAGCACACTGGAGGGTGGCCCGCGAGCGCATCGCAGCTTTCATGCGTCGCACGACTGGCAACTCCTGTGGACCGGCATTCCGGCGGCCATCCTGGCACCGCTGTTGTCCTCGCGAGGGGCCGCGACCTCCTCGCACGGGGAGGAACCGGAGGATCGAACGCCGGGTGACGCGCACCGCCTCCAGCCCTCGTCCACTTTGGAGAGCATCTCCGGATGCCGAGATCGAGGGCCTACGTGGCGACGGGCGAGCTGCACGTGGCGGGTTCCTTCTTTACGGTGGACGGCCTGCGACTTCATTGAGGGGTGACCGGTGACTATCACTCGGTCGTCGGCATCTCGTTGCCGCTGCCGCGCGCGATGGCTGGCGAGCTGGGCGTGTTCTGGCCGGACCTGTGGGACGCCGCCAGCCCCTGAGTTTCGGCGCTGATCTACCCGACCGTCGCCCCGTACTGTAGGGCATGGACAACGGCACCGCATGCATCGGCCTCGCAACGATCACCCTGGACGGAACGACTCGACACTCTGGTACCCTGCCCCGCGCCTGGGCGAAGCCGGAAACGGCGAGGAGCTGGCAACCTCGCTGGCGCTCCTGGAGCGCGCGGATGATGTACGCGCCGCGTGCGCTGCGGTCGCTCGCGACCACGTCGATCGACCTGACGCGACTCCCGCACCTCGACCGAGGACGCCTACCTGCTGCGCCTGCACCTGCTCTCCCACCCGCCTTCCGGTTCAGCCCAACACGATCAACCTGGATGGCATTTTCGCGGTGCTGCCCAACGTCGTGTGGACGGACGCCAGCCCGTGCGCCGTCGCCGACTTCGAGGCGACCCGCTCTGGCGCTCTGCGCGCCCGCGATGGCCGCCCCGTGACCGTGCAGGGCGTCGACAAGTTCCCCGATGGTCGACTACGTGCTGCCGCCCGGCGTGCGCATCGCCGACGGCACGCGCGTGCGCCTGGGCGCCTACTCTTCCGAGTGAACGACCGCTCATCGCGTACGCTGGCTACGTGAATCCTCAACGCGGGCGTACGCTCGGCCGTTCGATGGTCGAGGCCGTGTCTCGCAGGGCGTCGTCATCGGCGACGGCTCGGACGTGGGCGGCGGCGCCTCCACGATGGGCACCCTGTCGGGCGGCGGCAAGCAGCGCGTGCGCCTGGGCGAGCGCTGCCTGCTGGGCGCGAACTCGGGCCTCGGGTATCGCGCTGGGCGACGACTGCGCTCGTCGAGGCGGGCCTGTACGTGACCGCGGGGCGCGAAGGTGACGCTGATCGATTCGTCTGGTGAGGCCGAGCCGCTGTCACGTGGCGGCGCGCGAGCCGTCGGGGCGTCGATATCCTGTTCCGTCGCAATTCGCAGACGGGGCGCATCGAGCTATCGCCCCGCGCGGGCATGGTGGGTATCGAGCTCAACGACGCGCTGCGCGTCGAACTGAACGCTTCGACGACGAGGCCGGGGCGCGCTGAGCGTCCGGCCTCGCTCGCTGTCGGTGCGTTTCTTGGCCGCGGCCCAGGCCTGCCGGATGCGCTGCGCTGCGGCCGCGATGCGGTCGTCGGAGGCGGTCAGGGGCGACGCGGACGCGCCCGTGGGCGGCGGTGCCGTAGAAGTCGCCGGGGAGCGACGAGGATGCCGAGCTCGGCCAGGCGGTTCACGAGCGCCCACGAGGTCGGTGGGAGTGGGCGGGGTCCGGCGACCCACAGGTACAAAGCCGGCGGCGCTGTCGGGGTCGACGTCGAGGCCGGCCCCGGTCAGGGCCTCGGGAGGAGGCGCGGCGCACGGCGTAGACGGCCCGCTGCGCCTGAACGTGCGCTCGGTGTCGGCCAGGGCGATCGCCATCGCGTGCTGGACGGGGGCGGGGACCATGGTCCGGGTGCTTGCGCGCGGTGACGATGGGGGCGACCAGGGGCGGGTCGCCGTAGATGAGGGCGGCGCGGTAGCCCGCGAGGTTGGACTGCTTGGACAGCGAGTACAGGACGATGAGGCTGCACTGCGTCGCCGTCGCACACCTGCGCATCGAGCAGGGAGGGACCCTCGCTCGTAGGGTTCCGGCCCAGGGCGAGGGCCGCGTAGCACTCGTCGGAGACGATGAGCGGCGCCGTGGGGCGCGCCCACCTACGGCGGCGCGCAGCTGGTCCCTGCTCACTGACGTGCCCGTCGGGTTGCGGGCGAGTTCAGGTAGACGAGGGCGGCATCGGGCCAGTCGGGGTTCGTCGGGTCGACGGCGACGGGGGTGGCGCCTGGCCAGCTAGCGCCAATGTCGTGGGTCGGGTGCAGGCAACCTCGGGCACGAGCACCGTGTCGCCGGGGCGCACGCCCAGCAGCGCGGGAATCGAGCGACGGCCTCCTTCCCGAGCCGATCGTGGGGATCACGCCGCCGTGTCCGACGATCAACCATGCCTCGGCGCTGTCCCCATGCGAGGATCGCGTCGCGCACCTCGGCGGTGCCGATCACCGTGGGGTAGCCGTGCGCGTTGGAGGCGTCGGCGAGGCCTCGCGAATGAAGGCGGGGGTGTCGTCGACGGGCGTTCCGACGCTCGGATCGCAATTCGGGATGTTCAGCCGCGCGTGCCTTTGGCAGGCGCGAGCTGATCAGAAATTCGGGCAGGTCGAGAGGGCGGGGCAGGATCGTTGTCATACCCTACCCTATCGACTGTCAGAGGTTTTTCGGCCTTCCATTCCTCATTCTGAGGCGGCAGCGCGGGTGATCATCGGATCGTCGAAGTCCTGGACGCCGGTCTTCTGGGCGCCGCCGGCTGCCCAGCTCGTTAGGTAGAAGTCGGCGTTGGCGCGCGGGTAGTCCGACCACTCCTCGGGCAGGTCGTCCTCGTAGAAGATGGCCTCGGTGGGGCACACGGCTCGCATGCGCCGCAGTCCACGCTCCTCGGGTGGCGGATGCAGAGCGAGCGGGCGCCCTCGTAGATGCAGTCGACGGGGCACTCGTCCACGCAGGCTCGGTCGCCCGACGTCCACGCAGGGCTGCGCGATGACGTGGGATCTGCGACGTTCCTCCTGGTCAGTTCTAAAGACTCGTTAGCTTATTATTCATGTAGAGCTAGCCCAGGTAGCGCTCCGCCTCCGGTCCGCGAAAACACGCTTGATGCCGCCACAGGGCGGGAGCGAGGCGGAGGGCGCGCGACAAATTTCCGACGTCCCCTCGCGCAATTCCTCCCCTGCCGTGGATGCGCTTCGAGGTCGGTCAGAGAATCGTGATCCGCTATCGCCTGGGCGGACGGGCTGCACGATGCGCTCGGCGAGGCCCCTGGAGGTGGCTCCCACGCATGTCACGGTCGCGACGAGGCGGGGGCCGGTCGGGTGGAGGCCGCCACGATGGTGACGGGCAGGTCGTGCCTCCCCGCCGACCCTGTAGCGGGCGGCGGGGTCGGCCTCGAGGATCAGCGGTTGGCGCGGCGCTCGCGTGCGGCGATCTTGAAGCGCTCCTGGGCGTCCAGGACGACCTGCGCACGCGCACGGCCTCGGGCGTGACCTCGACGCACCTCGTCGTTGGCCGCGAACTCGAGGGATTCCTCGAGGTCAGCTTGCGCGAGGGGGGTCAGGGACCCGTACACGTCGGCGGTGGCGCTGCGCGTGTTCGTCTGCTTCTTCTCGCGGCAGATGTTCACGTCCATGTCTTCGCCGCGCGTGGGTTTTCGCCCACGACCTGGCCTTCGTAGACCTCGGAGGAGGGCTCGACGATGAAGGAGCCGCGCTCTTGCAGGTTCGTCATCGCATACGGGGTGGCCTGGCCGGCGCGGTCGGCGACGAGGGATCCGGTGAGGCGCTGCTCGATGGTGCCCTGCCAGGGGCGTAGCCCTCGGCGCGATGGACGAGGCGATGCCGGTGCCGCGCGTTTCGGTCAGGAAGCGCGTGCGGAAGCCGATGAGGCCTCGGGCGGGGACCACGAACTCGAGGCGGATCCAGCCCGACCCGTGGTTGCCATGGTCTCCTGCGGCCCTTGCGGGCGGCCATGAGCTGCGTGACGGCGCCGAGGTACTCCTCGGGGATGTCGATCGTCAGTGCGTTCCATGGGCTCGCTGAGGACCCCGTCGATCTCCTTGGTGACGACCTGGGGCTTGCCGACCGTGAGCTCGAAGCCCTCGCGGCGCATCTGCTCCACGAGGATCGCCAGGGCGAGCTCGCCTCGGCCCTGGACCTCCCAGGCGTCGGGGCGCTCGGTGGGCAGGACCTTCAGCGACACGTTGCCGATGAGTTCTCGGTCGAGGCGGTCCTTGACCTGACGCGCCGTGACCTTGCACCTTTGACGCGACCTGCCATGGGCGAGGTGTTGATGCCGATCGTCATGGAGATAGCGGGGTCGTCGACGGTGATGAGGGGCAGCGGGCGCGGGTCCTCGAGGTCGACGAGGGACTCGCCGATCATGATGTCTTCGATGCCGGCGACGGCGACGATGTCACCGGGGGCCGCGGATTCGGTCGAGACGCGCTCGAGGGCCTTCGGTGGCCAGCAGCTCGGAGATGTGCACGCGCTGGATGGTGCCGTCGTGGCGCGCCAGTCCCACGTCGGCGCCCCTTCTTCAGGTGCCGTTGTGGATGCGCAGCAGGGCGAGGCGGCCCAGGAACGAGGGCGTCCAGGTTGGTGACGTGCGCCTGCAGGGCATGTCTTCGTCGAAGCTGGGGCGGGCCGGGGATGCGGTTCAGGATGATGTCTCGAACAGGGGGCTCGAGGGTCCTCGGTGGGCAGCTGGCCGTCGCCGGGGTTGTCCAGGGAGCACTTGCCGGCCTTGGCGGAGGCGTAGACGACGGGGACGTCCATGAGGGAGTCCACGTCGATGTCGATGCCCTCGTTCATGAGGTCCTCGCCCAGCGACAGGAGCAGGTCGGTGGTCTCGGAGACGACCTCGTCGATACGCGAGTCGGGGCGGTCGACCTTGTTGACGACGACGATGACGGGCAGGTGGGCCTGGAGGGCCTTGCGCAGGACGAAGCGGGTCTGCGGCAGGGGGCCTTCGGAGGCGTCGACCATGAGGACGACGCCGTCGACCATCGACAGGCCGCGCTCGACCTCGCCGCCGAAGTCGGCGTGGCCGGGGGTGTCGATCACGTTGATGGTGACTCCGTCCCGAAGGCCCAGGGCCTGGGCGGCGGGGCCGCGATAGTGGACGGCGGTGTTCTTGGCGAGAATGGTGATGCCTCTCGCGCTCGGAGGTCACCGGAGTCGCATGACGCGCTCGCCGGTCTTTTTCGACCGTGTCGCGCTCAGAGAACGCTCCCGGATTGCCAGAGCATTGCGTCAGCCAGCGTGGTCTTGCCATGATCGACGTGTGCGACGATCGCGACGTTTCGCAGGTCGGGACGCGTGGACATATGGACTCCTCACAGTGGACACCTATTATGCGTGTGATGGGGCACAGAAGCCCGCTTGACGATCGGCCGACTGACCGATTCCACGCACAGACCTCTCCAGAATATCCGCGCTACGGAGGGCGACGCGCACGCCACCCTGCGACATCCACCACGTCACCGCCCCTCTGAACAAACCGATCGGTCTGTTGACCGACCATCTCCTCCATTTAACTGATAATCATGAGCGACACAGCCACCCTCTCCGCATCCGTTCCCTCATCCTCGACCCTGATCTCCCCTTCGGCGCTCACCTCCTGTCGTGGCGCCCGACCGGCGACGAGGACGTCCTGTGGCTTTCATCCCGCGCCGTCATGGATGGCACGCGCGCGATCCGCGGCGGCGTGCCCCTGTGCCTCGCCCTGGTTCGGTGGCCCCGAGGATCTCGCGCGCCCGGGAGCGGGCGCCAGCGCCTGAGTTTCGCTCGCACCACCACCTGGGCGCTGCGGGCCTCGACCCTGCCCGCCGACGACGCCCCGGCCTCGTTCTCGTTCGAACTGCACCACACGGGCGAGACCTCCGCCCTGTACCCCATTCGTTCTGCGCGCGCCTCGACGTGAGCGCCGGCTCCAGCTCCACATGAGCCTGACCCTGACGAACGAGGGACGATCACCCTTCGCGATCGAGGCGGCGATGCACACTACCTGGCCGTCGGCGACGTCAAGAGACGTGACGGTCGAGGGAGCCTGGACGGGGCCCGCTACTTCGACAAGGTCCGAGGCCGTTTTCGCCACCCAGGTCGGGGACGTGACCTTCGTCGGCCCCACTGACCCGCGTCTGACACGACGACCCAGCAGGTTCAGGTCGTCGACCCCAAGCTCGATCGACGCATCATCGTCGACAAGAACGGCTCAGGCTCGACGATCGTGTGGAATCCCTGGTCGCAGGCGGCGGCGGGTATGAGCGACGTCGGCGAGGGCGAGTGGCAGCACTTCGTGTGCGTCGAAACCGGGGCGGTGCGCGAGAGGGCGCTCACGCTGTGGCCGGGTCACCCTCACATCATGACGCAGACCCTCGCTGTGGAGGCGCTCGACTGAGCTGAGCGCGAGTAGGATTGGGGGCAGCTACGAACAGAAAGGCCCCCATGGCTCTCACGCGCGCTCTCGCCTCCGCCTACTTGGCAGTGTCCCGCTGGACGCTCACCACCGAGCCGCTGCCCGATGAGGTCATCGTCATCGGCGCCCGCACACCTCTAATTGGGACAGCGTGTTCATGGCCGTGTCGATGTGGAAAAGCGGGCGCAGCTTTTCCCTTCCTCGTGAAGGATTCCGTCGTCAAGGCACCGGTGCTCGGCTGGTTCGTCAAGAAGATCGGCGCGGTCCCCGTGGAGCGCAGCGCCGCGCACGGCCTGGTGGACCAGGTGGCAGGGCGCATTCGCGAGTCCGACTCGCTTCACGCTGTGCATCACGCCGAAGGGGACGCGTTCGCCGCGCGACTTTTTGGAAGTCGAGGCTTCTATCGCATCGCGATGGAGGCGGACGTGCCGATTCAGCTGCGGGTTTTTATTGACCGCGACCCGGACCTTCGGGTGGGGGCCGACCTACCGCCTGACGGGCGACGTCCGCGCGGATATGGACGTGATTCGCGCCTTCTACGCGGATAAGGTGGGCGTCAATCCCGCCAAGACGTCGGTTCCTCGCCTGCGCGCCGAGGATGAGGACCAGTGAGGATCGCCCGCACACTCGCGTGCGTCGCTGGCACGGCGGCCCTCGCGGCTGCGGGTGCTCGGCTTTCGCCGACGAGGCGACGCCGATTCACCTTGCCGAGGTCTACGACGTCACGCCGGGGGTATCGGCTGCCCGAGGTCACGCTCTCGACCGACGCGCCCCTGCTGAGCGAGCAGTGCCAGTCGATGGGCACGGGTGCGCGCGCGACCTCGGCCGTGTCCGTGGACGTCAACGGGGTGGCGGCCTGCCGCTTCACGTGGGACCTGGCGAGATAGCGGCGCCGAGGTCCTCACGGTGGACGACGTGGGGTGTTCCATTTTTCATTCCGTGTCCGCCTCGCTCCTGGAGGTTTTTCCTCCCCGGAGGCGCTCGCCTCCATTGACTCCGTGACCCTGGTCGCGCACGCCTCGGATCGTCGAGGCCTCTGCCGGGGGTGCCGTCACGTCGCCGGGGGCCTCCACGAGAAGGACGCGAGCACGGTGACGTGGACGCAGGTCAGCGATGACGTGCAGCGCCACGGGGACGGTTGATCTGGAGGCCACGGCGATGCCCTCCTCCCGGCCGCGTCCCCTCCGCCGTACCCGCTTCTCCGGGAGGGACGAGGCTCTGCCTCGCGCTCGTCCCTGGCGCTTGATCGTGGCGATGACCGGGGCGGTGGTCGCGTTGGCGCTCGTCGGCGCGGTCGCGCGCGTTCCATCGGTCGGTCGCGTGCGCGCCAGCGCCGATGCGCAATTCGAGCGCGACGCCGCCTTGCGCGCCGCCCGGCGGGCCGCCGCCCCTCCGCCAGGCAGGCGTCCGCGGCCCACGCCGACGCTCGCTTGGGCGGTGCGCGACGCCCTGACGCCGCCCGTGGGCATGCCCCCGCGCCGGAGGCCGACCCGCTCCCCTCGGACGCGCCCCCACGCCCGAGGCTGCCCGCTCCCGGCGGACGCACCCCCGCGCCGGAGGCCGACCGCTCCCAGCAGGCATGCCCCCGCGCCGGGCTCGACTCCCCCGAGAGGCGAGGCGCTTCGCTCCCCGCCGGGCAGCGAAGCCGACGCCCGCTAGCCGACGTGGAAGTAGCGGTCGACGAGCTCCTCGACGGACCGCGCGAGTCCGCCAGGTCGTCGCGCAGGTGCATGTCGCCCAGTTCCACCAACCGTGAGGCCCACGAGTCGATGAGGCCGGCGGGGAACACGCCGTAAGCCTCGTAGTCCTCGCGCTGAGCGAGAAGGCGCCAGCGGCCGCCTCGAAACAGGGACGAGGCAGCTGGTCCAGGCCGGGGGTCTGGGATGCGTCGCCGTCGACGCTGCGCTCGCGCGCGTGAGTCGGCCATGCCGGGCGGGTGAGGTCAGGCGAGCGGCGACCACGATCCCCGCGAGCAGCAGGTGGATGGCCGCCGAGCCGTCGGGGCTGCGCAGCTCGACGGTTTGCGAATCGTTGGGAAGCCCGGTGATGGGTGACTCGTTCGGGTTCGCGTCGCGGAACATGGAGTCGTCAATGTGCTGCCAGCCGAGCGGCGACGCGCACGAGACCGATCCGGTTGCGGTCCCCAGCAGATCGAGTCGAGGGCCTCCCTGGTGAGGGACGAGGCGCAGGAACGAGGTGGGCTCATGTTCCCGAAGGCGGTGAGCGATGCCGCGTGGGAGGCAGCCGCCGATCACCTTCGAGGCGTCCTCGGTCAGCCCTTCGCCGGTCGAGAATTGGTTCACCCCGTCTTTGACGAGGCGGGTGTGGAAGTGCATGCCCGAGCCCGCCTGGCCGACCGCGATCTTGGGCGAGAAGGACACCTCGATGCCATAGGGTGGGCAACCTCACGCAGCACCCACTTGGCCAGGACCATCTGGTCGGCCGCGTCCATCGCGTCGACCGGCGGGAACTCGATCTCCTGCTGGATCATCTGGCGGCCCTCGACGACGAAGTTTCCGACCTCAGGTGGGCGTGTTGACAGCGCACCCATACTCACCAGGTGAAGGGCGTCTCGGTGCGCACGTCCTCCCACTTGGAGAACGGGCCGGACTCGTGGTAGCCGCGCTGCGCTTCGACGCGGAAGAGGGGCTCTTCGGGGGAGAAGAGGTAATACTCGAGCTCGCCGAGGGCTTCGAGGGTGCAGCCCGTGTCCTCCTGGAGGGCGCGCTGTGCCGTGGGATCTCTTGGGGTGCCGAGGCTGAGGGGGTGCGCCGTCGACGTCGTGAAGGCTACAGAGGAATTCAGGGGTGGGGATGGTGGAGAGGGGCTCAGGAACGCTGTCGACAGGCGTGGGACGACGTAGAGGTCCGAGGAGGTCGCGTCGACGAAGGTGAACAGGGAGGAACCGTCGACACGCTCGCCAAGGGTGAGGACCCGGTCGAGGTGCGCCTTGGATTGGATCGCGAAGTTGAGGTCTTGAGCCGTCCGTCTCCCCGACGTAGCGCAGGTTCAGCATCGGGATTCGATTGTCCTCAATGTAACCGATGATGTCGGCTTTGGTGAACTCCTTCGGCGGCTTGCGGAGCGCCTGCACGAGGGGTTGGGACTCCAGCGAAATGGTGTCGGTCGAAAGCAACGAGAACTCCTCTTTGAGCATGATTTGTGCCACCTCATTGTGTCACATGACATCGGATCAGAACAGCCGAGGCCGACACCAGGCCGGGAAGGAAACCGAATCTTGCTCGAAAACGCCACAGACATTGGTGACGCTTGTACACTTTCGTTAGTCGTATTCAAGGGCCGACATGGCGAGTACCCCCGTTTCGTCCCCCGACCCGCGCAGGCGCCCACATGTTCCTGGCGAGGCGTCGCCGTCGACCCCACGCGTTCCTTCTGGCGGTCCCTCCTGGGCTTGTCCTCCTCCCTCATGGCCAGGTACCGCTTCAGCGTCATGCGCTGGCGGCTCTGCGCTGGTCGGCATGCCTCCTGCCGGTCCCAGGCTTTCCTTCGACACCGGCGCCGGGGCGCTGCCCGCCACCCGGCCACACCCCGCACCGGCCTCGTGCACGCTCAGCCTGCTCGCGACACCATGCACGCGGCTCCGCGCACGCGCGGCTACTACTCGACGCCAACATCCGCCACCTTGTCGACCGCGGCGACACGCAATATCCGCCTCATCCCCGAGCTCTGCCTGCCCAGCCGCACCCGGAGCACCTCGGCGGCACGCCCGCCCGCGCCTCAGTCCGGCCTCCTCAGAGCCGCCGTCCCCCGCGTGCGACCTATTCCCTTCCCCGGTCTTGTCCATCGTCCAGCAGGAGGGAGCGCCGCGAGAAGGACCGCTACTCGCTCACGCCCGAGGGCAAAAGCACCCTCGCGCACCCTCGACGCCGCCCTGCGAACCCTGCGCTTCCACGGGCGAAGGGGCCATGCTGCGGGAGGAGGACCCGCTCACCTCGCCCCTCCTTCCGGCGGGAGGAAGGGTCATCCACCCGCGAACCATCCCGAGGACCGACCGCAAGCCCGGGCGATTCCCCACCCCGACGGATCTCTCTGGCGCTCACCCGCCGTGGGACGGCACTGAGCCCTGCAGGCCAGCTCCTCGCCGCGGCGCCACATGCACGAGACGCTGCCCGCGCCTGCGCGCCGCCGACATGCCGGGGGATCGAGGCCCCTCCTCCAACCTGAGCGGACCACGGGACCGGCCGCCCTCATCCGACAGCTCCTCCCCCACCTCATCGTCGTCGCCGAGGCCAGCTGGCACGAGGGGAGCACGCACTGCCATGGGACCGCCTGCGCCCCATCATCGAGCGCGAGCGCGCACCTGATCCACGCTCTCCCCATCGCAGCGCGCCGCGCGCTCATAGTTGAGGGCCGCGCACCACAAGCAGGTACGCGGCCCGTGCCCCCTAGCGGGGCAAGGTTCGGAGCAGGCATGGAACCCGCCCACTGAGGCTCATCATGAACGCGGCGACCAGGACTTCCGGGCGTTCAGCGAGTTCCGCGCCCTCATATCCAAGCGCTCAGCCTGGCGCATCTCCGCTCTTCATCGCGCGCCAATACTCGATCTTTGTGCACAGAACTCCGTCGTAATTCGATAATCTGCGCCTCCTCCTGAGGCGCGCGTCCTGCTTCTCTCCAGCAGGAAATGAACTCCGCGACGTCGCGTCCGCGCCCAGCCCGGAACGCACGTATTCACGCGTGTCGGCGATCGACATTCCGGACGCCGACAGGCACGCGACCCAGGTCAGCAGCTCAGGTCGCCCTCCGTGTAAATGCGGTGGCCACTGGAGGATCGCGCGCGATGGCCGGAACCGCGCGGCATCCTCGTAGTAGCGCAGAGTCGACGGGGGCAGGCCAACGAGCGCCGCTACCTCCTTAATGGGTACGTGCGCCCGATGCCTGTTCCTGCGTAACCTCACCTAAAGGACCTCAGGTCGCTTGAAGTCAAGCGGAACTGCGGGACGTGCATCACGCAGCGCGACCAGCGCAAAAACCGTTCACGAAACCCGGCCGGGCCGCCCGTCACCGAACGGCGCAACGACCAGTCACGCGTCATGGGTCGAGCAGCTCGGCGCGGCGCTGGAACGCCCAGATCGGGCAGGTCTGTTCCCTCAGGCGAACCTCGACGACGTCGAGAGCTCGCAGCCTCCGTTGGTGTGAAGCGCGCATTGGATTCCGTCGATGTGACGAAGCCGTAGGCACGGCCACCCCTGCTTTGCCACAAAGTCCGGCAGCGCTTTGGCAACGAGCCATCGCCCCACGCCTTTGCCGCGCGTGCATTGCCACTGACGGGACCTCGAGATACCAGTCGAAATCACCCCAGGTCGATGGCGACCTGATCGCTTCGAGCCGCCACTTCGTCAAACCTGGAGGACGAGCTTGGGGGTCGCGTAACGGAGAGCTCATGCCCGCCGTTGATGAGTTTCCCAGAAACCGACCTGCGATCGTGCGATCAGGTGCCACGGCGACGACGCGTCCCTCGTGTTCGACGACAAGCGCGTTCCTGCTCCTCAGATAGGCCCTGACGAGCATCCGGTTGACCGCCGCCAGGCATTGCGGGTAACGCTCCGGCTGGTAGAGATACGGTTTCAGCATGATGTGAACACGGGTAATCCAGGAACCCCTCGGTGATATGCGTGTCATTTCGGAATATCTGCACTAGTTGCGGGTCGACACTTCAGCAGCCCTCCTCTGTTTTTGTCGGACAGTATCGCGTGACTAGGGTCGAAAACCTGACCACAGGGTAGACGGTTGTCATACTACGCGATGAGCCACAATCTGACCTTGTCACTTAGCTACGATGCACTTTGACAGCCAGAGAAGGATTACTTGACGACCGGTCAGGCACTGTCGAGACTTGCGCCCTCGTGCTTTGTATCCACGAACGGACGATAATCAGGTGACCCATCTCAGGAGGACTGCATGCGATTCTTTCGTGCCCTGTGCGCTGTGCTCAGGGGCTCTACTCATCGTGCCGCCCTGCCTTCGGCGTCGCTTTGCTTCCGACGCTCCGACCGTGTCGGAGGCGTTTGTCCTGACCAAGGACGGGCAGCTCGTGGACACGCTGACCGTCAGGGATCCGTCACGCACTATGACGGAGTCGACGTGCCAGCCCTTTGCGGGTAGCTCGACCGACCACCGCGTCCAGTTCGTCCTTCTGGACGACGCGGCGGTGTGCCACATGCAGCTCATGTACACCCGCGCCGAGGACGAGAGCGAGTTCGAGCTCAAGGATTCGGGCGAATTCATCGATGACGAGCGCGAACTGATCAGACCATCGACGGTTACCGCCGGAATTTTGGCGTGACGCTGGTGATGACTTCCCTGTCGCTGAGCGTCGAGGGGGACGTGAAGTCGTCGACGGCCGGGGCGGAGAACTCGTCCATGACCTACGAGAACCGCTCTTTTACCGTGGTGACGTGGGAAGACTCCGTCCCCGAGGTGATCACCGTTCGCGGGAATCTGGCGAGCGGCGGCGACCGCTCCGCCGCTGGTGGCACTCGCGCGCTGCGGGACCCGTGGGGCGTTACTCCTCCCCAGGTCGTCGAGGCCGGGGCCGCGCAAAGCGGTAGCGAGCCGTCGTCCGCAGCCTCCTCGTCGGGTCCATCGATCGGCCTGCTTATCCGGCTGATCGTCGGCCTCGTCGTCGTGAGTGCTCGTCAGCGTCTTCGTCGTTACGCGAAGCGCTCGAAGAAAGTCGCCGACGCCAGCGAAGGACGCGCAGGCACCCACGCCCCGCGTCGCACGTGCGTCAGCAGGCTCCCGGCGGCGGCGGGCGCCCGCGCCGCCGCACGCGTCGCGTCCTCCCGCAAGCACGCCGCGGCGGTGGGGATCCTGCACCGTCGAGGACCTCCGCGCCCCGAGCGCTCAGCCCTCAACGGGCGCCGCGCCCCGCTGCGCCGCCCACCCTCGCAGGCACCGGCCTCTCGCCCGCAGGGGCCGGCCTCTCGCCAGCAGGCGCCCGCCCCCAACGAACGCCGCGCCCCGCTGCGCCGCCCACCCGCCAGCAGGACTCGACCTCTCGCCAGCAGGCGACCGCTTCCAATGAGCGCCGGGCCCCCGCTGCCGCCACCCGCCAGCAGGCGCCCGCTTCCAATGAGCGCCGGGCCCCGCTGCGCTGCCCACCCGCCAGCAGGCGCCGGCCTCTCGCCAGCAGGGGCCGGCCGTGCGCTTCGCGTGGGACTGGGCCCGAGGCGCCCGCACCACAGGTTCCCGGTGCCCCGCCCGTCGAGCCGACAAACGCCTCCCTTCCGACTCCCCGCGCGCTGCGACGCCCGCGGCGGCGCGCAGTCACGCACAGCCGACTCCTCGCGAGACCGGATTCGTGTGGAAGCGTCGGTCGGGCGCTGCGTCGTCCCAGCAGGCGGCTTCGGCGGCTACGCGCTCCGACGAGGGCCCCCAAGCGGAAGCGCTCGCGTGGCAGGCATCGTCCCGCGGTCTTCCCCGAGACTCGCCCTCGGACGCGGTATCCACGCCGGTGCAAGCGGCGCCCGGCAACAACGCTGTCGCGGCCCAGATGGGTGCTGTCGCGGCGTCCTCGCAGGCGCCCGTTCCGCCGCCCGGCCGCCGCGCCGACCGCGCGCGCCCGCCTGTCGCGGATCAGCCTGCGCCTGTTCCTGCACCCGAGAGCAACGCGTCGACATCCCGGCGCGCGCGCCGGCCGATACCAGCACCCGTTGTCCCCAGGCCTGCTACCGTTCCGCGCGCCCGAGACGATTCCTGCGCCCGCGCCACAGCCGACGAGGCATCCCGCGCCGGAGCCGATCGTCGTGCCCGAACCGGAGCCGATCGTCATGCCCAAACCGGAGCCCGTCGTCGCGCCGGAGCCGGTCGTCGTACCCGAGCCCGAGCCGGAACCGGGCCCGAGCCGGTCACCATGCGAGCCCAGGCCGGTCGTTATGCCCGAGCCCGAACCCGAACCGGTCGTTATGCCCAGGCCCGAGCCGAGCCGGTCTCGATGCCCGAACCCGATCGATCGTCGTGCCCGAGGCGAGCCGGAACCGGGCCCGAGCCGGTCACCATGCCCGAGCGCGAACCGGTCGTTATGCCCGAACCCGAGACCGGAACCGGTCGTCATGCCGGGCCCGAGCCGGATCGTCGTGCCGAGCGAGGCCGATCGTCGTGCCCGAGCCCGAACCGGAACCGATCGTCGCACCGAGCCGATCGTCGCACCCGAGCCGATCGTCGCGCCTGAACCGGAACCGGTCGCCATGCCCGAGCCGAGCCGGTCACCATGCCCGAGCCTGAGCCGGAACCGGTCACCGCACCCGAGCCGGAGCCGGTCGCCGCACCCAGAGCCGGAACCGGTCACCGCACCCGAGCCGGAGCCGGTCGCCATGCCCGAACCCGAGCCCGCACCGGCCTCGTTCATCATGCACGAGGAGGACGCCGACCTGGCAACCACGCAGATGCCTCAGGTCCGCAGGATCGCGGGCTTCGATTGGGATATGCCCGCCGCGCCTCAGGCGGCTGCCGAGCCCCTCACCCGAGGCTCTCGCGCGGGCTCTCGCTCCAGGGCTCTCGCTCCCGAGGCCCCCGCGTTCGATGCCCCCGCGTTCGAGGCGCCGACGCGTAACCCGGTTTTGTCGCCGGCCCCGCCGAGGGCTTCCTCCTCCAGGTGCGGCCCAGCGCCCCCGTTGAGCCCGCGGCTCCCGCCTCTCTCGACGTCAGAGCCCAGGCTCCCCAGTCCCTGGATCCCGGCCGCGTTCCAAAGCGACTGGGAACACCGATTTCTCGTGGAACGACGAGGCGCGCGAGGAACAGGGAAGCAGAGACGAAGCGCCGCGGCCGCTGGCCTTGGAACAAGCGCCGCAAGAAGCAGCGCGACGAGGACAACAAGCCGACCCTGCCCGAGGATCGACGAGCGCGACGCCGCCACTCGCATGCCGATCATCGCGGTCGACGCTCAGGACGACGACTGGAACGACTGGCAGAACTGGAACTCCACAGAACTGACGCCGTCTGCGTAGTGTCGCCGTCTCCGAGGGTGCTCGTTACCGCGAGCGCCCCTCGGTTTGTGTGAGCTCGACGTAGGGAGGCGATGTCGGCGCTGATCTCGTCGGCCAGCTGGGAGCTCACGACGCCCGTGGAATCCTCCCCGCCTCGTCGATGTAGCCGTAGCGTTCCGCGAGAAACGCTCCCGATACAGGTGATCGGCGGTGTCCCCGATGGTGCGCATGAGGGAGGCGTTGACGAACGCGCCGACGATGATGCCAATGAAGGGTATGATCTGCGCGATCTTCAGACTGGCCAGGCGCGCGCCGAGGAGGACCAGCGGGAGTTCATGGCGGCGGAGAACACGTTGGTTCCGACGCTATCCACCGGTCCGCGCTTGGCGACGTCGCGCATCACCTTGTTGAAGGCGATCATCGTCGTCTGCTTCTCCCGACTGCGCCTTCCCCGGCGCTCTCCGGGTCGATCGCCTGCGAGGCACCATCGTGGCGAAAAGGTTCTCGGCGGGATCGACCGTGTCGTAGCCGTAGTAGGCCGCCGTGTGGGACACGAGCCGCGTCGCGGCACCGAGGAAGGTCGCGATGTCGAGGGGCGACCACCGAGGCCGTGAGGGCGATCCCGGGGGCCGAGGCGACACCCAGGCCGAGGACCGCCGCGATCGAACCGCCGGAGGCAACGACGCCACTGAACGCCCCCTCGGCGGCTGCGGCGCTCGAATACGCGATCTTCAGGTGGGGTCTCACCGGGCGAATCTGGTCGAGGTCAGGCCGAGACGGCGGATATCCTCCAGGCACTCGACGTCGTAGCCTGCCTTGCGGTACGCCCTGAGGATGAGGCGTCGACGCACCGAGGCCTCGGACACCGAAGTCGCTTTCTCCATGAGGCCAAGCCCCACCGCGGACACCGCCCGGGCGACGGCAGCGCCCCAGGGACCTTGCGGGCGACAGACACAATCGTGCCGAGGGGCGCCATCAGGTAGGAACGCAGGCGCTGGGAGATGACGCGAGGGCGCCTGGGGCTGATCTGGGCCTCTTTTCCAACGCTGAATTTCCTCCCACTGGGCGGCGTCGCCGACGCTCATGCGCGCGCGGGCCTGCCCGGTGACAGGCTCGTGATCCCTGGAGGTTTCTTTCACGCTGCCACCCTACACAACGCGGCGGCGTCACGGGGCATGGGGGCACCCACCGCCCTGTTATGCTGGGTCTTGGTCATCACTCGTGGCCTCACGACGAAGGAATTACCGTGGATTCGCGCGCACAGCTCGTTGATCAGGTCAACGCCCTGCGACGAGGGCGAGCATCAAAAAGATCATCGCACTGATCGAACAGCTGCCTCCAGCATCGATGGGCTACGAGCTCACGTGTCTGCTGGCGCGCGCCTACATCAACTACGCGCAGCCGTACATGAATTCCTTCTCCGAGCACATCAACCGGGCCGCGGAGCTGCTGCGCAGCGTCGAGGCGGAGGGCCTGTCCGACCCGCTGTGGTACTACCGCATCGGTAGCGCCCTGTATTGGCTGGACCAGGAAGAGCGCCTGACATACCTCGAACAGTGCGTCGCCATGGACCCATCCAACGCCTACGCGCCCGAGCTGATCGAGCAATGCAAGCGTGCCCTTGATCGGCGCAGGATCGTCCGCCCCGTCGACTTCGCGCGCCTCGTCAGCTACTTCGAGGAGAAGGACTACAGCCACGAAGTGGAAGACCAGCACGTCTACACGAACTTCACGCACGGCTTTTTCATTTTCTCCATCGCCAACGACGGCACAGACCTGTGCATGTGGGGTGCCGTGCGTGAGGAAGTGTCGATGGGACTGCGTTCTCGCCTGCTCAGGGCGTGCAACGACTGGAATAGCTCGACGACGTGGCCGAAGGTCTACGTCGCCACGCTGGATGACGGCCGTCAGCGCCTGTGCGCGGAGCAGTTCGCAATTATCCGCCTGGGCATGACGGACGCGCAGCTCTTCGACAACATCGACCGCTTCATTTCAGCAGCCGAGGCGTTCTTCAAGGGACCAGATCGAACGCGTCCCCGCCCTGGGCGGCACCGCCGGTAGGGAGCAGCACCTGAGCGCGGGGCCGATCACGCGGGGCCGCCTTACCCGAGTGCGGGGCTTCTCCGCGCGGGCAGCCACGTCCTCGCCGAGGGGACGAGGCCGTGGCCCGTGTCGCGCGTCGCCGCGCCCCACTCTTCACGATGGCATACACTGTATGTACGCGGGGGAGGGCGACATGCCGACACAAACGACCGCAACAAAGTCTTCGCGTATCAATCTGCGACTGACTCCCGCCCAGGAGGAGAAGCTGCGCTACGTCGCAGCTTCCTCGCGAGACGTCACTGGTGATTTCGTGCTCGCTTCGGCCTTGGACCGCGCAGATCGAGCGCTCGCAGACCAAACGGATTTTACCGCGGACGACGACGCTTTCGACCACCTCCTGGGCACTGGACGCCCCCTGCCGACGGCGCGGATCCGCGCCCTCGCTTCCGCCCTCCCCGTCGGATCAACGCGACATGGACGCAATAGGACAGCCCACACTGGAGCCTCCTCGACGGCTGGAGCGCCACGATCGACGCGGAGATTTCACGTGTGGCAACGACGAGCTGGATCAGTGGTTTCACCGTTACTCCTGGCAAAACCAGAAAGCACACAATGCGGTGACATACGTGGCCCAGCAGGGCGGGCGCGTCGCCGGATACTACGCACTTGCTGGCGACGATCCGGCGCGACTGGTCGCCAGCAAGCTTCGCCGCCACCGGCCACAATCCATTCCGTGCATAGCTTCTGGCCCGGCTCGCCGTCGATCGGAGGTGCAAGGCCAGGGCGTGGGTACGACGCTGCTGCTCGACGCGCTCCGCCGGACACTCGCGGCGTCCGACCAATTCGGTATCGCTGCCCTTCTCATCCACTGCAAAGACGAAGAGGCGCGCGCCTTCTACATGCGCCACGTCGATGCGCTGGAGTCTGCGGTCAGCCCGTTGCAGCTGGTCGTCCCGACACGAACAATTGCCCGTGCCTGGGCGGCACCGCCGAGTAGGAGCAGCACCTGAGCGCGGGGGCCGATCACGCGGGGCCGACCTGCCCGAGTGCGGGGCTTCTCGCGCGGGCAGCCAGCGGCCTCGCCGAGGACGAGGCCGCGGCCCGCTCCCAGTCAGATGCTCGGCACGTAGACGCTCAGTCCGCCGTCGCTGACGAGGGCCCGTCAGCGTCCCATCGTCGGCGACGCGCACGGGCGGGTGGCCGCCGATGAGGCACTCCATTCCTCGCCCGCATGGTGGGCGCCCACGGACGAGGGTTTTCTCGGCGGCGCAGCGGTCGGACAGGATGACGCGCAGCCCGTGCCGGGCACGTCCGCCCTGCCTTCGCGGGCGAAACCGACGACGTCCGGGTCGTCGAAGGCGTTGTGCTGGGGGCCGATCGCGGCACGGAAGCGCACACTCATGAGGATGGGGGAGCTCACGCACGGCGGGCAGGTCGCCGGTCTCGAGGGGTGCCCAGGAGGTCGCCCCAGAGACGCAGGGCACCCCCGGCCTCGTTGAGGAGGATGAGCGCGTGAGGCGGCGGCCTTGAACCAGGAGGCGACCGTGGAGGCCAGGGGACTGTCCGGGCTGCGTGTCGTGGTTTTTCGACGAGGTGACGGACAGTTCGAGGGATCGACGCCGTGAGCGTGCCCTCCCACAGGCGCGACAGGTCCACGTTGCCGTCGAGACAGAGGCCTGGTGCAGGGTGGTAGTGCAGGGGCACGTCGAAGAGCATGGCGTTGGGGACCTCGCGCAGGTAGGCTTCGAGTTCGCGCACGTCTCCGCTCCAGTACTCGCCGACGGCGGGCAGGAGGCGGCCCGTGGAGGTGCGCAGGTCTTCGAGCCAGCGCGCGTAGAAGTCGGAGCCGACGTGCTGACGGCGTCCAGGCGCAGCGCGTCCACGCCGGTCGTCTCCACGTACCAGCGTCCCCAGCGGTCCAGCTCGTCGCTGACGCGCGGGTCGGTGACGTGCACGTCGCAGCCCATCAGGTAGTCGAAGTTGCCGAACTCGGTGTTGACGGACTCGTTCCAGTGCTTGCCTTCGAAGAGCCACAGGCCCTTGCGCTGCGTGGCTTCGTCCCAGTCGATGCCGTGGAAGCACGTCCAGTCCCACGTGAAGTCCGAGTAGGCGCCGCCGCGCCCCGGGAACGTGAAGCGGGTCCACGCTTGGATCGTTTCGGGCTCGCCGAGGGCCTGGTGGCGGTCCTGCGGGTTGATCGGTGTCGCACGCACGGTTTCGGTCGCGTCCGCGCCCATGCGGTGGTTGAGGACGATGTCGGCGCACACGGCGATCCCCGCCTCGTGCAGGGCGTCGATGGCGGCCAGGTATTCGTCTTTCGTGCCGTACTTCGTGGGGATCGTGCCCTTCTGGTCGAACTCGCCCAGGTCGTACAAGTCGTAGACGCCGTAGCCGACGTCGTTGATACCGTAGTTTCCCTTGTATGCGGGCGGCAGCCAGATGATGGTGACGCCCAGGTCCGCGATCGCTTGCGCGTGCTGGGCGAGGTAGCGCCAGTGGCTCGCGTCGGGCGCCATGTCCCACGCGAAGGCCTGCAGCATCAGGGGCCCCTGCCTCTTGCGTCGAGGTGCAGGGGCATCTGTTTCGTGTCACTCACCCGCATATGGTGGCAGGTTTGTCCTCAGGGTGGGCGGGCGAGGGGAAACAGTGGCGCGTTAAACACGCGCGGGACGAGGCCCGTGGTCGCCCTGCGCGGAGGGCGCGCGGGCGGAGGGATGCGCGAGCGGTGGAGGACGCGGGTGGACGGGTGCGCGGGCGGACGGGTGCGCGGTTCCCGCCACGGCCTCGCGCGTGGGGAGCCTATTTGTGCTTTCGAAGCGCTGTTTCACGCCGGCCGAGATGCCGGAGGCGGCGCTGGAGATGCCGGAGGCGGCGCTCGAGGCCCCGGTGACGACGCCTGAGGCGGCGCTCTTCGCGCCGACCATGACGACCCGCGCTTTGCCTTTCATGGTTTCTTGGACGCCGTCGGCGCTGAGCCTGGTTGCCGCGCGCCGGGGTCGTGTCGTTGACGTGGCGAGCCCAGGCCTCGGCGTCGATGCCGCGGGGCGGGAGCTCACGCAGGTGCGCCGTGAGGCGGGAGGACTGGGCTTGAAGCGCCATGAAGGTCAGGCCGCTCGACACGAAGCCGCCGATGACGGGGACGACTTTCGAGACGCTCTTGGTGAAGGTGCTCTTCGTGATGTTGATGCCGATGACGCGCAGGGAGTATTTGACGACCGGGTACCAGGTGATGCCCATGAGGGCTTTCTTGGTGACGTGGTTCTGGTAGGCGGTGGTGGCCACCAGGCGCGCGAAAGCCGTCAGCGACTGGGCGGCGCCGCCGACGCCGAGCATGACGCCGAAGAAGACGGCGAGGACGCCGATCGTGTCGTCATCGGTCTGGTCCGCGTCGGCGACGAGGTCGTGCCACCCGTACAGGTAGGCGAGTTTTTGCATGATCCGCAGCGCGTGCGCGTAGTACTGGGTCAGGTCCGCGGGGATCGCGGCGAGCATCGCGAATCCGCCGGGGATGCCCGCCGCGAAGGAGATGGCGGCGGACTTGTTGGTTTCGTAGGAGATTGTCTCTTCCGCGAGGCCGTCGAGCACCGCCAGGGGGACGCCCGCCGCCGCGGGGTTGGTGTCGAGGGAGCGCGCGATGATGTCGTCGCTTGCGTGAACCTTGGCGAGTTCTTGGCGCAAGAACTCGTCGCGGCGGATCGCACGCCCGGGAGGCGAACGATCTTGGTGGAGGAAGTCGAGTCCGCGGTGCTCGGCCTCGGCCTCTTGCACGGGGGTGAGGGCCGCGCAGTTCGTCGCCCCACCGAGGTTGTCCTTTTTGTTACGCATCGCGTTCCTCCATGTCTGTGCGCGCGCCCGCTTACGGGCTCACTCTATCGCGCGTGGGGCTTCAGTCGGGCTCGTGGCACGAGGCCGGGGCGCAGTCGGGCGGCACGGGCGCGGCGGGGCGCGTGGCCGCCACCGGCCTCGGGCGTGTCAGGACGTGCAGTAGGGGCATGTGGATTGTCGCCGCCTGCTTGTCCGCCCTGTTCGCTGGGTTGACGTCTGTCCTGGCCAAGGCCGGGGTCGCGACGACGAACTCGACGGTCGCGACGGCGCTGCGCACGGTTGTGGTGGTCGCGGGGGCGTGGGGCATGGCGGCGCTGACCGCACAGCCTCCGGTGTTGTTGTCATTGATGGGCGTTCGCTGGTGTTCTTGGTGTTGTCCGGGCTGGCGACGGGGCCTCGTGGCTGTGCTACTTCGCGGCGCTGGCGCGGGGGAACGTGTCTCGGGTGGCTCCCATCGACAAGCTGTCGACGGTGCTTGCGATCGTCCTGGCGCTGGTTCTGCTGGGCGAGCCGGTGAGCGCGTGGGGGCGGCCGGGATCGTGGCGATCACGGTGGGAACGCTCCTCATGGTGGAGCCTTCCGACCTGTCGGGCCTGCCTCGTGCACTGCGCAGCGGTGGCGGCTGGCTGGTGTACGCGCTCGCGTCCGCTCTTTTCGCGGCGCTCACGTCGATTCTCGGAAAGGTCGGGATTTCGGGGGGTGGATCCGACGCTGGGGACGGCGGTGCGCACGCTGGTGGTCCTGGCGATGGCGTGGGTGGTCGTGGCCGCGCAGGGGCGGGCGCGCGAGGTGCGCTCGATTCCGGCGCGCGAGCTGGCGTTCATCGTCGCGTCGGGGGCGGCGACGTGCGCGTCGTGGTTGGCGTACTATCGCGCCCTCAAGGGCGGGCCCGCCTCGGTGGTGGTGCCCATCGATAAGCTGTCGATCCTGGTGACTGTCGCCTTCTCGGCGGTGGTGTTTTCACGAGCGTTTCACGCGTCGCTACCTGGTGGGCCTGGCTCTCGTGTGGGGGGACGGCCGCCATGGTGGTGGCGTAGGGCCGGCTGGTGCCGACAGCGCGCGGCAGCTCATCACTCAGTTTCGACGTCAGGCCCTTCACCTGTTTCACGAACGTTTCACGCGGAATGGGTGGCCGGACAGGCCGTGGTGGCGTGCCAGCCTGGCTAGTGGCCTTGTTTTTCTTCCCAGGTGTCGGTGTTGTTGATGACCAGGTGAGACAACGGAACTCGCCCGTTGTCTCGGTGGTGGTGACTAGGCCGTTGATCGTCTGGGTCTCCCCGTGAAGGGATTGGTCGCCGTCCCGCTCCACGTCGTGGTCAGCGTGATCTCCCGGTTCTCATGCGGGTAGGGCCCATCGAACCCAGAACGCCACCCCTGCGGGGGCGTGTAGTAGTGGCGGATCAAGCGCGGATCCTTGTTCGGATCAATCCCTTTCTCCCAGGCCAGGCCCGGGGAGGTAGTCACCGTGTTGGGCGTGCCATCACCCCAGGAGTACTCGTAGTTCGTTGCCGTCAGCGTGATCGTAATGTCGCGTCCCAGCAGATTGATGACGTGAGTCTGAGTCGGATTGGTGACCGAGACGATCGTGGGGACGAACCTGTTTGTGTAGGGACACAGTGGGTGGTTGTTTATTGATGCCAGCTCCGTCGGCATGGATGGTGGTCGCGGCGTAGTAGAGGATCTCGCGGGTAGTGGGCACGATTCCAGCCGTATCGTCACCACTCCTGGCAGAGGAAAACAAACACCCGAGCTTCTTCGCCGTCCCATCAGGAAGAGAATACTCGCGCGTCACCCCGTCACACACATACCTCGTACCAGCAGCCCGAGCATCAGAGGATGCACTCCCTCCGCCGTTTTCTGAGCACGCTGATCATTCACAGACGGCGAATCCTGACTAGCCTGTCGCCCAGGGGACTGTTGGTTCTTCTTATGCCAACCAGCGACGTCGATACCACCCGCATGTGGAGAAGCGCAGAAACCCGCTTGCGCGCCCGAATTAAAGTCGCAAGCGTTTGGTATGCTGTCAGCACATGTGGAGGAAATGTCTAGAAGTAGAAGTAGTGCGCCGAAGATGCTTCCGCATGCGTACAGTTGTCTATTATTAGTTCTCATGGGGATGTACCCGTCAGTCACGATCCAGCGTTGATCCTGCCATGTCATCCAAAGTGAGAAGCTGACAGTATATTCATTATCGCTAATGACTATTTTCTGCTCTTTGCAGGAGATGCCATTGGTGGTTGCGACATGGAATTCTACTCCAATGGTATTTGGTCGTGCGCCCTGTTCTTCTGTGACGGGTTCGACCGTCACTATATTGGTCACCTTAGCCTTGTTTCCATACGCCCATCCGTTGGCATAGAGCTGATTGATGGCCTCAATGTGTCCCTCGGCGAATGGGACACCCTCGGCTGACAAGCTAGCTAACGATTGTGTGTCTCCCGTGTTCCATGCGTAGGAAAGAGTGGCAATATAGTGCCTTGCCGCCGCTTCGGCTCCTCGTTCGGTGTGCTCTTTGGCTTCGTTGGGTAGTTCTGGTTTGGTGTAGGTGGATGCTGCGTGTTCGGCGGGGCGCACGAGGACGCCGTCTGGGCCGATTTGGTAGCCGCCCTGACATGGCCGCCTCGCCCGAGGCCGTGGCGGAGGCGGTGGGCGCGGGCCTTGCGGCGGGCGCCGTGGTTGTGGCTGCCACGGCTGGTCTTTTCGCCCCATGCGGGCCACCAGCCTTCGGCGACCCCGTTGATGTACACGGCGAAAACCGCGCCCGCGAAGAGGACCACGTGGGTGACGCGCATCCCCCAATAGAAGGGTTCCACGTGCAGCCAGGCGCGGGCGCGCGCACGCGCACCCGCTGGGGCGCCGCGCCTTGACCTCGGCGCGGTAATCAGCCCAGCGCCGACGCAGCGTGTACTTACGCGGCGCCGACTCGCGCCGGAATTGCTCCTCGTCCTCCTCGGTGACGGGGCGTTCGGAGAGGGTGGGACCATCATGGCGTGTGCTCCTTCGCAGTGCCTGAATCGCGGTTTCCTGGTTAGTGGCCTTGTTTTTCTTCCCAGGTGTCGGTGTTGTTGATGACCAGGTGAGACAACGGGAACGGTCCGGTTGTCTCGGTGGTGGTGACTAGGCCGTTGATCGTCTGGGTCTCCCCCGTGAACGGATTCGTCACCGTCCCACTCCACGTGGTCGTGAGCGTGATCTCCCGGTTCTCATGCGGGTATGGCCCATCGAACCCCGAACGCCACCCCCGCGGCGGCGTGTAGTAATGGCGGATGAGACGCGGGTCCTTGTTCGGATCAATCCCTTCTCCCACGCCAAGCCCGGGAGGTAGTCACCGTGTTGGGCGTGCCATCACCCCAGGAGTACTCGTAGTTCGTCGCCGTCAGCGTGATCGTGATGTCCCGGCCCAGCAAGTTGATCACGTGAGTCTGAGTCGGGCTCGTCACCGAGACGATCGTGGGCACAAATCTGTTCGTGTAGGACACAGTGGGTGGTTGTTTATTGATGCCAGCTCCGTCGGCATGGATGGTGGTCGCGGCGTAGTAGAGGATCTCGCGGGTAGTGGGCACGATTCCAGCCGTATCGTCACCACTCCTGGCAGAGGAAAACAAACACCCGAGCTTCTTCGCCGTCCCATCAGGAAGAGAATACTCGCGCGTCACCCCGTCACACACATACCTCGTACCAGCAGCCCGAGCATCAGAGGACGCACTCCCTCCGCCGTTTCCTGAGCACGCTGAGCATCCACAGACGAATCTCTATTCGGCTCACCTTGAGAAATTTGTTGATTCCGGCGACGACTCACTGATGTTGTGACGGCATCATCATGAGCACCGGAACAAAAGCCGATATCTGAGTTGTTGGCACCAGCGCATGAATCAAATGGCGGTATCGGATCGTTATCTGCCGAGGCCGTTATTGGGGAAAGCGCACAGCAGAGTTACTGATAATACTGCTGAAAGGAGGAACATGACGTCACTTCTGAGTATCATTATCGACGTCCCCTCCCGTTTCAATCCAGCGCCCGTCTTTCCAGGTCATAAAGAGCCCGATACTAACTGCGAACTCACTGTCGTTTACGGTGACCTGCTGGTCGATACACCATGTGCCATTGCTAGTCGTAACGTCGAAAAAGCACGAGCATGGTGTTGGGCTCGCCCCCCGAACTCTGATCGGCGACCGGTTCGACTGCCACTATGTTTGTCACAGATGCTTTGTAGTCGTACATCCAGCCGTGCGCGTACAGCTTATTGATATTATTGATGTAAGTCTCTCGGAAGCGATTTCCGGGTTGCGTGATGTCTTCGAATGCTTGTGTGTCTCCTGTGTTCCAGGCGTAGGTGAGTGTGTCAAGGAGGTACTCTGCGGCGAGTTCGGCTCCTCGTTCGGTGTTCTCCTTGGCCTCCTCCGGTAGTTCTGGTTTGGTGTAGGTGGACGCGGCGTGTTCGGCTGGGCGCACGAGGACGCCGTCTGGTCCGATCTGGTAGCCGCCCGACATCGCCGCCTCGCCCGAGGCCGACGGGGATGAGGTGGGCACGGGCCTGGCGGCGGGCGCCGTGGTGGCTGCGACGGTGGGCCTCTCACCCCACGCGGGCCACCAGCCTTCGGCGACCCCGTTGATGTACACGGCGAAGACCGCGCCCGCGAAGAGGGCCACGTAGGTGACGCGCATCCCCCAATAGAACGGCTCCACGTGCAGCCAGGCGCGGGCGCGGGCGCGCGCACCCTTGGGACGCCGCGCTTTGACCTCGGCGCGGTAATCAGCCCAGCGCCGACGCAGCGTGTACTTGCGCGCGCACTCCTGACGGAAGCGCTCCTCGTCCTCCTCGGTCACAGGACGCTCCAGACAACGGCGGAACCATCATGATCTATCAACCTCCACGGCGAGGTGTCCTCACGCGCGCCCCCGCCATCGGAGACGCGCCCTTCACCCACCAGACTACGCGCCAAAACACGCAACAACACCAAGAATGCACGGTAACCACCAACGCACATCCTCCCACCCAGAGGGGACGAACGTGCACGTACCCACACAAGCCAGCCATGACCTCGTCAAACACGAACGCCGCACCGACAGCGCCGCGAGAACGCGACCGTCACGGAGGGCGCCACGGTGGCGCGGCGCCCTCAGAGAAGCTGGTCTAAGGCCTCCCTGATCCTGCGTTCCTCCCCCGATTCGTTGGTCGCCAGGCGCAGGACCGGCACGTCATACGCGGCCATGATCGAATCCTTGCGGGCGTCGCGCTGCTGCGTTCCTTGTTGTTGCCGTGATACTCCCAGCCGTCGACCTCGATGGCGAGGACCACGCGCCCAGTCACTCGCGAAAACACCCCGAAGTCGAGGGCGCTGTCCGTGAACACGAAGGCGCGCTGTTCCTCGCTGAGGCGGCGCGTGTTCGGCAGCGCCTCCCACAGGGGAACCTCCGTGTGATACCCGAACGTCGAATACTTCGGATCGGCCAGTACCTCGCGCAGACACAGGTCCGCGACATTCTCGGCGGGAGTCCGCTTCCAATTCGACCACTTCGCGCGCGAATAGCGCTCGAGGGACGCGCTGTAGGCGCTGTAGAGGACATCGAAGATTGACACGATATCCGATTCAACAGAAACGTGCGGGTCATACATCCTTATATAATCAAGGAGGGCACTGACATTCTTACTATGCGGAACACCGTTATGGGCCGTCACGACAATCAAGCGATCCTTTGCACGGGACACGCTGACGTTCGTCATAGCGTCCGCATCGTAAAAACTGCACCCAGCAGACTTATCGGTTGAATTCAAGACCGTGGACAGGATGATCGTTCCGCGTCGCGGCCCTGGAACTTATGAACGGTCGCCGACATCCACCGATCACGACCACCCTCCCCAAGCTCATGGAGCACCTGCTCGCCCGCGCTCTGTGCCTGCACGCGGAAGGGCGTGACAATTCCCAGGAGGAAATCACCAACCCCATCCTTATCCTCGGGCTGAATTCCCTTACGAATGAGCTCCATGTCTTCCAGCTGCGTGATGATGCGCGTAATGATGTCGATCTCGCGCTGGGAGTAGCTCCCTCCCTCTTCGAGGCGACGCGCATGATTCCCAGGAGCGGCATGAACAATCTCGAAGGGCCTGGGCGCCCCCTCATCAGCCGAGCGCATGGGAATGAGCTGGCCGTCGTAATACATGCGATTACAGAACTCGATGATGGCCGGGTGGCAGCGATAATGCTCCTTCAGGAGCGTGCTCACGACGCCCGAATCTGGTTCCATCGCTTTGACTGACTCCAACAGCGACAGCGAGCGGACGTCGACGCGCGGATCGGGCGGATCACACTCGCTCTCGCACCAGCCGGCGAAAATCGGGCTAAGTTGCTTCGTGTCGCCGACGACAACAGCATTGCGGGCGACACTCAGCGCCGCCAAACCCGGCGGCAGCAGCACTTGCGAGGCCTCGTCGACAATCACCCAGTCCAGGAGAGGGTCCCCATCCAGGTTATTTCCGATCGAGTAGCACGACGACGCCACGATCGGGTAGGCAGAGAGAAGCGCTTGCGTTTTGGTATGTATCTGTCCGCCCAGGTCGGGTACCACAGCGCCTGCTTGGCAGAATCGCCGGGCGAGGATCGCATCGAAGATGCTCCTCGACCGACGCCGATACGCTGCACTCGCGTCGTCTACTCCGCTGTCTTCGACGCGTTGTGTCGCAATGTCGACGTCCTGCGCGAGTTCCGCCTCCCGCGCCCGATAAAAACAGCATCTGGATGGCTGACTGAACGTCGACATCCCTCAGGTCCAGGCCTTTGAGGGGGCCGAAGGTGCGGTAGCGGCGCACGCGCTCGATGAGACCACCGATACTCCATGACGGCCTCGGCGCGAAGCGAGCCGCTGCGACAAGCTCAGCGATAGTCTCGGAGGGGCACTCGCGATGGGCAGGGTGCCCCATATCTGGCAGGGAGCGGCGACTCTCCTTCACTTTTTCTTCAAACAGTTTTCTTTCGTGCCGGATGTTGTCCAGCTGGGCGCGCACGATCAGCGAGATCCCTGCTGGTCTTCCACAGGTCTACGAGGCGTTCTTCCTCCTCGCGGAGTGTCTCTAGCTCATCCGCAATCACTAACCCAGCGGTTACACGCCCCGTGTTGTCACACCATTGTTTCCGTTGCTGGATGAGCTCATCCTGTCTGCTGTGGAACTTTCGGACGCGCGGGGCGCTCCCGAGGTTCGCGATGAGGAACCCGTACCCTTCATCTGAGAGCTTCTTCACGACGTTCTCGACGGCCGAATTTGCCGACGCGACGACGCCGACGGTCTTCCCCTGCGCAATGAGGGGAAGCGATCAGGTTGAGGATCGTCTGCGTTTTTCCGGTGCCGGGAGGCCCGTCGATGATCGAGATCTGGTGAGTGAGCGCGGCGCGTATGGCGTTGCGTTGATCGAGGTTGGAGTGGAAGGGCATCACGACAGCGTCGCTCGCGCCGGTGTCGACGCTTGACCTGCCGACGAGGAAGGCTTCGAGGGCGGAGCCTTGCGGCACGGATGTGATGTTTTCCCACACGTTAGCCAGGCTTGCGTACACGATCGAGACGTCATGTCCCTTCCAAGGCTTCGGCGCCCCAGGCTCAGCGCGCAATGCTCCCTGACGCTCCGCCGCCGAGAAGACTTCGGTACGGATGTAGTCGAAGAGCGCCTCAGCCCGCTCGCGCTCCTCTTGTGTTGGTTCTGCGCTCACGTCAGCTCCTTTGCGACCCTCCACACGTGTTTGACGCTCAGCATAATCGACTTATCTGACTGGCGGTAGGTTGTTGGACACCCACCCGGCACGCGTGCAGGGACGCAGATGTGCATGGCCCCTCGTATCGTGGCGCTATGGGTATGTCGCTTGTTTTTCTCCTGGTTGGACTGGTCGTGGGCGCTCTGCTCGGATACGTGGGGGCGGTGGCGCGCCGCGCCTCGCAACCGGGCGAGGACGTGGGCGCGTTGCGCGCGAGGCCGCACGGTGGCGAGGCGCGCGCCGAGGAGCTGTCCCGTCGCGTCGAATCCGCCGAGGCCCGCTCCCAGGGGACGCCTCCGTGTTGCAGGCCCTCGCCCCGGTTCGCGCACAGTTGGAGCAGATGACGCTGCGCGTCGACCAGATGGAACAAGCGCGGGCACGCCAGCACGGTGCCCTCACCGAGCAGCTGCGCGACGCCGCCCAGCGCGAGGCGGACCTGGCACGCGACCGCCTCCTGGAGGGAGCCCTGCGCTCGCGCAGCTCGCGCGGCACGTGGGGCGAGGTCGAGCTCGCCCGCATCCTCGAAGCATCCGGCATGATGGCGCACGTCGACTTCGCGGAGCAGCGCTCGATCGCCTCGCTCACTCAGGGACGAGGCCTGGGCGCGGCAGCGCATCGACTGACCGCGGGCGCCCCGACGTGACGATCCACCTGCCGGGTCAGGGGCTTCCTCGCCCTCGACGCGAAAGCCCCCATGGACGCCTACCTTCGGGCCTGCGGCATCGAGGACAGCGGCGAGGATGCGGAGGCTCGGCGCCGCACGGAGCTCGCCGCGCACGCGAAGGCCCTGCGTTCCCACGTGGAGGCGCTCGCTGCGCGCGACTACGCGCGCGCCCTCGGTTCCTCGCCCGAACTGGTGATCCTCTTCGTCCCCTCGGAGGCGGCGCTGAGCGCCGCGCTGCGCTCGGACGCGGCGCTCCTCGACGACGCGATGGCACGCGGCGTGGCCCTGTGCTCCCCCGTCACCCTGCTCGCGGTTGCCCGCACGTGCGCCACTGCGTGGGCGCGCACGACGATCAACGAGCAGGCGGACCAGGTCATCGCCCTGGGCCGCGACCTGTACGAGCGGCTCGGCGTCGTCGCCGGCCACATGGACAACCTGGGAAAGAGCCTGGCGAAGAGCGTCGACTTCTACAACAAGGCCGTGTCCTCCATGGAGACCCGCCTCCTGTCTCGGGCCCGCGGCGTCGCCGCCCTTCAGTCCGCCTCGAAGAAACACATGACGGCCGCCGAGATCGACCCGGATGCCGCCCAGGTCCGCGCCTTCACGAAGCCGGAGCTGACGGACCAGTAAGCGTGTCGGCGATGCCGTCCAACTGCGCGCGGATCTCCTCAAAAGGCCGGTCCAGGTCGAGCGTCCTCACGCCGATCTGGTTACCGCTCATGCGATACGTGACGTCGGGCTGCACCTCCTCGTCGGTCGCGGCGTACAGGAGCATGCCCGACACCTCAACGCCCTCCCCCGCACGCTCCAGCACCGCCTGCTTGTTCTTCACATAGGCAAAAATCTGGTAGAGATTCCCCGAATGCACGGTCCTCTTATCGAAGTTGCTCTGCATCGTGGACGCGTAGTACTTCGCGTCGATGATGAGCACGCGGTCGCGAGCGCTCAGGGTGATGTCACTGCGCATGGCGGGCAGGCCGTCCGACATGCCATCGTCGAGCGCCCACTCGACGAACGAGGCACTGGCACGCAGCCGTGGGTGTTCCCTGCGGTAGTACTCGAGGATGAACTTCTCATACAGGCGGCTCATGCGCTGCTCGTCGAAGAAATCCATCATGCGAGTGGCGCCGTCGCTCTGGGTTTGAAGGAGCCCCTTGACGACGAGCCAGCACACCGCCATCAGCATGCGGTAGGTGCGATTGTTTCGGTCGTAGCGCATGTTCCAGTCGACCGTGTGCAGGTCGATGTCGCGCACGTTCGCGAAGTACACCATGAGCTTCTTCAGGCTCTTCTTGCGTGCCCGTGAGATGTCCGAGCGCACGAGCAGCGCGACCGTCGCCCTAATGACGCGGTTCATCGTCGTGTCAACGCTGAACTCGTCGTAGGAGCACACCAGCTGGCGGCGCCAAATCGCCTGCGATTTCACGGATTCGGTGACCTTGATTGTGCCGCGCAGGGAGGAGCGCGCCTCGGTTCGGCTGACGTATTCCTGCCCGAGGCCTCGTTTGAGTTGCAGGGACACGCCCCGTTCGAGGATCGCGGCGCACAGCTCGGCCGCGTTATCGAAGTCTTCCGTGGCCACGGAACGGTAGCCCTGCTCGGTGAGCGCCGAGAAGGCGTAGGCGAGCATGTGGAAGAGGTTGCGGACGCGGATCACCGCAGCGGCCTACGCAGCCTGTCGGCCCACTCGCGGACCTTGCCGGGTTCGTCGAACCAGTACTCCTTGAGCATCGGGATGAGCTCGTACTCCACGATCGAGGCCAGGGGTCGCGTCGGTGCAGGTATCGGCGTTCATGTTGCAGAAGTAGCTGTGTCCGATGCAGAAGCCATCACCGAGGGACTCGTCCTCGGCGATCTCCTTGTTCAGCGCCACCACCTCGCGCACCAGGGCCTCGAACCTCGAATTGTCGAGGCCGGCGCAGTAGTCACGGAAGCCGTCGGAGTCGAAAGCAGGACGCAGCTCCACGAAGGCGAAGCGGCGGCGCAGCGCGTAGTCGAGCATCGCGAGGCTTCGGTCCGCCGTGTTCATCATGCCGATGATGTGGACGTTTGCCGGCACGCTGAACAGCTCGTGGGAGTAGAGGAGCTGGAGTTCGTTTCCGCGCTTATCGCTCTCGATGAGCATGAACAGCTCACCAAAAATCTTGGAGAGGTTACCGCGGTTGATCTCATCAATGATGAAGAAGTAGTCGTTCTCCTCATCGTCTGCGGCCTTCTTACAGAAGGAGTAGAAGGCTCCCTTGACCAGCTCGAAGCCCTCGCCGGACGGACGATACCCCTCGATGAAGTCCTCGTAGGAGTAGCTCTGGTGGAACTGGACCAGCATGACGCGCGAAACATCCTTGACGCCCATCATCGAGTAGGCGAGACGCTTAGCTGCGTAGGTCTTGCCGACGCCGGGCGCGCCCTGCAGGATGATGTTCTTCTTCGCCTTCAGCAGGCCCACGATCGCGTCGTATCGCTCTCGGTCCATGTAGACGGACGCCAGGAAGTCATCGGCCGAATATTCGGGGAAAAACCGCCGACGGCTCCTCGATGTCCACAGAGTCGTCACCGTCCAGAAAGGAGGCCTCAATCCGTTTCACGAGTTCCTGGTCATAGGTAATATCGGTGAGCGTCTTCATTGCGAACTGTTGATCGCTTCGCCAGCTTCCCTGACGCTTCCACGATACCTCGCGTAGGTGGGGATACTTGCCACCATCTGGGTCATAGACGTAGTCGCCCGTGACGACGCCGTGGCCGATGATCTCCTTCAAGCCTCGCTTGACGAAGATAACGTCACCAGGCTTCATCTCATTCGCGAACTGCCAGACTGCCCTCGCCGAATTCGCCTGGGACGTACTATCACCGCGAGTTTCGAGCAGCCGTTGTCGCATCTCCTCCTTGGTGGCGTACTCCCTCAGATCACCAAGCTGATGCCACCCAATCCCCATAACGCCACGCTCGTAAAACTCGTCCCACATGCAGGCTCCTTCTCCGGGGAGCGTAGAGCCAGTACCGCACGGTCTGCACGCCGTCATCCCCGAGGGCGGTCGTCTGCATTGTTCTCTCCTTCAGAAGCTCGTCCATGAGTACTGGCTATCCGTCGCCATGGCACACACTACCATGGCGTGACCGGCGACACGCTTCACGCTCGCACTGGCTCGACAGCAAAGCCGAGCCACGCCCACGCGCGACCCGGCCACGGCCTCGTCAGTGCGCACTCCTCAGTCGAGGTTCGCCAACACGCCCACGTCACGCGCGGCCTGACGTAGGCACTTATCGCGCGTCCACAGGGACACGCCGGGGGGTCACGACGACGCTCGCCAGGAGCGCCGCCTCGACAGCACTGAGCCCCCTGCCCCACAGCCGCCGCTCTTCGACGAGGTGCCGGACCCCCCGATCGTCGACGTTGCGCACGATCGTGAGGCGCTCGAGCGCCTTCAGGAAGATTGATCGATTCTTGAGGGTTCCCCAACGCGAGCTCAGTGATGACACTCTGATGTATGCACACTTGGTCGCGCTCAAGCAGATCAACCAAAACCGGCTCAGTTTTCCGCAGGTGATCGATCCAGATGTTTGTGTCGACGAGGACTCTCATACGCGCTTGCGGCTCCGCGGCGCGGCCCCCGCCGCCTGATCGCTGCCGCCGAGCGCGGCGAGCTGTCGACCGCTCTCAATGCGAACGAGGAGTTCGACCGCGTCCCTGATCAACGCGGATCGTTCCCTGATCCCGGTGAGCTCCTCGGCGCGCGCGAGCAGGTCATCATCGAGTGTCACTGTGGTTCTCATGGCTACCTCCACAACAATACAAGCATCATATAAGTCACCATTTGATGCATACATTGGTTCACCCGGCAACACCGTCAACCGCCTCTCGCATGGAAACTCACCACAATACGCAAAGCCAACCGGCCCAGGAGGGGCGAATCACCACCCGGCAGGGCGGGATAAAGCTCGGTGGCCCATATTGTCGAAGGCCGTCGATGCCCATCCGAGCCCACGGCCCCACACAGGCACGAAAGAGGGCCGCCCGAGAACACGTGCAACCGACCTTGCTCAAACTGCAGTCCACTTCGCCCAAATCGGACCATTTTCGGTGATTTTCAGCGAAGTGGACTGCGGTTTGAGACAGGAGACCGGTGACAACACCGCACCAACAACAAAGCCGGGCCACGCTCCCGCGCGACCCGGCCACTGCCTCGTCAGACTGAGTTGATTCAGGCGTCTTCCACCGTCACAAGGGGAACGATTCCGCTCAACGTATCCCCCAGCGCATCTTCGGCATGATCGAGCTCGTAGCGCACCTGCAGGTTCATCCAGAACCCCGGGGTCGTACCAAAGTAGCGGGACAGCCGCATCGCCGTATCAGCCGTAATCCCGCGCTTCCCGTGGACGATTTCATTGATACGACGGGGCGGAACACCGATAGCAACGGCGAGCTTGTGCTGCGTGATTCCGAAGCCCTCGATGAAGTCTTCCATGAGAACTTCACCCGGGTGAATCGGAGCAATTTTAGTGGTAGTCAACGATCTCAACCCCTTCTGGACCAGCGTCGCCCAGGCCGTCACGCATCACGGACGCGCTCACCACGAGCGACGAGGGTCTGCCTGAACAAGCGTGCGCACACGATTACTCTGCATCGCAAGATCAGGCAGCTTCGGATCTATCAACGCGAGAATGCCGAGCATATCCCGCAGCCGCCTACGGATGTCGACGGACAGCAAGTTCTCATGATGAGCCACACGATTCCTCAGCTTCCTCACTCGATCAAGCTGATCACCCAGCTTCTCACGGCCCGAGTCGGAAGGGTCCGCATGGGGAAACGCATCCGACAAACATTCGTGCCACAACTGTTGACACTGTTGAGGCTGATTCCGAACCCTCGGCTTAATGAGATAGACCCAGGTTCCGAACATAAAATGCGACACAACATCATCGTGCGTGACGGCTGCCAGACGACGCGGATGAGTCTTTGGACGCAAGCGCGATTGCTCACGTGCAAAATTCTGGGCGACCGCAAGGCTCTTGTGAGTGACAAGATCGTAGAGCAAGGGGGCTGCGCCCTTACGGAGCGCCCAATCTTCCCCATAATCTATCCCTTGCTGATCATTCCAGGCCCGAAGCTTCCGGTCCATTGCATTACGTAGACCCACCTCAACAAACGCAATCGTTGAAAACAATGCTCCCGCAAGATCCGCAGCCCACAAATAGAGCTCACGAGCACGATAAATATCCCCATGAGCTTCACGGAGGTAAGGCGCGAACCTAGCTGACCCAGCTAGGTCCAAAATCACATTTTGGTCTCCCACGTCTCAATGCTAACATTCAATTAATCGCGTCGGGCTTGGACCGGCGCAGTCTCACACGGGGACCCTGGCCACAACGGTCAGGGTCCCTTGGTATTCCAAGAGCATCCTGCATGTCAGCACCACAGACCGCCCTGCAGTGCTCCTCACAAGCAGGCGACCGGGCCACGCCCTCGCGCGACCCGGCCACCACCTCATCAGACCCCTTCGCCTCAGGCGACTTCCACCGTCGTAAGCGGAGCGATTCTGCTCAACGTATCACCCAAGGTATCTTCGGCACGATCGAGTTCATAGCGCATCTGCAGGTTCATCCAGAACCCCGGGGTCGTACCAAAGTAGCGGGACAGCCGCATCGCCGTATCAGCCGTAATCCCGCGCTTCCCGTGGACGATTTCATTGATACGGCGGGGCGGGAACACCGATAGCAACGGCGAGCTTGTGCTGCGTGATTCCGAAGCCCTCGATGAAGTCCTCCATGAGGACTTCACCCGGGTGAATCGGAGCAATCTTAGTGGTAGTCAACGATCTCAACCCCTTCTGGACCAGCATCGCCCCACTTGAAGCAGATACGCCACTGATCATTGATTCGAATACTGTACTGTCCTGCTCTATCACCGCGAAGAAGCTCGAGTCGATTGCCCGGAGGGATCCGGAGGTCCTCCAAACGACACGCAGCGTCGATCTGACGCAACTTGCGCAGCGCGACGCGAGCAATGCGCGGGTCAAGGGAAGGAACAGGCTCCCTCGCAGACAACCGCTCGGTCTCGCGATCCCCGAACGACTGGATCATGACAACATGATATATCGGATCGCGTCATTAACGCAAACCGTTAACCTGCACTGCCTCACGCCCGCTTTCCCGCCTACCAGACGACCAGCAACAGCGAAGCCGGGCCACGCCCTCGCGCGACCCGGCCACGGCCTCGTCGCCACGGACACTCCCGTCACCTCGTATCACCATGTATCAAACCTTAGTGACGTATCCCATTAATAGAGATCTCAGAGCTTTTTCAACCGACTGTACCCATCACCTTGCGCAAGAATGGTCTCGGGGAGCAATACAGGGCGACGGGCAGGGGCACACCTGTCGCAGTGTCTGTGACGATACTTCACTAATCCGTTGCTTAGCCGCCCCTTACTACACGGCCCCCACCTTCGACTCAATGAAAGAGGCTCACATGAGCGACAACAACGAGAACGTTGACCAGGACAAGACCCCCGAGGGTCCCCTCCAGACCGACCACGGCACGACCACCATCGAGGAAAACGTCGTCGCTAAGATCGCCGGCATGGCCGCCCGCCAGGTGCCCGGCGTGTACGGCATGGGCAACGCCGTGCGCCGCGCCTTCAGCGCCGTGACCGACCGCATCCCCACCACCCAGACCAACGTCACCGGCGGCATCACCGTACACAAGGGCGAAACCCAGGCTGCCATTGATGTCACCGTCGTCGTCGAGTACGGCTATTCCATCATCAACGTCTGCAACGACATTCGCAGCAACATCATCGACCAGATCGAGGGCACCACCGGCTTGGAGGTCGTCGAGGTCAATATCGACGTCACCGACGTCCACCTGCCCGAGGAGGAAACAACCACCTCCGCCTCAACCGATCTGAAGTAGGCGACGTCGACGCCTGGATCTGAGGAATTCTCATGAAGACAACGCACCTGGCCCTCCTCGTGGGCCTGTTCATGGGAGCCGTTCTCGCTTTCGGTTCCTTCGCTAACTTCGTCCTCGTCGCCCTGTGTGGTGTCGTCGGATGGGCGGTGGGCCTTTATCTGGAGGGCCGGGTCGATGTCCAACGTATTCTCGATTGGCGCAGGAGGTGACGAGCGTGGCCGCGTCTGACTCCGCAGTCACGCAGTCGAGGCCGTCGCACGAGAAGGAGCCTTCCCTGACACAGCGCGGCACCACGACTATCCCGGCCAATGTAGTCGCCCGAATCGCCGCTCAAGCCGCGTTTGAGTTCGCCGCCGTAGGCTCGAACGCAGGTGGAGTCCTCGGAATTGGTTCCCGCCGAAACTTCGGATCTCGCCCCGAGGCCACATGCCAACTCTATGGGCAGCGCGCGATCCTTCATCTGGACCTCGGCCTCGTCTTCCCCACCCCCTTGTCCTCCACTCGAGGACCTGCGCGCACACGTGAGCGATCGCGTCGAGAAGCTGTGCGGGATGAACGTTGGCAAGGTAACCGTCGACATATCCTGGCTCAACCCGAGCAATCGCGTCAGGAAACCCCTGAGATGAGAACACCCGTACCGCCAATCGTTTATCGCCCGACCCGGAGCGCACCTGCCACCCTCTTGGCGTTGCTGTCCTCATTGTCGGAGGCCTCGGCACGTGGCTGACCGCGTACCGCTTCCTCACAGGGGGACTGGCCACAGCGCACCGTGACCATGCTTGGCGAGGTTGGCGCTGCATCGCTCGGTTCCATCGCCGTGCTTGTCGCAGCCGGAATCGCCGCCGCCTTTGGTTTCTTCCTCCTGATCGCAGCACTGTGGCCTGGCCGCCCCAAGCACGTCGCTTTTTCTTCCCGACGATATCCACGGGCAGACAGCACTTCACCGTTCTGACCTGGCAATCCTCGTGAAGAGGCACGTCGAACAGCTCGCCACGATTCGGTCCGCTTCCGCAACCGTGCGCAGGTCGCGAGTCGACGTGGTCGTCTTCAGCGACGCGGATGATTTAGACGCCGTGCGCGAAGCAGCGTCCAAGAGGACCAACGAGGCGCTGGAGATTTTCCAGCCCGTGGGTATCACTCACGGTCGCGTCCGCGCCAAGCGCGTGAGCTGAAAGAGAACCACTTATGCGTTCAGTTTCTGCCGCTCTTAACAGAGTTTTCCTGGCCTTCTTCGGCCTGATTATCGTCTGCGCGTCCGCCTGGTTCCTCGCGTCCGGCCTCGACGCCGGCCACCATCTGCCCGGCCTTTCCGCGTACCTTGCCGCGGCGCAGGACCAATTCGAGCGATTCTTTCACCTCGCGCCCACTGGCTCGTGCCATGTGGTGTTCTGGCATCAGCGCTTGCCTTCGTCACCGGTCTGTTCCTGCTTCTCATGCAGGGTGCCGCGCAGGCCCGCGAATTCTTCACTGAGGATCAGCGGATCTGACGACACCCTGCTGGCTACTCTCCCCCGATGTTCTGTCGCGGGCACTCTCCGAGCGGGCACAGGGTGTTCCAGGGGTCGAACGATGCACCGTCTTCGTCACCGGTTCCCCGAGCAAGCTCTGGGTTCAGGCGGACACGAGCGTCGCACCAGACTGCGAGGTCGGGTGGACCGTGACCGAGCTCCGGAAACTATTGAACGAGGACGTGGCTACATCTCTGGGAACGCCTCCCAAGCAGCTCGACGTTCTCGTGCGCCTGGCCCGCTCGGTGAGTTCGACGTCAACATCGAAGGCCGTCACAGGCCAGCCGTCGCCGGTAATCACAGGAACGGGAACAGGCGTGTGAGACGTGGGGGCAGGGCGGGCGTCGCCTTGCCCCACGTTTGTTGTGGGCAGGGGCACCCACATTCACTAAGCCGGGCCACGCCCACGCGCGACCCGGCCACTGCCTCGTCAAACTAAGTTGATTCAGGCGACTTCCACCGTCGAGAGGGGCACAATTCCGCTCAACGTATCCCCTAGCGCGTCTTCGGCGCGATCGAGCTCGTAACGCTTCTGCAGGTTCATCCAGAATCCCGGGGTCGTACCGAAGTAGCGAGAGAGACGCATGGCGGTGTCCGCCGTGATCCCCCGCTTCCCATGAACGATTTCATTGATACGACGGGCGGAACACCGATAGCGACGGCGAGCTTGTGCTGCGTAATTCCGAAGCCCTCGATGAAGTCTTCCATGAGGACTTCCCCCGGGTGAATCGGAGCAACTGTTGCGACAGACGTCGATATCCTCCCGTTCCCACAGCAAGCCTATGCTCTCCAAAGCGCAGCGTCGACGGATCCCGTCAGGCTCACACCGAGGGCATTATCCACGCCGAAGTGGAGCAGCCACTGCATCTCCATCGGTGCCCGCGAGAGCGCTCAGCTGCCGCCCACTTTCGATGCGTTCCGGAAGCTCGAGAGCATGCTGAATCACAGCGGCTCGATCCTCAATTCCAATGAAGGCCATAGCGCGTGCAAGCAACTCATCGTCAACGTCAATTATCAATCGCGTAGCATCCTCCAGAGCCAGGGTAAGGCTGATCTCCACAACTGAAGATGTACCGAGCAGAACCTGTCCACGCCCACGCTTATCCGACAGCAAAGCCGGGCCACGCCCACGCGCGACCCAGCCACTGCCTCGTTCAAGAGCCACCTTCTGGCGGCACGAGCCATTCCCTTTATTTTTCCTCCAGATCATACGTAAGCGCGAATGGTCTGGCACGATTTCACATTGTCGTTATACCGGTAGCCCAAGTTCATGGAGAACATTGAGCATCTCGAAAGCGTTCGAGATATCAACAATGACAATCAGCTCACCGACAGAACGGGCCAGAATCTTTCCCATTTGCGCAAGAACATTGCAATATCACATTGTTCACTTGACCCGATATCCAATGTCCGACACGAGCTACACGCACCCCGACCATATGCATCCCATCTGCAGCACCCCTTACATATCTAGCCCACATAACTTGACAAGGGATAACAACATCTTTACACTCATGACCACAACATCACAATAAGGACTAATGACACCAAGCAAACTTCAGATTTACCAAACCACGCCATCCAACACTCATTCAGCAACCGAAAGGCGCCCCAAATGCCAGATGACACGAGTAAGATGATCTTAAAGCCAGAAGATCTCCATTCAATCTCCGCTTGCGAAAAAGCAATTTATAATCTTGCGGAAAACACCAATAGAGACCCACTAGAGATATGGCAATCAACCGAAGCGGAACTGAGCGCACAGGCGGCAGAATTAAAAGCAATCCCCCGGCAATTCCACTTTTACAAGTATCGATCACAATATGTGCACTCATAATGATATACACAATATACACAAGAGAGGTAAAGACAGCGGGACTAAATCAGGAAACAATACTAGGGATGATCAGCATAATTCCCTACATTCTGACACCTATTGCTGCATTCAGAATCACTTGGATCCCCCGCCTACTGAAATTCTTTTCCGCAGCGCTCGGTTTTGGATTCACTCTAATAACAACACTATTAGGCACTTATTCGACGACGCAAAAACCCTAATCCCATCTTATATTACCTGGTCGGCGCATACATCTACTACGTCCCCCCTTGCGCCCTTCTATGCGGACTACTTTGGTGGATATGGACATCTAGCAATAACGAACAGAAATCAAGAAAAGACCAGCTTGCAATACTCCGCACAACACGCCCCTTCCTCACAAAAGAGTCACGACAGAATGAGGATTCAGCATCAGGCACTATAAGACACTTCACCGCAGCAAATACAAAAAGTAAGGTCTCAATTTCTTTAGCACTGACAGCGTATACCCTGATAACAGCAGGATTAATCCTGAGAAATCGGATTTCAAATCAGTAAATCTAGACTAACGAATGCCTCATTATTTTACAATGCATATTCAATCACACTACTCAAACCTGCAGAAATCGCGAACCACCGCCTCGCGCTAGCAAGCGCCCCGCGCAATTCGCTCCAAGTTATCAGCATTCGGCACGTCAAGCCATTCGCTGGAGATGAAACGAACCTGCCCTCGCCGCTTGATGCTCACCGTCACGGCGAGTCTCACCCGCTCGACACCAGGAGGGCAGGAAACATAGAACATCGAGTTCTGCCCCGGGGAAGATATCCAGGTTCGAACACGCCAGCTTTTTCCGTAGCTCGCGTCTACTCTTGGACCGCAGGAATTCGGGCATGGAACCGGGTTCAACCACCCTCGCCACATCCGGGAGCTGCTCATCACGTAGGGCTAACGGCTCCCACTCATATCTGTACAGCTCGCGGACATATACCGTCACACCTCTATTCTGCATCCATGCCATCACCCAGCGAACGCCGTCACTATCAACAAAGCCTGATTCCTTGAAACCGAACTCCACTGACACTGGCAGCTCTTCACGTTGCGCCCGGAGCGCTTGACATTGCGTTCTGAGCGAAACACACGAGACCACTAGGGCAGCAATACCCACGACGAGAGTCCCTGATTGCTTCGATGATCGTGATCATACTCGCACAGTCCTGGGGGCTCACTTCTTTCCCCCAGACGTCATCCCAAAACACTTTTCCATAAACGCTATTTCAGACATCATGACCATGATACGTCCCCCCAGCCAACCCTTGCGGCGGCAGACTCCAGTCTTTGCCCATGCTCTTTCCATAGATCGGAGCGTTTCGTACTGATCCACTCGAACCCCTGACGTGCATCATCCTTTTCAACGCCCCGATTTAGCTCAACATTTGGTATTGAGTCGATCGCGAAAGCAAGACTCTCAACCATCCGCTTCCCCAAAATGTGCATCAACGTCAACTACCCATCCAACTACCCTGATGAGCCAAGCGACCATTGCAATGATTCGCTCACTCGCGCCTTCACGTTCCCATGTTTCAAACGACAACAGAACATGCCGGTGAAACAGCTCTGCAAGAGCCTGGGAAACTGCATTCCTCATCTCGCGTACCTCGATGGGTTTAAGACGAGGTTTCCGACGCCCCTGTCTCCATGTTCCGAACCGCGAGAAGCGTTCCTGTTAGAACATTCAGTCTGAGACCACCAGGGGCACGACAATTAATGGTCTCAACCTCGTAGAGAAGAGAACTCGCAATCCCAGGAAGGCGTTCAACCAATTTCCGATAGAAGTGGTGATCTGGTCTTTGCTTCTCTGCGGTCACTCCTGTTACAAGTGCAGCGATCCTCGAGATTTCAATCTTCGCTCCCTGTTGCGTCGCGCACTCAATAAAGTCTAGCAAGCCGGGATACGGAATGTATCGCTCTACATTTTCCGTATAGCGTCGCACAAACCCATCGACATAATTGCTCACAGAGGTATCACTCAGGGCTTCTTGCACCGTCACGCCAGTGCGCATCCCGGGAAGTGCGAGAGCAGGATTGGCGCAGAGTCGAGCGAGAAGATAATCGCGATCTTCCCCTCATACTCATGCAACTCGCAAATCTCGCGCCACAGAATTCCCAGATACGTGGCATCAGAGGATCGACTTATGTTCTCCAGCAGCGCATCGCGCCGTTGGCGTCGCAAAATCTTGTCTTGGCGATCAAGGATTTCGGTCTGTTTTTCAACTAGCAGGCTGTCACGCTTTGTTTGTTTTGCGCTCATCCACCATAATGTGACGGGAATAAGCACAGTGAACACAAGGGAGACGAGACCCATAGAAGCATCGGGTCTTCCCATGACCACTTTTCTGAAAAAGCGTTCCACCATGCGCCCATGTTTTCCCTCAGACATTAAATCTGAACTCAACGACGTCACCGTCGTGCATGACGTAGTCCT
>BNJV01001643.1_pt1 | contig 51682 bp, 63 predicted proteins | sample 8540591 | NCBI WGS metagenome assembly BNJV01 (sample SAMD00202457, study PRJDB9452) | human saliva metagenome | host: Homo sapiens | reverse complement strand
ACGGCCTGCTCACGCCCTCGCTCAAGGTACGCCGCGCCGAAGCCGAGAAACGCTTCCAGCCGGGATGAGGCCCTCTACACGCGTACGCCGCTGTCAGCGCCACCACCACCGCCGTCTCAGGGCTGACGCTCACCGGCGGGTCGCAAGCGTCCCTCAGGACCAGACGGAAAGCTGCTACTCGGCAGTGAGCACGCTCGACGTCCGGCGCTGCGCTTACCGGCCCGATCACCCCGCTGACGGGCGCGCTCGGCCTCGTGCCCGTCACGGATCTCTTCGTGGTGCTGGATGACCTCGCGGCAACGATGAAGGCAGAAGAACTTCGGCGAGACCGGGTCGAGGCCGGATTCCTCGGCCGCGCCCGCAGGCGCGCCACCTGCTGCTGTTCGCGCTCGGGGTCCCGCCGGCGGCAGGTCCAGGCTGGCCTTGAGCAGACCAACCTGCTGGGTACAGCGAAATCGCTCGGCCAGGAGGTGGACGAGGGCGGCGTCGGGTTGTCGATGGTGTCTCGATAGACGGCCAGCTGCACAGGGACGCCCTCACGCCCCTCGCTCATGCGGTCGGGCTCCGCTCCCCACCTTGGCCGTCGAGCGCAGCGTGCCAGTACCACGCCTGGTAGCGGGGCTTTCCGGTACCCCTGACAGCATCGGCGTCGACAACGACGCGACCGACCTCGGGCAGGGAGGGGACCTCGAACATGGACTGCCCCAGGACCTCCTCGACGATGGAGGTCAGTCCACGGGCCCCGGTCTTGCGCTCCAGAGCGAGTGAGGCCACCGCCTCGATGGCGGCGTCGGTCAGCTCGAGCTCAACGCCGTCGAGACTGAAGAGATACTGGTACTGGGAGACCAGGGCGTTCTTGGGCTCGGTCATGACGCGCACGAGCTCGCGCACGCCCAGGTCCTGAACGGTGGCGATGACGGGCAGGCGGCCGATGAACTCCGGGATGAGGCCGAACTTGTGAAGGTCCTCAGGACGCACCGGGGGAAGTGAAGACGTCCTTGGAACTCGTGCTGCCGTCCAGCTGGGCCCCGAAGCCCACCATCTGGGCGCCGGACTCCTTGCGCTGGCGCTGACGCACGATCTCCTCGATACCGGCGAAGGCACCGGCGGCGATGAAGAGGATGTTGGTGGTGTCGATCTCCAGGAACTCCTGGTGGGGTGCTTGCGCCCACCGCCCGGGGGACGGAGGCCGTAGTGCCCTCGATGATCTTGAGCAGCGCCTGCTGCACGCCCTCGCCGGACGTCAGCGGGTGATGGAGGGTTCTCCGCCTTGCGACCGATCTTGTCGATCTCGTCGATGTAGATGATGCCCTTCTCTGCGCGCTTGACGTCACCGTCGGCGGCCTGGATGAGCTTGAGGAGGATGTTCTCCACGTCCTCACCCACTGCTCGGCCTCGGTCAGGGCGGTGGCGTCAACAATGGCGAAGGGGACATCGAGGTCGGGCCAGGGGTGCGGGCCAGATGGGTCTTGCCGGTTCCGGGTGGGTCCCAACAGGAGGATGTTGGACTTGCCCAGCTCAGTCCGTCGCCCTCGGCCACGGAGCGTTCCTTGACCTGGACGCGCTTGTAGTGGTTGTGAACAGCCACGCTCATGGCCCGCTTGGCGGACTCCTGACCGATGACGTACTGGTTGAGGAAGTCGAAGATCTCCTGGGCTTGGGCGGCTCGAGGGGGACGCCGGCGCCGGACTCGCCCAGCTCCTCGTCAACGATCTCGTTGCACTAGCTCGATGCACTCGTCACAGATGTAGACACCGGGCCCGGCGATGAGCTTCTTGACCTGCTTCTGGCTCTTGCCGCAGAAGGAGCGCGAGCAGATCCACACTCTCAGCGTTACGTGCCACAGTTTCCTCCAGATTCGTCATCGGTCCCCGCGCGGGCGACCCTGCGTCCAGCCACGGGCTGAGCCGGCAGGTACGCCGAGGACATGGCGGCGTGTCCAGTCCGCAATATGCCATGTTGGGCACCGTGCTGCCAGCGTTTGGGCGTTTTATTTTCACCGGCTGCACGGTCGGCGCTCCCACCGGGGCCGGCGGGAGCGCCGTGAAAGTGACGACACGCCTCAGGAGGGTGCGGAGAGGCCGGGGTCGTACGGGGAGGTGAGTACCTGGTCCACGATCCCGTAGTCCTTGGCGCCGCGGCCGTGAGGATCTTGTCCCGCTCAAGGTCGGCGTGGATCTTCTCGCGGTCCTGACCGGTGTGCGCGGGCCAGGGTGTCCCTCGAGCCAGGAGCGCTGCGATCGATCTCGTCAGCGACGATCTCGATGTCACTGGCCTGCCCCTGCATCCCCTCCATGGCGGGTTGGTGAATGAGGACGCGCGCATTGGGCGGGGCCAGGCGCTTGCCCTCACTGCCGGCGGCCAGCAGCACCGCAGCAGCGGAGGCCGCCTGCCCCAAGCAGACGGTCTGCACCTGCGGCTTGATGTACTGCATGGTGTCGTAGATCGCCGTCAGCGCCGTGAAGAGAGCCGCCGGGGCTGTTGATGTACATGGTGATGAGGCCGTCGGGGTCCTGGGACTCCAGGACCAGGAGCTGGGCCATGATGTCGTCGGCCGAGGCGTCGTCGACCTGCACGCCCATGAAGACGATGCGGTCCTCGAAGAGCTTGGCGTAGGGATCCTGGCGCTTGAAGCCGTAGGCGGTACGCTCCTCGAACTGGGGCAGCACGTATCGGGCCTGCGGCATGGCGCCGGCCTGGCGAGCCACGGCCTCGCAGTAGGGACGGGTCGAGGACATGTCAGTTGTCTCCGTTCTGCTTGCCGATCTCCCGACTGGAGCGCACGATGTGGTCGACGAATCCGTACTCGAGGGCCTCCTGGGCCGAGAACCAGTGGTCCCGGTCCGGAATCGGCGATGATCTCCTCCACCGTGTGACCGGTGTTGGCCGCCGTGATCTCCGCGAGCTCCTGCTTCATCTTGATGATGAGATCGGCGTTGATGCGGATGTCCGTGGCCGAGCCCCCCGCGCCGCCGGAGGGCTGGTCGCATGAGCACCCGGGCGTGCGGGTGAGGTAGCGCTTGCCCTTGGCGCCGGCCGACAGCAGGTGCTGCCCCATGGAGGCGGCCAGGCCCGTGGCCACGGTGGCGACGTCGGGCTGGACGTACTGCATGGTGTCGTAGATGGCCATACCGGCGGTCACCGAGCCGCCGGGGCTGTTGATGTGAGGTAGATGTCCCGCTCAGGGTCCTCGGCGGCCAGCAGCAGCATCTGGGCGCAGATGGCGTTGGCGTTGTCGTCACGCACCTCGGAGCCGAGCCAGATGATGCGCTCCTTGAGGAGGCGGTTGTAGATGGAGTCGGTCAGCCCCAAGCCTGCACCGTTGGCGTCGGCTGCCTGGGGCGGGGCGACCGCAGCGGGTGTATAGAGCTCGCTCACGTCAGTCCTCTATGGTCGGTGTCGCCAACGCTAACGTGACGACCCCATCCGCTATGCCCGCCATGGCGCCCTTTGCACTCGCCCACGGCGCAGGGTGCTGCTCACTGGAGGAGGAACCTCAGAGGCACGCAGCCTCCACCGCCCTGCGCACGACCCTCGGCGTCCCCACACAAACCTCTGTGAGTCACAAAACTCAGTTTTGTCACAACAAACAAATACGATAGGGATGTCGTCATCTATTTCAGAGGTTTGAGCTCACTGCCTCGGCACCTCACATCAGCGAAGAAACGGCAGGAACGGATAGGGGGCCCCTTGAATACACAGCCCACCCCCGCATCGAGCAACGCCGCCCTGGGGGCGCGGCACCCGCCAGGACCCAGAAGCCTCCCGCATGCAGGGGCATCGGCGGCATCACTGACCGAGAGGCTCCGAGATCCATGACAGACGCCGTGGCAAACGCGTCGCCTCTCACGGGCCGGTCGACGCATCGCGATGACGACCGTGGTGTTCTCAGGCTCGAGCAGGGTGACGATGGTCCGGCGAGGTCTGACCCTCGTGGAGGACCTGTCTGTGACGGTCCGCCCGGGCAGACCCCTCGCGGTCACCGGAGCCTCCGGCGCCGGAAAGACGACACTGCTACGGGCGATCTCGGGGCTGTCGGACACCGACGCCGGCACCATCCTGCGCCCCAGAGGGGAGCCTGTCCCAGGTGTTTCAGGAGCCGCGGCTCATGCCCTGGTACTCGGCCCACCGCAACATCTCCCTGGTGGTGGGCGGTCCGACGCCGGACCTGACGGCCGTCCAGTGGCTGGAGCGCATGGGGCTCGCCTCGGCCGGTCACCTCCCGCCGGCCCGTCTCTCGGGCGGCATGCGGCAACGGGTCTCCATCGCCCGGGCACTGTCAACCGACCCGAGCCTGCTTCTGGTGGACGAGCCCTTCTCCGCTCTGGATCGCCCCCTGGCCAAGGCGCTGAGGGCCGATCTCATCGCACTGCTCGCCGACCAGGACGTCATCACCGTCTGGGTCACGCACGACCCCGGACGAGGCCGAGGAGGTCTCACACCTTCACCTCCACCTCGACGGCCCGCCGGGCACCTGGCGGCTACTCGACCTGAAGTCCACGCCGCTGACGGCTACCCCACCTCCTGAGCCTCCTCGCCCCACCACCCCACCCACCTACTCCCCTACCCGCACACTCCAGCGACGAAGGACAACGAGCACCGCAATGAGCATCCACACGTACTCGCCTGCAGACACCCTCACGCACGCAGGCGGCGCCGATCAGGCGCCGATCCCTCATGACTCTGGCAGGCCTTGGCCTGCTGTCACCGACGATCCTGTCGGCCTGCTCGTCGCGTTCGGGTAAGGCCTCGTCCAGCGGGACGGGCGGGCACATCGACACCCTGCGCGTCCACGTCCCCACGACTCTGGCCTACATGGCGCCGATGACCCTGTTCGGTCAACAGGGCAAGCTGGCCCCGACGATCGGCAAGGCCACAGTGGAGAACTGGTCGAGCATCGATGCCATGCGGACGCTGCTCCTGCAGAAGCAGACGGACCTGGCCGCCACACCCTCATACGCGGCCGCGAACCTGTTCAACAAGGGTGTCCCGTTGCGCCTGGTGGCGATGCAGGTGTGGGGCATGCTCTACGTCGTCGGCCCTAAGGGCTCATCGGCGCAGGGCCTCCAGGCCATGCGCGGCAAAACGGTCGCCGTCCCCATGCCGAACAACATGCCCGACCTCGTCTTCCGCTACCTGCTCGGCCAGAAGGGCTGGGACACGAGTAAGGACCTGGCGATCCAGAACTACGCCGACGGCCAGGAGGCCCTGTCCAACCTGCTGGCGGGCAACGCCGAGTTCGCGGTCCTGCCCGAGCACGCGGCCAGCGCCGGACTGGCCAAGGCCAAGCAGCAGGGCAAGACCCTGGAGCGGACGGCCGACCTCCAGCAGGTGTGGGCAGAGGTGACCGGCGGCGAGGCGAAGTTCCCCATGGCCGGACTGGTCATGCCCCAGGAGATCACGGACTCCAACCCCCAAGCGGTCGGAGCGGTGCTCACTGAGGTGGAGGCCTGCATCGCGGCCACCAACGCGATGTCTGAGGAGACCGTCAACGCCATCTCCCAGAAGACCGAGGTCCCCGCACCGGTCGTCACCGAGGTGATCCCCCGCCTCCAGCTGAAACTGGTTCCGGCGGCCCAGGCCAAGGACCAGCTCGTCGACTTCTACACCCGTCTGTCCACTCTCAACCCAGACATCGTCGGCGGCAAAATGCCGGCCGACGACTTCTACCTGAAAGACCCGCGGTGAGTCCGCACCGGTCGTCAGCCTTCAGACGGTGGCGCGCCCGCCTCCTGTGGTGGGCCGGAATCGGCCTGGCGATCCTCATCTGGTACTGGGCCGCCCTGGACCAGCCCGAGTACGCACTGCCCGGCCCGGGGACGACCTGGCACGCCTTCCTGGGGCTGATCGACGACGGCGGCCTGGGCTGGACGCTGTGGCTCACCCTCTCCAGAGCGGTCATCGGACTGGGGCTGTCCTGCCTCATTGGCATCCCGACTGGCTGGGTCCTGGGAACCTGGACCTGGCTGCGCGAGCTGCTGGACTCCTGGGTACAGGTCCTCATGGCGGTACCGCCGATCGTGCTGGTCGTGGTCGGGATGATCTGGCTCGACCGACGGCGGAAGTCGTCATCCTGGTGGTCACCCTGGTCACGCTGCCCCTGCTGGTGGCCTCCATGCGCGACGCGGTCCTCAATGTCGACGGCGACCTGCTGGAGATGGCGACCGTCTTCTCCAAGTCCCGCCCGTGGACGATCCGTCGGCTCATCCTGCCCGCGGTCGCACCACCGGTACTGTCTGCCCTGACGGTTGCCGTCGGGCAGTCCGTGAGGGTCACGGTCATGGCAGAGCTTCTGAGCACCCCGACGGGACTTGGCGCAGAGGTCCAGCAGGCGCGCACCAATCTGGAGACGGCCGATGTCTTCGCCCTGTCCGCCATGATGGCCGCGCTGACGCTGGTGCTCGAGCTGTGCCTTCTGCGGCCGCTGCGCCGGCGCCTCATGGCATGGTCATCTCAGCCCTCGTAGCATCAGCACCCTCTACAGCTCTTACTACCGAATACTCATTCACCAACACCGAAGGAGCACACATGCCCACCTCATCCAGCACTCCATCGAGCGAGTCTCTGTTCCGGCTCGGCCTCAACGAGGCGCTCCCCATCTCCGAGGAGGCCACAACCTCACGGGTCGTCGTCAACAACGACATCCTGCGCACCGTCGTCTTCACCTTCGACGCCGGTCAGGTCCTCACCGAGCACTCCTCCCCCCGGGCGGTGGTCGTCACCCTCCTGGAGGGCGAGATGGACTTCTCCATCGGTGAGCGCACCGAGAGGATGGGCGCCGGCGACGTCATCTACCTGGCACCGGGTGACCGTCACGCTCTGACGGCCGTGACGCCGTGCCGTATGCAGCTGGTCATGGTCGACGTCGACAAGGTCGGCGCAACGGCCGACAAGTAGCGCGGGGAGCTGGCAGCCGCTACCGATCAGCAGCCGGCCCGCAAACGGCCACCACCATGAGGGGTGGGGTGCGAAGCACTGAGGTCTTCGCCCCCACCCCACATCCTTGTGAGATCCACTAAATCGGACACCTCATCCAGTCGCGTTGCAGCACCCCAGCAACCGGATTTCACCTGGAGCATGGGGCGCAGTGTTGCGGCTCACTCGAATCCTTGATCCCGAAGCAGCGGTAATCCAACTCACGCATCCTTGTAGGAAAACTAAACCTTCCATAGGTTAGATTGTAGGCGCCCGAGATCTTGACGTGACCCGCTTCCCACATCGTGGCATCAGCGAGGCGGGCGTGGCACCATCGATTTTATCCACCCGAGAACGCCGGAGCACTCGCCTGCTTGATGACAACAGAGGCCCGCTTCTCGCCGCCGCCAGTCTACCACACTCTTTTAGCATTCAATAACCCCATCCCTGCTCGAACAGCACGTCTTTTCCGCCTGCCGCACCACCCAGTAAGGGGTTAACCGTGTTCAGCACGCTCGCACAACTCCATGCACCAGAGAGGACCACCGCATGATCGTCATTACCCTGCTGGTGGGAATCCTATTCTGGATCGGAATTGATATCTGGGCCGGCATCACCTCGAAGTGGTATAAGGCCGTGGAACTGAACCCGAGCATCACCTCAGACGACTTCAGTGTCCTTGTGCCGATCTACGGAAATGTCAAGTACCTGCAGAACGCGGACTACTTGCGACCCTATGGCGATCGAGTCGTCCTGTGCACCACCTCCGGCGAGTCGGAGGAGTTCTACCGCGATCTTGAGGACATCGCCATCCGCTATGGATTCAGAATCTTCCGCAGCGACTACGTCCCACGCAAGGTGGGACGCAAGCGGAGCACCTCGGGGATCACTCGGGACACAGTCGTACGTGACGCACTGCTGGCCGCCCCACTCAACTCCTACATCGTCTGCCTTGATGCTGACACCACAGCGCAAGAGCCGCTGACCCACATCATCGGCGCCCTGGTGGCCAATAAGGCCGACTTTGCCTCGGTGACCATCGTTCCTCAGAAGAAGGGGCCCTTCATCGTCCAGATGCAGCGCCATGAGTACGTCGTCTCAATGCGCGCCCGCAGAATCATGCCGTGGCTGCTCAGCGGCGCCCTCCATATCGGCAAGACCGACGTCATGCGCCAGATCATGGCCCGCCACTCGCTGTTCTTCCAGGGCAATGACATCGAGTCCGGGATTATTGGAGACGCGCTGGGATACAAGGCCGTCCACATTCTTGCCCACGTCAACACCAACGCACCCGACACACTGTACTCCTGGTGGCGCCAGCGGATCGCGTGGAGCGGCGGTTCCTTCAGACTTTTCATCGTCAACTTCAGATTCGTCTTCCAGCACCCCTTCCTGTGGCTGTACAGCGGTATCGTGGTGATCAGTATGTTCGTCCTCAGGTGGATAGCCGTCGTGAATCCCGGGTGGACGCTTCTGCTCGCACTATTCATCTACTACGCCGCTATCGTGTGGCTTCACTGGGACCACGGCAACAAGTGGCTGATCTTCCAGCCCTTCTACTGCCTCTTCGTCAGTCTCATCGTGGTTCCCATCGGGGTTGCCTACTATTTCAAGATGGCGATTCCTGAGCGCAATTTCGGAGTCATTCGACCCAAGCGCAAGGGAACTCGTCACCGCAAGCTGATCCTCAGCCTGGACGCGCCAGCCAACGCAGGCGCCCTCGTACCAGCAACGCTCTTCGGCTGACAACGGGCCCACCTCCTGGGAAGGTGGGCCCGCTCTGACTCGGAGCATCCCGCTGTGAGCGGGGAACGTGCGTCAGCTGTGCGTCTCAACGCCGTGGACTCACTCGTCGTCACCCTCAGCGGCGTCACCGTCCTGGGCCGCGGCAACAGCGGCGGCCTCTGCTGCTGCAGCGGCGTCATCCTCATCCGAACCAATGAAGGCGGACAGGTCCACAGTCTCACCCTTGGAATCAACCACTGCCGCCTGGCGCAGCGCCATGGCCAGCGACTTGTTGCGGGCGACCTCGGAGACGAAGGCGGGGATCTGACCGGCCTGCTGAGCGCCCTGGAGGAACTGGGCGGGCTCCATGCCGTACTGCTGGGCGGTCTGGAAGAGGAACTCCAGGAGCTCGTCCTGAGCCACACCGACCTTGAGTTCCTCAGCCAGGACATCAAGGATGATCTGGTCGCGCACGCCGGTGACGATGTCCTCGCGAATCTCCTTGGCGTGCTCCTCGTCGCCCTCCTTGCCCTCGGCCCGAAGGTGCTGGGCGACCTCCGCCTCAACGACGGCCTCGGGGACATCGAAGGTGACCTCGCTGCGCAGGTGCTCGAGGAGAGCATCACGGGCAGCGACTGCCTGCTCGCCGGTCTTGCGCTCGGTGACCTGCTTGACGAGGTCCTCACGCAGCTCCTCAACGGTGTCGAACTCGGAGGCGAGCTGGGCGAACTCGTCGTCGACCTTGGGCAGCTCACGCTGCTTGACAGCGGTGGCGGTCACGGTGACCTCGGCCTGCTCGCCGGCGTGCTCCCCGCCGGCCAGCTCAGTGGTGAAGGTGGCGGACTCGTCGGTCTTCAAGCCACGCAGGGCGGTGTCCAGGCCCTTGAGCATGTTGCCCTTGCCGATCTCGTAGGAGACACCGGAGATGGAGTCGACCTCCTCGCCGTCGATGACCGCCTTGAGGTCAATGGTGACGAAGTCACCGGTCTTGGCCTTGCGGCCCACGGACTTCAGGGAGCCGAAGCGGGCACGCAGGTTGTCCAGCTCGGTGTCGATGTCCTCGTCAGCGACCTCGACGGCGTCCACGGTCAGCTTAGCCGTGCTCAGGTCCGGCAGCTCGATGACGGGACGAACAGTGACCTCAGCGGTGAAGGCGAGCTGACCGCCGTTCTCACCAGTGGCGTTGGGCAGCTCGACAACATCGACCTCGGGCTGGAGCATGGGGACCCGCTCGGCCTCGGTGATGGCGTCCCGGTAGAAGTCGGAGAGCTTGTTGTTGACGGCCTCCTGGATGACGGCCCCGCGGCCGACTCTCTGGTCGATGACCCGGTTGGGGACGTGGCCGCGACGGAAACCGGGGACCTGGATCTGGGAGCCGATCTCCTTGTAGGCGGCATCCAGGCTGGGCTTGAGCTCCTCATAGGGGACCTCGACAGTCAGCTTGATGCGACTGGGGTCAAGATTCTCGACAGTGGTCTTCACGGGGGTTGCTCCCAAGGTCTGAGTTCTGCGGTAACACCGAAGCGTTCGGAGGTGTTCGGCGGACGCGCGTCTGTGGCGTCAATCCGTGCCATCTTAGGGCAAACGGCCAGTGGGATCGATGATGCGTCCGTACCTGGTGCATGACTCTGGACACAGGATCATCGTCCGTCACGGCCTCTCCCCTATCGGCACACTCCGTCCTCCGACAACGATGGCCAGCCAGGCCCGCTCGATCTGCGCGACCGAACCGATCGTCTCGACGACGCGTGCGTGCACGCCTCGGGCCTCGGCGTCGTCAGAACCCGTGAAACGGGCCGTCACCCGAGGCTCACCGCGCACGACGTCGACCTGAAAGGCCTCCAGAACGGTCGTCCGGCGCACGGCGCCCCGTGCGGCGGACTCGACGTCTCCGGGATCGTGCCCAGCCTTGAGCGCGGACACCGTGAGAATCGATCGATACGAGGGCATGCCCTCAGCGTATAGCCCCGTACCGCGGTTGCGCCCGCGCGCTCGCCCGGCGCCAGCACTCCGCCCACACGGCACGATCACCCTCGGGATGAAAAGTCGGGCTGGCGGGATTTGAACCCGCGGCCCCCTGCTCCCAAAGCAGGTGCGCTACCAAACTGCGCCACAGCCCGTGACGTGACGAAAGGGACCGCCGAGGAGCGGCCCCTTTCGGCTCACAGAGCGGGTGACGGGAATCGAACCCGCGCAATCTGCTTGGAAGGCAGAGGCTCTACCATTGAGCTACACCCGCATGGATGAAGGGGTTCACCCCTCCACCGGCGGCCTCACTGCTCGATGAGGCCCTCCTTGTAGGCCCGCACCAGACGGCGAGGCACAGAGATCTCGCGGCCCTGGACGCGGATGGTGTTGAGCTCGGTGAGCTTGGCCTTCCACTGTGAGCGGCGGTTGCGGGTGTTGCTGCGGGACATCTTCCGCTTCGGCACTGCCATGGGCCCGCTCCTCTCTCATGAACCTGGGGATCGGACGACCCCTCGAAACTGGACCGAGGGACACCATAACGACATCGCCGGGACCACTTCCAGTCCAGGACCGCCTCAACGCGTGTGACATCAGTCCCGCAACCGTCCCGTGCGAGGATCATCTCATGGCTCCGCACGCCCTTCGCACACCATCGCACCAGCCGTCTCAGGAGCAGGGATCCTCCGGGCTCATCACTCTGGCTCACGGGGAGCAGCCCGAGATCGACGTGGAGATCAAGAGTCCCACTTCCTGGCGCGCGCCTGCCGCACGGACTCCATGGACGAGGCCCGCGGCTTCATCACGAGCGTGCGCTCCACCCTACCCCGACGCGCGCCACCACTGCTCGGCACTGACACTCACCGACCTCTCGGACGGGGCACTCCCTGGCCTCCTCCCCCACCCACCGAGCGCTCCAACGACGACGGCGAGCCCTCCGGTACGGCCGGGCCAGCCCATGCTCGACGTGCTGCGGGGAACGGGGCTGGCGAACACGACCGTCGTCGTCACCCGCTACTTCGGCGGAACACTCCTGGGAACCGGCGGACTGGTGCGCGCCTACTCCGAGGCAACCGCTCAGGCGCTGCGAGCGGCCGCGCGCGTCACCCTGACCCGGCTTCATTTGTGGGACCTGCGGGTGCCGGTGGCTCAGGCCGGCCGGATCGAGGCGGACCTGCGCTCCCGCGATCGCACCGCGGCACTGGGGCCGATGGTGGAGGACAGCACCCCGCCCCAACCATTCACGTCGAGGAGACGATCTGGGGACCGACCCACGCCGTCCTCGTGCTGGCCACGTCCTGCGCCGATCCCGCACTCCTGCAGGCCCCACTGGCCGCCCTGACTCGCGGCGAGGGGACGGCCGAACCGGCCGGCAGCCGACTGGTCGAGATCCCTGCGCCCCGGCCTGATACCCAGGGACAAGATCCGCTGATCCCCTGAAACGCCCTCACGGCGTGCACCGGTTCTGACGGGCGCGCGACCACGATGCGAGCAGATGACGGACGGATGTGGCGATCACTGTCGGACACGGGGTAAGGTTTCGCCAGCAGCCGGGGCACCACGCCTCGGAAGAGCTGAAGAGCAGTTCACGCCCAGGCAGGCGCAGCCAGTCGCCGTGAGGAACAGAGGAGGACCCATGATGGTTAAGGCCGTCATGTGCACCATGTCCTCGCCCTCTGTGCCTGTTGCGCCCGCGTGCTGCTGCCGGTGTCGGTAGGGGCGCCAGGCCACGACATCTGTGCGCGTACCGCTGCGCGCATGCCCGGCGCTCCCGGAGCAGGCGGTCACACCTGCTGTTTGAGCCACTCCGACGACACGACGTGGCTACCTCTGACGGATGCGGACCGTCCCCATTATTTCTCTTCCTGTTACGAGCTCTTGCGGGCCCGGCGTCGCCTCATCACGTGGCTCCGCCGGTCGCCGTCACCACGGGGCTCACCCAACCCACACCCGAAGGACATCACTATGACGTACGCACCCGACGCAACCGCCCTGGTCGGCAACACTCCCCTGGTCCGCATCAACCGCGTCACCGACGGCGCCCCCGCCACTGTCCTGGCCAAGGTCGAGGCCTTCGAGCCTGCCGCCTCGGTCAAGGACCGCATCGCCCTGTCCATCGTGCGCGCCGCAGAGGAGTCCGGCGACCTCAAGCCCGGCGGCACCATCGTGGAGGCGACCTCCGGGAACACCGGAGTCGGCCTGGCCATGGTGGGAGCGGCCCTGGGCTACAAGGTCATCATCACCATGCCCGAGACCATGTCCAAGGAGCGCCGGGCCATCATGCGCGCCTTCGGTGCGGAGCTGGTGCTGACCACCGATGGCGGCGTGGCCGGGGCGGTCAAGCGCGCCGAGGAGATCCAGGCCGCCACCCCCAACTCGATCCTCGCCTCCCAGTTCAGCAACCCGGCCAACCCCAAGATCCACCGAGAGACCACGGCCCGGGAGATCCTGGAGCAGACCGGGGGTGACATCGACGTCTTCGTGGCCGGGATCGGCACCGGGGGCACTCTGACCGGCGTGGGCCAGGTACTGCGTCAGGAGAAGCCCGGGGTGAAGATCTACGGCGTCGAGCCCTCCGAGTCGCCGCTGCTGAGCGAGGGCCAAAGCCGCTCCCCACAAGATCCAGGGGCCTGGGCCCCAACGTGATTCCCGAGATTCTCGACCAGGGCATCTGGGACGAGCTGCTCCATATCGAGTCCGACGTCGCCATCACCTACGCACGCCGCGCAGCAGCGGAGGAGGGCTCCTTGTGGGGGATCTCCTCGGGCGCCGCCCTGGCCGCCGCCAGCGAGCTGGCCAGGCGCCCCTGAGCTGGAGGGCAAGACCATTGTCACCGTCCTGCCGGACACCGGTGAGCGCTACCTGTCCACGCCTCTGTTCAAGGACTACCTCGACTGACGCTCCCCGACGGCGGCGAGCCTGGGAACAGGCGAGCCGCCGTCGGTGTTGTCACCGGCGCTGCGGGTGAGGTGAAGGCTCTGCAAGCCGACCTGGGCCGCACCGTCACCCATCAGAGGAGCAGACCATGCACAACTCCAAACGGTCCCTTCTGGACCTGGCCCGCGAGGACCTGGCCACGGCCCGCAAGCGCGATCCCGCCGCCCGCTCCAGCGTAGAGGTGGCCCTTCTCTACCCGGGTGTCCACGCCCTGTGGGCGCACCGGGCCGCCCACAAGCTGTGGCACAAGGGGCACCGCTTCGCGGCGCGCGCCCTGTCTCAGGCCGCCCGCAACTTCACCGGTATCGAGATCCACCCGGCTGCGAAGATCGGTGAGCGCTTTCTTCATCGACCACGGCATGGGCGTGGTCATCGGTGAGACCGCCGAGGTCGGCAACGACGTCCTGCTGTTCCACGGGGTGACTCTGGGCGGGGTGTCGATGAGTCCCGGCAAGCGTCATCCCACCATCGGCAACGATGTGCAGATCGGCGCCGGCGCCAAGGTCCTGGGGCCGGTCGTCGTCGAGGACGGGGCCAAGGTGGGTGCCAATGCGGTCCTGGTGAAGAACCTTCCGAGGGGCCATGTCGCCGTGGGCGTGCCCAGCCGGGCCCGTGATCCTCGCACCGACCCCGAGCTCATGATGGACCCGACCATCTACATCTGACTACATCTGATGCTCATCTGCGTCTCAGCGGCCAGCGACCGCCCTCACACCGTCCCCCGAGCTTTCGACGTACCCGGGGTCGCCCGTTGAATCACTCGTGACCCGGTCAGCGGGCGATCACCCCGGTGGCCAGGTCGCGCAGGCGCTTGAAGACCCTGCCGCCGGAGGCACGTGAGCCGTCATGCTCGTACTCGCTGGTGATCCAGGTGCGCAGACCGGGGATGAGCGCTGCCGTCTCCAGGGAGGTGGTCATCGGCACGAACACGTCGCGGGCGTAGATGGCGGCCGCCCCGGGGGTCGTCGTGGCCTTGAGGCGGGCCGGGTCGTAGAGCGCCGGCCACTCGTGCGCAGCCAGGAGGTCGGCCACCTCCAGCCAGGGATGCAGACCGGTGTCCTCAATGAACACCTCACGGCGCACGTGCTCACCTGTCAACAGGGTGGGGTCGTCATCGAAGACCGCAGGGCGCACCCGCTGGGCGGCCCAGTCGGTGGTGCCGGTATCGGCCCAGCAGGACTCGTGGATGACGGCGTAGAGCGGGAACCTGCCGCCGAAGGGCAGGCACTGCCCCAGGTCGTAGCGGAAGGCCCAGGAGTCGGGGGCGCGCTCCAGGAGGTAGTGGATCGTGTCCGCTCCCCGGCCCCTCCCAGCAGGGCGCCGAGCGAGCGCAGGCGCTCAGGTCCGACGAGGTCCCCACCTGCCGTCCTCAGCTCGCCCCGACCGGCCTTCGCCGCCAGGGACGCCATCCGGTCACGGTCCTGCGGGAAGCGGGCGTAGTACTCCTCGCTCTTGGCACGCATCGCCTCGTAGCTGAGGGCGTAGACCTCGTCGATACTGTGCCCGACGGCGGGCAGACCACCGGTGATGTAGACGCTCTCCAGGCTCTGGGCGTGCTCGGACAGGTACCGGGTGACGCAGAACCCTCCGAAGGACTGCCCCAGCAGGCTCCAGCGCTCCAGGCCCAGGGCACGGCGCAGGTCCTCGCAGTCCTCCACGATCTCGTCGGCGCGCAGGTGAGTGAGCAACCGAGCGGTGTCTGCGGGGGTGCCGGCGGCATCGGGCCGGTCCACCGGGCTGGAGGCACCGGTGCCGCGCTGGTCGATGAGGATGAGCCGGTGATGCTCCAGGACCGCGCCGATCCAGCCGAGCCCGGAGTCGGCGCTGGGGCGCGGCGCCTCACAGCCCGGTCCGCCCTGGAGGAAGACCAGTGGGGACCGGGAGATCGGGTCGATGCCAGCAGCAGAGATCTCACGGGCGCAGACGGTGATGGAGCTCGAGCCGTCCGGGCCTGTGTCCCCCTGCCCGCTGCGGTCCAGGGGAACGGTCAGGCGGTGGTCGCGGGTCAGCAGGCCGGCAGTCGAGGAGGACCAGCTCGAGGAGTGCAGGGAGGGCGAGGCGTTCGGCATGGCGCCACCTTAGTGGGGTTCGGAGGGTCCTCAACCGGTTTCAGCGGGCCCTGGCAGGTCGGGCACCAGAAGAGTCGGCGGGACGCCACCTCCCGCTCCGCCACCGGGGTCCCGCAGCGCAGGCAGGGACGACCGGTGCGGTGGTAGACGTACCAGCGGCCGGCCTCCGGGTCGTCGGGCGGCAGGGGGGCGGGGACGTCGTCGAGGTCGACGGTGGTGATGAAGCCTGTGGCCACCCCGTACTCCATAAGGGGGCGCAGGTCCTCCCAGATGGCCCGCAGCCGCTCCTCGCTGATGCGGTTGCCCGCGCGGAAGGGCGAGATCCCGACCCGGAAGAGGGTCTCGGCGCGGTAGATGTTGCCCGCCCCGGCGATGACGGCCTGGTCCATGAGCAGCTCCCCGATGCTCTTGCGCCGGGAACGCGCCTTGGCCACGAAGGCCTCCACATCGGCGTCGGCGCGCAGCGGGTCCGGGCCGAGGCGACGGCGCACGGCGGCCACGCCCTCGGCGTCCAGCAGCTCGCAGGCCGCCGGTCCGGTCAGGTCGGCGACCCCGTGCTCGCCGAGCAGTCGCAGTCGCACCGCGCCACGCGGCTCGGGCGGCTCCCACTCGTCGGGGGCAGGCCCGTGTGAGCCGGCGTCCTGACCTCCTGGCTCGAGGTCCCCGCCGTTCAATCCCGGCCAGAGCCGACCCTCCCCCGCCCTTGAGGGCATGCTCGCCGCGCTCACCGACGCGCCTGACGCGGCGCTCCGATGGCATGGGGCGCCGTGAACTCACGGTCACCGTCGAAGGTCCAGGCCCCGTAGAGGCCCAGGTGGATCCGCAGCCAGGTGACGGAGGCGTCGTCGAGGGACATGTCGGCGCGGGGGCCGAAGGGCAGGAAGAGGTGCTTGCCGTGGGCCTGACTGCCCAGGAGGACCTGGCCGTCCAGACGGCTCGCCCCGTCGGCGAAACGCCCCTGCGGTGAGCACGCGCGCAGGTTCTGACCACCGTAGAGCTCGTCGAGGGCGGCGGCGAGCCGGTGGATGGTGTGTCCCTCCGGCACGCTCAGGCCCCGGTGGGGGTGATCACGCCGCTGGGATCTGCGACTGAGGCGGCGTCATGAGCACGACTCTCGTAGTCGGAGAGCTGGGCGATGCGACGCGCGTGACGCTCGTCCCCGCTGAAGGGCTCGGCGAGGAAGGCATCGATGATCGCCAGGCCCGCCCCAGATCATGCATGCGACCGCCCAAGGCGACGACGTTGGCGTTGTTGTGCTGCCGGGCGAGTCGGGCGGTCTCAATCGACCAGGCCAGTGCCGCTCGCACCCCGTCGACCTTGTTGGCGGCGATCTGCTCTCCGTTGCCGCTGCCCCCGAGAACGATGCCAAGACTTCCGGCGTCGGCCACGACGGCCTCCCCACAGTCCAGGCAGAAGGCGGGGTAGTCGTCATCCGGGTCGTAGGAGTGGGCTCCATGGTCGACGACGGTGTGCCCCTCTTTCCTCAAGTGCTCGATCACGGCGCTCTTGAGCTCGAATCCAGCGTGGTCGGAGGCGATATGGATGCGCATGGGCAGGGATTGTGCCTCACGCGAACAGCGCTTCGCACCATGAGGGCACGGGTGCCGTCAGGACGCCCGACAGCACCGGACCGGGTTAGCGTGTCCGCTATGACTGACGCCTCCGCGACCTCACCGACGCCCACCGGCTCCTCGTCCGACTCACCGGCCCGGCGCTCTCAGCCGGCGAGCACCCCCGACCCCACTGCCGACGAGGTTCTCGCCGGAGTGCTGGAGACGGCGCACACAGATACCTCCATCCGCCCCCAGGACGATCTGTTCCGATTCGTCAACGGCCAGTGGCTCGCCACCGCCGAGATCCCGGCGGACCGCCCCAGCAGTGGCGCCTTCACCACGTTGCGCGATGAGGCCGAGGCCGCCTGCCGCCAGATCGTCGAGGAGCTTGCCGAGCACTTCTCCTCCGTTGCGTCCCGAGACGGCCCCGAGGTCCTGACCACCAACCGGGGCCGAGTCGGAGCCCTCTACGAGGCCTTCATGGACGAGGCCCACCTGGAGGAGCTCGGGGCCGAGCCACTGGCTGAGCGAGCTGGCACCGGTACTGGATGCGCTCGCTCCAAGGAGGAACTGGCACGAGTGCTGGGAGAGATGACCCCGATCGGGTTTCATGGGCATGGTCGGTGCGGATGTCGAGGTCGACATCAACGACCCGGAGCGCTACACGAGCTGGATCGGCCAGTCGGGGCTGGGCCTGCCGGACGAGTCCTACTATCGCGAGGAGGCTCAGGCCCCGCTGCGCCAGGCCTACGTGGCGCACGTGGCCAGGATGCTTGCGCTGGCGGGTCTGGCGGAGTCCTTCGGCGCCCCTGGTGAGGACCTCGCTGAGCGGATCATGGCCGTGGAGACCGCCCCTGGCCAAGGGGTCACTGGGACCGCGTCACCTGCCGTGACGTGGAGAAGATGAACAACCCGATGTCCTGGCAGGAGATCGTGGACTCGGCCCCGGGCCTGCCCTGGCACGAGTGGCGCGAGGGGATTCGCGCGGCCGCCCGGACCGCAGGGCATCGAGCGAGACCGCCTTCCTCGACGAGGCCATCGTCACCCAGCCCGACTACCTCCCCCACGCGGCCGGCAGTCTGGCAGGGAGACCGACCTGGAGGATCTCAGGGCCTGGGACGGCCTGGCACGTCGTTCACGGGCGCGCCACCCTGCTGTCAGGCGCCTTCGTGGAGGAGAACTTCGACTTCTACGGCCGCACGCTCAGGGGACTGACGAGCTGCGGGCCCCGCTGGAAGCGCGGCGTCGGCCTGGTGGAGTCCTGCCTGGGCGAGGCGCTGGGCGAGATCTACGTGGAGCGGCACTTCCCACCGTCGCACAAGTCGATGATGGAGGCCCTGGTGGGCCGGCTCATCGAGGCCTATCGCCGGTCCATCTCCTCGCTGGAGTGGATGAGTCCCGGCCACGCGGGAGCGGGCCCTGGAGAAGCTGGCGCTGTTCACCCCCAAGATCGGCTACCCGGTGCGCTGGCGCGACTACTCCGCCGTCAAGGTCGTCCCCGGGGACGTCCTGGCCTCGGTGCGCAGTGTGGAGCGGGCCGATATGGTCTACTCGCTGAGCAAGCTGACCAAGCCGGTGGACCGCGACGAGTGGCACATGACCCCGCAGACGGTCAACGCCTACTACAACCCCACCATGAACGAGATCGTCTTCCCCGCCGCGATCCTTCAGCCGCCCTTCTTCGATCCGCAGGCCGACGACGCCGTGAACTACGCGGGGATCGGCGCCGTCATCGGCCACGAGATCGGCCACGGCTTCGATGACCAGGGCTCCACCTTCGATGGCACCGGGAAGGTCAGCGACTGGTGGACCTCGGAGGACCGGGAGGCCTTCACCGAGCGCACGAGCGCGCTCATCAGCCAGTACGACGCCTACACGCCCGAGGTCGTCGTCGCCAAGCACCGGGCAGCGGGCACGGAGGAGACGGAGATCCCGCACGTCAACGGCGCTCTGACCATCGGGGAGAACATCGGCGACCTGGGTGGCCTGGGCATCGCCCTCAAGGCCTATTCCTTGGCCCTGGCCGACGCCGGCGTCTCCTCCGTGGAGGAGGCCCCAGTCATCGACGGACTCACCGGTCTGCAACGCTTCTTCTACTCCTGGGCACGGATCTGGCGCTCCAAGAGCCGTCCGGACTACGCCGAGCTCCTTCTGACCGTTGATCCGCACTCGCCGGCGGAATTCCGTTGTAACGGAATCGTGCGCAACGTCGAGGCCTTCTACAAGGCCTTTGAGGTGGATCCCGACGACGCCTTGTGGCTGGCTCCGAACGAAAACGGGTCTCAATTTGGTAAATATCCCGGACATTCGGAATCAAGCCCGAGCAGCCAAAACTCGTTGTCCGATTTAGGAGAATCACAACTACTCACGACTGAGGCTGATACCTCATTCACGAAAAACCATGGAACCCGTTCCCTGAGGGAACGCTAAGGGTGGAGCAACGCGGTGACACCCCGACTCACCGGTTGCCACCTATCCCCGCATATCTAGGGAGTACTCATGCGTCTTGGACGCCCCCTGGCCGCCGCGAGCGTGATGGCTGCCGCCATCGGCGCCTCCCTCGCCGCCTCCCCCGCCCTGGCCGACGGCAGCATCAAGTTCGCCGACGACCAGCAGAACGTCGTCAGCCCCACGGACACCGCCTTCTCGGTGTCCGGAACGGTTGCACAGGCCAGGACGCGGCGGTCGGTGTCGCCCTGTACGCGCCTGACGGCACCATGTCCACCATTGTGAAGGCCACCCCCGACGCTGAGGGCAACTGGTCCGCCGAGCTGAACATCCCCGACCTGATCAAGTCCACCGGCGTTGAGGCCAAGACGGACGGCACGGCCGACGGCTGGTCCATCGGAGCCGGCTGCGTCGCCTACGGCGAGGAGAAGGGACCAGGGCCCAGGAGGCCGTCGCCTTCGACGACACCAAGGTGAGCGGCTCCTACGAGATCAGCACCGATGAGAACGGCGCTCAGGTCATCAAGGTGGACGTCGAGGGCTTCTCCCCCAACGAGGAGGTCACCTTCACCCTGGTCAGCAAGGCCGACCCCTCCAAGACCCTACACCGTCGGCAAGCTGACTGCCGACGCCAAGGGCAACGTCAAGGGCGACCTGTCGGTGCCTTCGAACGTGCCCTGACGGCGAGTATCTGCTGACCATCGAGGGTGCCCGCTACGGCGAGGGCGGCAGCAGCACCAAGACTCGTCGTCGTCGAGGGCGGCGCCTTCGACCTCGTCGACAACAACGACAACAGCATCGCCGACAACGGCGGCACCACCGCCGCCCCGACCGCCCCCGCCAACGGCGGCAGCGCGAACGTCCCGCCAGCACCGGCGCCACCCCGGCGGCCTCCGCCTCCAACAAGCCCCTGGCCCAGACCGGTGCCAACGGCCTGCTCTTCGGCGGCATTGCCGCGGCCCTCGTGGTCATCGGTGGCGGTGCCCTCATCGTGCGTCGCCGCAAGGCCTAATCGCATCCTCCCAGCCTGACTGGGAACACGTCCCGCCGGGGAGACAGCACCGCCACGTGCTGCCTCCCCGGCGGCTTTGTCCTCCCCCGCAGCCCTCATACGGCGCGCACGACCGCGCCTGACGACGCAGCGCCACCCCGAAGTGGACACTGAGACCATGGACTCCACCTCCAACGACGAGCACAACGCAGACCCCTCTGCCGCTCCGGCCGAGCACCGGGAGACCCCACCGATGCCGTCTCCCCCCGGTCCCTGCGGCACCGTCGAGGCGGAGTCAGCCATGGCATCAGGCGCTGGTCGAGGCGGCGCAGGATCGTCGTCGGCCTGATTGCCGCAGTCATCACGGCCGCTCTGGCACTGGGCACGGACGTGGCCGTCCTGGCACATCGCCCCGCACGCGTCGATATCGTCATGCCCTCCACGTCCTCTCCCACAGCGGGCGAGACCTGGTTGATCCTGGGAACAGACTCCCGCGCCACCGTGCCGGGCGACCCGAGCCGCTACGGAACCACTCAAGAGGTGGAGGGCTCCCGTGCTGACGTCATCGCCCTGGTACGCCCTTCCCAGGAAGGACTCACCGTCATCACCCTTCCCCGGGACCTGACCATCAACAGCAAGAGCAGGCAGCTGGACCGCCTGGCCACCACCTACGTCCGCGGACCGCAGAACACGGTCAACGCCCTGTGCACCGGCCTGGGGATCCCCACCACGCATCTGGTGACCATCGACATGGCTGAGTTCGCCACGATCATCGACTCCCTGGGAGGGATTGAGGTGGACGTCCCCGAGCCGGTCCGAGACGCCTACACCGGGCTGAACCTCACCTCCGCCGGCCGCCACCGGCTCAGCGGGGTCGACGCTCTGGCCCTTGTGCGCTCACGGCACCCGGAAATCCTGCGCAACGGCACGTGGGCGACCATGAGCCAGGCTGAAGGCGCCCAACGCCGCAGCCAGTCCACGGCCACCGTCATGCAGGCCGTGCTGTCCACCGTCGGGCAGAAAGCCAGCAACCCCGTCACGCTCCATCAGATGGCGCACACCGTGGCCGGGAACATCACCCTGGACTCAGGTACCGGGCTCAGCGATCTGGCCACACTGGGACGTAGTGCCTTGAGAGCCAGACGGCCGGGAGTCACGACGATCGTCGACCTTCCGACAGAGCCCCGTGACGAGTCGATCATCGTCTCACCCAGCCAGGAGTCACGCGAGCTGCTGGCCCGCTATGGGCTACAGCTCCCTAAAACCTGTCGGCCAGCAGGCTCCTGATCACTCACCACTAAACGCCAGCATTCCCCGCCGTATCAGTCTTTCGTCGCCTTCCCACACGACCACCACATATTTTCACGTGAGCGAGGACACTCGCATATGTGGGTGGTATCACTTCAGAGACCTGCACCCTCGCCCTATTCCTCGTTACGGTAGATAACGAGTCGGTGAAGAATAGGATCGCCGACACCCATCGTTCCCCCCGTCAGACCTAGGAGGACACATGCGTCTTGGACGCCCCTTGGCCGCAGCCAGCGCGGTGGCCGCAATGACCGGAGCCTCGCTCATTGCCTCCCCTGCTCTCGCCAACAGCTCCAACCGGAACAGCCCGAGCAGCTCCAGCAGCCCGGCTCCCAGCAGCACCGCTGAGGCGACCCCGGCCCCCAGCAGCACCGCTGAAGCCACTCCGGCCCCCGGCAAGACCAGCGAGGGCAGCAGCTTCAAGATCACCCAGGAGAAGACCTTCGTCTCCGCCAGCACCAACACGTCCTTCACTGTCTCGGGAACCGGCTGCACCGGGAAGCAGGCCACCGTCGGCATCGCGCTGTACGCACCGGATGGCACCGTTTCCGACGTCGTCAAGACCAATGCGGCCTCGGACGGCAGCTGGACCTCCGACCTCGACCTGGCGGCACTCATCAAGTCCATCGGATCCAGCGCCGCCACCACCACTGACGGGTGGACCATCGGCGCTGGCTGCATGACCTACGGCGGCAAGACTGAGACGGCCCAGGTGACCACGCAGCAGCAGACGAAGATCTACTTCGACGACACGCGCATCTCCGGCTCCTACGAGGTCTCCGCCCGCACGGAGAGCGAGTCCCAGACCTTCACCTTCAACGCCCAGGGCTTCTACGCCAGTGAGAAGGTCACCGTCCTCCTCAGGAGCAAGAGCGACTCCAGCATCTCCTACACCCTTGGAGAGCTGACGGTTGATGCCAACGGCAACCTCACGGGCAATCTGCCTGCTCCCACTGACGCCCCCGACGGGGAGTACCTCCTGGTCCTGAGCGGCTCCCACCACAGCGAGACGGCCACCAGCCAGACCGTGACCACGGTCTCCAACCACACCTTCACCGTTGAGAGCACCGAGAACAACGGCGGTGGCGACAAGCAGGCTAACGGCGGTGGTGGCGACAAGACGGCCACTGAGCAGAAGGCCACTGAGCAGCAGAACGCTGAGCAGAAGGCCACTGAGCAGCAGAACGCTGAGCAGAGGCCACTGAGCAGAAGGCCACTGAGCAGCAGAACACTGAGCAGAAGGCCTCCGAGCAGCAGGACACTGAGCAGAAGGCCAGCTGAGCAGAAGGCCTCCGAGCAGCAGAACAGCTGAGCAGAAGGCCACTGAGCAGAAGGCCTCCGAGCAGCAGAACGCTGAGCAGAAGGCCCCTGAGCAGAAGGCCACTGAGCAGCAGAACACTGAGCAGAAGGCCACTGGGCAGCAGAACGCTGAGCAGAAGGCCACCGAGCAGAAGGCCACTGAGCAACAGAACGCTGAGCAGAAAGCCTCGGAGCAGAAGGCCACTGAGCAGCAGGACACTGAGCAGAAAGCCTCCGAGCAGCAGAACACTGAGCAGAAGGCATCCGAGCAGCAGACCTCCGAGAACAACGGCGGCGGCAACAACGGTGGAAGCAACAGCAACGCCAACGCCAACGAGAACAAGGGTGGGACCGATCAGAAGGTCAACGACCTGAACTCGAACGCGAAGGAGTCCTCCTCGGACAACCGGGCCGGCGGTGAGACCACCAAGGACAGCGACCGGTCTCTGGCCCACACCGGTGCCAACGGCCTGATCTTCGGCGGAATCGCCGTATTCCTTGCCGTGGCCGGAGGGGCAGCCCTGCTGCTGCGTCGCCGCAACAAGGCCTGAGCCGATCTGACCTGATCCGCTGACGTTCCCCAAGCCACGGGAACAACCTCAGCGCCGGGGGACGACACGCCATGTGTCGTCCCCCGGCGTCGTTGCGCAGCGTCTCAGGCACTGCCAGGGTCGAACGGAAGGTGAGACAATCGCCCGGCGCGCCCCCATGGGCCGCGCATCCCTCTCAGACAGGAGTTCTTATGCCCGGTCAGAACCTGACTCGTCTTGAGGCCGCCGAGCGCAGCGCAACCGTACGGACCCAGAGCTACGACGTCGTCCTCGATCTCACGCGCGGTGAAACGGTCTTCGGCTCCACCACAACGGCACGGTTCACGGCCGCACCGGGATCCTCCACCTTCATCGACCTCGTGGCACCGACGGTCCACTCCATCACCCTCAACGGGCTCCCCCTTGACCCCGCTGAGGTCTACGAAGACTCGCGCATCGCACTGAAGGATCTGGCCGCGGACAATGAGCTGGTCGTCACCGCCGACTGCGCCTACATGCACACCGGAGAGGGACTGCACCGCTTCACCGACCCGGCCGATGGCGAGACCTATCTCTACAGCCAGTTCGAGGTCCCCGACTCCCGTCGGGTATTCGCCGTCTTCGAGCAGCCCGACCTCAAGGCCTCCTTCACCTTCACGGTCACCGCGCCGTCGAGCTGGACGGTGCTGTCCAACTCCCCCGCTCCTGAGCCGACTCCCACCGAGACCTCCGATGGATCAGGGGACGCTCACACCTTCGTCTTCGCCCCCACCGCGCCGATGAGCTCCTACGTCACGGCCATTGTCGCTCGGCCTTACGTCGGTGTGACCGACGAGTACGTGGCCGAAGACGGACGCACCGTGCCGCTGGGCGTCTACTGCCGCAAGAGCCTGGTCGAGCACATGGACTCGGCCGAGATCCTGGACCTGACCAAGCGGGGCTTCTCCTACTACGAGGACCTGTTCGCCACGCCCTACGCCTTCACCAAGTATGACCAGATCTTCGTTCCCGAGTTCAATGCCGGGGCGATGGAGAACGCCGGTTGCGTCACCCACCGTGATGACTACATCTTCCGTTCCAGGCCCGTCGAGGCCCGCGTGGAGCGGCGCGCCGTGACGATCCTGCACGAGCTGGCTCATATGTGGTTCGGCGACATGGTCACCATGACCTGGTGGAACGACCTGTGGCTCAACGAGTCCTTCGCCGAGTACACCTCCACCCTGGCCACCGCCGAGATCACCCGCTGGAACCAGGCCTGGACGACCTTCCAGACCCTGGAGAAGGGCTGGGCCTACAACCAGGACCAGCTCAGCTCCACTCACCCCGTGGCTGCAGAGATCAACGACCTGCACGACGTCGAGGTCAACTTCGACGGCATCACCTACGCCAAGGGGGCCTCAGTCCTGGCCGCGCTCGTGGGCTACGTGGGCAGGGACAACTTCTTCGCCGGCATTCAGCGCTACCTGGCGGCGCACGCCTATGCCAACGCCGAGCTGAGCGACCTGCTCCGTGAGCTGGAGGCGGTCTCGGGCCGAGACTTGAGTACCTGGACCCGTCTGTGGCTCCAGGAGGCCGGCGTGACGACCCTGCGCACGCAGATGGGCACCGACGCCGACAGCGTCATCACCCAGGCGGCCGTTCTTCAGGAGATCCCAGCCGAATCACCGGCCTCTCTGCGCCCGCACCGGGTGGCGATCGGCTGCTACAGCCTGACCGGCCGGGGCGCCGAGGCGCGCCTGGAGCGCACCGACCGCATCGAGCTCGATGTCGACGGCGATCTGACTGAGGTTCCCGAGATGGTCGGCTCCGGGCGGACCGACGTCATGATTCTCAACGACGACGACCTCACCTACGCCAAGGTCCGCCTCGATGAGGACTCACTGTCCTTCGGGCTCGAGCACATCGAGTCCTTCACCGAGTCCCTGCCGCGCTCGATCGTCCTGGCCTCGGCCTGGGACATGGTGCGTGACGGCGAGCTCGCCGCCTCCCGCTTCCTCGACGCGGCGCTTCGGGCGCTGGGCGTGGAGGAGCACTCCTCGGTCATCCAGGGACTTCTGGGGCGCATCACGACATGCCTGTCCGGTTTTCCTGCCCCGGCCGTGCGCCGGGAACTGGCTCCGGGAACGGCCGACCGGCTGCTGAGCTGGCTCGGACGGCCCAGGCCGGAAGCGACAAGCAGCTCCAGCTGGTCCGGGCCCTGGCCGCTCACGCCGTCACCGATGAGCAGCTCGACGTCGTCGCCGGCCTCCTGGAGGGGGGCGAGACGCTTGGCGGCCTCGACATCGACCAGGACCTGCGCTGGGACCTGCTGATCGGCCTGGTGGCCGCCGGCCGCTTCGGGGAGGAGCAGATTCGTGCCGAGGAGGCTCGGGACCGCACGACCACGGGACGGGAGCGCGCCGCCGAGGCCCGTGCCTCGATCCCGACCCCGGAGGCGAAGCAGGCCACCTGGCGGGCGCTCGTCGACGACGCCTCCATGCCCAATGAGACCCAGGTGCGCGTGCTGCGGGGGCTGACCAATGTCGAGCGCCACCCCGAGCTGCTGGTTCCCTTCGTGGGAGCGTACGTGGAGGCCATCGACTCCGTGTGGTCCTCGCGTACCTTCCACATGGCCGAGAATCTGCTGACCGGCCTGTGGTCCTGCGCCACGGTGGGCCTGGAGGGCGCTGCTGACCCGGCCGCCGCTCTGACGGGCTGGCTGGAGTCCCACACTCAGGCCCCGACCGCACTGCGGCGGATCGTGCGCGAGAACCTCGATGACACGCTGCGCGTGGCCAGGGCCCAGGCCGCTGAGAGCACGAACCACCAGTAGCCGCGCAGCGCCGCGGCCTGGGTCGGGCTCAGCACGAGGCAAAGGGGTGGGGCAGAGCGCATGACACGCTCGGCCCCAGCCCGTGAGGTGCCGGCCCCGACATCCTGGCACCCGCATCGCTCAGCGCCGGGACGACTCCGCAGAGCTCTTGCCCGTGGACTTAGCGGCGGCGGCCTGCGCGGCGGCGAAGGCATCGACGTCGTCGTCCTCGCGCCCAGGGGTCTTGAAGTCGAACTTGACGATGAGGAACCTGAAGAGGAAGTAGTAGATGACGGCGTACACCAGCCCCATGATGATGATCACGAGCGGGCCACGAACCGCACCACCGGAGAGCTCGGCGGACTTGCCGAAGTTGAGCAGGTAGTCGATCGCCCCGGCGGAGAAGGAGAAGCCGTCCTTCGCGCCGAGCAGGTTGGCGATGGCCAAGGAGGAGCCGGTGAGCACCGCGTGGACGGCGTAGATCGGGAAGGCCACGTAGGCGAAGGCGTACTCGAGGGGCTCGGTGATGCCGGTGATGAAGGCGGTCAGGGCCACCGAGATCATGAGGGCGCCGGTCGCCTTGCGCTTGGCGGGCTTGGCGGTGTGCCAGATGGCCAGTGCGGCTGCGGGCAGGGCGAACATCATGATCGGGAAGAAGCCGGTCATGAAGCCTCCGGTCCACGAGTTCGAGCCGTCCACGCCCTGGAAGAAGCAGGTGAGGTCGCCGTGCGCGGTACCGCCTGAGGCCGTCTGGCAGGATCCGAGCTGGAACCAGGGCACGGAGTTGAGGAGGTGGTGCAGGCCGAAGGGGATGAGCAGCCGGTTGACCGTGCCGAAGACGAAGACCGCCAGAGCGCCGGCAAGGCCCTTGGAGTTGCCTGCATTAATGAGCCATCCGCCGAGCTGTTCGTTGATGAGCCAGTTGAAGGCCGGGTAGAGCGCCGACATCACCAGGGCGATGACAAGCGCGGCGCCGGAGGTGATGATGGGGACGAAGCGGCGTCCACCGAAGAAGGCCAACCAGTCGGGCAGCTTGACGCGGTAGTACCGCTGCCAGAGCAGGGCGGCGACGACACCGATGACGATACCGCCGAGGACCCCGTAGTTGATGGGCGTCTGGGTGGGAATGTCACAGAGCTTGACGCCCTGGTTCCAGGGGCCCACCTGAGCGATCTCTCCCTTGGCGGGATCGAAGGAGTGGAGGCAGTCGAGGGCCTCCTGGTTCAATGGCTCGGGCTTGCCCATGATGATGGGGGACATGGTCCAGGTGACTGCCCGGTAGACGAGAAAGCCGAACAGGGCAGCCACCCCGGTGGAGCCGTCGGCCTTCCTGGCGAATCCCACGGCGACGCCGACCGCGAAGATGAGGGGCAGGTTGTCGAAGACCGCTCCGCCGGCCGCGGAGAAGACGTCTGCGACGGGCTGGAACCAGGGCAGCTTCGAGGCGAGTCCGTCGGTCCCCAGCATGTCCGCCTGCCCCAGACGCAGCAGCAGGCCCGCCGCCGGGAGCGTGGCAATGGGCAGCATCAGGGATCTGCCCAGACGCTGCGCAAGGGCGAAGGCGCCGCTCGTCTTCTTCTTGTCTGACATGATGTTCTCCAGTTCAGGATCGAGCGGCTGCACTGCCGCGTCAGAGATAGCCACCATGACGGTGGTAGTCGGGACGGATCGGCATCGAACACGTCTGGACCAGTGACACCAGAAAAACCGATAGATCCTTCAATGTCAAGCGCGGGGTGCACTCGTCGGCCATAATGATATGAAAGTCGACGCGACGGAGCGGAAGCAGTGGTCGCGACCACCCCCTTCTCCTGGCCGCCTCCACCTACTGTCAACCAGGGGAGCCCCATGCCCAAGAACGCAGGTAAGAAGCCGGCAAAGTACGTCATCGTGCGCAATCACCTGCTGGATCTGGTCAGGAACGGGCTCGCCAACGGCAGTCCGGTGCCGTCCGAACGCGAGCTGTGCGAGCAGTTCGAGGTCTCCCGTATGACCGTGCGCCAGGCCATCGACACCCTCGTGGTCGACGGAATCCTGGAGCGCCACCAGGGCAAGGGGACATTCGTGGCACCCCCGAAGCTCGACCTGCAGGTTCGGCTGACCTCCTTCACCCAGGAGATGCAACGTCGCGGAATGGAGCCCGGCGTGGTCATGCTCCTGACCGAGACCGTCCCCGCAGACGAGACCGTGGCGGAGGCGCTTGAGCTCGCGGAGGGGCCGAGGTCCACCACCTGCGTCGCCTGCTGACCGCCAACGCCATCCCCATGGCCATCGAGGAGAACTGGATCCCTGCGGCACTTCTTCCTGACCTGTTGCGTACCGGCCCGAACTTCTCGGTCTACGCGGAGCTGACCCAGGTCGGAATGGCGCCCGAGTGGGGCGAGGACATGATCGAGGCCCATGCGGCCACGGCACAGGAGGCGGCCCTGCTATCCGTCCAGGAAGGCGCCCCAACCCTGGACATCACTCGGCGCACCTTCCACGAGCACCGCGCGATCGACTACTCGCGCACCCTGTTCCGGGCTGACCGCTACACCCTGTGGGTTCCGGTGGCCGCGCCCAAGCCGGCCTTCCGTCCCGACCGGCCGAAGCGTTGAGGAGCTGTCGCAGTTCGGCACTGGACAACCTCCGGGCGACCTGTACCATAGGATACTGGTATGGACCATTAGTCCGGTACCGGCGAAGGTGCCGCACCCGACTGCACCTCCCCCATGTCCTGACGCCTCATCTCGGCGCTATCACCCACCGAGCCCGGCAACTGCCCGGGCAGACCCAGGAGGAACCCATGTCTCAGGCACAGAGCATCGTCGACGCTCTCGGAGGATTCGACAACATCGTGGAGATCGAGCCCTGCATCACGCGGCTGCGCTGCGAGCTGGAGGACGGTTCCCTCGTGGACGAGCCGGCACTGAAGGCCGCGGGCGCGCACGGAGTTGTCAAGCTCGGCGACATCGTGCAGGTCGTGGTCGGTCCCAACGCGGACACGATCGCGGAGGACATCGAGGACCTGCGGTGAGCCTGACCGTCCAGTCCCCGGTTTCCGGCCTCGTCGTCGCTCTCGACGACGTTCCCGACCCTGTCTTCGCCGGCAAGATCGTTGGTCCCGGTGTGGCCGTCACCCCGGACCCCGCTTCCGGGGACGAGGTCAGCGCCCTGGCACCGATCAGTGGAACCATCACGAAGATCCATCCCCACGCCTACGTTATCACCAACGATGACGGCCGCAGCGTTCTGGTCCACCTGGGGCTGGACACCGTGGGTCTCGGGGGCAGTGGCTTCACTCTCCTGGCCGGTGAGGGGGAGACCGTCGACGCGGGCAGCCCCGTCATCAGCTGGTCCCCGGCCCGGATCGAGGCCAGTGGGCTCAACCCGATCGTCCCCGTCATCGCCCTGGAGGGCGATGAGTCCGATTTGGAGCCCGTGTCACCCGGCTGCAGGGGTCGCAGCCGGCGACACGCTCGTGACCTGGACGTAAGTCCGAGCGCGCGTCCGGTCTCATTCGGACCCTGCTGAACTACGCGTGGTCCCGACCGTCACACTGACGGTCGGGACCACAGCATCTCACTGACCCACCCGACTCCGGTCCGCCCGTTCCGGTGAGCGCGGACCAGGATCCCTCAGTCCCGTGGAGCCATCTCGTCGCGCACGACGCTCAGCAGGCTGCCCAGGCGCGCGTTCTCGGGCAGGTCGTCGACCAGGACGACCTCGCCCGCGCCGTCGGCCAGCGGGATCCGCCAGTTGGGGTACTCCTGGTCCGTGCCGGGCTGGTTCTGAGCACGACGCTCCCCCACGCCGTCGACCAGGGCGATGCCGACCAGGACCGAGGGGGTGCGCACCACGTAGCGGTGCAGGGCCTCCACGACCTGACGCTCGGTGGGCACGTCCTCCAGCAGGCTGTGCTCGCGCAGCCGGGCGGTCATCCGGTCGCGCTCAATGCGAGCCTCAGTGCGCACCTGCTCGACCGGCTCGGTGAGCAGGCCGAGACGCTCACGCAGATCAACGTGCTCGTCAGCCAGGTAGCCGGCAGTCGGGGGAAGATCGTGGGTGTTGACCGTGGACAGGGCGAGCCTGCGGTAGTCCTGGGGCTGGAGGGCCAGCCGTCATGCTGCTTCTCGAACCACAGGACGCTGGTTCCCAGCACGCCGCGGCTGGCCAGGTAGTCGCGCGCCCAGGGCTCCACGGTTCCCAGGTCCTCACCGATGACGACGGCACCGGCCCGGTGAGCCTCCAGGAGGACGACGCCGAGCATGGCCTCGTGGTCGTAGCGTACGTAGGCGCCGTGGTCTGCGCCCATGCCCTCAGGAATCCACCACAGACGGAACAGGCCGATGATGTGGTCCACGCGCAGCGCGCCGGCGTGACGCAGGACCGTGCGCACCATGTCGCGCAGAGGGGCGTAGGCACTGCGCGCCAGGTACTCGGGGTTCCACGGCGGCTGGGACCAGTTCTGGCCCTGCTGGTTGTACATGTCCGGCGGAGCCCCCACGGTGACTCCGGAGGCGAAGGCCTCCGGGTTTGACCATACGTCCGCTCCCTGCGAGTGCACACCCACGGCGAGGTCGTCCATGATGCCCAGGGCCATCCCCGAGGCCAGGGCCTCGGTCTGGGCGCGGGCCAGCTGTTCGTCGACGATCCACTGCAGCCAGGCGAAGAAATCGATGCGCTCGGCCAGCTGGTGCGCCTCGTTGGCGACGTAGGCGGAGTCCGCCTCCCGCAGTGTGGCGGGCCAGGACTGCAGGGGCCCGTGCTTCCCACCAGCGCGCTCCACAGGGCGAAGCGCTCCAGCCCCTCGCCCTGCTCGGCGCGGAAGCGCTCGAAGTCTCGCTGGCGGGAGTAGGAGCGACCGGCGGCGAAGATAACCTCGAGGGCCTCTCGCTTGGCCTTCCACACCACGTCGCGGTCGATCGGCTCGGCGCTCAGGTCACTGTCCTTGACCTCCTCGAAGGCCCACTGCACCAGCGAGCGCTTGGGGCCGGACAGGTGGGCCACCTCGAGGATGTTCTCCGGCCGGATGTAGATCGGGGTTGACGAAGCGACGCGTCACCGGCAGGTAGGGCGAGGGGGTCATCGGCGCCACCGGCTCAGCCGCGTGCAGCGGGTTGATGAGCAGGAAGTCGGCCCCTGGTCCCCCAGGAAGGCGGCGAGCTCAGTGAGGTCATCAGCGTCGCCGGTCCCCCACGACCTGCGCGAGCGGATCGAGTACAGCTGGGTCATGACTCCCCAGCCGCGTTCACCGAGGGACTCGGGCAGATCGAGGTGGTTGGGGGTGACAGCCAGAGCCGAGGTCACCGTGACGGTCTCCACCTCACCGTCGGCGGGCGGCCCGGCGTGAGCCCCCTGCGGGGCCGACTGGTCGGTGGAGCTGGAGCCGGGGCTGACCTCGGCGATGATCCGGTGCCACCCCAGGGGCAGATCAGCTCCGAGGATGAAGGAGGCTCGGCCACGTTTGATGCCGTCCACCTCCCGAGGCACGGTCCAGTCCTCGGTCTGAGTCAGCTCACGGACGCCGCCGTCCTCCAGCTCAACGCGTACCCGTACCTTGGCACCGTCGGGCACATAGACGGGGACGGTGGACTCCACGCCGCCGCGCGTGACGACCGTGGGAGCGAGCGTCTGGCGCCAGGGGGCATCCTCGACCTCTCGCAGAGCGCGCCCGATCTCCTCCTCGGAGTGGGTGCTCACCCCCAACGCGGCGAGTACGGCCTTGAGGGTGGCGCTTGACGGGGAGGCAAGGTTGCCGTGATAGTCCCAGTACTCGGTGGAGACACCGTGTGCCTCGGCGAGTTGCTTGAGGCTCTCGGAAGCAGGTAACTGGTCGTCGTTGAACTCGTTCATGTGCGTGGGTCAGCCTTGCGTGAGCAGATGTGCGGTGGAGCGCCATGGAGCGGGCATGGAGCAAGGTTGCGCTCCGCCATCACCCCTGGGGATGGATGGGTCGGATCGGGATGCGGACGCTAGCAGGACTAGCAGTGTCCAAGTGTGCCCTAGCGGCTGAGGGTTGTGCACGCGCCGCACCGTGTTCTCTGATGTTTTGCTGCAACTGTTTCACCGTGAGGTGCCGGGATGGCGCCACTGCGGATGAGAAACTCGAGGAAGGTGCGCCCGGGACGACACGGCTGGTCGACGATCGGCAAGCCGGCGGGCAAGGCCGGTGTCCCGTTCTCGACATGAGTCCGAATGAGTCCGAGTGCTGTACCGAGTGATGTGAAAGGACAGACAGGTCGCCCGACTCCACGTTGAAGGTGCTGGAGCCGGGCGACCGTGCAGACCGTCCGGGAACCGGGTGATCAGTCAGAGAGCCGCGATCTCTGAGGCGAGGTTGTCCGCCGTGGGCCCCACGACGACCTGGACGATGCGGCCGGAACGCACCACGCCGAAGGCGCCGGCCGCCCGCAGCGCCTCCTCATCTACCTTCGTCTGATCGGCGACCTCGACGCGCAGACGCGTGATGCACGGCTCGAGATCGGTGATGTTCTCCTGGCCGCCGAGACCGGCGACGATGTCTGATGCAGTGCTCATGGCTTCTCCTTCCCGGTTCCCGTCCTCGCGCAATCCCCGTCTGTCATGCGCTTGGTCGGGCAGCTGAGGTCCTTCGTGCTCACGATCACTTTATCCCACCTCCACCTCGTCCGCGGCGAAGAATTCGGGTCGGGGAGGACGTGTGCACGGAGGCCGCAGGCCTGACGCACCGGAGGTGACCGCGCAGGAGGAACCTCCTCGCCTGACGACGTTCCCTCACGTAACCTTACGGGAACGCGACAGATGCCTTGACGACGCCGCAGAGGAGCTCGTTATTCCCCTGGCGGAAACGTCTCATCCCGGCCACAGTCGGGGCACAATGAGCGATGATCCCCATTCGTCTCCGATGAGGAGCACCACATGACAGCGTCCGACACCACCTCCACAACTCTGTCCGGCATCGGTGTGAGCCCTGGGCTTGTGGCCGGTCCCGTCGCCAGAATGGCACCTCCCATTCCTGAGCCCGAGATCGCGACCCTCGAGTCCAGTCGCGACGTCGAGAAGGAGTGCGAGCGCATCGCGCTGGCGGCCCAGCAGGTCAAGAAGGGCCTGGAGCTGTCCGCAGCCGAGGCCAAGGCCGAGGCCCGTACCCTCCTTGAGACCACTGCGCAGATGGCCGCCGACCCCACCCTGACCTCGACGGCGCAGGCCATGGTGCGCGAGAAGCGCTTGGTTCCAGAGCGCGCCGTGTGGGAGTCCGCGGGGACACTGGCCACCATGCTGGAGTCCCTGGGCGGCTACATGGCCGAGCGTACCCGTGACGTCCAGGATGTGCGCGACCGCATCGTCGCCGTCCTGACCGAGTCCCCGATGCCGGGGATCCCCCGCCTGCCCGAGCCCTTCGTGCTCGTGGCCACCGATCTGGCCCCGGCCGACACCGCGCTGCTGGACCCCGAGAAGGTCATCGCCTTCATCACCTCCGAGGGTGGCCCCACCTCCCACACCGCGATCCTGGCGCGCGCCCTGGGCATGCCGGCGATCGTCGGCACTGGCGAGGAGGTCACCGACGCCCTGGCCGAGGGCGACATCGTCCTGGTCGACGGCACGAAGGGAAGCATCACCCTCAACCCCTCCGAGGACGCTCTGCGCCGGGCCCGAGAGCTTGCCTCGCGCGTGCGCGTCTTCAACGGTGACGGCGCCACGAAGGACGGCCACGAGGTCCAGCTGCTGGCCAATGTCGGTGACGCGGCCGGCGCCCGCAGCGCCGCGGAGGCCGGGGCCATGGGCATCGGCCTGTTCCGCACCGAGTTCTGCTTCCTGGACCAGCCCGAGGAGCCCACGGTAGAGGCTCAGGTGGAGGCCTACCAGGGCGTCCTCGAGGCCTTCCCCGGCAAGAAAGTCGTGGTGCGCACGCTTGACGCCGGCGCGGACAAGCCGTTGCCCTTCCTGACCGACGCCACCGAGGCCAACCCGGCGCTCGGCGTGCGCGCCTACCGCACGACGCGCCGCGACCCCGAGGTCCTGGATCACCAGCTCGAGGCCCTGGCCAAGGCCGAGGCCGCCACCGAGGCCAAGGTGTGGGTCATGGCCCCGATGATCTCCACAGCCGAGGAGGCCGAGGCCTTCACGCAGAAGGCCCGCTCCTACGGCCTGAAGACGGCCGGCATGATGATCGAGGTGCCCTCTGCCGCGCTCATGGCCGACAAGCTCTTCGAGCACGCCGACTTCGCCTCCGTGGGCACCAACGACCTCACCCAGTACGTCATGGCAGCCGACCGTCTGCTGTCCTCGCTGGCGGACCTGTCCACGGCCTGGCAGCCGGCCGTCCTGCGTCTGATCGGCACCGCGTGCGAGGGGGCCTCCCCCAAGGGACGTCCGGTAGGCGTGTGCGGTGAGGCCGCCGCGGACCCGGCACTGGCCTCCGTCCTCGTGGGTCTGGGTCGCCTCCTGTCGATGACGGCACGCGCGCTGCCCGATGTCGACGCCGTCCTGAAGTCCGTCACGCTTGCCGAGTGCCAGGAGCTGGCGAAGGTTGCCCTGGACGCGGCAACAGCCGAGGACGCGCGCACTGCGGTGCGTGCGCAGCTGCCGATCCTGGAGGAGCTCGGCCTGTGACACCCCCTTACCCCGTCCCCGCCGCCACGGAGGAGCCTCTCGGGTCGGTGACCCGGATCCTCAACCTGGCGGCGGGTGATGGGGAAGACGTCTTCCCGGGGACTCCCTGCCCCAGCTCTCGGGCCGGGGTTTACGGAGGACAGGTGGTTGCCCAGGGCATGCTCGCCGCGGCCTCCACAATCGAGGACGACGGTGACGGCGAGCGCCTGCCGCACTCGGTCCACGCCTTCTTCATGCGAGGCGGACAGCCCGACACGCCGATCACCTTCACCGTCGAGCGCCTGCACGACGGACGGTCCTTCTCCCAACGGCGCACGGCCGCCTCCCAGGAGGGCATGCAGATCCTGACGATGCTCACCTCCTTCCAGGAGGAGCAGGAGGGCGCCGACCTCCATGTCCCAGCCCCCTCGGTTCCGCGACCTGAGGACTTAACGAGCGCTCTGGAGATCTTCCGCACCATCGATCATCCGGTGGCGCGTTTCCTGGGGCGCACGGCGGCCTTCGACCTCAGGCACGTGGAGGGCAACCTCTACCTGCGCCCCGCTGAGGATCGTGCCGGCCGCCAGCACCTGTGGATGCGATCACGCAGCCGTATCCCGGAGCAGACCTCCCAGACCGTGCACCGGGCGCTACTGGCCTACGTGTGCGACCAGGTGATGCTGGAGCCGGTGCTGCGAAGCCAGGGACTGTCCTGGCGCAGCGAGGGCTTGAGTCTGGCGACCCTCGATCACGCCCAGTGGTTCCACCGGGACGTCGACATGGGCGACTGGCTGCTCTACGTGCAGGACTCCCCTCCTCACAGGGGCGGCCGCGGCATGGCTCGCGCCCAGGTCTTCGACTCATCCGGTCGCCTGGTGTCGACCATCGCCCAGGAGGGCATGGTGCGCATGCCCACCGGCTCCCCAGTCCGACGGCGGTTCGGGACGTTGGCGGATCCGGATGGGCGAAAGCGACGACGGCAGCGCGATCCCCGGCTGAGGCCTCTCCACCTTTCCTCCTCTCAGGTGATTAACGGTGCCGATTGCCATGCTTCAGATTCTCAACGCTATCGCCGCAACAATCAGTACGGTGTCATCACTGCTGGCTGTCTTCCAACCTCAGATCATGAGCAAGTCGCGAGAGGTCAGCGCCGGGGAGAGGTTCTTCGCTCAGATGTATGCGGCTCGAGCGGTTCCCCTCGGCGTGGTGACGGCAGCCGTACCTTTTGTCGCCGCTTCAGACATCACTACCGTGAGGCTGGTCCTCATGGCTGCAATGGTGGTCCAGATCGTCGACGCCGGCATCGGTATCCGACGCAGAGAGGTGGCCATGATCATCGGCCCGTCGATCGCGGCCATCGTCCACGGCCTCACAGCCTGGCTGACATAAACACATTTATTCAGATTCCTTCTCAAGAGGAGAGAATAGGGTTAGTCTAGGCGTCAAAATGACAGAGAGAGGACGTGAGACTCAGGGGACGATTCGAGACAAGAATGCAAGCGGAACCGCACACAAGAGCCACTGTCAGCAAAAACAATCTCCCACTCGTGAACGCAATCACATCATCCCCGCCACCCCAGCGAACAGTTTTTAAGTTTTCATGATATGATCGAATTATGACTTTTGTGACACTGTCAAACGGCGGCAGCCTTTGGTACTCCATAAGAAACACATCGTCACACAAACCTCCATTAGTGCTTATCCAAGGAAGGGACTCGACCACCACGGATGGGACTCCGTTCTCAGCGAATTCACCAATCGAACCATCGTACTCCTTGACCACAGAGGCACCGGCCAGAACACAGCGCCACTGAACTCAGAATGGTCGACGAGAGATTTCGCAAAGGATGTAGTAACCATCCTCGATCACGCAGGTATCGATAGGGCGCACGTTTACGGACACTCAATGGGAGGAAGAATTGCTCAGTGGCTCGGAGCGGAGCATGCAGATCGCATTATTACACTCATCATTGGGGGCACCAGCGTTGGTGACGGAACTGGGACTACCTCGCCCCTACCACTGGAGCAGCGACCCCTAGCATCCGGCGACCCAAGCGCACTAGCTTCACTCTTCTATCCGGATCCTTGGATCGCAGCAAATCCTCAACAAGCCACCAGCGTCTTCCCCGCGCCTCATTCACCAGAAGCAATGAGCATCCACAGCAAGGCCTCAGACCGCCCTGACGGGCCAGCCCCAGAAAACATTACGGCCCCCACTTTGATCCTCCACGGCGCGAATGACCCCATCTCCGACCCCGGCAACGCAGCAATTCTTGGAAAGAGAATCCCAAATTCGGAAGTATTCATGATTCCGGACGCCAGGCATGCATATTGGGCCGGAAAATCCAGAAGTTCATGCCCTCGGTCGCAAAATTCATCTCATTAAATGATCCGAACTGATGCCTTTGTTTTTCTCCCGCGTCGCGTCAGCGACTCGGTGTCCACACATCGACATGGCTGACTCCACAGTAGATGCGGTTGGACGACGACCCCGGAATCTCGGGAGTTCCGCTTGGACCCCTACGTCGCCGCAGCGTTCATGTCCGCTGTGTGGACACCGGAATGGTGCGGGTTGGGGACTGCATTGTCCATCCAGGACGTACTTCTCCCTCACACGACTGCGGCCGGATCTCAGAGGCTTGCAGGAGAATGCAGTCCTCGCCGGAGAAGTACGTCTCCGAGCGGGAACTACGTACTGCGCCGTAGGCCGATCCCCCGCTTCTTGCCACAATCAGGGCGCGGCGGCCCCACGAGGGGACATCCGCCGGATCCGAGGCTCATTCTGTAGCGTCGCCTCAAGGCTGAGCGATAATCAAGCCCTGCTCGGGGCACGACTGCCGGCGAAACTCCCAGGGAGCACCTTGCTGCGGGCTGCGTTGCCGGAACTCCTCGAACCGGAGCGGCACCCCCTTGGCGGCATAGGCATCAGGGCTGTCCATGGCTTGAATGTGGAGATGGGGCTGCGTGGAGTTCCCGGAGTTGCCGCATCTGCCGATCTGATCGCCGGCGCGCAGCCCGCTCACCTGGCGACACCTGAACAGACCCTCGCTGAAGGTGCACGAGTCCAACGTAATAAGGGCTGCCCGTAACCTGGATGATGACGTGATTCCCGAGGATCGCGGTCAGTCCCCGCCGAATCCGCCGGGGCTGGCTCAATCCGTACGGGATGAGTGTCAGCATGGAGCGGCGCGCCTCATGGTCGGGTTCGCCGTCGTGAGCAGACACCACGGTTCCCGCAACGGGCGAGTACAGGGGAGCGCCCGAAGGCGTAGAAGAGCTCTGGCGGTTCGGTGGCGAAGACCGTACGCAGGCTGCGCTCAGGCGCCGTGCGACCGTCATCGTCGACGGCGAGGAAGTCGAGCGCGTACGTGGTGGCGAACAGGTGAGTCCCGTGGCTGGGAACGCGGTGTGTGGGGCTACGCTCTGTCAGCCACTGCCCGTCGAACGGAAGCTTCCCGATGACACCGCCTTCGGGGATGAGTCCTGGGGTATTCCTACTCATCATGACACCTCCCACAACACCGATCAGCGCGATCGGTCCCAACTAACAATACGCGCGAGCTCGCCGCCTGAAACAGGACTAGAAGCGCCATTCCCTCGGCCAGATGGCCGAAAAGAATGGCGCTTCTATGCGGTCGACCGGCGGGTGATTGACCGCGCCCACTCAGTCTCGAGTCAGCTTCCGGTAGGTGACCCGGTGGGGGCGGGCCGCCTCGGGTCCGAGGCGCTCGACCTTGTTCTCCTCGTAGGAGGCGAAGTTCCCCTCGAACCAGTACCAGCTGGCCGGGTTCTCGTCGGTGCCCTCCCAGGCCAGGATGTGGGTGGCCACGCGGTCGAGGAACCAGCGGTCGTGGGTGATGACCACGGCGCAGCCGGGGAACTCCAGCAGAGCGTTCTCCAGAGAGCCCAGGGTCTCGACGTCGAGGTCGTTGGTGGGCTCGTCCAGGAGGATGAGGTTGCCGCCCTGCTTGAGGGTCAGGGCCAGGTTGAGGCGGTTGCGCTCACCGCCGGAGAGCACGCCGGCAGGCTTCTGCTGGTCGGCCCCCTTGAAGCCGAAGGAGGCGACGTAGGCACGCGAGGGCATCTCCACGTTGCCGACCTGAATGTAGTCCAGCCCGTCAGAGACGACCTCCCAGAGGGTCTTCTTGGGGTCGATGCCCGCTCGGGACTGGTCGACGTAGGAGAGCTTGACGGTCTGGCCGATCTTGAGGTCCCCGCCGTCGAGCGGCTCCAGGCCCACGATGGTCTTGAACAGGGTGGACTTCCCGACGCCGTTGGGTCCGACGACCCCGACGATGCCGTTGCGCGGCAGGGTGAAGGAGAGCCCGTCAATGAGGGTGCGCCCGTCGAAGCCCTTGTTGAGGTTGGTGGCCTCCAGGACCTGGTTGCCCAGGCGGGGCCCCGGCGGGATCTGGATCTCCTCGAAGTCGAGCTTGCGGGTGCGCTCGGCCTCGGCGGCCATCTCCTCGTAGCGGGCCAGACGGGCCTTGGACTTGGCCTGGCGTCCCTTGGCCGAGGAGCGCACCCACTCGAGCTCGTCTTTGAGGCGCTTGGCGAGCTTGGCGTCCTTCTTGCCCTGGACCTCGAGGCGCTTCTCCTTGGTCTCCAGGTAGGTGGAGTAGTTGCCCTCGTAGGGGGTAGAGGTGGCCGCGGTCGACCTCGGCGATCCACTGGGCGACGTGGTCGAGGAAGTAGCGGTCGTGGGTGACGGCGATGACGGCGCCCTGGTAGCTGGCCAGGTGCTGCTCGAGCCAGAGGACGGACTCGGCGTCGAGGTGGTTGGTGGGCTCGTCCAGGAGGAGGAGGTCCGGGGCCTCGAGAAGCAGCTGCACAGGGCCACACGGCGGCGCTCACCACCGGAGAGGTGCTTGACCTCGGCGTCCGGCGGGGGGCAGCGCAGGGCGTCCATGGCCTGCTCGAGCTGGGAGTCGAGGTCCCAGGCGTTGGCGGCGTCCAGGGCGTCCTGGAGGGTGCCCATCTCCGCCATGAGGGCGTCGAAGTCGGCGTCCGGGTCCGCCATGGCGGCGCTGATCTCGTTGTAGCGGTCCAGCTTGGACTTGATCTCGGCAACGCCCTCCTCGACGTTGCCGAGCACCGTCTTGTCCTCGTTGAGCGGGGGCTCCTGCAGGAGGATGCCGACGCTGTAGCCGGGGGTCAGGCGGGCCTCGCCGTTGGAGGGCTGGTCGATGCCGGCCATGATCTTGAGGATGGAGGACTTGCCGGCGCCGTTGGGGCCGACCATGCCGATCTTGGCTCCGGGGAGGAAGGCCATGGTGACGTCGTCGAGGATGACCTTGTCCCCGTGGGCCTTACGCGCCTTGATCATCTGGTAGATGTACTCAGCCACTGCTCGTCTGCGCCTTTCGTCAGGGTGTGAGCGGAGGTTCTGCGCGACGACGGCGACCGACCGGTCCCCTCCGTGCGCACCGTGGCCAAGCCTAAGGGAGCCCCGGGGCAATGGCGACGACGGCGGAGGTGAGACGGTGCACGCGGATCCGCAGCGCCCCGCTGAGGCCCCATATGTTCTCGGACCATGCCCCTGGTAAGCCAGGAGGTAAAGCGTCTGTGGAAGGAGCGGGTCAAGGGCTTGGACATCAATGTCCGAAAACGGCCGGACTCCTTAAGGCACCGATGCCATGCTTGGAGCGTTTCTGAGGAGGATCATGCCGGATTTGGACAGTAAATCGCTGTACAAGGCCCTGTTGGCCAAGGACAGCCGGTTCGACGGGCGATTCTTCGTCGGAGTCGCCACGACCGGCATCTACTGCCGTCCAGTGTGCCGGGCGCGGAAACCGCTTGCGGTCAACTGCTCCTTCTACGCCACGGCAGCCGAGGCCGAGCAGGCGGGTTTCCGACCGTGCCTGCTGTGTCGGCCCGAGTTGGCACCCGGGTACGCGCCCGTGGACTCCTCAGCGTCACTGGCTCGCGCTGCGGCGCGCTACATCGAGAGGAACTGCGGTATTCAGGGAAGCCTGACGGACATCGCCCGTCATCTGGGATGCTCCAACCGTCACCTGCGCCGTGTCTTCGAGGACGCTTATCACGTGCGTCCCGTCGAGTACCGCCAGACCTGCAGACTTCTACTGGCCAAGAGCCTTCTGACCGACACGAACCTATCTGTGGTGGACGTGGCCTATTCCGCGGGATTCGGCAGCCTGCGCCGCTTCAACGAGGTGTTCCGACGTCGCTACCGGCTGACGCCCACCGCTTTTGCGCAGCCAAGCACGGCTCAGTAGGACCGATGGTGACGCCGTCCGGCTCAGTCTGGGGTACCGTCCCCCATACTGTTGGGACCTCATGCTGAAGTTCCTGGCACGCAGAGCCATCCCCGGCGTCGAGAAGGTCGAGGAGGATCGTTACGCCAGGACGATCCGCCTGCGCTCCTCAAGACGTGATCTCACCGGCTGGGTGACCGTGGACAACGACGCTGAGCACAATCGGCTGACGGTGACCGTCTCCGCCTCCCTGCTGCCCGCACTACCGGTGGTGCTGGATGGGATCAAGAATCTGTTCGATCTCCATTGCGAGCCGGATACCGTGGCTCGCGCGCTCACAAGCATGGACGAGTCCGCACTCGGACCATTCATCCCGGGCATACGCGTACCGGGCTGCTTCGACGCCTTCGAAACCGCTGTCCTCGCGGTCCTGGGTCAGCAGGTCACGGTCCAGGCGGCCAGGACACTGGCCGGTCGGCTCGTCCAGGCCCTCGGCTCGCCCGTGGACACCGGAATCGACGGACTGACCATGACCTTCCCCATGGTTCAGGAGCTCCTCAACCTCGACGGTGCGATCGAGCAGCATCTAGGACCGCTCGGCATCATTGCGGCCCGGGCACGGGCTATTCACGGCCTGGCCGCGATGATGAGTTCTGGCATCATCGACGCCTCCTGCTGCCCCGACCCTGAAGCCGCAGTTGCTCGGTTCATGGAGATCCCGGGCATTGGAGCCTGGACCGCCAATTATATCGCCATGCGCTGCCTGGCCTGGGCCCTGATGCATTCCTCGCCACCGACCTGGAGGTCAGGAAGGCGTTGGGATCTCCGCCCCCAGGGAAGATCCTCACCCTGGCTGAATGTTGGAAACCGTGGCGGGCCTACGCCGTCATGCACCTGTGGAACCGGGCAGAAGCAGAATCAGCATCCGAACACGCCACCAAGAGCAAGAAGCGGAACGAGAAGAAGGAAGAGATGCACTACCTCAGCCATTACGAGTCACCCTTGGCAGCCATGACCATGGCCAGCGATGGCGAGTACCTCACGGGCCTGTGGTTCGACGGTCAGAAGTACGACCGCTCGACGATCGACAACGACGCGGCAGTCCAGCCCCATCTGCCCGTCTTTACGCAGACGGCGCAGTGGCTCGACACCTACTTCGAGGGGAGCCGATCCGGGTTTCACCCCGCCGATCAGGGTTGAGGGCTCCGACTTCAAGAAGATGGTCACCTCCATCATGCTCTCCATCCCCTTCGGCGCCACCAGCACCTACGCCCAGATCGCTGCCGAGGTGGCCCGGCGTACCGGTCGGAAGCAGATGTCCGCCCAGGCCGTGGGTGGCGCGGTCGGGCGCAACCCGATCGTTCTCATCGTGCCGTGCCACCGCGTGGTCGCGACCAACGGCAGTCTGCGCGGCTACGCGGGCGGGGTCAACCGGAAGGAATGGCTCCTGGAGATGGAGGGGGTCAACGTGTCCGGTCTGTTAACACCGCCAGCCGCTGACGACGGCGGTGAAACGCGAGAATGAGAAGGCCGACCACGGCCCAGATCACACCTTGGAGAATCCAGGTGATCGACCCGACGGGCAGATGCAGGGATTCTGCCACGTAGTAGTTCACCAGGTGGAACCCTCCATGCACGCCGATCGCAGACCATGTCGACCCGGAGACGATTCGGACAATCATCGCCGTTACCGCGAATCCACACGGCAAGGCAAGATACGTGATGTGCTCAAGAAGATTCTGCTGCCCTACTTGAGAGAGAAGATGAAGAACAGTGAATCCGAGGACACTGGAGGCCGCAGCGAAACGCGTCTCACCCAGCGATGAGAAGAGCCACCCCCTCCATATGATCTCCTCAGGAATTCCCTGAAGAAGGAAGGCTATGGAGAAGGACTCGACGATCGCGAGCCACAGTGGACCCTGGGGTACCGACTGGTCGCCACCGGCAAAACCCGAGCACTTGAAGCATGCTGGCCACCACAAGGTCCACGACGAGCGCAGCCAGAATCATCCCTGCCAGCCAAAGCATCGCACGTCTGTCGATGCGCAGGCCCATACTGACATGCCGGCCTCGGTCAAGCGTGCGGCCCAAGACATAGCACAGGGTAAGAGCGAGCACCACCGCCGCCCTGTGGATCAGCAGCACACACGACCCCGCCGCGAGTGACTCCACGAGACCAACGGGATTCTCATGTGCGAGAGCAAAAGACTGGATGACAGGAACCTGCTTCAGCAAAGGTGGCGTGAGCGCGCAGGCGAACATCATCGCAAACGCAATCACGATGCGCAGAACCTTGCCGCCTGCAGTGAGGTGATGACCTTGATCCGATCGATCCCCGCTGAGATCCGAGGACTCGAGCGACGAGAGTGTTGATGAGAGTTCCACCGACTGAGGTTTTCCATGTGATGTACTCATGAAATTCACGGTACGCGCACCATTTTGCGACCTCAATCGCAGGTAGGAAGGACCAGGGGATGCATCGAAAAGAAATCAGGGACCCCTCCGGGGATCCCTGACTCGATGACGCTTCTGATGAAGCGAGCCGATCAGTCCTCGGCGGTCTCCTGCTGTTTGCGCCAGCGGATGCCGGCGTCGATGAAGCCGTCGATGTCGCCGTCGAACACCGAGTCGGGGTTACCGACCTCGAAGTTGGTCCGCAGGTCCTTGACCATCTGGTAGGGGTTGAGGACGTAGGAGCGCATCTGATCCCCCCAGGAGGCCTTGACGTCCCCGGCGAGCTCCTTTCTTCTTGGCGTCCTCCTCCTGCTGCTTGAGCAGGAGCAGTCGCGACTGGAGGACGCGCATGGCGGCGGCGCGGTTCTGGATCTGGGACTTCTCGTCCTGCATGGAGACCACCAGGCCCGTGGGCAGGTGGGTGATGCGCACGGCGGAGTCGGTGGTGTTGACGCTCTGCCCACCGGGTCCCGAGGAGCGGAAGACGTCGATGCGGATGTCGGTCTCGGGGATGTCGATGTGGTCGGTGGACTCGATGAGCGGAATGACCTCGACGGCGGCGAATGAGGTCTGGCGGCGGCCCTGGTTGTCGAAGGGGCTGATGCGCACCAGGCGGTGGGTGCCGCCCTCGACGCTCAGGGTCCCGTAGGCGTAGGGGGCGTGGATCTCGAAGGTGACCGACTTCAGGCCCGCCTCCTCGGCGTAGGAGGTGTTGAGAACCTTGACGGGGTACTCGTGCCGCTCGGCCCAGCGGGTGTACATGCGCAAGAGCATCTCGGCGAAGTCGGCGGCGTCCACACCGCCGGCGCCGGAGCGGATGGTGATGACGGCGTCGCGGGGGTCGTACTCGCCGCTGAGCAGTGTGCGGATCTCCAGGTCGGAGAGGTCCTTGCTGATGGCCGACAGGTCCGCCTCGGCCTCGGCGAGGATCTCGGCAGCGTCCTCCCCCTCCTCCTCACCGGCGAGCTCGACCATCGCCTCGAGGTCCTCGATGCGCTCCCCCAGGCTCTCAACCCGCTTGAGGTCGGCCTGGGCGTGGGAGAGCGCAGAGGTGACCACCTGGGCGGAGTCGGGGTCATCCCACAGGTCGGGCGCGGAGGCCTGCTCGGAGAGCTCGGCGATCCGGGCGCGCAGGGCCTCGGGGTCGGTCACCGCGGCGATGGAGGTGTAGGTGTGTCGGAGTCGTTCGATCTCAGCGGAGAAGTCAGTGGCCACGGAGGGGAGTCTACGGCAGAACGCGCAAGGGGCGCCGTCGGGACGGACTCGGCCCGCTCCGACGGCTCAGTCACGCCCGCTGTTGTCCCTCATCCGCCCTCACCCCAGTTCAATGCCCTGGGCCTGGGTGAGCAGCGCCTCGAGCACCGCGCGTGTCGCTGGGCCCGGCTCGGTGCGGGTTGATCGGTGACGCACCACCAGCTGGCGCGCGCCCAGCCCGGGCAGGCGCACCACGCTGAGCTCGTCCGGGGACGAGTCCGGAGTAGACGGCCAGCTCGGGCAGGGAGGGCGCACCCCAGCCCCTGACCGACCATGGCCAGAACGACGTCGTAGTCGTAGGGCGACGTGCCGCGTCGTCAACGGCACCCCCAGCTGACGCTCCAGGCGGTCCAGGGCGAAGGCGCCTGCGGTCCCCGGGGCCAGATCGATCCAGGTGGCGCGTGCCAGGTCCGCCAGGGTCGTTGGGGCCGCCTGCTCGGCCGGCACGACAACGAGCCAGGACTCGTCCAGCAGCGGGATGTCGGCCATGCCCCGGGGCGCCGCGGGCAGCGTGTGCTCGTCACGCTCGATGAGGACCAGGTCGAGCTCGCCCCGACGCAGCCGGGACAGGGCGTTGCGCTCCTCGACCTCCTCGACGATCACCTCCAGCTCCGGGCCGGTGGCCGCCAGGGAGGTCAGGAGGGGCAGCAGGAGCGCACGGACGGCGGAGGCGAAGCTTCCGACACGCACCACACCTGAGGGGATGGAGTCGTCCAGGTCCGCCAGCTCACGGCGCACGGTGGTCAGCTCGTCCTCAATGCGCTCGGCCGCGTCCGCCAGAACCTTCCCGGCCTCAGTGAGCACGGCTCCGGTGGGCGTGCGGTCCAGGACCCGGGCGCCGCACTCGCGCTCCAGGAGGCGAATCTGCTGGGAGACAGCCGACGGCGTTATATGAAGAAGATCTGCCGCTGCGACAACTCCTCCGGCGCGGTGGACGGCCAATAGAACCGAGAGCCTCTGAGGCAGTACCTGCATGAAGTAAATCTACACCCCTCATGCAGATAGATGCGATTGACCTTCATTCGGGGGCGTCCAAGAATCATCCCTGTGAACGACGTGCTCCCCTCCCTCATCTCTATCGGCGGCTGGATCGGTGCCGCTGAGCTCCTCGTGGCCTACTTCCTGGTCTCCAGGGGCACGATCGCCGGCGATTCGCTCAAGTACCAGGCCCTCAACATCACCGGATCCGTGCTGCTGACGATCAACTGCGCGAGCTCCGGAGCCTGGCCCAGCGTCATCGCCAACGCCTTCTACCTCCTGGTGGGCCTCAACATCCTGTTCACGGTGAAGCGGGCCTACATCGCCCAGCTGTCGCGCAGGCAGAAGGAGGAACTGCGGTCCCGGATGCACCTGCACCGTCGCCCCTCCCCCGTGGTCCCGGCGAGCTTCGTCGAGCAGGCCTGAGGGCGCAGACCACCTTCTGCCACACACAACCTTCCACCTACCCGTTTCGACGCAGCGAGTCCTGTCGACTCACTGCGTCGTCGTCATCCGGGCCGAGCCGGTGGCGGTGATGGTGAAGCCCTCGGCCGGAACGATCCCCAGGGCAGGAAGGGCGGACGGGAACGCGCCTGCAGCGTCACCACGGCGGTCTGGCTGTCGGCGGCTCGGGCACTGACAATCGTGGCCCCCTCCAGCTTGGCCGCTGCCGGCTGGGCGGACAGGTCCTCAGCCGCCTTGCTTCTCACCCCCATATCGGTGAGGGCTCCGGGCGCCGTATCCGTGGCGCCACCCCCGTAGTAGGGGTGCTCATCCATGCTGTCGGCTCCCGCGGCCGCAGCCGAGTCCGCCAGGGATGTGAGGGTCTTGAGGTCGAGGTAGATGGCGGTGGCCGAGGCCGCGACGAACAGCAGCGCGAGGACGACGCAGATGAGCCCGACTCCCAGGAGAAGCGTCTGCCCGTTCTCCTCGCGGCGCAGCCGATGCGCCAGGGCACGGAGCCGCCGCTGAGCAGCCCTGGGACCGGGCATCTTGTTCACTGCTCCTCCTTGCCCGGCAGGGTGATGGAGCGCTCGGTATCCACGACGACGACGTCGCGACCGATCCCCAGCGAGGCGAAGCCGGGAAGGTCCACACCGACCGAGACCCTGACCGTCGCCATCTGTCCCCGGGCGCAGCCGTGCGCGCAAGTCACCGACAGGGAGCCGGAGGGATCGGCGTCGACGCCCTGATCGGACAGGGACAGCTGCATCGCCACCTGCGCGTTGTCCATCGCGGAGGGCGAGTCATCGACCTCCAGGACCCGGCTGGCGGCGTCGGCCGCCGAGGCGACGGCGAAGGTCGTGGCCTGGATCTGGGCGAGCGTGACCACCAGATAGAGCACGGGCACCACCAGGACGGCACTCCAACCGATGAACTCGACGATCGCGTTGCCCTCCTCCCGGCTCACGAGCCGCCGAGTGCTCCGCCCACCTGCCCTGAGGACGTCCCGGATCCGGCTGACAGCCCGCCCGGCGATGATCTCGCAGGCCGGGATCGCCCTCGGTGACCGAGATGCGGCACGACGTCCGCGACTCCTTGAGCCGGCCATGGCTATCACCCGTACTCACCTCTCCCGGATCAGGGAGGACTCATCGACGGCGTGCCCGGTGACCCTCAGCGTCCCCCCGGGTCCGAGGAGCCCCAGGACGGGAAGTGGCGCTGTCACTGTCACCTCAACGATCGTCAGGTCACCGGAGGGGACCCGCGAGACGGTGACGGTGTCCACGTAGCCGCGCCTCAGGGCGGCGTCGGACAGAACCTGCACCCGTTGGCGCGCCTCGGCCTCCGTGCCCCCGACCAGAGCGGCTCGACGAGCGCCGTCGCCTGCGGCGTCGGTGAGGACGTTGCGGGCGTAGACCCCCAGGGTGACCTGGAGGAGCGCCACGAAAACGGTGATGACGAGCGCACCGACCATGACGAAATCGACGACGGCCGACCCCAGCTCGTTCTGCGCACTGAGGCGGCTGCGGCGGCTGCGGCCCACCCGGGGTCGTGCGCGACCACTCCACGGGACCGCGCCTCGGCGAGGCCCTTGCTCAGATCGCACTCGTCACCTTCGCAATGGCGTTGAGGAAGACCTCGGTCAGCGTGCTGCCGGCCACCGTCCACAGAGCCACGACGAGACCTGCTGTCATGAGGGTCACCAGGACCCAGCCGGGGGACGTCGCCGCGCTCATCGCGCAGATCGATCCGGGTCGGGCCGGCGGCACGCCATGGCCGGGAACCGTGTTGAGAGGTGCGAGAGGAGGGAGGGATGAGGCGCTTCATGATTGCTCCTTGCTGTCGGGCGGGAATCCGGGCGAGGGGATGACGGTTGGTCGGGCTCTGGAGGCGCAGGGGGTGACGGGTACGCTTCACACCCCCAGTCGCAGGACGAACAGTCCCGGGAAGAGGGCGAAGACGACGGTGATGGGCAGGACGAGGAAGACCACGGGGAACCATCTGGGCGATCTCACGCCTGCCACCCTCCTCCATGAGGTCCTGGCGCGCCGCCTCACGCACGTCGGTGGCCTGGGAGCGCAGAACGTCCGCCAGTGGTGTGCCACGCTCAAGGGCCACGATGATCGCCTCGCACAGGCGAGTGACGTGGACAGAACCGACTCGCCGCTCCATGCGGTCCAGGGCGGTGGACAGGACCGTGCCGGAGCGGATGTCGGTCAGAGTGGCGCCCAGCTCGTTGATGAGGTCGCCGCGACCAAGTGCGACGACGCGCTCGATTGCCGGTACCGGGCCCTGACCGGCTCCCACCGCCAGGGCGAGGAGCTCGACGATGTCGGGCAGCTGCGCCTCGATCCGTGACAGACGCCTCGCCACGGCCCGGCTGAGCCACCAGTCGCGGGCAGCGGCCCCGGCCACCGTCGCCATGAGGCACAGGAGGATGAGCGCGGGCACGTTGACGGACCGGGCCAGGGCCGCCAGGCCCCCGGCGGCCAGGACGAGGAGGAGCGCTGTCGTCGACCACAGGACCTGCTGGAGGCGGAACTGGTCGACCCCCAGTGGCGATCCTGATCGCGTCAGGCGCCGCCGGACCGAGTCGGCCGACGACCCAGGGAGTCCATCAGCCTGCCGAGATTGAGGGCCCCTGCGGTGGAGGCCATGAGCAGACCGACGACGGTGCTCCCGTCCGAGGCCAGCCCCGCCGGAGCGGCCAGGAGGCCAGAGGTCGTGGGTTGGCGGTGGACGTAGGGCTCCAGGCGGGCCATGAGTGTGGGCCGGCGCCGGCGAAGGGCTGAGATGACGCTCAGGATGCCCACGGCCCCTGTCAGCCCGGCGAGCCCTCCGGTGAGTATTGCGTTCATGGGGCTCATCGCAGTGTCCTCTCCTCCTCGGGAAGCCGCCCCAGGCGCAGCATGAGCCGGTAGGCGATGACCGATACGACGGCGCCGACCAGGAGAATGACTGCTCCGGCGGTGGTGGCATAGGCCGCCGCTGCTTGGGGCCGGGTGGACAGCAGCGCCAGGACCAGCCATGGGGCGGCGACCGCGACCTTGGCGCCGTTGACGGTCCAGGACTGGCGCGCCTCGAGCTCTCCTCGGGTGCGCATGTCCTCACGCAGCATCTGCGACAGGGAGCGCAGAAGCGTCCCCAGGTCGGTCCCGCCGACCTCGTGGGCCAGGCGCAGGGCCTCAACGATCCGGTCGGCGACCGGGTCGGCGAAACGGGCCTTGAGTCGGTCCAGGGAGCTGTCGAAGCGGGCGGAGGCGGTGTAGTCGGTGGCGAAGGCCCGGAACTGGGGGCGGACGGCCTCCGGGCCTCGCTCACCGAGGTTGGTCAGCGCCTCCGGCAGGCTCATGCCCGCGCGGACTCCGGAGACGAGGGTATCGACGGCCTCGGGCCACACCTCGCGCAGCCGGGTGCGGCGGTTGCGCGCTCGCGAGGAGATGATGAGGAAGGGCACGGCCGTGAAGATGGAGGCGAAGGAGAGGGCCACCGGCCAGGCCCGAGACATTCCCAGGAACACCAGACCGACGAGCAGCCCCAGCCCGACCGAGCCCAGGACGAACATCGTGGGGCTGGTGCGGCCGGCACCGGCCTGGACCAGGATGTCGGCCAGGATACGGGAGCGCCTCGAGCGCCACTGGGGCGGGTCGGAGGTGCAGGCCATCCAGATGAGGAGCAGCCCCACTCCGGCCAGGAGTCCGGCGACGGCGCCCATCAGTAGGCCTCCTGGGTGTTGGTGGGGCGGGCGTTGAGCAGGGCGGTCAGGTCATGGCCGGCCCGGTTGAAGCGCTCGGCGGCGTCAGGGCGCCCCGACGCCCCGTACGAGGTTGCCGGCGGGATCGCGGTGGAAGACGTCGGAGAGCTCGATGATGCCGTTCTCGACCCGACCGGACAGGGCTGCGACCTCTCGGACGGTGCGGCGCCCGCCGCGATCCAGGTCGAGGTGGACGACCAGGTCGATGGCGCTGGCGACGGTGGGGACCACGAAGTCGCTGGAGACGTTCTCCCCCGCCAGCAGAGGGAGCGTACAGATCTTGATGACGGCTTCCCGAGCGGAGTTGGCGTGGATGGTGCACATCGAAGGAAGGCCCGAGTTCATGGCGATGAGCAGATCAAGAGCCTCGGCCTCGCGGACCTCTCCGATGAGGAGGCGGTCGGGGCGCATGCGCAGGGCCTCCTTGACCAGGCGCCGCAGGCTGATCTCTCCGACGCCCTCGAGGTTGGGCGGCCGGGTCTGCATGGCCACGCAGTCCCGGTTGCGCAGGGCGAGCTCGAAGACCTCCTCGCAGGGAGATGATCCGCTGCGCGCCCGGGATCGCTCCGGCCAGCGCCCGGACCATGGTGGTCTTGCCTGCCTGGGTGGCACCCGAGACCAGGATGTTGAGGCCGGCCTGCACGGAGGCGTCCAGGAAGGCGGCGACCTGGCTGGTCAGCGACCCCATGCGCACGAGATCACCGGTGCGGGAGGCGCGGGAGGTGTGCTTGCGGATGTTGACCGCCCAGTGCTGGGACGTGATGGGCGGGATGACGACGTGAAGCCGCTGTCCCCCGGCGAGCTGGGCGTCGACGAAGGGGCTCGACAGGTCCAGCCGGCGCCCGGAGGCCCGCAGCATCCGCTCGACCAGAACAGTGAGGTCCTCGCTCTCCAGGATCGTGGTGGTCAGCTCGGGGCGTCCGGAGCGGGCGACGAAGACGCGGCCGGGGGCGTTGACCCAGATCTCCTCAATGGACTCGTCATCGAGGTAGCTCTGGAGCGGTCCCAGACCCGCCATGGAGTCCAGCACGTGGGAACGCGCCCCCGGAGGGTCGATAAGCGGGGGGACGAGTCCGGCGTCGGAACGACGCAGATAGTCCTCCTCGGCCTCGGTGATGAGCTGCTCGAGGTCGGAGGCGTCCTTGAGGGGGTCGATGCCACGAGCGCGCACCAGCTCGCGAACCTCCGTCAGGAGAAGATCGGCAGCGTCCATGATGCCTCTCAGCGTGGGTGTTGTGTGAAGGGATGAGTGAGGATGGTTGAGGAACGACCAGGGGTTCTGCGCTGAACCGTGACACACCGGCCGGTCGGTGACCATTGTCACGAATAAACTCTAGGGCACCTGGCCGCGAAATGGCCACCACCTCGGTAGAACCTGTGGATAACTTCGACCAGATGGTGCATTCCTCAAGCCGCTTCCCACGGCTGCGGACGTTTGCCGCCAGCGGACGGGCGCGGCTGTCCTGCGACGGAGCCTGATCGCACGGTTGGACCATGTCA